>Ga0247844_1002686_pt1 | contig 28369 bp, 21 predicted proteins | sample LaCtaG_FD_192421 | JGI IMG/M metagenome (GOLD analysis project Ga0247844, IMG submission 192421) | Freshwater microbial communities from meromictic Lake La Cruz, Castile-La Mancha, Spain - LaCruzMarch201714.5m_1 | ecosystem: Environmental > Aquatic > Freshwater > Lake | place: Spain: Castile-La...
TGGGAGGCGATGCACAATTATGTGCGCGGTTGCGAAAATGGCTTTCGCGGCTACAACAACTTCAACATGCGCATGGAAATCGACACCAATTGTTTTGAAACGCCTTTGGTGGGAGGTGTGCCGATGAACGAGGAGCAATTTCTTGCGCGCACGGCGGTGCACATCAGCCAGACTCTATATCCGCCCGTGGGCATCAAGAACACCACGCGTATCTCAGACAATACGATCAATCGCTATCCTACGGCGGTTTCGGTGAGCACCCGACGGAATGTGTTTGTAGAGCGCAACGAAGTGCGGGTGCCTAAGTACAGCCTGTTTCAAGGGTCTACGTATGGGGTGCGGCTCACGAATGTGCAGGGCGATACCTTGAGGTGCAATCGGATTGTAGTGGAAGGAACCCAAGATGTTAGCGGGTATACGAATGGCATTGCCCTCACCGCCAGCCCACACAGTTTGGTGGAGGAGAACAAGATTGAATATGTATCCAATTCGCTTGTTGCGGAATCGGGCAATTTCGATTCGCACATTTGGACCAACGTGTTTCGGGGTTTTCAGAGAGGGGTCTTTCTTAAAGGAGCAAATGCCATAGTAGGTAGGCAGTTTCGCTCTACTGGGTCGAATATGTTGCCTCAAGACAATGAGTTTTTGGAGATTCCAGCGGCACCGTTTGTTAGCTCGCAGGCATGTATCTTCAATGAATCACTTCAAATCCCGCCCATTGGCCAAAGCTATGCTTGGGACGTTCGTCTTCCTGTGGGTTCAATTTGGTATCCGGTTGCTATCACTTCGGGTTTTTCCAATGGACTTACATCCATTAACTTAGTAAGCGGTGCAGCCTTTCCGCTCTATTCAGTTTGCTCAGACACACAACCGGGACCCCCTCAGCCAGGCAAGAATGAAGCGGATGCCATTCACTTGTCAGATTCCATTCGACTTTGGCTGTTAGAGGCCGTTGTTGAGGCATCAAATCCGCTTCATTACACTATGGTAGATGGAGAAGCTATTCAGATTTTTGATCGCAACAAGGAAGAAGTGTACCGTAGTCTTTATGAAAAAGACGTTGACGTATCCCAATTCTCTGTACTCGATAGTCTGAAATCGATGTTTGATGGAGCATTGGTTGAAAAAATGATTGAAACAGATTACATGCTGACAAGTCAGCTTGAATCTGCGGGACTTGACATTTCAATGCCGACTTGGACCTATTCAGATCCGGCACACAAGAGGTACAATCGTTTTATCGAAATTGAAGATCGAGTCCTTTGGGATTCGTCTGTTGTTTATCCGTACAGCGTTGCCGAAACGGACTCTTTGGTGGGTTGGGCCAGTTTGTGTCCCGATGTCTACGGGACTTTTGTCTATCGCACGAGGTCTCTCCTCGATTTTTGGGGGATCAGTTATGTTCCCTGCGTTTCCCTTGGTTCAGTTCAGATGAAGAGTGTCTACGCCAATGGCGCTCAAAGGGTAGAAGATTTGGAATGTCCTATGTTGATCTATCCCAATCCGGGTCAGTCGAACATCCACGTTCAGATTTGTGGTGAAGGGGGTAAGCTCAGCATTTCAGACATTCTCGGCAGAGTTTTAATTTCTGAATGGGTTGCAGCCAATCAAGAAGAGTGGTTAGGGTATGTGGAGAATTGGAATGAGGGCGTTTATTCTGTTCGATTTGAATCGAATAGCGGCGTCGTTCATTCTGCTTTGTTCATAAAGAACTAAAGTAAGTGTCTGTTTTTATCTGCAGGAAAGCCAAGAAATCCTTGGCTTTCCTTTTTGGGATGTCAAATTGGTTTTTGCTGTCTAACTGGACTTGTACTGTTGTCCTTTTTGGATATTCAAATGGCATTCGCGGACAACAAAAAGAAAATTACATCGTAGATCCTGGTTTCAACAACTTAAACTCAGAATATATTAATTCGACAGATAATTTTGATATCATGACAAATTGGTATGACAATTTCACTGGTGAATTGGCACTTGACACTATTGTAAATAATTGGATATGGACATGTTCAGGATCGAATCATGGATATTACGCCAATTTTGGTGCTCAACTCCGTATCAATTATTTGGAAATCATTGTTGGTGAATTAAAAGAGTCTTTGGAGTTGGGAAGCACCTACTGTTTAGAATTTGACGTTGCTGTTTCTCCAGAATCCGAAGTGTTCACGGATTCATTGAATATCACATTTGATTCTAAGAATCATGTGTTGAATCCTTTGACCAATAGCCTAAGAATGTTTTATGCCACCACTCCGATTTTTAACGTTTTTATCGCCGAGGATCTATTTGAATGGAAAAGGGTATCCATAGAGTTCCAAGCTTTTGGATTTGAAAGATTTGTTTATATAGGTTTTTTTGACAATGTCGATCATCCATTTACTCCACTTCGACCTATAAGGCTGTACGATGCTCTTGCCGTTTGCATCGACAACGTCGTTTTATACGACTGCACCGAAGGCGTCGAGTTCGCGTTGCCGAATGTGTTTACCCCGAATGGGGATGGGGAGAATGAGGTGTATCGGTCAGATCAGTTCAATGTAGAGCGGGTGGAATGGGTGGTGCTGAACCGCTGGGGTCAGGTGGTGCATACGGGCAAGGCTCCCGAGTTAGAATGGGATGGGCGGGATGTGCACTCGGGCGAAGACCTGGCCGAAGGGGTCTATTTTGTCCGCGCCACGGCCTATGGAAACGACGGCAGCACCCAAACCGAACAACAAACGGTGCATTTGATGCGGTAGGGTCGCACTATTTTAACTATCAGGCCGCTCCTCTCCCCAATTACCAAAAATCAATCAAATTGAAATTCACCTCCAAATAGGTGAAAAACGAACTCTCCTCGCTGCGACCAAGTTCCGCGCGTTGACGATTTCGGACAAAATCACCATTCACGAAAAAAGACGAGCCAAAGTTCAAATTAACCGAACGATGGACATTGTATCTCAAGCGCAGATCGGGCCCGTGCCCGACAAATGCTCCACTGCCCCCCGAAACATCTCGATTGCCCTGACTATCGAGCAAATTGTTCATTCGATCGGTCGAACTCGCCAGCCAATAAACCGAATAGCCTCCATCGAATTTTAGAGTCTTCCAAAAAATGGATTCCAGTCGAATTCGACTGGAAAGCACATTCTCAGGAATAATATAGTCATCGGAGCTCCAAGGTCGCGCAAATCCAAAAAAGCGTTCAAACCGATTCATTTCACCATCTGCAGCATTTCGATCTCCACTGGCGTACGCATTGAACCAACTGAGTCTGAATTTTTGAGGCGAATCTAACCACGTATGTCCGAACTCGGACGTAAGCATTAGGGCATTTTGATTCAAGTCTCGATCGCTTCCGAATTGATACGTCGCAGTGGCCTCGTAGTTCCAGCGGCCCGATGGGCTCTTTCCAAAGATCCTCAGCCCCGGGCTTTCAATATGGCGTTCTCGAAATGCGTTGACCGAGCTCGGCCGTTGGTCAAATCGAAAGTAATAAGGTTCCACAATCAGCCTGCGTCCTGTATTTCTCCAGTGCCCCACAAACATCCAGATTTGTTGGTCGTAGATCGGCGTATCCCATTCAAATGACTTTCGCTGAATAGGGTGCATCCACATCGCCTCCACCTGCCAATCGTTTTGTTCCCCGCCCAAAGAAGTGCGAATGCCGTAAAAATTGTTGGTCGTATTTCTCCATGCATTGTTGGCTACCAAACGGCGATCGAGCAATTCAAATGCTTGTTTGCCAAATCGAATCATAGCCGGCCTGAATTGGCCGCGCGGATCTCGTCCACCGAGTTTGGCAAAGTTCAGTTCGACATACGACTGAATTACCTCGCCCCGGTTGATGTCGCGGTTATCGGGTTCAAAAGCACTGTTAATTCGATGGGCGTCCTCAAATTCGAAACCAAAGCGCAGGGGGTCCCAAGCCTGAGTGAGGCCCAGATAGGCTCTCGTTCTGAGTAAAACAGGCGTGTCGTCGATCAAAGAAGGCCTACGGATGTCGAAATGGCGGTATTCTGCCCGGCTGCGAAAGTCCAATCCAATTACTAAACCACGTAGGGTTTGCGGTGCGGTCTTCGAATCTTTCCAAGGTCGACGGACATAAGATGGGGGGTCACTGTCTCTTTGGGTTCCATAGGTACCCGCTTCGAACGAATAAGGTGCCGCAATCTCGATTTGGTTCGAGTCTCGTTCAGTTTGTAAAGTTTTCTGCGCGAATGCTTTAGTCGATGCGAAAAGGATCAAAATTCGGATGATGAATTGGGGGGAACGCAACATAAAGCGGAGCTTTTGGAACAGGAATTCTCGGCAAAAATAGTGAAAGCCCCAAATAATCTAATTCCCTATATGCTAAATAGGATAAAAGAAGTAATTCTATGTACATGGCAGCTAAAATGGGAAGTGATTTTCCCACGGCCCTATACCACAGAGATTACCACCCGCCGCTGGCGCCGCCGCCCCCGAACGAACCCCCTCCAAATCCACCAAAACCCCCGCCGCCTCCGCCTCCAAATCCCCCTCCAAAGCCTCCAAAACCGCCAGGTCGAAAAATATGCCCCCCCGTGGGGCCAATCCAATAACCGTTGCCCCTGCCGCGGTTCCTCAGGCCGAAAATCAACAAGAGCAAAATCAGCAAAAACAATCCACCCCAGGGAAAGGCCTCGGGTTTGTCGACCGCGTCAAATTTTCCAGACAAGACCTCGACAATGCCGTTCACCCCCGCCACAATGCCCCCTGGATAATCGTTGTTGCGAAACGCAGGCACAATCCGCTCATCGATAATCCGTTTGGCCAGCCCCGCTCGTAGGTATTCTTCGATGCCGTAACCCGTTTGGATCGCCACCTTTCGGTCGTCGACCGCCACGCAAAGCACAATGCCGTTTTCTTTTCCAGCCTGCCCCACTCCCCAGGTTTCGCCAATCTTGGCCGCGAACATATTGATGTCATCGCCTTCGGTGGTCCGCACGGTAACCACCGCTATTTGCGTCGAGGTGCTGTCGTCGTAGTCGACCAAAAAGCGCTCGAGACGCGCTTCCATTTCTGGACTCAGGATATCCGCCAAATCGTTGACCAAGCGCGGGGGATTGGGCCGAGGAGGTATTTCGGCGCTCAATGGTCCCGACACGAACAGGAAAAGCGCGAAACTCAATCGAAGCGCACACCGCAACGAGGCAGAAAACTCAGGAATAGCTAATCTCATCCTTGAGTTCGTTGGTGTCATCGTGCTTGCGTGGAAAATGGGTCTCGAGAATCGCGCCGACGCGCCGCACCAATTCGACAATGCCTCCTTCAAAATCGCCCGACTTAAAATAGGTTTCGAGCCCCGCGCGGGCTTCTTCCCAAAAAAACGCGGGAACCACCCGATCGATGCCCGAATCGCCCAAAATGGCAAAGCGGTGGTCTTCGGTGGCCAAATAGATCAAAACCCCGTTTCGATCGCGGGTTTGGTCTATCTTCAACATCAAAAATACCTGCTCGGCTCTTTGCATCGGAGTTCCGCGACCGTGGCGCTCGAGGTGAACGCGAATCTCGCCCGAACTCTGGGATTCGGCCTCCGCAATAGCCTGCATGATGCGGGCTTCCGCCTCGGGACTAAAAAACCGTTTGAGCGGTTTGGAACCGGGGTCGGGATCCATCAGAACTTCACTTCAGGCGCCTTCTCAGAACCCGCGGCCGCTTCAAAATACCCCTTGGCAGAAAAACCAAAGAGCCCAGCCACGATGTTGTTCGGGAAGGTGCGCACGCTGCGGTTGAACGACTGTACCGCATCGTTGAACTTGTTGCGCTCGAATCCAATTTTGTTTTCCGTATTGGTCAATTCGGCCTGGAGCTCGAGAAAGCTTTGGTTGGCCTTGAGATCGGGATAGCGCTCGACCGTAACCAACAAACGGCTCAACGCCCCGCTCAGACCGTCTTGAGCCTGTTGAAAATTGGCAATGGCCTCAGGGGTCAAATTCGTCGGATCGACGGTTACTTGCGTCGCCTTGGCCCGGGCTTCGATCACCTGGGTCAGGGTTTCTTGTTCAAAATCGGCATAGCCCTTCACAGTATTCACCAAGTTCGGAATCAGGTCTGCCCGGCGTTGATACGCCGCTTCTACTTGGGCCCACTGACCTCCGACGGCTTCGTCGGTGCGCACCAACCCATTGTAGCGTCCCACCAAAAAGAAGGCCAACAAGGCCACAATCCCCAACCCAATAATCCAACCGCGGTTTTTCATGAATCCAGTTCTCGTTTGTTTGATGTGAAATTACAACAGTTCTCGGAGTTCTTCTAGTCGCGAACGCAGTTCGAGCAAACGGGCTCGAATCTGATCGCTGTGGTCGGTGGTCGGCGATTTTTCGCGGAGTTTTTTCCGCGCGCCTTCGAGCGTAAAGCCCCGCTCTTTGACCAAATGATAGAGGTGCTCGAGCAGTTCGAGGTCTTCTCGGCGGAACATCCGGCTGCCGCCGGACGATTTTTTCGGTTGAATTTGCGGGAATTCTTTTTCCCAAAACCGAATCAACGAGGCATTGACGCCGAGGTGGGTCGAAACCTCCCCAATAGTGAAATAGCGTTTTTCTGGATCGAGCTCAGGACGCGGGTTCGGCATCAGTCGAAGCTCTGGTTTTCACGCCCTGCCAGCGAGAGCACTTCTTGGTATTGGGCGGGCGTAAGGTCGTTGAAGAAGTAGTGAATCGGGTCGACCTTGGTTCCGCTCTTAATGACCTCGTAGTGGAGGTGGGGAGCGGTGCTGGTCCCCGTATTGCCCACATAACCAATCAATTCGCCCCGCTTAACCTTTTGGCCATTCCGCACCACGCGCTTGCTCATATGACCGTACAGCGTTTGATAGCCATAGCCATGGTTGACCACGACATAGATGCCGTAGCCGCTGCCCCCGACGCTCGAAGCATCGTTGACCACCCCATCGCCCGCGGCATAGATGGGGGCACCGGTCGGGGCCGTAAAGTCGATGCCGGTGTGCATTTTCGCCACTTTATAAATGGGGTGAATGCGGAAGCCAAACCCCGAGGCAATGCGGGTTAGGTTTTTGTTCGAAATGGGTTGGATGGCGGGGATGCAGCTCAGCAATTCGCTTTTGCGCTTGGCCATGGCCACCACCTCGTCGAAGGAACGCGACTGTACGTACAATTCTTTGGCCAATACATCGACGCGCTCGCTGGTTTTGCGCACCAGTTCGGTGTGCTCGTAGCCTTCCAAACCCGAATAGCGATTGGCCCCACCGAATCCGCCTTTGCGCACCTCGTCTGGAATGGGCTCGGCTTCAAATACCACCCGATAGATATTGTCGTCTCGTTCTTCGAGCTCTTCGAGCGCCCCGTTCATTTCGGCCAGCCGCTGGTCGATCATTTCGTACTGCAGCCGCATAAAATCGAGCTCGCGCTTGAGTCGTTTTTCTTCGGGGCTGTCGATGTACCAAAAGCCGATCCAGACCAAGAGCACCGCCATCAGCAGGGCGGCGGTGAGGAAGAGCCCCACCTCGCGCAACCGATGTTTCCACCCCTTTTCAATCTTTCGATAGGAAAGCGAGTTGGGGTCGTAATAAAACTTCACTTTGGCCATTCGCCCTCTTTTGTGTCGACCTCGGGTTTGCGCGCCTCGGTGTTTCTATTTTTGCCCGCCGTCTTGCCCATTGCGAAAGCAATGTAAACAAAGATAACGCACACCGGTTTTAGCCCGATCCCCATACGATCTTCACCCTCCTTTACAGGTTATATCCCCACACCCTGCATGTCGGAAATCGCACATCCCCGTTCTGCCCGGGCCATTCGCCGGCGGTTTTTGGAGTTTTTCGCGTCCAAAGCGCACCGCATTGTGCCCTCGGCTCCGTTGGTCATCAAAGACGACCCCACCTTGCTCTTTACCAATGCGGGGATGAATCCATTCAAGGATTTGTTTCTCGGGCTGGCCGAGGTGGTCGATCCCCGGGTGGCCGATACCCAAAAGTGTCTTCGGGTTTCGGGCAAGCACAACGACCTCGAGGAGGTAGGCTACGATACCTACCACCACACCCTTTTTGAAATGCTCGGAAACTGGAGTTTTGGCGATTACTTCAAAAAGGAAAGCGTCGAATGGGCTTGGGAGCTTTTGGTGCGCGAATATGGTCTTGAGCCCGATCGGCTCTATGCCACGGTGTTTGGTGGGGATCCCACCGAGCAACTCGAGTTCGACCGCGAGGCCGAAGATTTGTGGAAGCGGTTTTTGCCCGAAGACCGCATCTTGCCGGGGAGCAAAAAGGACAACTTTTGGGAGATGGGCGAAACGGGCCCCTGCGGTCCGTGTTCCGAGATCCACTGCGATATGCGCACCGTGGAGGATCGCGCGAAGATTCCCGGTCGCGATTTGGTCAACACCGGGCATCCGGAGGTGGTCGAAATTTGGAATTTGGTGTTTATGGAGTTCAACCGCAAGGCCGATGGCAGCCTCGAAAAACTCCCCGCACAGCACGTCGATACAGGAATGGGGTTTGAGCGCTTGTGCATGGCGCTCCAAGGGGTACGCTCTACCTACGACACCGACGTGTTCCGCCCCCTTTTGGCGCGTCTCGAAGAGCTGAGCGGAATGGTCTATGGCGCCAACGAGACCTCCGACATTGCTATGCGGGTGGCCGCCGACCACATTCGGGCAGTGGCGTTTTCGATTGCCGATGGGCAGGTGCCTTCCAATGCCGGAGCGGGTTATGTGATCCGCCGCATTTTGCGCCGGGCCGTGCGCTACGGTTCGAGCGGGCTGGGGTTGAAGGAGCCGTTTTTACACAAACTGGTTCCGGTCTTGGCCGAAGAAATGGGCGATGCCTTTCCCGAACTCAAGCGAAGCGAATCGCTGATGGTTCAAGTGGTGTTGGAAGAAGAAAAGGCGTTTTTGCGGACTTTGCAGCAAGGCGTAGACCGAATCGAACAATTACTCAAGCAGCGCCCCCAACCGCATTTGGAGGGTCCAGAAGCCTTTGAACTCTACGATACGTTTGGGTTTCCGCTCGACCTCACCGCGCTCATTTTGCGCGAAAAAGGCGGAACGGTCGACGAGGCCGGCTTTGGGCTCGAAATGGAAAAACAACGCAACCGCTCGCGTTCGGCTTCGGAGCTCAAAGCGGGCGATTGGCGGGTTCTCGAAGAGGGCAACACCGCCTTTGTGGGCTACGACGCCCTCGAAACCGAATCACGGCTATTGCGGGTGCGCACGGTGCAGGTGGGCAAGGAATTCCGGCATCAGCTGGTGTTCGACCACACTCCATTTTATGCCGAAGGCGGGGGGCAGGTCGGCGACCGGGGATGGCTGATTGCCCCCGACGGGCACACCATCCCGATCGAAGATTGCCGGCGCGAAACGGGGCTCTGGCTCCATATTGTCCGCGAATTGCCCCCTGAGGCCAGCCACTACAAATTGGTGGTCGACCGGAGTTTGCGCGAGGCTTCTTCGGCCCACCACAGCGCCACCCACCTGCTCCACGAAGTCCTTCGCGCCCAGTTGGGGCACCATGTCGAGCAAAAGGGGTCGTTGGTGTCGCCTTCGGTGTTGCGCTTCGATTTTTCACATTTTGCCAAATTGGAACCCGAGCAACTCCGCTCGATCGAACATGCGGTGAACGAGCGCATCTGGACCAACCACCCGCTCGTCGAAAACCGCAGGTCGAGCATGGAAGAGGCCTTAGCCCAAGGGGCGATGGCGTTGTTTGGAGAGAAATACGGAACCGAGGTGCGCACGGTGCGCTTTGGGGACTCCATCGAATTGTGCGGGGGTACGCATGTGCGGAGCACGGGGGCCCTGGGGTTGTTTCGGATTGCCTCCGAGGGCTCGGTGGCGGCGGGGATTCGGCGCATCGAGGCGGTGTGTGGGGCCGCGGCCTATGCCTGGGTCAACGAACGGCTGGACGCGCTCGAGGGCATTTCGGAGCGGCTCAAACATCCGAAAGACGCGCTCAAGGCGCTCGATCAATTGCTCTTAGAGCGCGAAGCCGACCGCCGGGTGCTCGAAGGGCATCGGGCCAAGCGGATCCTAGAGTTGTCGACCGAATTGCGGGCCAAGCGTTCAGAGGGAGCCCTGCGCAGTTTTGTGGGCCGCTATGACGAGGATCCGGGGGCGATCAAGGATGCGTTGTTTGGCTTAAAAGACGAAACAGGCACCGCAGTGGTCATCGCCGGGGTGCACGCGGGCAAACCGCATTTGAGTGTGTTGATCAGTTCCGATCTTGTGGCCGGAAAAGGACTTAATGCCGCTCAATTGGTTCGCGATTGGGCCAAGCACATCGACGGGGGCGGGGGCGGTCAGGCCTTTTTTGCCACGGCGGGGGGCAAGCGGATGGAGGGATTGGACGAAGCACTTAAAACAGCACAGACATGGCTCGCTACACTTTCTTGATGGCGATGCTCCTCGGGAGCGTCGGGATGCTCTGGGCGCAAAAGCCAGACAAAGACGGGTACTACACGGGCAGCGAGGTGGACGAGAGCGCGCTGGGGCTGGGCTTTAGCGTTTCGCCCTATTACAGCAACCGCCGTTTGCTCAGCAATACGCTCAATCCGGGTCAGGCGTTTCAGTTGATCGACAATGCGACCGAAGGCCAATGGGGGCTGGGTTTTGGGCCTGAAGTGTACATTGCTTTGTCCGATCGCTTCGAGGTGGTGACTGGGGTGCAGTGGGGCACGGCGGGTTTTCGCTATCCGCGGGTGGAGTTGGAGAATGTGATTTTGGGTTTGGACAGTGGTTTCTATGCGCTGACCGAGGAGTTTCAGTTTGTCAATGTGCCGATTGGACTCGCCTTCCGAAGCCAGCTCAACGACGAATGGTATTTGGACGTAACCCCGGCCATTGAGCTGTCGTGGTTGACCAAATACGATTTGATCTATGAAGCGGGCGGGGTGGTGGAAACTTCCGATGCCTTGCCGCTGGCCGAGGACTTTTTCAGTTGGCTTTCGCTCACCATTGGGGGCACCTACAGCCCGTTCGAAACCTGGGGCTATTCGGTCCGTTTTGGTGGTCGTTATATGCTCAATTCGCTCATCCAACGCAGCGACTATCCCCGCGAAGTACTCTACACCATAGGGGGTTCGGTGGGGGTGCAGTATCGGTTTTAGAGAAGGGGGGCTGGGGTTCAAGAATCGTTCTTTTGCCGCTTGGCTTCTACTCTAAAGCATCTAACTCAATCGTAGGTTCAAAACGATGACGCGTTTGTAAGATTGCCCTGTATTGCTGCGCAATGTTGTCGTCCGAGGAGGCAATTCAGTGAAGCCAACATGGTCGCTTGGCTGGGGCTTGGGTAACGCAACTGCGAAAAGGGTAATTTTGAGGGAAGCGGTTTCAAAAGTCGAGTGCAATGTGCACGGTTGCTATTATTTCAGGTGGAATTAGACGACGGCTCACTGTCGAATGAGACCATTGAAGAATAGGGATAACAATAAATTAACACCCACATAACCCCCCCTGAAATATTTCAGCAACTTTACGAAGCTAAAATCTAATTAGTCATGAATTCGTCAAAGCTACTTCCGTTTATTGCATTGGTTTCCATGGTGCATATTGGCTGCTCAAAAGAAGCAGATAAAGTAGAAAATCTGTATGCCATGTTAAACCAGCCATACAAATTTGAATCGTTTAACCCTCCAGTAGATTCAATCCCTCTGATTCTGGCAGATTTTAAAGCACAATCAGAAAGAGTCGTACAGTATGCGGAAGGGAAAGTCTCAATAGACCCGAATTTAGAAGATCTGTCTATTGAGTCTGCTCTTTGGACATTAGAAGGGGCAATTAATAGTCATTATAGTTTCCCGCTTTCTAGTTGGCAAGATGAGCTTATGGATACTCTGTATTTTTCGGTGGCCAATGTCCCGGATTCGACAGGCCAACATGAAGTGTTGGTGTCAGGTTATGATTTGTCCCTAACGTATTGGTCGTTAATTCAACAAATCGACATTTTAATTTTGGGCAATGAGGAATTAATCATGTCGGACATCAAGTATGTAAGCCACGATTCTGCGTTTACTCAATTTTTAATGATCATGTTTACAGGTTATCCGTACGTATGGAGTGTATCTGAGGATGTTTTCACTTCCGGTGACGATTGGTTCGCGGGAGATGCTTTGGGGCAATGTACGGGTATGAATGTAGGTCTTGATGCGGCCGATCGGCTTTCTCAAGCGGCCAACTGGAACATTAAATATGGATTTGTTCAGAATTTTTACGGGACCCATTGGACTAATATGCCCGCATATCACACGGGGATTGTTACGGTTTGGGGTAGTACAATGACTCAATCTTCAGTTTCTAAATTGTTGGGTCAACAAAATGATGTTGCAGGTGCGGTGCAGTCATATTGCCAAGGTCCTAAAAAGCCTGTTGATTTTTGTGTTCAAGATTCGGATATGCAGTTATATTATCACGAAATATGGCCAATCGTTGGCGCATATCAACCTACGAATCCTTTTAAAGATGTTCTGTATGTTAGATTGATTGATTATCCTTTCTTGTGTACCAATGATCCTATTCAGCCTGTGTATTGTTTACACGATGTAAATTACATTAATTATGGCATTCCAATTTTTCAACAATAAAAAATCCCAAAGAATTACAAAACAATTCTTTGTTTTTGTGTTCTATGGAATGTGGTCCAGTATTTTTTCACAGACTACATGGAGATTCGTAAGTCCAACGGATATTATTGGTCCCGTTACCTTCGAGATAACAGAACCGCTCGAGATCAACGGCTCATATGTGGTGTTGAATCGCTGGGTAGTGTACAATGGTACCATCCCAAGACAGGTCTTTAAGCTTCGGAAATTCGATACTCAGGGAAATATCGTGAAGACCCTGTACTCGGATAGCATAATGTACCTCCGCACAAATGATTTTTTTTCCGCCACCTTGGTACCAGAATTGGATGCATGGGGCAGGATTGAATTGCTGACCAAAGAAAGTCGAGGTGCCAATGCGGGCGTGGCTAAGCGCATGAAACTCGATGATCAGTTCGACATTTTGGTGGTGGATTCTATTCGATGTACGAATTGCTCAGATTGGAACACTTTGAATTTCACAGATGTAAAAAAGACGTCGTCAAATGTGTATTATACTGGAGGTTCGAATGGAGCCTATTTTGGATCTGCGCTTCACAAGTTGGATTTTATACATAATCTGATTGAATTTAGGGCTTTTGGTACGTTTCAATACGGATCTTTTTTACACGAAATAAATTCGATTTCGAATCTTGAAAAATCGCATTCATTTTGGTCATTCACCGACGGTCTTTATCCTGATTTAATATTTCATTCAAAAAATCTGACGGTTGACTCGGCTTTCACCGCTCAATTCCTCTCCAATTCAGGAATGATCTATGTTCCGTGCGAATTACAGGAAAGAAAGGAAAATGAATTCCTCTCTGCGTGCATTTTTCTGAATTTCAGTTTATCCGATACCGGTCGGGTGGGTTTGATGGTTCAGGATTCGGTCGGCCATTTTGTAGATTCTGTTGCCATCGTTTCATCGATCAATCAATGGTATGATATTGCCTCTTTGGATACGAGTGCAAACGGCATTGTTTATTTGGGCGGGTCTCACTACCACACGGGAACTGCGCGCTCTTATAAGTTGGGTACCATTGATATCCATCGACTTCGGTCTGACTTTACGGTCGATTGGTCGCTTCAACTCGGCCAGAGGTATGCTTATGTATTATTGCATCTGAAGGCCACGAGCAATGGGGGTGTAATAGCGGTGAGTCGCTTTTACGATCAAGGGATGTACAAGCACGAATTAGTCTATCTTGACAGCAATGGAACCGTTATTTCGGCCCACGAATGGAATGCGGAGCGTCCTTCTTTAATCATATACCCCAATCCTTCCAGTTCGGGTTTCACGGTGTACGATGAGCATTCCGAGTTCCTTCATAGACCCTTAGTTTTCGAATTGCGGAACGAATGGGGGGTGGTGGTTTGGAGAAAAGAGCATGCCGATTCTCGAGTTCAACGTTTGCACATTCCTATAGAAGGTTTCTCATCGGGCCTCTATGTTTTGACCATTTCGGGGTTAGAGCATGGAGTGATTTCGGAAAAACTGTGGGTACATTGAGGGAGGCTCGGAATTTTTAGGGCGGATGTTGCGGCAATTCAGGAACCGGACTACAGGGACTTGGGTCTAATAATGGATTCACGGTGTATTCTGGAGAGCGCTTTTTTCCGTGAGTTCAAGGATCGGTCTTTTGGAAGAGTAAAACCGACAGTGTTGGTTTCTGAAGTATTGAATTCGTCGATAAAACCCAATGTCTCGGACCATTGCGGTGATAGACAGCCGTCTCCTTCTGAAGCGTTCGGTCCGAAAGGACATTCTGACCGTCGCAAAGAAGCCACACCATAGCAGTCCCCATGAATTCCCTCTGCAAACTGATAACTGCAAACTGATAACTGCAAACTAATAACCGCAACCTATATCCCCCTATCACCAGAAATTCCCCCTATCCCAAAAGCGCATCAAAACCCCCACCCTAGCCGAACATCCAAAAACTCCGCGACATGTCCGTGGACGCGGATGTTGGCCCCGAGGCTCAGGTTTTTCCAGAAATAGTAGTTCACCCCATAGCGCTGGAACCAATCGGGGGTTGGCGCATAGTCGCGGTATAGATACACCCCGGCTTGTTGGCTAAAGGTGAATTTCCCCATCACAAAAGCATGACCGGCCAAGAGGCTGGCCTCAAAATGGTTGGAAGGGGTTCCGGCGTTGTCGAGCACCTGCTCGTAGGCCGCGTTGCGCAAAAGTTCAATACCCGCATCCCAGGCCGAGACCCGAGAGAATTGGTACAAATAGGAGGCTTCGAGACCATACACGGCATAGGTAACCCGCGTCTCGTCGATGGCCTTGCCCGCGGCAAAGGCTTCGAGCGTCCACAGCCGTTTGGGCGGAGGGGGGCTGGTGTTGAGCTCGGTCTTGGACTTGAAGACCCGCGGTTTTAGGCTGTATTCTACCCCCAGGGCCAGAGTGGGATAATTTAACCCCTTGTTGGGTTCCTGGATGCCCCCATTGCTCGAATGGTTGTAGAGCGCGCTCAAAGAAGCCGACCAATGCGCTTCCGGGCGGTAGGAAACCCCCGCGCCCAACTGGACAAAGGTGTTCAAATACAGGCTGTAGCTCAAATTGAGTGGATTGGTTTCGAGGTCGTAGGGCGTGGTCTGATAGGCAAACCCCATCCCCCCTCTGAGGTGGAAAAACCAAGGCCCCGACAGCCGGTAGTGCGGCTCTAAAAACCCATACAACGGAAAGGACGACCCCAGAATGCCCGGTTTGTCGAGGTTGTGGTACGATAGCGAGAAACCCATGCGCGGAAAGCACAAACAATTGGGATAGTGCACGTCGGGATCGAGTTCGCGGGCATAATCGATCCCCACACCCCAGGGAGCGGCGCTCCCAATCGGAGCAATGGCCTCGCTGTGCAGAATCAAGAAGCCCGTTTCGGCCCGGAAACCGAACGCGTCGTTGGATTGGCCAAGGGCCCTTTCACAACCCAGGCAACTGGCACCCCACAGCGCCCACCGAAGCCAGAAACCGCGGTTCTGCATCGGCCCACAATCATTTTATCGACTCATCGTAGCCCGCACATCGGCGGCTCCGCTTCCATCGTTCTGGGTATACTCCAAACGCACCTGGGTCAGGTCGCCATCCGGAAAACCCAATCCCGAATACTCGAGGTTGTCTCGGGTTTGGACGGGGATGGTAAACGTGGTCGCATCCACTGTGGCCACTACCGTATGTGCGCTGCCCTGATTGCCGAAATTTTTGATTTTGATCTCGTTTTCCGCCTGACCGGCCGTCACATTTACGATGTAGTTCTGGGGCGCATTCGGACCGCTGGTTTCCACCATGGTCCAGTTGCCCACATAGTCGTTGCGGCTAAAACCGGGATCGGTTTCGTCTTCGGCGCACGAGAACAGCCAAAGCGAAGCCAAACCCAACACGACCCAACTGGAAAGCTTACTTCTTCGCATCTTTTTTCTGATTGCGGTTGCGGTGAACGGCGTTCAATTGATCGAGGACTTCCTTCGTCATGTCGAGACCGGGCTCGGCCGACAAAATAGGACCACCATCTCCATAGGACAAAATAAAATCGAGATTCTTATACACCCTCAACGAATCAATTACCGATTTCATGTCTTCTTTGAGCAATGCCGTCAGTTTTTCTTCTTCTTCGGCAATCCGACGGCTTTGGGCATCTCGATACTCCATGGCTTCCTGCTGCTTGCCGAGCAATTCCTGCTGCGCTTGGCGCAATTCGCCCTCGCTGAGCCGGTCGGCTTGCTGCTCGAGGATTTGCGCATTTTCCTGCAGCACCTGCCCTTTGCGCATCAGCTCGTTTTCGAGCGCTTTGACCTGATTTTCGAGCTGGGTACGCAGCCCTTTGTGGTATTCGTAGCCTTCGACCAAGCTGTCGATATTGACATAGGCCACGCGCATTCCGCCCGAGGTGCTGTCGGAAGCCGTTAGGGCCGGGCGAGAAGAGGCCGCATCAGACGGCTTTTCTGCGGGCGATTGACAAGCGGCTGCGGCCAAGAGCACACCGACGAACAGGGCGTGCGAGAAGAGGGATTTTTTCATGCGAATTCTAGACTGTCGAGCAAGGCGTCGTCGACCAGTTCGGGCAAAGGTACGCGGAGCAACGCGCTGCGCTCCATTTCGCGGCTTAGGGCGAATCGGGCTGGGGGGTTGCGGGCCCACGAGCGGCGTGCAATCCCGTTGTTGACATCGAAAAACAGCATGCGCTCGGCCCTTTGGGCAGCTTCCGGGCTACCGTCGAGCAGCAGTCCAAACCCGCCGTTGATCACCTCGCCCCAGCCGACGCCGCCCCCATTGTGCAGCGAAACCCAAGTCGCCCCGCGGAAGCTGTCGCCAATCACATTGTGGACCGCCATATCGGCCGTAAACCGAGAACCGTCGTAGATATTGGAGGTCTCTCTCCAGGGAGAATCGGTTCCCGACACATCGTGGTGATCGCGTCCCAGCACCACCGGACCGATCTCGCCCCGTCCAATGGCCTCGTTGAACGCCTTGGCTATGGCAATGCGCCCGAGGCTGTCGGCGTACAAAATCCGGGCCTGCGATCCCACTACCAAGTGGTTTTCTTCGGCCGTTTCAATCCAGTGCAGATTGTCCTCGAGTTGGGCCTTGATTTCAGCGGGTGCTTCCGGAAGCATTGATCGAAGGACTTCGGCCGCAATGCGGTCGGTCTTTTGAAGATCTTCTGCCCGACCGCTGGCACAGACCCAGCGAAAGGGGCCAAAGCCCAAATCGAAGCACAAAGGGCCGAGAATGTCTTGGATGTACGAGGGATAGCGAAAATCCTGCGCATTGGGGGCAAAGACTTCGGCCCCCGATCGCCCGGCTTCGAGCAGGAAGGCATTGCCGTAGTCGAAAAAGTACATCCCCTTGGCGGTGAGTCGGTTGATCGCCGCTGCGTGTTTTCTTAGGCTCGTATGCACCCAGGTTTTGAAGGTGTCGGGGTCTTCGGCCATGGCGTGGTTGCTCTCTTCAAAACTGTGGCCCACCGGATAATAACCCCCCGCCCAGGGGTTGTGGAGCGAGGTTTGATCCGAGCCGAGATCGACCGCAATCTCGTGGGCATCAAAATATTCCCACAAATCGACAATATTGCCGAGATAGGCGAGCGAAACCGCTTCGCCCGCAGAACGGGCCCGTTCAATCCGTGCACCCAAAGCCCCGAGGTCATCGTACACCTCGTCGACCCAGCCTTGACTGTGCCGGGTATGGACCGCCTTGGGGTTCAATTCGGCCACGACCCCAATGCAACCCGCAATTTTGGCCGCTTTGGGCTGGGCTCCGCTCATCCCCCCCAACCCCGAACTCACAAACAATTTGCCTTGTAGACTCCCGCCAGAACCCGCAATTCGCCGACCTGCGTTCAGGACCGTGATGGTGGTACCGTGGACAATCCCTTGAGGACCAATATACATATACGAACCCGCGGTCATTTGACCGTATTGACTCACACCCAGTGCGTTGAAGCGTTCCCAATCTTCGGGTTTGCTGTAGTTGGGAATCACCATGCCATTGGTTACGACCGCCCGTGGGGCTTCGGGATGGCTGGGAAACAGCCCCATGGGATGCCCGCTGTAGACGTGTAGGGTTTGTTCGTCGGTCATGGTGGCCAAGAGCTGCATGCAGAGGCGATACTGGGCCCAATTTTGAAAAACCGCCCCGTTCCCGCCATAGGTAATCAACTCGTGGGGGTGTTGCGCCACACGCGGATCGAGGTTGTTTTGAATCATGAGCATAATCCCCGCGGCCTGACGGCTCTGGGCGGGATAGTCTTCGATGGGCCGCGCGTGCATGGCGTAATCAGGCCGAAAGCGGTACATATAAATCCGCCCGTAGTCCTTGAGTTCGCGGGCAAACTCGGGTACCAAAATCGGGTGGTGTCTGGCCGGGAAATAGCGGAGGGCGTTGCGCAAGGCGAGCTTCTTTTCTTCCGAACTCAACAAATCGCGCCGTTTGGGAGCGTGGTTCACACTCGGGTCGTAGGGCTTGGGGGCGGGCAGTTCCGCGGGAATGCCTTCGAGGATTTGTTGATGAAAGAGCGACAGTTCGTTCATGTTCTGAAGGGGGGAAAGAGGACGGTTATCGTTTTTTGCGCAAGGTTCCCGTAGATCGGTCGAAGCCATAGGGGCAGTGCCGGCATCCGCTCTGGCAGCAATAGCCGCGCTTGAGGTGATAGGCTTCGGTAAATACCAAAAAGCCCGAGGGGTCTCGGTAGTAGTCTTCGGGAGAAAGTTCGGGCACGAGGGCGTTTTTACAGCGGCAAATTTCGACTTTTGACGCCGATGAGGATTCTTGTTAACGCGCGACCCAAGGCGGGGTTCACGGTGCTTCGTTGTTGGGGTAAGGTGATGGGAACGCGGATGGGCCTAATGCTGGGGATGGTGGGATGGGGAATCGTTCCCTCGCTCCGCGCCCAACCCCACGTTCAAGACTATCTCCGGGAATATGCCCCCCTCGCCATCGAAGAAATGCAGCGCTATAAGATCCCGGCAAGCATCACGCTGGCGCAAGGGATGCTCGAATCGAGTTATGGGCGGAGCCGTTTGGCCACCGAGGCCAACAACCACTTCGGTATCAAGTGCCCTCCGGGTTGGAGCGGTCCGAGTATGCGGCACGACGACGACCGTCCCAAAGAGTGCTTCAAGGCCTACAGCGATCCCGAGGGCAGTTATCGCGACCACTCTTTGTTTTTAACCGAACGCGCGCGCTATGCCGAACTGTTTGCGCTCCGTCCCGACGACTACAAGGGTTGGGCCAAGGGATTGAGCAAGGCAGGTTATGCGACCCATCCGAAATATGCGTCTTTGCTGATCGAACTCATCGAGCGGTACGGCCTCGACTCCCTCGATCGCCTCGGCGGGGAGCGACAGCGCTATCGGTCAGCCAATGGGGTCGCGTATACCCTCGCCCGGCCCGGCGACGGCTGGGAAACGCTGGCCGATTGGGCGGGCATGCGGCCTGAAAAACTCCGAGACCGCAACGACGCCCCCGAAGGCAGTGCCCCAGAACCGGGGACCCCGGTCTACCTTAAAAAGAAAAAGAAAAAAGCCGCGGAAGCCACGCATACCCTCGAATACGGAGAAACCGTGTATGGGGTCTCCCAGCGATACGCGGTGCGTCTCGACGCCCTCCTCGAATACAATGGTTTGCACCCTGCAGACAATCCCCCCGTGGGCACCGTATTGCGTTTGCGCTAAAGCGGACCCATCGGTAGCCGCACAACGCGGGATTCAGCGCGGGTTGAAGCGATGGGCATAGAGCAAGGTACCCTTGCCCGGACACAACAAAAGCATCCCTCCATCGGAAGGCAGTGCTGCAAAATCCGGACCTGAAGCGATCGGAAAGCCCTCGAGTTCGTTGCCTTCCGCATCGAACCCGACCAATTGTTCTTTTTCGGGGTCGTGGGCCAAGAAATAGGTCTTGCCTCCCGTACTCAACCATCGCGCTTCGCTGAACCGAAATCCCCGCTTTTTGAGCACGGCGGTTTGACGGCCATTTTCAGCCCTTATTTCGGCCCCATTTCCCGACAAGATCCACGCGCCCGAAACCGCGTAGTGACGCACATCGCCTCCCAGTTCTACCGCATCGGGTTGGCCCCCAGGCACCAGCGACCAAAGCTTTCCGGGCTCGGCCAATCCGACCCATCGACCGGTTCCCGAAGAGAGCCAATAATAGGGTTGGTCCGATGCCAAGGGGGCCTTGACCGGGTTTTTCAGTCGCTTTTTTCCGCTGCGGTCCACCCATTCTACGGAACCCCCGGCGGTGGCCATCAGGATGTAATCTTTTCCGCCCATCAGCGCGTGCTGAGGGCTGTGGGTTACCCGATCGGATGCCTTGTAGCTCCATCCGCGCACTTTTTGCGCGTCGACCCCATAATTGTAGACCGCGGTTCCGCAGGGCACCAAAATGCGGTAGCTGCGGTTGTTGTCATAGTCGAACACACTGCAACCGGCCGTCGCCGTTTCGGGCAAGGACACGGGAAATCCATCAACAGGTTGGCCGAGCCGATCGATCATCCAGAGTTGCTTCGGGGTGTTGATAATCCATTGTGTGCGGTGGTTTTTGAACGCATCGACGGGTTGGGGTTTCGAGAGAATGGGCCCGTCGAGGGGGGTTTGCCACAACAATTTTCCCGAAGCATCGAGGCAGTGAAGCATGTGCAGATCGTCTTGGATCCAGATAAACCGCTGGTTTTCGGCGCCTGCAAGGGCGTGGGGTCCCCATTCGAGGGCCGATTTTTGGGCCGATTCTTTTTCGTAAGTCCATGCATTGCGGGTGCTGGGAAGCGACTGTTGGCCCCACTCCAGCGCTCCTTGAATAAGAATGCCTTCTGGGCTGGTTTCGAGCGAAAAATGGGCTTGTTTAAACCCTTCGAAGCGCTTGGGCATGAGCTCTCGGGCGGGCCAGGCGCCTTGTCCGCGGGCATAGAGCAATTCCCAAGTGGCAGGCCCGCGCACTCCGAAAAAGCGTTGGGCGGTGCGCAGAGGGCGGAGTTCGTCCCCAAGGGTTTTGTCGAGTTGAAAATCGGCCAGAGCCAAGCGGAGCGGACCAGGGTGGGCGCAGGCGTGGACAATGCCTTCTCGGATAAAAAAGGCCGAGAGGCTTCCTTGGCCCAGTCCGAGTTCCTCGGCCGAAACGCTCCTTGGGAACAGATACAAAAGGTCGTCACCCAGCGATTCGGTGGTCAAGGAATCGAATTGGTTCAGCCAGGCTTCCGGGGCATCGGTTAAAGCGGCAAACTGGACCGAGAGACCGGGTTCCAAGCCTTGTTCGCCGATGCGGTAGTGGCCCCGGGGTCCCGATAAATCGGCTGGGGTTTCGGGATCGGAATGGGTGTGAATACCATAGGCAAAGAGCGAGGCGGGCAGTTTGATCGATGTGGTGGACTCGGCTCCGGTCGCGGAGGGCGTCCGATTGCCATTGTTCCGAACCAAGGCGCCGGCCCAATGCACTTCTTCGGGTTTAAAGTGGAGATCGATCCCGGCCCAGTCGCCGAACGCGGCGAGACCCCAGCGCGATTTTTTCCGCAGCAGCCAACTCAGCAAGGCGTCGCTTTCGCGCAGATCGAGATAGAGTTGGGCTGGGGCGCTGCGGTCCGCCGCCTTGCGGAGTTTGCGCAGCCCGGGTTCCGATAGGCTGTCGGCGGCGGCAGTGGCAGCACGCCTCAGACTTTCCTCGATCAGGAGTTGACTGTTGCTGATGAGCACTTGACCGCTCACCGAGGCGGCATACCAGGCGGTTTGGCGCGTTCCGTGGGCGGCAAAGGCCCAAAGCGCGTGTTCTTGATAGGTCTGCGGGGTTCCTGGATTACCGAACCATTGGGCCAGTGTATCAGAGAGGGCATTGCCTTCGAGTGGGCTGTTGAGGCTGATCCAAAGCCCATAGCCTTCGCTACCCGAGGGGGCAAGGGCGATCAGGGCCGGTTGGTTGGCACGGCGTTCGAGCCGAGCGGCGAGGGCTTTTGTGGGGGCGTAGTGCGCAAAAAAAGGGAAGCCGTCTCCCAGTTGGAGGGCTCGGTTGCCCGCCATCAATGTGGCCAAAGTTCCGAGCTGGGGGGTTTCAATCAGCAGCGCACTGCGGCTCGGAATCAGGTCCCAACGACCGGAGGCGGGGGGGGCTTCGGGGCGACACCCACCCAGCCCGAGCCACGCCGCTACGACCGCAGTGATTTGAAAAACCTTCCAACGCTTGAATGAACGGGCCAGTTTTGTATTCACCTGGCAAATTTAGCGAGACTCGGGTGGTGCGGGCGGGGGAGGCCTGGTCGCAGTATTTTGTGGGATTTGGAAAAGTCTGAGACTCCCCACCCCCGCCAGAACGCAGTGAGCTCAGTGCGCTATAGAGCTAAACGCCCAGTAGTTCAACACGGTAGAGGTCAGCCAAATCGGCGCGAAGACAATGCCGACGTTGCGTCCGTTGCGGGATACTTTCGGATGGTGTCCGAGAAAGGGGATGCCCGCGTGGTTGGCATTGACCAGCGTGAAAAGCGCCGACATAACCAGCAGCAAAAAGTGGAGGATGGAGCGCGTCTCCAAGGGCAATTGCATTCCATAGACGATGGCTGCGATTACGGAGAGAAAGGCCAGCGAATTTTGGCGCTGTTCGAACAGCAAGAGAAATACATAGTCCTGAGCGGCGGTTTGCTTCTCTTTGGGCACCGAATGGAGCGCGGCATCGAGCATGCCCATCTGCTCTTGGGCCGTCAGCTGATTCTGGGCCTTGGGCAGACCCGGTTCAAAGAAGGGAAGGACGTAGTTGACAATCAGGCGCGCCAGCATGGGGAAGACCACTTCGATCGAGTGGAGAATACCGGGCAACAAGCAAATCGCCATAGCGATCAGGGAGAGGGTTTGTGGGGACATGGCGTTTTACTTTGGGTGAATTGGAGAAGGAAGTCCGGTTCTCGTTCGACAGAATTCAGAATCCGAACATCCCGTTGTTGTTGGCCAGACCTTCGGTCGGGATCGGCTGAATTACATCCCAGTGCTCTACGATTTTCCCGTCTTTCATGCGAAACAAATCGTAGAATACCTGCGTCTTTCCGCTCCATTGGCCTTCGCTGACGGTCAAAACGAAGTTCCCTTCGCCCAGCACCTTGTGGATTTTGGTGTACTGGAACATATTGTTCTGAGCGGTGAGGTACTGCACGGCTTCTACAATGCCATTGAGTCCGTCTTTGATGCCAGGATTGTGCTGGTGGTAGGTTTCGGCGCTGATGTATTCGGCAATCTTGCCGGGGTTTTTGCCCATCAGGACGTCTTCGATCAGTCGGACGGCCAAGGCTTTGTTCGCTTCGGTTTGGTCGAGGTCTTCCACCGCAGTGGGGCCATCGGTTTGGGTGCGGCCGCTGGCGGTTTCGCGAACCAAGGGCGTCATGGCATCCCAGTGTTCAGCGGCTTTTCCGTTTTCGTCAACGCGGATAATGTCGAAGGCGACCATTTCGTCGGCCCCAAAAGGCTCGGCGTTGTGCCAGAGGTTGTGCATAAACACATAGTTGCCGTCTTGAAACATCCGGACGTTTTCCGCTTGGGTTCCATTCTCTTTTAAAACGGGCAGCAATTGAATGAAAGGCTCGAGCCCGGTGGGTACAAAGGGGTTGTGCTGGATGTAGTCGGCGTTGGCCGATTGACGGATGGTGGCGAGGTCTTGCCGGCCTACGGCTCCGAGAAAGGTGCCTACGATTGCTTTGGGATTCATGGCAGAGGTGTGTGGAGTCGGGGTTGGACTTTGGGTGGTATTCGGTGGGGTGCTGCAGGCGGCGATACTGGCCGCGAAGAGCAGAAAGGCGGGTGTGCGGTTCATGGGGGACGGTTTATTACTTGTATTTCGCAAGCAAACATAATATAAAACTTGTGAAATGCAAGTAATTTGTAGAAAGTGTAGAAAATTGGGGATGGCGCGAGCCGGGAGGCTCGCGCCGAAACTGGAAATAGGAATAAGAATGGCACGAGCCGGGAGGCGGGGAATTGGTAACCGGGAGCCGCGCGTTAGCTGGACTGAGGTATTTAATTGGTTCGTTTAGTACTGTATGTTATTGTTTTTTAAATGTTTAAGTGGTTATAAATGGTTTTTTTAGTGAATCGTCTTCCGCATTTTTTGAGCTTCCCTTATGAATTTTCACTTTTGAAGTCGTTGAACTTCTGGAGTTTTCACTTGGTCGAATGTTTGTTCTCTAAATTTGAAGAACGTTGATAAGGACAAGACCTGAACCTGAAATCCGGTGGTCATGAAAAAGGCACTTAGAGTAGAACTTCCAGAGCCCAAGTACAAACACGAACACAAGATTGTGCGCGATCCCCACTTTCCCGAGTTGGTCAATCAAGATCGAATCGATCGTCTATCGGCCTTGGCTGAAAAGATTGAAGCAGAATTCGCAAGAAAAGCGGCATTGCGGGCCGAGGAAAAGCTCAAGGGGAAGTGAGCTAGGTTGGCGAAAAGATTTCGATATTGAATGGATTACACGATTTGTAAGTGCCTTACTATAAGAACGTATTATCCGCTCAGGGGGTCGGTACCATTCTTTTCGGAGAGGTATATGTCTATATGTCATCCTAACAGATTCATAGATAATGAGATAAGGAGTTTTTAAAAGCACGAGTAGTAAAGGTTACTTTCAAAGAATGCCGGAGAGACTGGAATACGCTTTCGGTACCCTGTTTGTCGAACTGATTGCGTTGATGTAGTTTTAGAAAAAAGTAAGCCCCACGGAGTACGCAGGGCTTGAGGCTTTCGCCTTCGGCATATAGCCTTATTGTGAAAAGATAATTTGGAAGGATATCTGTTTCAGGGTAAAAGTAATCAAAAATGAAAGTACTGGGCTTAGATCTCGGAACGAATAGCATCGGATGGTCATTGGTCGATCAGGGCAACTCCACGATTGTGGCTGCTGGGGTGCGCATCTTCACCATGGGTGTTATCAAGGAAACCTTAGGTAAGGGCGATAAAGAAGAAAGCCTCAATGCCCAGCGCCGGATGTTTCGGCAACTTCGACGACAGTATTTCCGCAGAAGGCTTCGGAAGCTATTGCTTTTAAAAGAATTGCGTAAAGACGGTTGGTGTCCCATGATCGCTGAACAATGGGAAGCGTTTCGCAAGGGCAAAGGCTACCGCCCCGATTCGGTTACACGGGCATGGTTTGCATTGAATCCCTATGAATTGCGCGCCAAAGCAGTGCACGAAGCTCTTGAGCCCCATGAATTGGGACGTGTTTTGTATCACTTGAGTCAGCGTCGTGGTTTTGAGAGTTCGAGCCGGAGTGCAGAAGCGGACGAAGACGGGATATTGTTTACCGGAAAGGATGGTAAAACGGGCATCAATGAAACGCGGGATGCTCTGGGTACGGAGACGTTGGGCTCCTATTTGAGTACCCTTCGAACGGAATCGGGACAGTCCTATGTCCGGTCCAAAGCGCGTATTCGCAATCGCTATACGACGCGCGATATGTATGCGGACGAGTTCGCGGCGATTTGGCAGTTTCAAAAAAGTCTAAATCCGACGTTGACGGAAGCGCTGCGCATCAAATATGGAGGATACAAGAAACGGGGAGACACGATGGATGGGATTTTGTTTTTCCGCAGGCCACTTAGAAGTCAGAAAGGAGCCAGGGGCAAGTGCATTTTTGAGAAACGGAAAGAGCGGTGCAATGCGAGTCATCCCTTGGCAGAACAGTTTCGGGTTTGGCAGTTTGTCAATCAAGTAGAACAAGGAGGACGCCGATGGGATGATTCGACCCGTAATAAGGCATTTGTCTATTTGATGTCTCAGGTTAGGTCGGTTAAGTTCTCTGCTTTGCGTAAGAATCTGAAGTTGGCCGATTCGAGTTTGCGGTTCAATTACGATGACGATACGAGTTGCCCTGCCGCTCCAACTACGGCTCAATTGGCAGGAAAAGACCTGTTTGGCGCCAAGAGGTGGGCCGATTTTACGGAGCAAGAGCGAGAGGATATTTGGCATGTTTTGATCGATTTCGACGATCGAGATCGGCTCAAACAGTATGCAGCATCGAAGTGGGGGCTCAACGAGGCTCAGGTTCTAAAGCTCGCCAAAGTCCGTTTCGATGCGAAGTATGCTTCTCTGTCGCGAAAAGCGATCAAAAATGTTTTACCCTATCTCGAAAGGGGATTCCAGTACAGTGAAGCAGTAGCTATGGGAGGTGTGCGCGCGGCATTTCGCGAGGACTGGTTTAGTTTAAGTCTAGAGCAAGCTGAACGGTTCGAGGGCATTTGCTTAGAGGCGATTCGAGCGAAAGATTCCGGTGGAATTCGAGCGGCATTGACCGATGCTTTGACTTCGGACCCGATTCGATTGCCTATTGAGCGGATGAAGCATTTGTATCACCACAGCGAACTGGACAAGCGGGAGAACTTTGCGCCTTTATTTCCGGTCGGGGTGGAAGCAGACCGGAGAATATTGAGGTTGAAGAATCCGGTTGTAGTGAAGGCTCTGTTCGAGGTGCGCAAGGTGTTGAATGCGCTTATTAAGGAGTACGGTAAGCCCGATGTTGTGCGGATTGAGATGGCTCGGGATTTGAAAAATACACGAAGTCAGAGATTTGATATTCAAAGGGAGCAAAGGCGATTGGAGGCGCGTAACGCCGAATATAGGAAGCGCTTGGAAGAATATGACATTCGTCCGACCCACGAGAATCTGCTGAAATATGCATTGTGCCAAGAGTGTAGTCATACGTGCGTGTACACAGGTAGGTCTATTGGAATGGATGATTTGTTTAAAAGAGGGATAGTTCAAATAGAGCATATTCGTCCATGGAGTCGGTCGCTTGACGATAGCTTCATCAATAAGACTTTGTGCTTTGCGGACGAAAATCGCAAGAAAGGAGATCGGACGCCTTATGAATACTACAGTCAAATGGGGCCTGAAAAATGGGCCGAGGTGAAGGATCGCGCTTTACGGTTATTCCATACCGCTCCCGGTTGGCCTGATCGCTATAAAAAATTTAAGCGGTTTGTTGATGAAAAGTGGGAGGATGAAGGATTTGTACAGCGACAATTAAACGACACCCGTTTTATTGCGAAAGAGGTCGGTTCTTATTTGAAACAAGTTTTCCCAAAAGTGGAGACCTATCCTGGCCAGATGACCGCCAAATTAAGGGCCATGTGGGGAATGAATTCGATTTTGAACAAAGAAGATGCTTCGAAGAATCGCGATGATCATCGGCATCATGCGGTGGATGCATTGGTTCTTGCCTGTTCTGAGGTGCGTTTTTTACAGGAATTGACTCGGTGGAATCAGTATGGGGAACGTACGGGTTCGGTCCGCGATTTTCCCAAACCCTGGCCTTTGTTTCGACAGGACGCCGAACGCGTCATCGGTGGTATTTGGGCATCCCACGACCAGCCCCGAGCCCCGATTTCGACGCGAAACGTGGTGATTGAACTTCCCAATGGGCGCAAAACGAGCAATAAAGGAGTCTCTGTTCGAGGTGCATTGCATAAAGAAACTGTTTTTGGCAAACGGCATGATCCGATTACGGGGGCGGAAGCCTATCATGTCCGAAAACCTCTGGAGTCGATTACTGATGAAGAACAGTTAAATAAAGTTGTGGACTCTAAAATTAGAAGTTTACTTGCTGATGCAATTGAACTAAAGGGTGGTTTCGAAGGTCATGGAAAAAACCGAAAAATTCCCAAGGGGGCTTTTTTCTCGACAAACGAGCAGGGTGAGAGGATTCCGTTGATTTTTCTCCCTAATCGGAAAGGAGGAGATCCGGTTCCAGTGTTGAAAGTGAGGATGCGTGAGAATTTGGGAAATACTGTTGAGTTACACAACAATATTAATGCCCATGTTAACCCAAATAATAATCACCATGTTTTAATATATGTTGATCGAAACGGGGATTGGAGGGAGGAAGTTATTTTATTTTGGGAAGCTGCTAGGAGAAAAGCACTAGGCGAAAGTGTTTATCAATTGCCTCATGACGGTATTGAGTTGATTTATGTTTTCGAAGAGAATCGAATCTACAAAATGAGTCCAAAATGGTTTGTTAAAGAGAATTCAGAGTTGAGCCATTGCGATTACATACTAGCACGTGTTCAGAATATTTCAAAGCTGTTTTATAACTTTCGTTGGGTGAATGCCTCTACTTTGGATAATGAATCAGAGCTGGTCCGGATAAAGTCTTTTAAAAAATTAAGGGAGGTTTCGCCTGTAGAAGTTAAGATCGACCCAATTGGTAAATTAATCGAAATGTGATTGGATGGAATTAGCAGCGGCTTAAGAAGACCTCGTATCAATTGTGACTTCTTGATTGGTTACAAGGAGTTCTTTGATACATTAGGGCGGTTTGAGCGATGATTCGGACGTCGTTGTGAATTGATTGGAAGGAGTTCTTTGATACATT
>Ga0247844_1002689_pt1 | contig 28348 bp, 22 predicted proteins | sample LaCtaG_FD_192421 | JGI IMG/M metagenome (GOLD analysis project Ga0247844, IMG submission 192421) | Freshwater microbial communities from meromictic Lake La Cruz, Castile-La Mancha, Spain - LaCruzMarch201714.5m_1 | ecosystem: Environmental > Aquatic > Freshwater > Lake | place: Spain: Castile-La...
CACTTGCTTGATCATTTTGAGGTTCGCACTCAAAAAAGGTAAAGGCGTATCCCATTGCCCATCCACCAGCGCTTCTCGGATAAAAATATCTCTGGCCCCGGATAAATCGACTTTGCTGTAATTGACCCTCCGTCCGCTGTATACCACCAAGCCATAGAGCGTAGCCCGCTCCAGCGCCAGCACCTCGGCGGCCTTTTTCTCCCAATGCGGATCGAGCAGTTGTTTTTTAAGCAAGTGTTCGCCGACTTGTTCAAGCCACTGCGGATCGATGGATGCGATTCCTCGGCCAAACAAACGGGTGGTCTCCACCAGCTCAGCGGCCACAATCCAGCGCCCCGGTTTTTTGGCTAGATGCGCCCCTGGATGGGCGAAAAACTTGATGCTCCTCGCACCCAAATACTCCCCTTGGGGCCCGTCATTTTCAACCTTGCAACCCACATTTCCCAGTAAGCCCGCCAGCATAGACAAATGCAGCTGATCGTAAGAGGCTGGGCTGGTATTGATCTGCCATTGGTGCTCTGCAACCACCGTATGCAACTGGCTGTGAATATCTTTCCATTCGCGAACGCGGCGAATATTGACAAAGTTTTGGCGCAGGAGTTGTTCGTACTGGCGGTTGGAAAGTTTGTGGGGGCTGGCACTGCCTGAAGCCGTATCCTGCGCTTTTTCGCCCCGCGCTTGGACGATCCATTTCCACAACTTCAAGTAGCCGCTAAATTCGCTGCGGTCGTCATCAAACTTGGCATGCGCTTGGTCCGCCTGGGCTTGGGCTTCCATCGGCCGGTCTCGCACGTCTTGCACACTCAAGGCCGAAGCAATCACCAAAATTTCATCCAACGCGTGGCGACTGCGTGCCTCCAAAATCATCCGCCCCACCCGCGGGTCTAAAGGCAAGCGAGCCAACTCGGCGCCCATGGGCGTGAGTTCATTGGCTTCATCGACCGCGCCCAATTCATTGAGCAATTGGTAGCCGTCCGCAATGGCCCGCCCCGACGGTTTTTCAATAAAAGGAAAATCTTCCACTACGCCAAAACGCAGCGACTTCATTCGCAAAATCACGCCGGCTAAAGACGATCGCAAAATTTCGGGGTCGGTAAACCGGTCGCGGCCCTCAAAATCTTTTTGCTCGTAAAGCCGAATGCAAATACCATCGGCAACGCGCCCACAGCGCCCGGCGCGTTGGTTGGCCGCGCTTTGGCTGATGGGCTCTACCAAGAGCTGTTCTACCTTGCTGCGAAAACTGTAGCGTTTGATACGGGCCGTTCCAGCATCAATCACGTAGCGAATTCCAGGCACCGTCAAGGAGGTTTCGGCTACGTTGGTTGCCAACACGATGCGCCGCCCGTTATGGCCGTCAAAAATGCGGTCCTGCTCGGCTTGGCTTAAGCGGGCAAACAAGGGAAGCACTTCGCTGTTGCGCATCACAGGCTGGTGACTTAAGTGTTTTCTTAAGTGGTCTGCCGCCTCGCGAATTTCGCGCTCACCCGGCAAGAAAACCAAAATATCACCGGCGGAGCCTGCCCGCCACAATTCATCCATCCCGTCGGCAATCGCGTGGTTTACATCGTAATCACGGCTCTCTTCAAAAGGACGGTAGCGCTGCTCCACAGGAAACATCCGCCCAGACACCATGATGACGGGCGCGGGAGTCAGCACCCGGCCCTCTGGCCCTGGCTGCAGACTCGAAAAATGGTTGGCAAACCGCTGGGCGTCAATCGTGGCCGACGTGACGATCACTTTCAGGTCGGGCCTGCGCGGCAAAATTTGGCGTAAATAGCCCAGCAAAAAATCGATGTTCAGGCTACGCTCGTGGGCCTCGTCAATGATGAGGGTGTCGTAGGCGTTGAGCAAGGGGTCGGTCTGCGTCTCCGCCAACAAAATACCGTCGGTCATCAACTTCACCGAGGCATCTCGGCTTAATCGATCTTGAAACCGGACCTTGTAGCCGACCACGTCGCCAAGGGGCGTATTCAACTCCTGCGCGATGCGCTTGGCCACGGAGCTTGCGGCGATGCGCCTGGGTTGGGTGTGGCCAATGAGTTTGCCGGGGCGAGCGGGGGAACCGTTGGGATGGGTTTTGGGATAGTTAAGACGGCCACGACCCAAAGCCAGTGCGATTTTGGGAAGCTGCGTGGTTTTCCCTGAGCCTGTTTCACCACACACAATGATGACTTGGTTGGCCTGAAGGGCTGCCATGATTTCTTCCCTCCTGGCCGAGACAGGCAGGTCTTCTGGGAAATCAATCACAAGCGGGGAAGCGGGAACGAGGGACAAGCGCAATACCAAAATAAAGGATTCGCATTATCCCAGTGAACCCAGACAAGGCCCCCACGGCCTTTTTTCTGCAATACACTGAGACAACGCCACACTTTCACGTCTCAGACTTTGCCCATGACCTCCGTATTTAACTTTACCTTTGTGCCTTGGTTTCGCTCGGTCGCACCCTACATTCACAAGTTTCGCGACCAAACTTTTGTCGTTGGCATTGCGGGTGAAGCGATCGCGGCGGGAAAGCTGCCCCATCTCGCCCAAGACCTGGCCATGATTCAAAGCATGGGCGTTAAAGTGGTTTTGGTGCACGGCTTTCGTCCTCAAGTGAATGAACAGTTAAAGGCCAAAGGGCACACCCCTAAATACGCGCAAGGTCTTCGTATTACCGATGAAGTGGCTCTCGATTGCGCCCAAGAAGCGGCCGGCCAACTGCGATACGAAATCGAAGCCGCATTCAGCCAAGGGCTGCCCAACACCCCCATGGCAGACTCCACGGTGCGGGTTATTTCGGGCAACTTCATTACCGCGCGGCCCGTCGGAATCGTTGACGGCGTTGATTTTCAACACTCCGGCGTGGTTCGAAAAGTAGATACCGCAGGCATTAGCCGCGTGCTCGACATGGGCGCAATGTTGCTGCTTTCCCCTTTTGGTTTTTCGCCGACTGGTGAAGCCTTTAACCTCACGATGGAAGAGGTGGCGACCTCGGTTGCCACCGCGCTGCAGGCCGACAAATTGATTTTCTTAACCGAGGTTCCCGGCTTGCGCATGCGCCCGACCGAACCCGCGAGCGAAGACAACCCCATTGACACCGAACTCCCGCTGGCCGCGGCGGAAAAATTACTGGCAGAACTTCCTGCGGCGACTGAACCTACTGATGTGCCCTTTTACTTGCAACACTGCGTGACTGCGTGTAAATCGGGCGTGGAGCGCAGCCACATCATTCCGTTTGCAGTCGATGGCGCCATCTTGCTTGAGGTTTATGTCCACGACGGAATCGGCACCATGATCGTTGACGAAAAGCTAGAAAGTCTGAGGGAAGCCACCGACGAAGATGTTGGCGGAATATTGCAACTGATTGAACCCTTTGAGCGCGACGGCACCTTGGTCAAACGAAGCCGAACAGAAATAGAACGCGACGCGGGCAATTACACGGTGATTGAACACGACGGTGTGATCTTTGCCTGTGCGGCGTTGTACGCCTACCCTGAATCTAAAACCGCAGAGATGGCTGCGTTAACGGTCTCTCCCGATGTTCAAGGGCAAGGTGACGGCGAGCGCGTACTCAAGCGCATCGAACACCGCGCCAAAGCCGCTGGCCTCGATAGCATTTTTGTACTCACCACGCGCACCACCCACTGGTTTTTAAAACGCGGGTTTGTCTTGGTGGATGCCGACTGGCTTCCCGAAGGGCGAAAGCGAAAATACAACTGGGATCGAAAAAGCCAGGTGTTGGTGAAAAAGCTCACCTAAAAGGATTTAGCGGCGAGTCTGGCGAATGGCGAGAAGCGCAGACGCCAAACCAATCGCACAAAAACAGACAAACGACCAATTTGCAATCGAGCCACCTAAAAAAATCCAGTCGACCGCAGAACAGTCGCCGCTGCCTTTAAACAGCATGGGAATCACGCGCTGCAGGGGGAAGTTTTCAATCATTCCGTACAGATCGCGGCCGCAACTCACCACCTCCGGCGGATACCACTGCAGCCAACTTTGACGGGCTGCGACAAAGGCGCCTAAGCCGCTGAGCACTAGCAAAAGTAAGCTGGAACCCACCAGGAAGACTCGCGCTTTTTGCGTACTGGCAATCGCCGCCAACACAGCAATCAAAACCATGTCATAGCGCTGAACGATGCACATGGGGCATGGCTCTAAGCCCAGCCCATGCTGCAAATAAAACCCAAAGGCGAGCAAACCGACACACGCCACGCTCATCAAAGCGAGCAAGCGCCGGGGGTAAGTATCCAAAACAGTCCAAAGAAAATTCACGTGCTTCCTTTTAAAAAATCGCAATGTCCCTTGCCATTTTGCACCCAAGACAGGTCTAAGCCCTCGGTTTCAACCATAAACCGAATAAGATCGGGTTTCTGATTTTTATGACTTTAAGGCAAGCATGGCACGTACCGTTCAATGTATCAAGTTAGGCACCGAAGCAGAAGGTTTGGACTTTGCGCCCTACCCCGGCGACTTGGGTAAACGCATTTGGGAGAGCGTGAGCAAAGAGGCTTGGGCGGCTTGGCTCAAACACCAGACCATGTTGGTCAATGAAAACCGGCTCAATTTAGGCGATGCGCGGGCCCGCCAATATTTAGCCCGCCAAATGGAGAACCACTTTTTCGGAGATGGCGCGGACGCCGCCCAAGGCTACGTTCCTCCCAGCGCATAAACACGGATGCCATGAGCGCCTCCCCAGACAAAGCTTTGGCTTGGGCTGGGCGTTCTGCGTGGACGGTTCTCGACACCGCGATTTTTCAGCTCGACGCATTTTTAGAGACTTGGCTTTTGTGGCGCAATACCGAAATGCGTCCTCGGGTGCTCCATTACGTCGGCGTTGGGAGCTTCGAGGAATACACCCGCTTTCTTAGCGATGCATCAGATCAAATCAATACGCCCTTTCACCTAGCGGTTTTGAAAACGCTGCGGGATGCCTGTGCGGATCTGACACCGGGTATTCACCGGATTCTTTTAGACCACGACCAACTCTCGCTCACACTCTGCCTTGGCGACCTCACAATGATGTTGGATGCCCAAAACATTCAAGCAGACCAGGTCTGTCTTGGTGCGAACTTTGCAAAATGGGATGCGCGAGAACGTGAAGCCTTAGGGCGCTGTTGCAAACCTACGGCGCTTCCTTCGGAATTTGTAGCTCTTAGGCCCCGAACTCGGAGCCTCAAAAACATCACCCTCGCTCACAACACGCCCAAGCGCTGTGCCGTGATTGGGGCCGGTATCAGCGGCGCGAGTATCGCCAATGCTTTAGCCAAGCGCGGCTGGACGGTTCAGGTGCTTGATAGCCATGTAACACCTGCCGCAGGTGCATCCGGTTTGCCGGCCGGCTTGGTTGTTCCCCAACCAACGGTTGACAACAGCACCAGTTCACAAATTTTGCGCCGGGCGTGCCATCTGATGTTGCAACACCTGCGAGCGACCTTGGTGCGCGGACACGATTTTGATGATGGCGGTGTTTTACAAAAATCTCCCGACGCTATTTTTCATTCGAACGCGGCTTGGCTTAAGCCCGAAAAAATGGTGAGTGCGTGGTTGGAACACCCGCTGATTGAATTCAAGGGCAACGCAGAAGTAGCTGCCCTGGAACGCGTGAATGGTGCGTGGACATTGCTAGACGTTCAGGGCGAAACTTTGGCCATCGCAGACATCGTGGTGATCGCCAACGCAATGGGCTTATCCACGCTCAAGTTCAATGGCTATTTACGCGCATCTCTTGCTGAGGAGTGCATCCAAAACATCGAGGGCCTTCACCCTGTGCGTGGCACCTTGAGCTTTGGCGAACTCCGCCACGATTTTGAGCAAAATTCCCATTGGCCTGCGCTCCCCGTTAATGGTAACGGGAGTTTTCTCCCCTGCGTTCCTGGGTCTCGCAATTTGTGGATGGCGGGCTCTACGTTTGAACCAAGCACACAAGCCCAAGACCCCACACCTGAGCGTCAACACCTAGAAAACTGGAAGCGGCTTAATCAGCTTTTACCGCTTGTCGCTGAAGATTTGCAAACGCAATTCGCACAAGGCAAGGTGCAACATTGGCAAAACATCCGATGCGTCAGCCACGACCGGCTGCCTTTGGTCGGGCCGCTAGAAGCCGGTCCCGATGCGACCCTTTGGACGAGCGTAGGAATGGGAGCGCGGGGGCTGACCTTGGCGGCGTTGTGCGCCCAACTTTTGGTTGCAAGGCTTTGCGGCGAGCCGCTACCGATAGAAAAAACGCTCGCGCGTAAACTGGATTCTCAGCGCGTTAGGCGCAAAAAACGCAGCGAAAAGGAAACCCCGTGATTTTGGTTGCAGGTTCTGCCAATGTAGATTTTGTGGTTCGGGCCAACCATATTCCTAGGCCCGGAGAAACCGTACTTGGGAAAAGTTTCCAAACCTTTGCCGGAGGGAAAGGGGCTAACCAAGCCGTCGCGTGCTCTAAAGCAGGCGGAGCAAGCACCCAACTGCTGGCAGCGATGGGGGCAGATGAACATGCGAGCGTCATTGAAGCATCGGTGAAAGCGGCGGCGGTGGAATTGCTCCCCGTTCGTGTTTCAAATCAACCCACGGGCGCAGCGTTTATTTGCGTCTCTGATGACGGTGAAAATGCCATTACCGTGGCCCCCGGTGCCAATGCCTATTTGCTGCCCCACCACTTACCCGATTTAAAAGAGATCAGCCATCTTTTGCTGCAGCTGGAAACACCGCTAGACACCATCATCGCCTTCGCCCAAGCGGCAAAAAAGCAAGGGGTACAGGTGGTCTTGAACGCGGCCCCTGCCCAAGCGATGCCAGCAGAAATCCTGCCCCTGATCGATATTTTGATCGTCAACGAGGGCGAGTTAATGGCATTGGCCGATGAAACACGCTCGGTTGAATGGGCCTTAGAGAAACTTTCCTGCCAAAGCGTCGTCGTTACCTTGGGTGCGAGAGGGTGTTTGGCGCGGCATAAGGGCACGCTTTACGAACAAGCCGCTTTCCCAATCCAAGCCATAGACACCACGGCTGCCGGAGATACTTTTTGCGGCGTCTTGGTCGCCCAATTAAGCCAAGGCGCTTCTTGGCCTGCGGCGTTGCGGGTTGCCAATGCGGCAAGCGCATTGACCTGTCTGACATTGGGCGCCCAATCAAGTATCCCTACAGGGCTTGAAGTGGCTCAATTTTTAGAAAATCACTAAGCATGCAGATTAACCGCAAGCACACCGTCATTTACGACACTGACCCCGGTGTTGACGACGCGATGGCGCTGTATTTCGCCCTCGCGCACCCGGACATCGATCTGATCGGCGTCACCACTACGTTTGGAAATGTCACCGTAGAACAAGCCGCCAAAAATGCGCTTTACCTTTGTGCGATCGCAGGTCGCGGCGAAATTCCTGTTACCCAAGGCGTATCTCAACCACGCGGCAAACATGCAGAAGCGCCGCCTGATTACATTCACGGCGCCGACGGCTTGGGAAACTTGCCTTCACGGCATTCCACATCGAACACCCTTGAGCCGCGAAGCTCCGCCCAATTTATCGTGGACACGGCCCGCCAACATCCCGGAGAAGTTTCAGTCGTTGCCGTGGGGCCCTTAGGTAACCTCGCCCGGGCGTTAGAGCTGGAGCCTGAGCTACCTTCCCTGCTGCGTAAGGTCGTGGTGATGGGCGGTACGGTTTTGGAGCCCGGGAATGTTTCGCCGGTGGCCGAGGCCAATATTTGGAACGACCCCCATGCGGCCGATCTGGTATTTGGGGCGGGTTTCCAACTCACGATGGTCGGGCTCGATGTCACCCACCGCGTCATCCTGCCGCTGGCGCTCTTTGAGCGTATCGCCAAACACCAGCAGCACCCGGCAACTGAGACCCTGTTGCATGCGGTGGCTTTTTATTCTAATTTTTACAGCGCTCTGCATCCCCAAGTAGCCAAAGTACACGGCTGTTTTGGGCACGACGTTTTGGCGTTTTTAGCCCTGACGCAGCCCGAACTCTTTAGCTTTGAAAGGGGCCGCGTTCGCGTAGCGACCGAGGGACTGGCGCAAGGCCAAACGATCTTGAAGCGCAGCCATGCAGATTATCCGCAGCCGGGCTGGGGAAACGACGTGCCAGAAACCACGGTTTGTATGCAAGTCGAAGCAGATGCCTGCGTTCGTCAGATCGAAGCCGTCTTAATGCGAGACTGGGTAAAGACGCATTAGGCTGTATAGGCATATAGAAATAGCAAAAATGTAGTTTTAGTTTGATTCAAGAGGCTCTACAGTCACAAGCAATTCTCTTTTCTTGCTTGTATGTACCAGTACACCGATTTCGATCAAACCTTCGTCCAAACCCGCGCGGCCCAATACCGCGACCAACTCACACGCAATTTGGCAGGTACTTTAGGGGATGACGAATTTCGTCCTTTGCGCCTACAAAACGGCTGGTATATCCAACGCTACGCGCCCATGCTCAGGGTGGCAGTCCCTTATGGCGAACTCAATAGCGCACAACTCCGTATTTTGGGCCGCATTGCAGAAGAATTTGATACCCCGCCACCTGAGCTCCTCGCCCACGCGCAAACCACCCAAGACAAAATTGGCAACGGTCCTGCCCCCAAGCTCACCACCAACTACGGCCACTTCACCACCCGACAAAACGTCCAGTTCAATTGGATTCCGATTGAGAAAAGTGCCGATGTAATGGATCTTTTGTCCAGCGTGAACTTGCACGGTATCCAAACAAGCGGCAATTGCATCCGCAACATCACCAGCGACGAACGCGCTGGCATTGCCACCGATGAAGCAGTCGATCCGCGGCCCTATGCCGAGGTCTTGCGCCAATGGAGCACGCTACACCCTGAGTTTGCCTACCTTCCACGCAAGTTCAAGATTGCAATTACGGGGTCAGTTGAAGACCGCGCCGCCATTGCTTGGCACGATGTGGGTTTGCGCGTACTGAAAAATGCCTCGGGTGAAGTGGGCTTTCAGATTTTGGTCGGGGGCGGTATGGGTCGAACCCCTGTTATTGCCACTGAAATCAAGGCGTTTTTGCCTTGGGACCAAATCATCAATTACCTAGAAGCAATTGTTCGCGTTTACAACGGCTGGGGCCGACGCGACAATATTTATAAAGCGCGTATCAAGATTTTGGTGAAAGCCGAAGGCCAGCGTTATTTTGATGAAGTAGAAGCCGAATACCAACGCATCTTGGCCGATGGCGCACAACACACGATTCCCCAAGCTGAGCTTGACCGCGTTCGCGCCTGCTTTGTTTTCCCCGCGCTTGACACCGTATCTTCAGCACAACAAAGTACAGCCGAGCATACTTTGGTTGAAATGGCTGGCCACAACACAGAGTTCGCCCGTTGGCTAGAGCAAAACGTCGCGTCACATCAAAACCCTGGCTTACGTGCTGTCACCCTGTCGTTTAAACGCATGGGTCAAGCCCCAGGCGATGCCACCGCCGATCAACTGAAAACGGCTGCTGACATTGCCGAGCGCTTTAGCGCAGGCGAAGTGCGTGTGACGCATGACCAAAATTTGGTGCTCCCTTGGGTTCGGGTCGATGCATTGATTGAACTGTGGAACGCCGCCAAAACGGCTGGCTTTGCGCGTGCGAATATCCGCTTACTGAGCGACATGATCGCCTGCCCCGGGGGCGACTACTGTGCTTTAGCTAACGCCCGCTCGCTGCCTATCGCCGCTGCGATTACCGAGCGTTACCAAGACCTCGATGAGTTGTTTGACTTGGGCGAAATTGATCTGCATATCAGCGGATGTATCAACTCCTGCGGCCACCACCACAGCGGCCACATTGGCATTCTGGGTGTAGATAAAGACGGCCAAGAGTGGTACCAAGTGACACTCGGCGGATCTGATGGCTCCGAGCTGAGCGGGCCGGCTAAACCTGGAAAGGTGGTTGGCCCCTCGTTTGCCGCTGCCGAAGTGGTTGATGTGATCGAAGCGGTTCTAGACGTTTACAAAGATAGCCGCGATGGGGGAGAAAACTTTATTGACACCCTGCAGCGCGTGGGGTTTGATGCCTTTAAAACCGCTGCTAATTCGGCCCGCAATGCGACAGCCCGAACCACCGACCACGCAGCCGCTTAAAAATCGATTGAGACAGAAATTCCATGACGACTTTTGACATCCTGACCATCGATACGAACCTAGTTAATGCTAATAAGGCTAGCGATGGCGAAGTATCCTCAGATACCTTGGCCTTGGCCAATGATGGTGACGCTCAGACCCTGTCGCTTGAAGGCATAGCCCGCATTGACCTTCACTTTCCCAAGTTCACCGATGGCCGCGCTTTTAGCCAAGCATTTGTTCTTCGGCGTCGGGGGTTTCAAGGGGATATTCGCGCCAACGGCGACGTACTCATTGACCAGTTGATGCAAATGCAACGCAGCGGGTTTAGCAGCGCCCTGCTTCGGGCAGATCAAAATGCCGAGCACGGGAAAAAGTTGCTGAGCCAATACAGCGCGTTTTACCAAGGCGATACCGTCAACAAGCCGCTATTTACGCCGGCTTAACGGGTCAGCGGTAAAACGCTTCGACCTTACCCTTGAGCTTAATCAGCAGAGGGTTCCCTTTTCGGTCCAGCGTTTTGCCAGCGGGGACTTTAATCCAGCCCTCGCTGATGCAATACTCTTCGACGTCTAGGCGCTCTTTGCCATTAAAGCGAATCCCAACTTCCCGCTCAAAAACCGCCGCCACGTAATACGGGCTGCGGGCATCGATGGAAAGTCGGTCTGGAAGCGCTGGCGCTTCAGGGGTATCGGTGGGTGTTGTCATAGACTCAATTATCGTTTCTTATCAATGTCGCAACCTCACATAGTGGAAAATGCGCCTCTAGGGGAGTGATAAAGCCAATGATAAAAATCGCATTTCAACGCTACGCCAAAATTCTTGCAGCCTTGGTCGGCGTGGTATTGATCTACGCCGCAGCAGGGTTTTGGGTTGTCCCCAGCTTTCTTCAAAAACAAATTCCTGGATGGGGCGTGGCGACTCTGGATCGCCAAGTCAGCGTTCAAGCCATCGCGTTCAACCCCTTCACCCTGCGCCTGCAAGTGGATGGATTGGGTTTGGCTGAAAACGATGACACGCCAGTATTAACTATTGCGCGGTTGGATGTCGCTTTGGAGTGGGCCTCTTTGGTTCGCGGTGCTTGGCGTTTTTCTGACCTACACCTTTCGTCACCAGAACTGCAACTCAAGGTGTCGAAAAATGGCGTTTTCAATATTTCGCAATGGGTGGAAAGTTACGAAGAGCGCAACCCCTCGTCTTCCAGCGCCCTGCCCCGTTTATTGATTCAGCAATTTCAGATCACCGATGGAAAAATTTATTTTCAAGACCAGCAAAGCGGCTACCAAAACCAGTTTGATCCTGTCGAATTCAAACTTAAAAATCTGAGCACGCTCCCCAACGAATCAGGGAGTTACACCTTCCATGCGCAATCAGACAGCGGCGCTCAATTGCGTTGGAGTGGTGAGACCACGCTCAATAGCCTTCAAGGCAAGGGCGAACTCGTTTTCAAAAAAGTTGCGCTTTCAGAATTAGCCAAGTACCTCAAACCTTTCACGCGTATTTCCGTCACGTCGGGGCAGATGGATTTGCGATTGCCTTACACCTTCTCTTATGCCGCTGGGAAACTTGACCTCGGGCTGACGGATGCACAAATCAAAGTGGGCGACCTCAGCGTTCTAATTCCCCAAGTCGATGGCGCTGAAAGCTTGAAGGTGGATTTGTTAAGTGGCATCCTTGATTTAGCAGAGCTTCACAATGAGCCGGCCCGCCCCATCCCCTTCAATGCCCATTTGGTTCTTAAAGACGGCGGCGAACTCCAGACCCAAGGACAGTTCACCCCAATAACCAAGCTCTTAGCCGCCGATTTGACATTTAAAAGTTTGGTCTTAAAACCTTTACAACCCTTTTTAGCGCCTTACACCCCACTCCAAATTGCAAGCGGCACGGTGTCTGGACAAGGGCGTATCAGCCCGGGGGTTGGGCGGAGCGCTGGCCTGCGTTATGTAGGCTCGGTCAAGGTTGCGGGCGTGGTACTCAAAGAGCCAGACGGCGATTTTTTTGTTGAATGGAAAGACGCTAGCGCGGAAAAAGTAATTCTCGGACTTGATCCTATTGCTGTTCGTATCCCAGAGCTAATTTGGATCGAGCCCTTCGCCAAATTCGCGATTGAGGTCGATCGGAGTTTTAGCGCAGTCGGGTTGATGATCCAGAAAAAAGGGATCGATAGCGAAAAGGTAAGCAATCCATCGCCCGTTGTATTTAACGTGCAGCGGCTGCGAATTCAGCAAGGCCAACTGGACTTTACGGACCGAAGTTTGAACCCACAGTTCAAAACCAAACTGTTCGCGCTCAACGGCGTCATCAACGGCTTATCCAATAAAAAAGACACACGCAGCCAAATTGCCTTAGATGGCAGAGTCAATGAATTTGGTCTGGCGCGAATTCGAGGAGACATGGATCTCTTCAATCTGGGTAACAACACCCAAATCAACGCGCAACTTAAAAACCTCGACTTACCTTCTGCGTCACCCTACGCCATCAAATTTGCGGGTTACGCCATTACCGATGGAAAGATGACGCTAGACCTTCAGTACAAAGTTCGCGCCAATCAAGTCGAAGGCAACAACAAAATTACGATTGACGCTTTAACGCTGGGTCAACGTGTTGATAGCCTGACCGCCCTCAAAATCCCCATTGAATTAGCCATTGCTTTGCTCAAAGACGACGCGGGCCGTATTGAGCTAGGGCTTCCCGTTACGGGCAACATGAACGACCCGCAATTTAGTTTTGATTCCCTCATTTGGAAAGCGCTAGGGAACGCGCTGACAAAAATCGTAAGCGCACCGTTTAGAGCAATTGCAAGCCTATTTGGAAAGGGCTCGGACGCCAACACCTTAGATACCATTGGTTTTGACCCTGGAAGCGAAACGCTCTTTCCTCCTGAGCAAGAGAAACTGCTGCAAATCGCACGTATGCTGACCCAAAGACAACAACTGAAAATTAACATTCCAGAACACTACGACCCCGCGCTTGACGGCCCTGTTTTGATAACCCAAGCTTTACGCAAAGAAATTTACAAACGCGCAGGTATTCAATTTGACATCTATGAGCCGCTCGCTCCCTTGAATTTTTCTAGCCGGGCGATCAGAAAAGCAATGCGAGAAATTTACGCACAACGCTTAGGCGCTGCCGCCTTGCAAGAACGCATCAAAGCTGCTGAAGACAAAAGCTTGCTGCAACGCTTAGGCCAATTGGTTCAAAGCGAGCCGCAGTTTGCCGACCCAGCCGCGTTTTACCAAGGGCTGTATTTGCGTCTGGAAGAGTCTCAAACCCTACCAACTGACGCTCTGCATCAGTTAGGCGTTCAACGCGCTTTGGCTGTTTCTAAAGGATTGACTAAAGCGGGAGTGTCATCGGATCGCATCGTTTTGACTACCCGGGGGTTGGTTGAACAAAGCGGGGCAAAAGAAAGCCAGGTGCAGCTTCAGTTGGGACTGGTGGCGAGGTAACTAATCCCAAAGGATTTCAAACTACGGTCACTTCGGATTGAACATAGGAAGAAAAAAGCCGCTAAGTGGTTATCCTTAGCGGCCTTTAAACGGGGTCTTGGTGGAGCTGGCGGGATTTGAACCCGCGTCCGCAAGCCATCTTCGAGCAGATCTACATGTTTAGTGGTCTGATTTGAGTCTCGCCCTTGTGAACGCGCAGTCACACGCTGTCACAGTCGCCAGTACCCTATTGTCTCGCCCCAAACCAAGGTACCCGGTTCAGTGCCAGCCGATGAAAATGACCTTACAGCCTGGACGTTTTAGCTTTCACCAAAACACCCTTGCCCAGCCCATCGGCCTGCTGTTGTAAGGCTCACTGGTTATTAAGCAGCGAGTGCGAAACGTTCGTCGTTTGCAGTTAGTTTTTTTGAATCTGATTTACGAGCGCATTCAGCTCGACATGCACCACAGCGATTCCGTACCCACGTCGAAACCAGTGCAGCCCCAGGCTTCGTATTTTAGGCGCTTACGATCAATTGCAAGAGCTCTGCGGGAGAATTTATCTCTGCGTGTGCGCCCCACGCACGGGTATCGCTCTTTTCACCCAAATATCCGTAGGTTGCGGCAACCGTTTGCATGCCTGCGGCTAAACCGGCGACAACGTCGCGCTCATCGTCGCCCACGTACAAACATTGCTCCGGTGGTAGTCCTAGCCTTCGGGCGGCTTCAAGCAAGGGTTCTGGGTGAGGCTTGGCGTGGGGAGTGGTATCACCACTGATAATCGTTTTAGCCGTTTGAAACAAAGGCATTGCGGCAGTCAAGGGGTTTGTAAAGCGCTGCGACTTATTGGTCACCACGCCCCAAACCATGGATCTTGCGTTGATTTGTTCGATCATTTCCGACACGCCATCAAACGCAAAAGTTCGCTGAGTCATACAGGCGGCGTAGTTTACAAAGAATTCTTCTCGAAGCGTCTCAAAATCAGCATGCTCAGGGCCCACACCAAACGCCACACCCAACATGCCTCGTGCGCCCGCCCCTGCCATAGGCCGGTATTGAGCGTAGGGCAACGAAGCCAACCCGCGCTTGATACGCATTTGGTCTGCTGCAGCGCCTAAGTCGGGGGCACTGTCGATCAGGGTTCCGTCTAAATCAAACAGAATGGCAGAAATATTTTTAAAGATCACAGGCGGGACTTTTTAAATCAAAGGGCTTTTTGGGTTGCAAAAAGGTAGTTCACATCGGTGTTATTCGTTAGCGAGTAACGTCGGGTTAAAGGGTTGTAGCCCATTCCGCGGGTGTGGCGCAGGTCTAAATTCACTTGGCGGCAGTACCCGGCAAGCTCACTGGGCCGAATCATTTTTGCGAATTCATGGGTGCCACGGGGAAGCAGATTGAGCACGTACTCGGCTCCCAAAACAGCAAATAAAAACGACTTGGGATTGCGGTTGAGCGTAGAGAAGAAAACCCAGCCACCGGGTTTGACAAGGGCGGCACAGGCCCGAACCACTGACGCTGGGTCGGGAACGTGCTCTAACATTTCCATACACGTCACCACGTCGAACTGCCCCGCCTTCTCTATAGCCAAGGCCTCGGCGCTGACTTCACGGTAACTTACCCCGATTGTCTGCGCCTCCATCGCGTGTAACTGCGCCACCCGAAGGGCTTTAGTAGATAAGTCAATCCCCAATACCTGAGCCCCTTTGCGGGCCATAGAATCGGCCAAAATTCCGCCCCCGCAACCTACATCAAGTACCTCAAGACCTGCGATGGGCACAAGGGTGTTAATCCATTCCAAGCGCAGCGGGTTAATTTGGTGCAAAGGACGGAACTCGCTTTCCGTGTCCCACCAGCGATGGGCGAGCTCAGAGAATTTGGCAAGTTCGGCAGGATCAGCGTTGACGTTGGTGTTCATGGTTTGATTATCTGACGAATGGAGTCAAGCTGTTTTATAGGCAACAAAAAACCCGCCGAAGCGGGTTTTTTGATATTCGAGAAGACGAATTATTTGGAACGGGTTCCAACGACTTCGATTTCAACGCGGCGGTTTTTAGCGCGACCTTCTTTGGTCTTGTTATCAGCCACTGGGCTGGTTTCGCCTTTGCCTTCGGTGTAGATGCGGTTTTTGTCAATGCCTTTGGAAACCAAATAAGCCTTCACTGCTTCAGAGCGAGCAACTGACAATCTTTGGTTAGAAGCGTCGGAGCCAACCGCGTCGGTGTGTCCAACAGCGATTACCACTTCCAAGCTGATGCTCTTAACTTTAGAAACCAAGTCGTCCAACTTGGCTTTGCCTTCAGGCTTTAACACGGATTTACCGAAATCAAAGAATGCATCAGCAGCGTAAGTCACTTTGGAAGCGGCAGCAGCAGCAGGAGCAGCGGCTGGAGCGGGAGCTGGAGCTGGAGCTGGAGCTGGAGCGGCCTTAGCAGCAACTGGAGCAGCAGGAGCTGGAGCAGCGATAGCACCGTCGCAACCTGGGGCTGCTGTAGCTGGAGTCCAGCTCGCACTACGCCAGCATTGACCGGTGCTGTTTTTCCAAACGTCGCCCGAAGCGCTGCGCCAGTTTTGAATTTCTTGAGCGCCAGCGACGCTTGTGAGAGCGACCAAGGCGATCAGCGCAGCCAATTTGTTCATTTGTTTCATGGTGTACCTTATGTAAATCAATAGCAGCAACACTGCGGGTAAATTAAACCACGCCTTGAACCAGCGCGGTTAAAGCGTTGGAAATGATTGTGCCATAGAAAATGCTCCATTTTGGATGTTTGGCGCATTTGCGCTACACAACGCCATTATTTAACAATTTATAAGATTCCCGCAAAATTTGAATCAAACTAGCTGTAACTAAGGGCCGAAAAACAGCTTTCTCGGTCGTAGAATGTAAGGTTGTCCAAGTCACCGCTCTAAGCAACCCCATGACCCAGTTCGCAAAAGAAACCTTACCGATCAGCCTAGAAGAGGAGATGCGCCGCAGTTATTTGGATTACGCCATGAGCGTGATCGTGGGGCGGGCCTTGCCAGACGCGCGGGACGGCCTCAAACCGGTGCATCGCCGGGTGCTTTTTGCGATGCACGAGCTCAACAATGACTGGAACCGCCCCTACAAAAAGTCAGCCCGTATTGTGGGTGACGTGATTGGTAAATACCACCCCCACGGTGACCAGTCGGTCTATGACACGATTGTCCGAATGGCGCAAGACTTCTCGATGCGCCACATGCTGGTAGACGGCCAGGGTAACTTTGGCTCGGTCGACGGCGATAACGCAGCCGCTATGCGTTACACCGAAATTCGCTTGTCCAAGATTGCACACGAGTTGTTGGCTGATTTGGACAAAGAAACCGTTGACTTTGGCCCGAACTACGACGGCTCCGAAAAAGAGCCCTTGGTGATGCCAACCCGGATCCCGAACTTGTTGGTTAACGGCTCAGGCGGTATTGCCGTGGGTATGGCCACCAACATTCCCCCGCACAACTTAAACGAAGTCGTTGACGCTTGTTTGCACCTTTTGCGCAACCCAGAAGCCACGATTGACGAGCTCATGGAGATCGTTCCCGCCCCCGACTTTCCGACTGCGGGCATAATTTACGGCATCAACGGCGTCAAAGACGGCTACCGCACGGGGCGTGGAAAAGTCGTGATGCGGGCCAAGTGCCATTTTGAAGACATTGACAAAGGCGCACGCCAAGCCATCATCGTTGACGAGTTGCCTTACCAAGTCAACAAAAAGACCTTGCAAGAACGCATGGCAGAACTGGTTCACGAGAAAAAGATTGAAGGCATCAGCCATATTCAGGACGAGTCTGACAAGTCGGGGATGCGTTTGGTGATTGAACTCAAGCGCGGTGAAGTACCCGAAGTGGTTCTCAATAACTTGTACAAGCAAACGCAACTGCAAGACACGTTTGGTATGAACATGGTGGCCCTGATTAACGGCCAACCTAAGCTTTGCAACCTTAAAGACCTGTTGCAGGTATTCCTTCAGCACCGCCGCGAGGTCGTTACGCGCCGCACCGTCTTTAACTTGCGCAAAGCCCGCGAACGGGGCCATGTTTTAGAAGGTTTGGCTGTTGCTTTGGCCAATATTGATGACTTTATTGCCATCATTCGCAATGCGCCTACGCCTCCAGTTGCTAAAGCCGAATTGATGACACGCAGCTGGGACAGCAAGCTGGTTCGGGAGATGCTCACCCGCAGCCGCAGCGATGGCGGCGTGATCAACGCTGATGACTATCGCCCAGACGGGTTAGAGAAAAGCTACGGGATGGGCAGTGATGGCCTATACCGCTTATCCGACACGCAGGCGCAAGAAATTTTGCAAATGCGTTTGCAACGCCTGACCGGCTTAGAGCAAGACAAAATTGTTGCTGAATACAAAGAGGTGATGGCGGAGATTGAAGACTTGCTGGATATTTTGGTAAAGCCTGAGCGCGTCTCCACCATCATTACCGACGAACTCGGTGCGATCAAACAAGAGTTCGGCCAAAGCAAAATTGGCGCTCGCCGCAGCTTGGTAGAACACAGTTCTTTTGACTTAAGCACCGAAGATCTGATCACGCCCACCGACATGGTGGTCACTTTGAGCCACAGCGGCTACATCAAGAGCCAGCCCTTGGGCGAGTACCGCGCCCAAAAACGCGGTGGCCGTGGGAAACAAGCGACCGCGACCAAAGAAGACGATTGGGTGGACCAACTCTTTATTGCCAATACCCACGACTATATTTTGTGCTTTAGCAACCGGGGACGCCTTTACTGGCTAAAGGTTTGGGAAGTACCACAAGGCTCGCGCGGTTCACGCGGACGTCCGATTGTCAACATGTTCCCCATGCAAGACGGCGAAAAAATCACTGTTGTGTTGGCCTTGACAGGTGAAAAACGAACCTTCCCCGCCGACCAATACGTTTTCATGTCCACTTCGATGGGCATCGTTAAGAAAACGCCTTTGATTGACTTTAGCAACCCCCGCAAGGTCGGCATTATTGCGGTCAACCTCGATGAAGGCGACTTCTTAATTGGCGCTGCGATTACGGATGGCAAGCACGATGTGATGCTCTTCTCAGACGGCGGTAAAGCGGTTCGCTTCAATGAAGATGAAGTTACTGCCCACGGCCGCCAGTCGCGCGGCGTGAAGGGGATGAATCTCGAAGAAGGCCAAAGCGTGATTGCCATGCTGGTTGCCGAAGACGAATTGCAAAGTGTTTTGACCGCGACGGAAAACGGCTACGGCAAGCGCACCAGCATCACCGAATACACCCGCCACGGCCGCGGCACCAAAGGCATGATTGCGATTCAACAGTCAGAGCGCAATGGCAAAGTGGTTGCTGCGACTTTGGTTCATGCCGAAGATGAAATCATGCTGATTACCGATCGAGGCGTTCTGGTGCGAACCCGTGTGAGCGAGATCCGCGAACTCGGCCGCGCGACCCAAGGCGTCACCTTGATTGGCTTGGACGAAGGCTCCAAACTCAGTGGTTTGCAACGCATTGTCGAAAACGATGCCAATCCAGGCGAAAGCAATGACGCCGGCGATGACGAGCAGACCGTTTAACTTTTCAGCCGGCCCGGCAACGATGCCGGCTGAGGTGTTGGCACAAGCGGCCGACGAGATGTTGGACTGGCCCGATTCCAGCGGGAAGCGTTGCGGCATGGGCGTCATGGAAATGAGCCACCGCGGCAGAGAGTTTCTTGAAATTTACACCGAAGCGCATGACACTTTGCGCGAGCTTCTCGCTATTCCGAAGAACTTTAAAGTTCTCTTTATGCAAGGCGGCGGACTGGCAGAAAACGCTATCGTTCCTATGAACCTCAGCGCTCTTCGCGCCTCAAAAACACAACGCGGCAGTGCGGATTTTGTAATTACGGGAAGCTGGAGTGAAAAGTCTTTTCAAGAAGCGGGGAAATACTGCGACTCTCGCATCGCGGCCTCTGCCAAAGATACAGGCTTTCACTCTATTCCTGACGCCTCCATCTGGGAACTCAGCGACCACGCCAGCTATGTGCATATTTGTAGTAACGAAACGATTCACGGGGTGGAGTTTCAATCCCTGCCGGACCTGAAAGCCTTAGGGAGTCAGGCTGAATTGGTCATCGATTTTTCTTCCCATGTGGCCTCACGATCGGTTGATTGGAGCCGCGTTGGCTTGGCCTTTGGGGGCGCTCAAAAAAACCTCGGGCCGGCCGGACTGACTTTGGTGGTGGTGCGCGAAGATTTACTCGGCCATGCTTTAGAAATGTGCCCCAGCGCTTTTAGCTACCCAACCGTGGCTGACAACCATTCGATGTTCAATACCCCGCCGACCTACTCCATTTACATGGCGGGACTGGTGTTTCAGTGGCTCAAACGGCAGGGTGGAATTGCCGTAATGGAGACGCGCAATATTGCGAAGGCCAATTTCTTGTATGGCGCGATCGATGCATCGGGCTTCTATTCCAACCCCGTTGCGCTTGAATGTCGCTCACGGATGAATGTGCCCTTCTTCTTGCGTGATGCGTCCTTGAATGACACTTTTTTAAACGGCGCTAAAGCAGCCGGCCTGTTGCAACTTAAAGGACACAAGTCGGTTGGCGGCATGCGGGCTAGTATTTATAACGCCCTTCCTATCGAAGGCGTTCAAGCCTTGGTGCAATATATGCAAGAATTTGAGCGAACCCACGGCTGAGGCAAACTTGTATGGCAAAAACACTTCTCGAACTTCGCGTTCAAATCGATGCAGTTGACCAAGAGTTGCTGCAACTGCTTAATCGCCGGGCGGCTTTGGCGCACGAGGTGGGAGACATTAAAAAAGGCGAGGGTTCCGTCGTCTTTCGCCCCGAGCGTGAAGCGCAAGTGATTGGCGCCTTGCAAAAAGCCAATAGCGGAGACCTCAAAGACACCAGCGTCGCCTTTATTTGGCGCGAAATTATGTCAGCGTGTCGGGCTTTAGAAGCGCCCCAACGCGTTTCCTATTTAGGCCCCGCGGGAACGTTTAGCGAAGAAGCGGCCTTGCGCTTTTTTGGCTCGAGCATTCAACATATTCCTTGCAATAATTTTGATGAGGTGTTTCACGCTGCGAGCGCAGGCTCAGCCGAGTTTGGAGTCGTTCCGGTAGAAAACAGCACCGAAGGTGTGGTTACGCGTTCTTTGGATTTGCTGCTCCACTCGCCCTTACATATTGTGGGAGAAATCAGCCTTTTGGTGCGCCACCATTTGCTTCGCAACCAGGATTCTCTCGAAAATATTGAAGCCGTTTTAGCCCACCCCCAGGCCTTGGCACAGTGTCAACAATGGTTGAACACCCATTTGCCCCATGTAGAGCGACGCGCAGTTTCTAGCAACGCCGAAGGCGCTCGCTTAGCTGCCAATAACCTAGCTTGGGCCGCGATTGCCAGCGAACGGGCCAGTTCGGAATTTGGCCTTCACATTGCATCTCGCGCTATTCAAGACGATGCCTTTAACCGCACCCGCTTTGTGGTGGTGTGCCTGCCCAGCACTCTGCCCGCCCCCGAAGCCAGCGGACGCGATTGCACCAGCTTGGTCGTCTCTGTCCCGAACCGGCCTGGCGCGGTGCACGATATGTTGGTGCCTTTAAAGCTTCATGGTGTCTCTATGACGCGCTTTGAATCTCGCCCTGCCCGCTCGGGACAGTGGGAGTATTTTTTCTACATCGACCTGAATGGTCATCCGTCCGAACCCCATGTCAAAGCTGCTTTGAACGATCTACAAGCCCTGTGTGCTTTTTACAAAGTTTTGGGGACTTACCCCATGGCGGATTAAGCGACTCAACGCCTATGTTTGAACAATTGGGTTTGGTTGGCTGCGGTTTGATGGGCGGGTCTTTTGCCTTGGCTCTCAAACGCGCAGGCTTGGTGAAGCGAGTGGTTGGCTTTAGTCCTTCACAAACCACCACGGCGCGTGCCTTGAAAATGGGTGTGATTGACCAGATCGCAACTTCTGCGTCAAACGCAGCAACCGGCTCCGATTTGATTTTGATCGCAGTCCCAGTTTCAGCGACTGAAGCCAGCTTTCAAGCCATCGCTCAGGAACTAAGCAGCAACTGCCTGGTGATGGATGTTGGGTCCACCAAAAGCGATGTTCTTGCTGCCGCCAAAGCAGCCCTTGGGAACAAGTTTGCCCAGTTCGTGCCCGCCCATCCGATTGCAGGCAAAGAAGTTGCGGGCGTTGAACACGCCGACGCTGATCTCTATACCGGGTGTCAAGTGATTCTGACGCCCACAGACCTTACTGACCTTACTGGCAAAACTCAGCTACAACAAGCCACCTCGGTTTGGCAGGCTTTAGGCTGCAAGGTACGCCACATGTCGGCAACCGACCATGACGCGGCCTTTGCAGCCGTTAGCCACCTCCCCCATTTGTTGGCGTTTGCTTTCATGAATGGCATCTCCAGCCAAAAACAACGCTCAGAGTTTTTAGACCTCGCCGGCCCCGGCTTTCGCGACTTCACGCGCATTGCCGCTGGAGACCCCAAAGTTTGGCGTGATATTTTCTTAGCCAACTCCGCTGAAGTTCTCGCCCAATCCCAGAACTTTCGATCCAGCTTAGAGGCTTTGGAGCGTGCTGTTTTGGCCGGTGACTCTGCCGCGATTGAGGCACTGATTTCACAAGCCAGCCACCTTCGCGCACATTGGTCTTTGAACGGGGCTTCCATTAAATAATGTTTTCTACCGCTTTTCTTGACCTCCCTGGGCTCCATACGGCCTCAGGAACTGTCACCCTGCCCGGCTCTAAAAGTATTTCCAACCGCGTTCTGTTGTTAGCCGCCTTGTGCGAGGGTGTCGCCACGCTGCATGATGTTCTTGATTCTGATGACACCCGCGTGATGCTGGCGGCTTTAGAAGCACTGGGTTGCAAAATTGAATCGCAAGGTCCAACTTTCAAGGTCCATGGCCTCGCCGGACAATTAGCTGACCTGCCTTTGCAATTATTTTTAGGCAACGCGGGCACCGCGATGCGGCCCTTAACGGCTGCGCTGGCCGTTCTTGGCGGCGATTTTGAGCTCAGCGGTGTTCCTCGGATGCACGAGCGCCCCATTGGCGATTTAGTTGACGCCTTGCGCCAATTCGGCTGCACCATTGACTATATTGGTAACGCAGGCTTTCCGCCTCTGCGCATTGGCAAACCCAATTTGCAACTGTCAAAACCCATACAAGTCAGAGGCGATGTCTCCAGCCAATTTTTGACGGCCCTGCTGATGGCTTTGCCATTGGTGGCAAAAAAAGACATCGTGATTGAGGTCGTGGGGGAACTGATCTCGCGTCCGTATATTGAAATTACCTTGCAACTGCTCGCGCGGTTTGGGGTTGAGATTGAACGCGATGGGTGGCAACGGTTTACGATTCCCGCAGGCGCAAAACTGCGTTCCCCATGCGATTTACATGTGGAGGCTGATGCGTCGTCTGCGAGCTACTTTATTGCGCTCGGGGCAATCACACAAAGCAATAGTGCTGGTGCTAGTGCTAGTGCCAAGCAAGGTATTCGAATTCAGGGCGTCGGCGCCAACTCCATCCAAGGCGATATTCGATTCATCGAAGCGGCCCAAGCCATGGGTGCCCATGTTGAAAGTGGCCCCAATTACTTGCACGTCTCCCGAGGCGCTTGGCCGCTCAAAGCGATTTCCTTGGACTGCAACCACATCCCTGATGCCGCCATGACTTTGGCGGTCATGGCGCTTTACGCCAAAGGCACCACCGTGTTGACCAACATCGCGAGTTGGCGCGTGAAGGAGACCGACCGGATTGCCGCCATGGCCACTGAACTTCGCAAACTCGGCGCATCGGTGGTTGAAAGCCCAGACTCGATTGCAATTACACCTCCGCAGAGCCCTGCCGATTGGCATAGCGCCAGCATCCATACCTATGACGACCACCGCGTTGCCATGTGTTTTTCCCTTGCGGCGTTTAATCCGGCGGGAAGAAGTATCCGAATTGAAGACCCCAAGTGCGTAGCCAAAACCTTTCCCGATTACTTTGAGGCTCTGTTTAGCGTGTGCCAAGCGGCTCCCAACGCGATTCCGGTGATTTGTGTGGATGGCCCCACGGCCTCGGGCAAAGGGACCTTAGCGGCGAGCCTTGCTCAAAAACTCGGCTACCATTTTTTGGATTCTGGGGCTCTGTACCGAATCACCGCTTTGGCAGCCTTGCAGGCCGGGCTGGAGTTAGAAACAAGCCATGAAACGGCCATTGCGCAATTAGTGCGAACCATGGCTATTCATTTTGAAGGCGAACAGGTTTGGCTCAACGGCCAAGATATCACTGCCGCAATTCGAACCGAAGCTGCTGGAATGAACGCCTCCAAAGTCTCTGTTTTAGGCGCGGTACGCAGCGCGCTGGTGGACTTGCAGCACCAATTTCGACAGCTACCCGGACTGGTTGCCGACGGGCGCGACATGGGAACCGTCATTTTCCCTGATGCGCGGCTCAAGGTGTATCTGACAGCTAGCGCCGCTTGCCGCGCAGAACGCCGTTATAAGCAGTTGATTTCAAAGGGAATTTCGGCTACACTCAGCATTCTTTGCGCAGACCTCGAGGCGCGCGATGCCCGCGACACTTCGCGTGCCATTGCACCCTTAAAGCCTGCACAAGACGCCGAGCTACTAGACAACTCTGCTTTAACGGTCGATCAGTCCGTTACACGAGTGTTGAAATGGTGGCAAAGCAAACAGCCTTTTTGAAGTCTCTTTAACGATTCTTCAAAAAGTCTGGTGTTAGAAAAGTCAAAGGTTTCACCGCTTTTGCACGGCCCCCAAGGCACTCTTCGCGCTGCATGCGCTCGGTCTTGGGGTTCAACAACTTAACCCCGCGGTTTTTTAACTGCACAAAAAATGTCTGAATCTTTCGCAGCCCTCTTTGAAGAGTCACAAAAAGCCTCTGAAACCCGTATTGGTGAAGTCGTCACCGCTGAAGTCGTTCGTATCGAACACAACTTCGTCGTTGTTAACGCTGGCCTTAAATCAGAAGCGTATGTTCCCTTGTCTGAATTTAAAAGCGACAAAGGCGAACTCGAAGTTCAAGTGGGCGAATTTGTTTCTGTCGCGATTGTTGCGATGGAAAACGGCTACGGCGACACCATTGTCAGCCGCGACACCGCTAAACGCTTGGCATCTTGGATGTCATTAGAAAAATCTCTCGAATCTGGCGAGTTTGTCATGGGTACCACCAGCGGCAAAGTCAAAGGCGGCCTGACCGTTTTGGTCAATGGTATTCGCGCCTTCTTGCCTGGTTCATTGGTCGACACCCGTCCGACCAAAGACTTGTCTCCGTACGAGAACAAGACCATGGAATTCAAGGTCATTAAATTGGACCGCAAGCGCAACAACGTGGTTCTGAGCCGCCGCGCCGTCGTAGAAGCCTCCATGGGCGAAGAGCGCGCAAAACTCATGCACACCCTAAAAGAAGGTTCTGTGGTGCATGGTGTGGTCAAGAACATCACCGAATACGGTGCGTTCGTCGACTTGGGCGGTATCGACGGCCTCTTGCACATCACCGACATGGCATGGCGTCGCGTGCGTCACCCGTCTGAAGTCGTGACTGCCGGTCAAGAAATCACGGCCAAGATTCTTAAGTTTGATACCGACAAAAACCGTGTCTCCTTGGGTCTGAAGCAAATGGGCGATGACCCTTGGATGGGCGTTAACCGCCGTTATCCTCAAGGTACACGCATGTTTGGCAAGATCACCAACATCGCCGACTACGGCGCGTTTGTGGAACTCGAGCCAGGAATCGAAGGTTTGGTACACGTCTCAGAAATGGACTGGACCAACAAGAACGTGGCTCCTTCTAAGATCGTTGCCTTGGGCGATGAAGTCGAAGTCATGGTTCTGGAAATCGACGAAGACAAGCGCCGTATTTCTTTGGGCATGAAACAATGCAAAGCCAACCCATGGCAAGAATTTGCGATGAACACCAAGCGCGGCGACCGCGTGAAGGGCCCCATCAAATCCATCACCGATTTCGGCGTGTTTGTGGGCTTGGCTGCAGGTATCGACGGTTTGGTGCACTTGTCTGACCTGTCTTGGAACGAAACCGGCGAAGCCGCGGTTCGCGAATTCAAGAAGGGTCAAGAAGTCGAAGCCCTCGTTTTGGCGGTTGACGTTGAGCGCGAGCGTATCTCCTTGGGCATCAAACAGCTCGATTCCGATCCTTTCACCACGTTCGTGTCGATCAACGACAAGGGCCAAGTGGTCACAGGCAAGGTCAAGACAGTCGATGCCAAAGGCGCTGAGATCGATCTCGGCGAAGACATCATTGGTTACTTGCGCGCCTCTGAAATCAGCCGCGACCGCGTCGAAGACGCCCGCAGCGTTCTCAAAGAAGGCGACGAAGTCACGGCTGTGGTCGTTAACGTGGATCGCAAGACCCGCAACATTCAGTTGTCCATCAAGGCCAAGGATGCTGCGGATCAAAACGAAGCCATGACCACATTGAGCCAGCAGTCTGCCCGTGAAAATGCAGGCACTACGAGCTTGGGCGCATTGTTGCGTGCCAAGTTGGACAACAATTAAATCCCTGTGATTTGAATTGTTTGACGTAAACAACGACCGCAAGCACACCGCTGCGGTCGTTTTTTTGTCTTAAAGCCCTATTCATATGACCCGCTCAGATCTTGTTGAAGAACTAGCCAACCGATTTAGCCAGCTCACCCACCGTGATGCTGAGTTTGCGGTGAAGGCTATTTTGGATGCGATGAATGATGCGTTGGTTCGCGGGCACCGCATTGAAATTCGCGGCTTTGGAAGTTTTTCTGTGAACCACCGGCCTCCGCGTATGGGTCGCAACCCCCGCAGCGGTGAGAGCGTAGCGATTCCTGAAAAACGTGTTCCCCATTTCAAACCCGGTAAAGCCTTGCGTGAGGCTGTGGACATGCAAACCCTTGCGTTGCAATCTTCCCCTAAAAAAGCCTAAAACTACGGCCAAATCGATAGAATCGGCAAGGTACCAAGGAATTGAATGAACCAAATTGTTTGGCTCTTTAAGTGGTTACTTAAAGCAGCCATTTTTTTTACACTTTTCGCCTTCGCCTTGAATAACCAAGGGGATGTGACAGTACGATTTTTCTTTGGGACCCAATGGACAGCCCCAGTTGTCTTGGTGGTGTTGATCACATTTTCTGCAGGACTGCTGGTCGGGGTTTTAGGGATGGTGCCGCGCTGGTGGCGACAAAGACGGGCTGCACTCGCAAGCCGAGTAGCGAACCAAACCAAGACTAATACAGCGACACCAACGAACGCGGATTCCCCCACCCGACCTGAAGCCCATGGACTTTGACGCTAGCTTGATTTTGATGGGATTGCCGATCGCCTTTGGCCTGGGCTGGCTGGCATCGCGCTTTGATATGCGCCAGTTGCGCATTGAGAATCGGCAGGCACCCAAGGCCTATTTCAAAGGTTTAAATTTTTTACTCAACGAACAGCAAGACCAAGCCATCGATGCATTTATTGAGGCAGTTCAAAGCGACCCGGATACCTCAGAACTGCACTTTGCACTTGGCAATTTGTTTCGCCGCAGGGGCGAATACGAGCGCGCCGTGCGCGTTCATGAACATTTGCTCGCGCGTGGTGATTTGAGTGATGACGAGCGCGATCGTGCACAACACGCTTTGGCGCTGGACTACCTTAAAGCAGGCTTGCTAGACCGGGCTGAAGCCGCCCTACTCAAGCTTGAAGGCACCCGTTTCGAAGCCCAAGCCCGGCTCGCGCTTTTAGCCAACTACGAACGCTCCCGCGACTGGACGCTTGCTGCAGAAATTGCACGCAAACTCGAGGTCGCAGGCCAAGGCAGTTTCGCCGGTCGTCTAGCCCACTACCTCTGTGAACAAGCGGCTACCTTGGATGCAACAGTCCAAAACGACCAGGCTCAAACCCTATTGGTGCAGGCGATTGCTACGGCCCCCAACGCTGCCCGGGCTCGAATCGATTTGGCGCATTTGCAATTTGTAATGGGACAGCCACTAAAGGCTTATGGCACGCTTGAAGAGGCGCTCAAAGATGCCCCTCAATCGATTGGGCTCATGGCGCAACCGTTCAGTCTTTACGCTATAGAAGCCGGCCAAACAGAGGCTGCGCTTCAATCGCTTAAAAAAGCGTATCAGTCCGCACCATCGCTTGATGTTTTAGACGCGATCGTTGCGCTCGAGGCCAAGCAACCCAACAAGCCCACGGATGCAAGAAACTGGTATGTCCATCATCTTGAAAATCACCCTTCCTTGGTGGCCGCAGCCCAGTGGATTGCGGGTGAAAAATTAGAGCATGAACAGTTTCACCCTCAGGTTCAGCGGGCGCTCGACCATGCGGTCAAACCGCTTAAGCGCTACCGCTGCGCCGCCTGTGGCTTTGAAGCCAAGCAGCATTTTTGGCACTGTCCTGGCTGCCAAGCTTGGGACAGTTATCCTGCACGTCGGGTAGAAGAGTTATGAAAACACAGCATCCTCACACCATTGAAGCCAAACAGATTGCCGCCTCACGCGTTCTTGTCGTGGGAGACGTGATGCTGGACCGGTATTGGTATGGCGCAGTCGACCGTATTTCCCCCGAGGCCCCGGTCCCCGTCGTTCGAATTACCCGCGAGGAAGAGCGCAGTGGCGGTGCTGCTAACGTGGCGTATAACGTGGCCATCTTGGGTGCGCAAGCGTCCTTGCTCACCGTCGTGGGAGACGATGAGGCCAGCCTCAAACTCGAAGCCATTTTGGCAAAAACAGGGATACGCACCCACTTTGGTCGCGATGCCGATCTCAAAACCACGGTGAAGTTGCGCATCATTGGGCGTCAGCAGCAGCTCTTGCGCCTGGACTTTGAAAACACTCCAAAAAATGCATTGTTGGCCAGCCAAAGTGTGACCTTTGAAAACCTGTTGCCAAGCCACGATGCTGTTCTGTTTTCAGACTACGGCAAGGGCGGCCTGGCCCACGTT
>Ga0247844_1002693_pt1 | contig 28339 bp, 17 predicted proteins | sample LaCtaG_FD_192421 | JGI IMG/M metagenome (GOLD analysis project Ga0247844, IMG submission 192421) | Freshwater microbial communities from meromictic Lake La Cruz, Castile-La Mancha, Spain - LaCruzMarch201714.5m_1 | ecosystem: Environmental > Aquatic > Freshwater > Lake | place: Spain: Castile-La...
TACTACTTATTAGAGGGTGTCGACAAAAAGTCGCAGAGAGTATTTTAACCCTACCCTAGTAAAACAACCATGGACGAAGAATGGAGGCAGTCGTTTGTTCCGGTCTGGGAAGTGAGTAATCTCGGTCGAGTTCGGAATAAGAAGCTAGGAAAGATAATCAAACCCCACCTACACAACGGTTATTATGCAGTAGGTTCGACCACTCAAAAAACAAGTAGACAAAAGGTTCATCGTTTAGTATGTTATGCGTTTCATGGTGAACCTTCTTGTTTTGGATTATGTGTCGACCACATCAACAACGACCGACTGAATAATACATCTGTGAACTTGCAGTGGCTCGAGTTTTCCGAGAATAGTCGAAAGGGTTAGAAATTCATGAATCGGCGGCCCGAGCGGAGCGAGGTCTGTGTCACAGGAGTGCTGCAGGACAGTCGCAGGACAGTCGCAGTCATCCCAACAGTCATCCTACAAAGACCCATCAAACATCCCAACAGTCATCCCATCCATCATCCTAAGACCCCCAACTCACAAATCCTGGCTGAATTTCAAAGTGTTTGCGCAAAGTCCCAGGGGCTCGGGTCGGGACTGGAGGAGTTTTACTTTGCTCGTGAGTGGTGTTTTCGAGGTGGAAATGAGCGTTACTGTTTGGGTTGAGTGTGGAGGAAAACGGATGGTTATTGTGATATCAAGTGATAAGTATGGATATTCGGGAAGGAAACTGCTTGCAATTGATCCCCCACTTAGAAGATGCATCAGTTCAAACAGTGTACGTTGATCCACCTTTCAATAGCGGACGTACATACACTCTTGAAGCTGGATCGGGTGTTGGGTTTGACGATACATGGACCGATGAATCGTATCATACGTTCGTTGAGAATCTAGTCGATGCATGTTTACCCAAACTCAAAAAGGACGGTTCCTTCTTCTTTCACATTTCATCCGATCAGATGTACATTCCCGAACAGGTTCTGCGCAGTAAGTTCAAGTTTGTACGTCCTATCTTCTGGAAGCGATGTCGATCGAAGAACAACGTCAAGAAGACGTTAGGTGCTGCAATCGATGTAATCTTCTGGTGTTATCATTCGGAGAAGCGCAAGTTCAATATGGTCTATCAGGCATTAGATGAGTACTACGCAGAGCATTCGTTTACAAATAAAGACGAACGAGGCAACTTCTCATTAGGACATATTGTACCTGACCGCACACGTACAGGACATATCTATCCATTCACAATTGAAGGACGAACGTTCAACCCTGAACGTGGATGGCGCATGCCTCAAGCCGAACTTCAAGCACTTGCAGATGATGATAGGCTCTATATTCCGAAGGGAGTCAAGGCAAACTTATATAAGAAGATTTACATGCACGAATCATTAGGCAAACCGGCAATGGATTTATGGGACGACATTCCTAGTATCGCACAAGGTTCTGAAGTGCGCAAATACCCGACCGCCAAACCTGTGAAACTACTTGAACGTATACTTGCAATGACTACAGACAAAAACGATCTCATACTTGACCCATGCGCTGGTTCAGGTACAACCGGTGCTGCTGCAGTTGAGCGTCGGTGTATATTGATGGATATGAATCCAGAAGCCATCGAAATTATGCGATCGCGATTCGGACTCGCTTAACCGAAGCAAGTAGTGCAGCGACTGCATCTTGTTGAATCTTAAGCGTTAGAATCGAGTTTTTGTTAGCGGTAGACAGTCCTAGAAGTGCAGACACTCCATTGTTCGTAACTAGGCGAAGACGGAGATGTGTATTGACTGCAACTCCATCTTTTTCACGCCATACTTGACGTGACTCCTTTGCTCGGTCCGAGCGCAGACTGTAGGTCCATGTTCCATCGTTAGGAAACTCACAGAGTTCACGCATCTCTGAATGAGGGAAGACAGAGAGTTCATCTTTTTCGCGGACAAACATCCATTCAGGTGTGCGGTTGTTGACGGCGAGGAGGAGCTTGCGAACGCCTTCACTGGTCATACCGTTCCACGTATCATGAGTTGCATCTTTGATTGCAGCTTTGACCATGTTGACTGCAGATGCGTCACCGCGATGAGCGGTACGAAGTTCATCGATTCGTTTGATCAACGATTCGCAAGGTAGATAGTCATTGACCTTACTAGTGTTTACATGATCAAATGTACCATTACGATGTAGTTTGTCGGAACCACCTGCAACATGAACATCGTTTGCATAGATGCCCATATCGCTCACTTGATGGGTACCGCCTTCCTTACGAAAGGTGAGTGTTTGACCAGGGTAGTTGTCTTGAAGATTGGAGGGAATAGAAGAGTTGCAAATGTTCACAGTATGGCCTTCATTGGCCACGCCTGTATGATGTACTTCGCCAGTTATGTTGTAGGGCATTTGTTATCTGTAATGAGAGAGGGGGGAAGTCTATTCGTTTTAGACGCATCAATCCATTTTTCAAAGTTGGTGAAAGTGTTTGTTCAAAGTGGAAAAGGCAAAGGCTCGAGTCCATTTCAATCCGATAGAGTTATGCAATGAAGTCCCTAATTCGTTAAATAAAATGTATTATATCTATTTACGCAGATATTTGGAAATATTGTCGCCGGGGTATACAATGGAACTTCCAGAAGAACTTCCCAAGGGACTTCCCGAGTGTATCAAGTCATGGGTCATCCGACGCACTGGAAAGAGGAAATATGAGTGTAAGTTATGTCATATGGAGATAGTCAACACAGAACAGTTGCGGTTTCATTTAAGAAATGGATATCATATAAAGAAAGTAATGCAACAGGCAGCGCTTCACTGCGAGCTCTGTAACCTACAATGTAAGTATCAGAGCGCTTACGACATACATATCAAAACCAAGAAACACCTTCACAAAGAGAATCCACAACCTGCTATTGAACACAAGTGCGACGACTGCGAAGTCAAATTCAGGTGTCGAAGACAACTGGAACTCCACCTCACAACCAAGAAACACCTTCACAAAGAGAATCCACAACCTGCTATTGAACATAAGTGTGACGACTGTGGTGTGAAATTCGGTTGTCGAAAACAAATGGAACTCCACTTCGCAAGCAAGAAACATACAAACCGCACCAAGACATTTAACTGTGACCTCTGTGCTTTGAAATTCGGGTATCAAAGTTATTACGACGCACATATCAAAACCAAACGACATCTTCAGAAGGAGAACCCACAACCTAAACCCATTATTGAACACAAGTGTGAAGACTGTAATGTCACATTTCAATCGAACAAGGACAAACTTCGCCATCTCACAACCAAGAAACACGCGAAACTTGCCAAAACGGATTCGTAAAAACCAAACACATAACCTTCCCCATTCTTACAATGCCACGCAATACTACAGGAGGTTCAGGCCATAGGTCACAACGCAACTCAGAAGGTTCGAAAGCACGCAACAACCGATGTTTCATCGATGACTTACTCGATGACATCAAAAACAACGAAAAGCTCACAGGTGTTCACATCGCTCGTATCACGAGACGCCTCGGATGCGGACGAATGGAGGTCTTCTTCTTGGAAGAGGTCGTCGACGAGAAGAAACGCGACTTCTTCGAGAACGAAGATGATGAAGGAAACAAAAAACAAGCCAAGAAAGAGTTCAGAGAAGTTCTACAGACCATGCCCATGCGAGGAGGTCTACGAGGTAAGGGAAAGCGCACAGTCTGGGTCGACATCGACAGTCTCGTCATGATCGCAGAGACAGGCTTGGGTGGAAAGACGCATGAAATTGTAGCCGTCTTCTCGGCTGAACAAATCGCACGACTTCGTAACCTCAAACCCGATATGGACGAGCGCATGTTCTTGAAGTCAGGCAACGCAGCATCTTCTACACCAGACGGATTCGAGTTTGATGAAAAGGACGATGAGGTCGACGTAGACAACATCTAAGCAAGAAGCAATGAACATCAACCTTATAGTGTTGGGTGTGTTACTCACCATCTTAGGGCTGTATTCGTGGAAAGCGTATACAAGCTCTGAGTCAACGCCCAACTTTTTGCCGTGGGTTCCGATTCGAGTCGGTAAGGAGAGGTCGTTTGTGAATCAAACACGCGATGCAGGAATGCATACAGAATGGATGCGACGCGCAGCCATCATTTCAAACCCGAAAGGAGTGTACAGTTACAAGGGTTCAACCAATGGATCATTGGAATGGAACTTTTTGACTTCCGTGTGTGTCTGTCCATTGGATAGAGTATGTCCTTTCCATCCAGAGATTGACGATGGTGGCAATGCAACAGCTGACTTCTGCGACTACTTGGATGGTAACGGTGATGAAGCGTTCGACAGTGGTGGTGCAGGTCCTAATAAATGTGACTTGCCGAAGTCTGCATGCCAAACCTTTGAGATCGACGATGCAGGTAACGCAACTGCTGAGTTCTGCGACTACTTGGACGGTAACGGTAATGAGGTCTTTGATGGCGGTAAGGCCGATGTAAATCTATGCGACTTATAATACAATGTCGTCATGCCCGACGGTTCCGAAGAAGATATTGCTTCGGAGAGACACATCGTTAAATTGGTTCAATGCGAACCCACTTCTTGCTTCAGGCGAACAAGGTTACGACACAACCCTAGGACGAATGAAGATTGGTGATGGATTCCGATTATGGAACGACTTGCCTTTCTTCAACATTGGTCCTACAGGGTTCACAGGAAACACAGGTCCTACAGGTTGGACTGGTTGGACAGGACCTGCAGGAACAGCTACCAATACAGGTGCAACAGGCTATACTGGTTGGACAGGGAATACTGGTCCAACAGGTCCCACTGGAATGACAGGTGCTCCTTCGATTGTGACAGGTCCTACAGGTTGGACGGGTTGGACGGGAAACACAGGTCCAACAGGGAATACAGGTCCAACGGGGAATACCGGACCCACAGGGAATACAGGCAATACAGGTCCTACAGGCAATACCGGTAACACAGGACCCACAGGCAATACAGGAAACACCGGTCCAACAGGATGGACAGGCAACACTGGACCGACAGGTAATACAGGTCCTACAGGGAATACTGGCAATACTGGACCCACAGGGAATACAGGTCCTACAGGAAATACAGGTCCAACAGGTAATACAGGACCCACAGGTAACACAGGTCCTACAGGGAATACTGGTCCTACCGGCAATACCGGTCCTACTGGATGGACGGGAAACACGGGTCCTACAGGTGTCACAGGCAATACAGGTCCGACGGGTAATACTGGTAATACTGGTCCAACAGGGAATACAGGCAATACAGGTCCAACAGGAAATACAGGACCCACAGGCAACACAGGGAATACAGGTCCAACAGGATGGACAGGCAACACTGGACCGACAGGTAACACAGGACCAACAGGTTGGACTGGATGGACGGGAAACACAGGCCCAACAGGGAATACCGGTAACACAGGTCCCACAGGTAATACCGGCAATACAGGTCCAACAGGCTGGACAGGGAATACTGGACCTACAGGTTGGTCAGGTCCAACGGGACCTACTTCTACAGTGACTGGACCTACAGGATGGACGGGATGGACGGGAAACACAGGCCCAACAGGGAATACCGGTAACACAGGACCCACAGGATGGACGGGATGGACTGGTAATACAGGACCCACGGGAAATACAGGTCCTACTGGTAATACGGGAAACACAGGTCCTACAGGCGATACAGGACCTCAAGGTATTCCAGGAACTGCAACAACCACAGGTGCAACCGGGTTTACAGGTCCAACGGGCAATGTAGGTCCTACAGGAAACACAGGCGCACCTGGAACGGGTATTTATGCAAGTGACTATATCGTGACTGGACAACTTTCTACAAATCAACGACTCAGTCCGTCTGCATCTGATGTAATACAATTCACTGAACTAGTAGATCCTAAGAATTGGTTTAGTCCGACCTATCGTTTTCAACCGAATATTGCAGGGTTTTATCAGATCTCTTTGCTCGTCTTGTTCGACATCGCTAGAAGCGCAAACCGATACACTATCCAGATTGTTGGTGAAGACGATGTAGTGATCGCACAAGCCCAGGATGCAACCGATACGAGTGTAGGTATGTCACTCAACTTGACAACCGTTCAGTATTTCAATGGAACGACCGATTGGATTGTGTCTACTGCATTTAACGGGTCTGCAGCGCCTGTGGATTTACTGAAAGGCGCAAGCACTCTATTTTCAGCGTTCTTGATTCCAGCAGGTGGTGAGATAGGAAATACAGGTCCTACTGGTAATACAGGTCCTACTGGTAACACAGGTCCTGCTGGAACTGCTACCAACACAGGTGCAACAGGCTATACAGGCAATACAGGCTATACAGGACCTGTAGGACCGACTGGACCACAAGGCGTTGAAGGACCATTAGGTTACACAGGACCTCAAGGTATTCAAGGGATTCAGGGCACAGCTGGAAACACAGGACCACAAGGCAATATAGGACCACAGGGTATTCAAGGTATCGAAGGAAATGATGGTGCTACTGGTCCACAAGGATCTCAAGGTGAACAGGGAGTCACAGGCTATACTGGACCTCTAGGAACAGGACCCACAGGGGATACAGGTCCAACCGGATTCACTGGGTTCACAGGTCCTCTAGGAACAGGTCCTACTGGATATACAGGTCAAACGGGATGGACTGGATATACAGGTCCAACAGGATGGACTGGAAATACAGGTCCAACAGGATGGACTGGAAATACAGGTCCAACAGGATGGACTGGAAATACAGGCAATACAGGACCTACTGGAAACACGGGTCCAACAGGTAATACAGGTCCAACGGGGAATACAGGCAATACAGGTCCTACAGGCAATACAGGCAATACAGGTCCAACAGGTAATACAGGTCCAACAGGTAATACAGGACCTACTGGTCCAACAGGCAATACTGGACCTCAGGGGTTTCAAGGCGGTCAAGGAGATCCTGGATTAGGGTTTCAACAAATTGAATTCGGTGCTCCTTCATTAACTTTCATTCAAACGGATCCGCTTTTGGCTGTTGGAGTTTCTACACCAGCATTCGGTATTTGGAATTATGGATATCCTTGGTCGACCGGACAGTATGTTAAGATTACAGACTACTCTGCAGGTTCAACCGTTCAATATATAGGAAAGTTAGTGGTAACGCAAGTAGCAGCCAGCGAGTATAGTTATAACTTATCTGAAATCACTGCAGCATCAGGTAGTTCAACTAATATGGTTTCACGTGATTGGATTATGACGATTGAAGCGCCTCCAATAGGAGCTACGGGACCTACGGGAGGAACAGGTCCTACAGGTGCGGCAAGTACAGAGTTAGGTCCTACAGGCTATACAGGCTATACAGGTCCAACAGGCGGTGGAGGAGGTGGAAATACAAACATACAACCTGTGTCTTTCACTGGAACAGGAGTTCCGATCGATTGGGCTCTAGGTCCCAATGCAGTCTTTGATGGGAGTGAAGCTTCCGCTAACTTCAGAGTTAACCTTACAAACTTACCTACAACTGAATCACAATTCTACGATTTAAGATTAATTATAGCTCAATCTCCGACTGGATATTATGCAAGTTCAATGAATGTGAATGGAGACAACGTAACCTTCGGGTTTTTGAACGATACTACACCAACGCCTCAAGCAAGCAAGTTTGATATTCAAACGTTCAAGATATTCTACGGGGCTATTGGATTCATATTCGTCTTCAGTGAGTTACAATCGTATTACGCACTACCACCACCGTAGATAGTCTGATTTTTCAACTCGTGAAAACATAAGTATGTCGTATGGACTGCAAGGTGTTCAAGGCATTCAAGGCATGCGAGGCCTTCAGGGCAATCCAGGTCCGACTGGAGCCCAAGGACCTGCCGGAATCCAAGGTATGATTGGAGTTCAAGGTATTCCAGGTCCAACTGGAGCGCAAGGAAATGTTGGACTACGAGGAGTTCAAGGCGTGCCTGGATTACCAGGAGGCCCCACGGGATGGACGGGTAACACAGGTCCAACCGGTGCGGCAAGTACAGTGACAGGACCTACAGGTGCGAACGGATATATTGGAATTGATGGTGCAACAGGTCCAACCGGTGCGGATGGGTATATTGGAAGAGATGGAGCGACCGGTGCTACAGGTCCTGCAGGATTTGGAGGCACAGGTATGACAGGCGCGACCTTTACAACCTTGGTAGTTGAGACTGGAAGACCTGTGATTACCTCTCCAACTTCAGTAACTTTGAGGGCTCCAAGCAGTTCCGTCAAATCGTATGAAGGATTGGATTCTACAACGCAGGGTCTCTACATGCAATGCGTTCTTCCGTCGGTCGGTCCTTCCGATGAACTCATGGTTGGAGTTAGAACGGATACAGGGAATGGGTATCTTGCAGTGATTTCTTCGGATACCTATACACTCTATTATGGGAGTGGACCTCAAGAAACCAGTACCTATGTGCCTGGAAGCATGTTTTCAATTTTTATGGACGGAACCGATGTGTATTTCTACTTGAATGGATACCTACTCAATGCTCGATTAGCAGTGACACCTGCAATCTATCAACTCTACATCTCTAATCCCGTAAGCACAATTTCGTATTCAATCACAGACATTCGATTCTACCCAACGGGTAAGAGTGCATCCATCGGACATTTACTTCCGGCATCCGCTCTCTCGTATGGATTAGGGTCTGAGTCGTTCCCGTGGAAAGACTTGTATTTGGGTCCTGAAGCCATTCATCTAGGCAATGCGAGACTCATTGCAGACTCGGAAGGTAATTTGATTCATCGAAATGCACAAGGTGAGGAAAGTTACATTACATTGGAAAGCGGTGCTCCGGCCGCTCAAGGTATTCAAGGACCGCAGGGTGTTCAAGGAGTTCAAGGCCCTATTGGAAGAACAGGACCTCAAGGTGACCCAGGAGTTCAAGGACCGCAAGGTATCCAAGGTCCTGAAGGTATCCAAGGGTTACAAGGAGTCCAAGGCAATCAAGGTCCACAGGGCGTGCAAGGGTTACAGGGTCTCTTAGGCAATACAGGAGCTCAAGGTGTGCAAGGATTACAGGGACCTACTGGACCGACAGGTTCACCTGTCTCGGGTAGTCTTGTGACATTGTCAAGCTATACAGGCACGGTCATTACAAACGCAGTGGCCGCCAACAATTCATCCATTACAACGGTGTGGTCAAACGCACTTCCTGCTGGTGCAAAGGGACACGCAGGCACAGTAGGAATGTTCTTCAATATGTATTCCGCCACGCAGTTTACATCGAATACATCGTTCGACTATGGAGTCTACATTGACGGAAGTTCCATTAGCTATGGTGAATCCAATACGAGTCGATATGTCCAAACAACCACTTCAACCTATGCATTCAGTTCAAATGGATATGTGTTAGGAGTCGGTGGTATGACGCCCTATCAACCACTTTCGTTCCCGTTATACATTCCACCACAAGCCACTACACTCAGTGTTGGAATTGCAAATGCAAGTGTAGGTTTCTCACCCATTGCATCGGTTGCACCTGCATATATATCGAACATTCTAACTTCCTCGGGAACTTCAAATACTTCAAACTTCATTCCTCAAACTGCATTCACGACTTCAGGAACCTATACAGTTCCAACCACATGTTCAGGAGGAAGTGTTGTAGGCGTCTATCTCTATTTATGGGGTGAAGGAGGGGGCTCTTCTAGAAACCGTGTTGGTTCAGGCACATCTACAGACCAAGCTCCAGGAGGTGGAGGAGGATTTGTATCAGGATTCTATACATGTGCTGGAGGAACTACATTAACGTATGGAATTGGAACCAACAGAACAAATGCATTTTATACACGAGGTGGTGGATACACAGGTGTATTCTTGAATACTGTAGCAACGTCCAATACAATCGCTATAGCTGGAGGAGGAGGGGGAGGAGACGATAATACTCAACTCGGTGTATCTCGATATACATCCGGAGGACCTGGTGGTTATCCTAGTGGTTTAGCGTCGTATAGTTTTGGACTGGGGCAATATGCAACCAATACAGGCAATGGAAACCTTGGAGGAACACAGGTTGCTGGAGGGTTAGGTCAATGGACACACGGCTCTGCATTCCAAGGTGGCCGTGCTGAAGGAGGTGGTGGTGGAGGTGCAGGATGGTTTGGAGGTGGTGGTGGAACATACCTATCATATGATGGAGGAGGTGGTGGTTCTGGATATATCGGAAATGTGAACGGAGCAACTGGAGGACTTGGATTAACTTCTGGAATTTCACATGAAAATGGGCAAACTGCAACCCTTTCAACGCCAAGTCCACAAACGATTCTTCCAGGAGGTTCGACCAGTCCATATTACATTTCAGGATACGGACACGGAAATGCAGGAGCAGGCCTCTTGGTCATTGTCCCTGCCGTCGGAACCAATCCAGTCTATATGGGAGTCAATGCAAAGTTGTTGGCGACTTAAGTCTATGTGAAACATAAGTATGTCAGCAGGATTACAAGGCATTCAAGGTGAACAGGGTATTGCAGGTCCACAAGGATTACAAGGCATTCAAGGTGAACAGGGACCGCAAGGAGTTCGTGGAGAACCAGGCACACAAGGTCATACAGGACCTGAAGGACCTACGGGTTCACAAGGTCTTCGTGGTCCAGCTTCAACTGTTCCAGGACCTACGGGACCTGCGGGGTTTGGTGCACCCATTGCTTTCGATGGTGGAAGTCCATCGACTTCATTTACCTATGGACCTGTATTTGACTGCGGAAGTGTGATATAAGTTTCTATTCAAATAACAATGCCTTACATCCAATTACAATTCCGCCGTGGTCTTTCCACGGAATGGGCAAGAAACAATCCCGTTCTCGCACCAGGCGAGATGGGGATTGAGTCCGATACTCGACTCTTCAAATTAGGTGATGGAACAACGTCTTGGAGGTCATTACCCTATGGAGGAATTGAAGGTCCACAAGGACCACCCAATGGTCCTACCGGTCCTCAAGGTGTGATTGGACCCCAAGGAAATGAGGGTCCACAAGGATTGCAAGGCACGGCAGGAAATACAGGTCCACAGGGTATCCAAGGACCTGCAAATGGACCTACCGGTGCACAGGGCAATCAAGGACCGCAAGGTGTTCCAGGTGCTACAGGACCACAGGGAGTTCCAGGTATGACGGGTTCACAAGGAGTCCAAGGATTTCAGGGATTACCCGGAAATGCCTTCAATACAGGTGCAACGGGTCGAACTGGACCTACTGGATTCACAGGTCCTGCAGGTACAGCTACAAACACAGGTGCGACAGGTGCAACAGGTTTCACTGGATGGACCGGTTGGACTGGAGCTACTGGACCTCAAGGAGAACAAGGTATCCAAGGTCCTCCCAATGGCCCTGCAGGTCCACAAGGTCAAGTTGGACCTCAAGGTGTCGCAGGTGCGCAGGGTATCCAAGGTATTCCAGGCGCAACAGGTCCACAAGGAGTTCAAGGTCCTCCCAATGGTCCTACTGGTCCACAAGGCGTCCAAGGCGTGCAAGGTGTTGCAGGTGTAGGCATTCAAGGTATTGCAGGTCCTACTGGTCCACAGGGAGTTCAAGGCATTCAAGGTGTAACCGGTCCATCAGACGGTCCAGCAGGAGCACAAGGTGTTCGTGGTCCACAAGGTAATGCAGGAATTGGTATTCAAGGTATTCCAGGCGCAACGGGTCCACAGGGAGTTCAAGGATTCCAAGGCATTGCAGGTGCACAAGGAAATGACGGTAACATAGGACCACAAGGTATTCCAGGAGCAACGGGACCACAAGGTGTGCAAGGACTTCAAGGTCCTTCGAATGGACCGACTGGCTTACAAGGTGCAGTTGGACCTCAAGGTGTTGCAGGTGTAGGCATTCAAGGAATCGAAGGTCCAACCGGTCCACAAGGAGTTCAAGGATTTCAGGGCTTACCAGGTAACGCATTCAACACAGGTGCAACTGGTTGGACAGGATGGACAGGATGGACGGGTCCAGCAGGCACAGCTAGCAATACAGGTGCAACTGGATTCACCGGAAACACAGGTGCGACCGGAAACACGGGTGCAACAGGAGCTCAAGGTATGACAGGATGGACTGGACCTCCCAATGGACCGACTGGACCACAAGGTGTCGTTGGACCACAAGGGCCTTTAGGTCCACAAGGCGTGCAAGGTATTCCAGGTATGACGGGTCCACAAGGAATTGAAGGTCCTCCCAATGGACCCACTGGACCACAAGGTGTTCTTGGACCGCAAGGAGTCTTGGGTCTTGGAACTCAAGGTATTGCGGGTCCTACGGGTCCACAGGGCATCCAAGGTCTACAAGGACCACCCAATGGACCCACTGGACCACAAGGAGTTCGAGGGTTACAAGGTATTGGAGCCGCAGGTGTTCAAGGAATTGCAGGTCCTACTGGACCACAAGGAGTTCAAGGACTGCAAGGGTTACAAGGACTCCAAGGTGTAACGGGTCCCGTTATGACACTCACAGATGGAGCTGCAAATCGCGTGGTTGTTTCCTCTTCAACTTTAAATCCTGTCGCTCAATCCAACTTGCTATTTGATGGAAGCACACTCACTGTACTGGGTGAAGAACGAAGTCGTCGAGCCTTCTCGTATTGGACCACTACATCAGCCACGCTTGATTTGGGGTCTATCGCTGGAAGTGGAAACTACAACTACATTACGAACCCAGGGTTCAATACATTGATTCTCTTGAGTCCAGGCGCAACTTGTACAGGTGGTTACGGAGTCTTCAAGAACGGCACATCAACCTCTCTCTCGATTGCTATGAATTATGTGAATGGAGGCACAGGACCTGGACCTCTGGTTCTTCCTGCATTCGCATCCACGCAACTTATTTGGGATGGTTCGGGGTCCTATCTTCAATTTTAATACAGCCTCTGAACAATGCAAGGTGCAATAGGACCCACAGGATTGGCTGGAATGTTCGGACCGCAAGGGGTTGGATTTCGAGGACCTACGGGCCCTACAGGACCTACAGGAATTAGTCGACCTGGATACGATACCGTTACAGGTCCAACTGGAGCTCTCGGACCCGTAGGTCCAGAAATCACCGTTCCAGGTAGTATCTACACATTGAGCACTTACGCAACGGGAGCCACAGGAATGGCGGTTCCTGGCAATAACCCAACTCCATTCACGATTTGGTCGGGTGCAATTCCTAACGAAGCCAAAGGAAAGTCAGGTCTTCTCTCGATGTATTTTGATATGCGAGTCAACTATCCTGTTGTAACCACCGAGTTTGACTATGGTTTGTACATTGATGATGTCCCTCTTGGTTTCGGTCCTACCAAGATGAATCGCTATAGTCAAACTATCGCAAGCACAAATATCGTAGCATTCAATGGAAACCCAGTCGGAAATAATGGACCTTCAATTTTAGAACCGATTACATTGCCTGTCACCATTACTGCGAATGCAACCAACCTTCAACTTAAACTTGCGAACGCATCTTCACTCATGGAAGCCATTGCACTTGGAAACCCCACTGTGGTCACGACTACAGGTTCAAATACGTATACAACACCTGTAGGGTCTATTGGTGTGATGGCGTATGTATGGGGATGTGGAGGTTCTGCATATGGCTCGAATGCAGGAGGTCCTGGTGGATTCACCTCTGGATTCTACCCTGCTTCGGCAGGTACGGTCTTGACCACCATTGTTGGTGCACTCGGAAACAACACCTTTAACTTTGGATTTGGTGGGTCTGGATTTACAGGCACTGGAACCCCTGGATCGGGAGGTGGTTTTTCAGGACTCTTTTTAGGAAGCAACCCTGTTAGTAACAGCAGTACACCCTTAGTGATTGCAGGTGGAGGAGGTGGATGTTATGTCAACAACACTGGCTCCAACTACATGTGGGTTGGAGGCGGTGGTGGAGGGTTGCTAGGAGGTAATACATTCAATATTTTTACAAGAACCTTTACATACGATGACCGTGGTCGAGGAGGCACTCAGTCGAACGCTGGATATGGTGGATCACAATGGAACGGATATAACTACAATAGTAACGGTGCAGGAGGCGGTGGATGGTATGGTGGAGGTGGTGGTGACAATCGAGGCTGGGGTGGAGGCGGTGGAAGTGGATTTATTGGAACGGGTGTGAAATACTCGTATATACCTTTTGCAATTACTTCGTTGACAACTATTTCAGTGGGTGGAGGCTCAAACATTACCGCCCCTGGAAGTAACTTCATGTCCAATCTTGGATATTCACCCAACACCTATGCACATGGAGCTGGAGGCACGGGACTCATTGTGTTGTTTCCTGTCACCAGTAGCAATGCACCTTTTGTAGGTGTTGATGCACGATTTACAAGTGTATAATTCTTCTTGTTTCGTGTATAAATGAGCACTGGACCACAAGGAGTTCAAGGTCCACAAGGACCACAAGGACCCACAGGACCTGGATATACAGGTCCCACTGGACTTCAAGGCATTCAAGGACCACAGGGTCCCGCAAATGGACCTACGGGCGCAGCAGGAAGTACTGGGCCCACAGGCACGGTTCGAAACTCGTATCTCATTCCGTTCGTCAACTACGCAACCGGTGCTATTGAAAACACCGTAGCAGCGTCCAATTCAACTGCAACTTATATCCGCACAGCCGATATTCCAACTGCAGCCAAAGGATTGTCTGGACTCTTATCGGTGTATTTTGATATCAATTCACCAGGCTTCAACTTTGGTTCCAATCAATTCGACTACGGAGTCTACATTGATGGATCCGGCGTTGGTTTGGGTCCGTTCTCAAAGACCGTCCGATACACACAGACCTCTAATTCAACGTTTATGATTTCATCTAATGGATATTCACTTGGAACCAATTCCATCACTCCACTCTTGCCCTTAACCATTCCTGTCAGTGTTCCAGCAAACGCATCCAAATTTCAAATTGGACTCCTCAATTCATCGATTGGCTTGGGCACGATTTCAAGTATGGTGCCTACATCGACTTCCACCAGTACGTTTACACCAGGTGCCTATACCTACACAGTTCCATCTACAGTTAATAGTTCAAATGTAGTCGGTGTCATGATATATTGTTGGGGTGCGGGCGGTTCATATCAACATTTCCAGCAGCAGACTACAAGTCACGGAAACGCATTAGGAGGTGGAGGTGGATTTATGAGCGGATTCTATGGATGTCTAGGAGGAACCATATTACAAGTTGTAGCTGGGTCATATACAGCGAGTCCTAATATTGCAAGTGGAGGTGGAAATGGCGCAAGATTGTCTTCTACATCTACACACTATGGTGGAGGGTTTTCAGCTGTATTTAACGGTTCATATGCAACCTCTACATGTTTACTTCTCGCAGGTGGAGGTGGAGGTGCGGCTTCGAGTAATGCATTATTAAACAATGGAAATGGAGGTGGAGGTGGATATCCCTCGGGTTCACCTCCATACCAAGTGAGTATGAATGGAACCTTTACGGGGTTTTCCACAACTATCACAGGAGGTACTCAAACCACGGGAGGAACTGCATATTATGGAGCTCCTCTAACCTATTCAGGAACCCAATGGTTTGCATCGCAGACTAATAATGCAGAGGCGAGTGGATTAGTACCTGGTGGTGGTGGATGGTTTGGTGGAGGTGCTGGTAATAGTAGTATAGGCTCCTATGGAGGTGGAGGTGGGTCATCGTATTTCAATCCGAGCTTGGTGAGCTCGGTATCCTATTCTAACGGAACAACCTATACTCAATTCGTAACTCCAACTCAAATTTCGAACTATGCATTGGCTCCTCCAGGTGGACTTGCCGTGATGTCCAACTTTGGATTATCTACCTATGGAAATGGAGTTGGAACCCAAGGCTTAGTCATTATTGTTCCTATGGTCGGCACACCCGGTTCAGTCGCAGTCGGTGCAGAGGCTCGTTTCCTCGTGGTCTAATTTTATCCACCTAGTAATCAAATGAACACCCACGCAACAGGCGGTATTGAACTCAATGGTGTTATGCGCGTCCATGTCGGCGTTCCGTCGATTCAACCCTATTGTCAGGTTCTCTTGAAGGGCTTGTCCAGTCCAATCAAGGGAACCATCATTTTATCTGAAATTCTTGCATCCAATGGATTCGGTATTTCCTCCACTCACCCAGACGATGTTGGTCAAACCGTGTATTTCGATGTGATTGAAGTCGACGGTGCTCGTGAGCGATGGGAAGGACAACAAGCCGCAAAAGCAGCCGAAGCAACAGCAAAGGCAGAAGCTGAAGCAAAAGCCGCAGCAGAAACTCCGTCTGAATAAACTCGTCATTAAACAATGCTAGTCCGCTACGTGCCAGGACGAGGTCTTGAAACATGCGCACCCAATGTTTATCCAGGTCCCGCAGGTCCACAAGGGCCTACAGGACCGACAGGAGCCACAACCGGTCCCACAGGTGCAACTGGATTTACCGGTCTACCCGGCACAGCCACCAATACAGGCAATACTGGACCCACAGGATTCACTGGTAACACAGGTCCCACAGGTCCAACAGGTAATACAGGAAACACTGGAAACATTGGACCGACTGGACCGACAGGCAATACAGGCCCAACAGGCCTTTCAGGAACTGCCACCAATACAGGCAATACAGGACCTACCGGACCTACAGGACCCACAGGTGCTACAGGAGCCGGTGGAATTGCAGGAACCGCGACCAATACAGGTAACACAGGCCCTACAGGATTCACAGGCAATACTGGAAATACAGGAAACACAGGCAACACAGGAAACACAGGCGCCACAGGAGCCACAGGACCTCAAGGACCGGTAGGTTCGATTGGAAACAATGGTCCAACAGGCGCTTCAGGTCTAACAGGTCCTCAAGGAGTTCAAGGTCCAACGGGGAATACAGGAGCCACTGGAACTACTGGTAACACAGGACCAGCAGGAGTCACTGGACCTACTGGATTGACAGGATGGACTGGATTCACAGGCAATACAGGACCTACAGGAATCACAGGACCTACAGGAATCACCGGACCTACAGGAATCACCGGTCCAACTGGGTTCACTGGACCCACTGGAGTCACGGGACCAACAGGCGCAACGGGAGCTACAGGCAATACAGGCGCCACAGGCAATACCGGACCTACAGGAGTGACAGGACCTACAGGCGCAACCGGCAATACAGGCAATACAGGCAACACAGGCAACACAGGTCCTACAGGGAATACTGGTCCTACTGGCAACACAGGTCCTACAGGGAATACTGGTCCTACTGGCAACACAGGTCCAACTGGAAATCCAGGTTCTTTTAATTTGAGCGAAGGTCGAATTGAAGTGAATTTTTCAGGTACAACTGGAATCCAAACCGTTTCAAATAATACACCCTTGAGTGTAGCCACTTATTCGACGATTGGTCTGCGTGGTTTTGGTCAAACAGGCCCTACACCTTTACTATTCTATGTTTCAGAGGCGTATTTTAGCAATGTGGGAGGAACTTGGTATGGGTATATGTCAGGTGAAAATCAAACGGTTACAGATGTGGGTTACAATATATACTATTATTACAGATAATGAGCTATGTTCCTCGAATTCCGGGGACCTATACCTATCGTCTTCCTGAAGCACAGTATGTTCCAGGTCCTACAGGAGAGACAGGTCCAACTGGTCCAGGGCGTTCAGGAGATATGGGTGTTACAGGACCTACAGGAGCTCTTGCAACAACCGGTGCAACCGGAAACACGGGTCGTACAGGTCCTACAGGAAACACTGGAAACACAGGACCTACAGGCGCAACAGGACGAACGGGTGCTACAGGTCCAACAGGTCGAACGGGTGCTACTGGACCTACAGGACTTGCAGTGACGACAGGTGCAACTGGAAACACAGGACGAACAGGTCCCACTGGACGAACAGGTCCCACAGGACCCTCAGGCAGTGTCAACACAACCGGTGCTACAGGACCTACAGGAATCACAGGACCTACAGGAATCACCGGTCCAACAGGAAATACAGGTCCAACGGGTCCAACGGGAGTACCAGGTCCTGCAAGCACACTTGCAGGAATTACAGGTCCAACGGGAAATACAGGTAGTCGAGGAAGAACAGGTTTGACCGGAATTACAGGTCAAACAGGCCTAGCAGGTCCTCTCGGAAGAGTAGGTCCGACAGGACGAACAGGGCCCACTGGATTCACAGGAAGGACTGGACCTACAGGTGTAACAGGCCCTACTGGTGTAACAGGACCCACTGGAAACACAGGACCTATAGGAAACACAGGACCTATTGGTTTTACAGGTGTTCAAGCGCTAGGAAATACAGGATTTCCAGGTCCAACATCTGTCATACCAGGTCCAGTGGGAGGTATAGGACCCACAGGGAATACAGGTGCTACAGGAAACATAGGTAACACAGGACCTACAGGTGTAACAGGCCCTACAGGAAACACAGGGCCAACAGGCACTACTGGAGCCACAGGCACTACTGGACCTACTGGACCCACAGGGTTTGCGTTTACCGGACCGACCGGCGTCACAGGTCCTCGTTGGAATGAGTGGCTGAGTGGAACTGAAGTATTCATCTTTGATGGTGCTAGAGCTGCACTAGAGCAACAAAGTTTGACTGCAACCTTAAGTGTTTCAATAGCCTATGTTACAGGCTACCGTGTTCCAACTCGAAGTACTAACACTCTAGTCTTCATTAACGGAGTCTTTTATTCAGCTCCAACCCTTCAAGTGGATTTTATGACTCAAACTGGAGATGCACCTACTCGAATTGAAATCGCAGTCGACTATCTCTACCTACCATAGATTTAAACTCTAGACTCTAGTAAGCGAATAATGGACCTCTATCTACTGCAAGAACACTGGGCAACGCTGGTTCGCAAATTCAAAGATGTTGAAGGCAGCGATTCCGAGCGAATGACGAATGACCTGTTAGACTATGTTCGCTATGCGAGCATTCGTCAATACAAGTTGTTTCAACAAAAGCGTGGAGAAGAGTTTGAACGAATGTTTCTCTACCTTGAAAAGCGGGAACACGATGTAGAGATGGTCAAACGGTTCATCGAAAACGACGACCACTGGCAAACTCTGCTTGAACTTGCGGAGCAGTAAAAACGGAAGAATCTACACATAGGTATAAGAGACACACAATGGGTGACACAATTATCGGTGTTCAATTCGGTATTGCGAACCCCGAAGATATTCGGAAGCGCAGTGTTGTGGAAGTAACGACGGATAAAACGTACCAAAGCGGACAACCTGTTCCAAATGGCGTGTTTGATTCACGCTTTGGAGTCATTGAGAACGGCAAGGTGTGTCCGACCTGTAAACAGACGAACCAACTCTGTCCTGGACATTTCGGACACATTGAACTCGCACGACCTGTGTATCTGTATCAGTTCTTCGATACAGTAGAGAAGCTCTGCAATGTGATTTGCTTGAACTGCTCCAAGCCTATTCTCGCAGCCGAAGTCCTAGACAGTCTGACGACGAAAGGTATGGCACGATTCAAAGAGGTGCGTGACCAGACCAAATACAGTGCGGTCTGTCCTTCATGTGAGACACCGATGTTCGCAAAGGTCAGTAAGATTGCAGGCACGGCTGCAAAGTTGGAAGCCTACCGAAAACTCGCAAAGGATGAAGCACCAGTCGAGCCTGTCCAGCTTCAACCTGAGATTGTGCTACGAGCCTTTCAACGCATTACCTCGGAAGACTGTCGTCGTCTAGGTTTTGACCCACAGTTCGCACGCCCTGAATGGATGATTTGCAATGCACTTGCAGTTCCTCCATTGACGGTGCGTCCTTCGGTCGTAATGGATGACCATCAGCGAATGGAAGATGATCTCACACATCAATTGATTTCAATCATCCGTTCGAATGACCGATTGCGAGACAAGATTGACAAGAATGATTCAGCAGACATGATTGATAAGCTGACCTCCTTGCTTCAATACAATGTAGCAACCTATGTCGACAATGACATCAAGGGTATGCCTCCTACGCAACAACGTTCTGGACGCCCGTTACGCACCTTGAAGTCACGCTTTGGAGCCAAGACAGGACGTGTGCGTGGTAACTTGATGGGTAAACGTGTAGACTTCTCTGCGAGATCCGTGATTACACCGGATGCGAATATTGACTTGGATGAACTCGGTGTGCCTGAAGAAATCGCAACCAATCTGACCTTTCCTGAAATCGTTTCACCCTACAATCGCGAGAGACTGCTAGGGTATGTCCGCAATGGACACGAAAAGCACCCAGGAGCCAAGTCGGTCTTCATCAAGAAAGACAAGCAGACTTTCAGTTTGCTCTATGTGAATCCAGACACGATTGACTTGAAGGAAGGCGATGTCGTTCACAGACACATCATTGACGGGGATATTGTGTTGTTCAACCGACAGCCGTCTCTACACAAGGCTTCGATGGAAGCACATCGTGTCAAGGTCTTACCCTACTCCACCTTTCGTCTGAATGTATCTGCGACTCGACCGTATAACGCAGATTTCGATGGAGATGAGATGAATATGCATGTGCCTCAAAGCATTCCAGCTGCAACTGAGCTTCGTGTCTTGGCTTCAGTGTTGCGTAACATCATTAGTCCACGCACATCCACTCCAATTATCCAGTTGTTCCAAGATACCATGACCGGTGCATATCGTATCTCTCAACCGGGTGTAGAAGTCCCTGAACACATTGCGATGAACATACTTGCACGTATCAAGCGTCCATTCAAGAGGAAGAATCGTAACTGGACAGGGTCTGAAATCATCTCCGCTGCAATGCCATTGATTAACTACAATGCGCGTGGAATCAAGCTTGAATTGGGCGAGTTAACCAAGGGTGTGTTGAAGAAGAGTGCGACAGGAAACTTGGTGCACTTGACCTACAATGACTTTGGACCTCAACGCGCAGGTCAGCTCATCAACGACATTCAAAGCATTGTCACACAGTTCAACTTGTATACAGGTTTCTCAGTGGGCACTTCAGACTTGATTGCCGATATCAAGACCAATGCGTTTGTCAAAGATAAGATTGCAGAAGGACGACGCAAAGTGTCTGAGATTCTCACCAATGTCCATGGAGGCAAGTACATCAATAACATGGGTATGTCGGACGGTGAGAAGTTGGAAGATGATATCTCTTCGGCCATGAAGGATGTCGTGAACAAGATTAACACCGAGGTGATAGACAGTCTCAAAAAGACCGCACGAGCCGATGGATTGAATCGTATTGTTCAGATGGTTGATTCAGGATCCAAGGGATCGGAAGCGAACATTACACAAATGGTTGCGACGCTAGGACAGCAGTTGATTGAAGGTAAGCGAGTTCAATATACATTGCAAGACCGCACACTGCCTCACTTTACACGCTACGACGATGGAGTGGAATCTCGTGGCTTTGTTGAGCACAGCTTTGTGGATGGTTTGATGCCTGCTGAGTTCTTCTTCCACGCACAAGCTGGACGAGAAGGATTGATTGATACGGCTGTCAAGACTTCCGATACAGGTTACATTCAGCGCAGATTGATGAAGACCATGGAGGACCAGCACATTGAGTATGGAGGCACAGTGCGAAATGTGAACGGTAACATTGTTCAGTTCCACTACGGCGATGATGGAATTGATACTATCTGTGTCGAAGACCAGTCCTGTGATCTTGTGTTGAAGACATTAGAGAACATCTATGCAGAGTATGCATTGACTCCTGCCGATGTGAATCCATTCTTGAAGGAAGCCGTAGAGGAATCGCCTGATTTGGTCGATGAACTCATTGCAGACCGAGACCTTCTGTTCAACAAGACCTTCCGACACAAGAAGGTCGACACACTTCAAGCACCAGTGAACTTGAAGCGATTGGTTGAGAAATACAAGAATCCATACAGCACCAAGTCAGATTTAACACCCAAGTATGTGGTGAGTGCAATCGGACGCTTTGTAGCTGAGTTCTCGAACAACCGAGTCTTCCACATTCTGCTGCGATACTATCTCGCACCCAAGAAGTCTATTGTGATTCATCGATTCAGTCAAGCATTGTTTGATGAACTTATGAGGGATATCCGATTCCGATACATTCAAAGCCAGGTTCATGCAGGTGAGATGGTCGGAGCACTTGCAGCCCAATCCATTGGAGAACCTACGACACAGCTTACCTTGAATACCTTCCACAGTGCAGGTACAGCCAAGGCGAATGCGACTTCAGGTGTGCCCCGTATTGAAGAGTTGTTATCGGCTTCGTCGAACCCTAAACGACCCAGTAATACCGTGTATCTCGACCCTCAACTCATGGAAAGCCAAGATGCAGCGGTCATCAAAATGAAGGAGATTCAGAAGACTACCTTACGAGACATCACCAACTCTGTGCGTATCTTCTATGATCCCTATCCTCTCACAGCAACCACAGTCATTGATGAAGATCGCGACATGTTGCAGCGATATGAAGAGTTCTCGTGTGATGGAGATGGTGCACCTACTTCACCGTGGATTCTGCGATTGGAGATGAACGAAATGCAAATGGCTTCTCGTAATATCCTCGATATGGTGGAGATTAAAGCCAAGATGTCTGCCAATCCTGCGTTGAAGATTGTCCAGTGCCGATACTCGGACCCTGGAAGTGACCCTACTACTAAGAGCGTCAAGAACTTGGTCATGCGACTCATGTTTGACCCAGCAGTGATTAAGAATCCAATCCAGCTGCGATTCTTGGAGGACAAGATATTAGATACATCCTTGACCGGTGTTCCAGGAATTGGACGAGTGTTCCAGCGTCGTGTGAAGAACGAGTTGGTGTATGACGCACAGTTGGGTGGATACAAGTCTGTGGAGCAATATGTGCTGGATGTGGAGGGAACAAACCTTTACGACTTGATGGTGTTTCCAGGTGTGGACGGAACACGCACCTTCTCGAACGATATTCACGAAATCGCAGAAGTGTTTGGGATTGAAGCAGCACGACTGGCGTTGTATGAGGAAATCAATGAGGTCTTCTCCTCAGAGAAGGTCAACTACCGTCACTTGGCTGTGTTGGTGGATACCATGACCTTTGGAGGACGCATTGTGCCTGTGAACCGATTCGGTATGAGCAAGAACGAGACCGGTGTGCTTGCCAAATCATCGTTTGAAGAGACTTCCAAGATTATGTTCAATGCAGCTATCTGGGCAGAGAAGGATAGTATGCGAGGTGTGTCTGCAAACATCATGTTCGGACAGAAACCTCCTTGCGGCACTGGATTCGTAGACATCTTGGTCGATGAAGCACGATTACCTGAGGGTGAAGAAGAAGCACCGGAAGACGATACACTCGACAAGGTCAACGAACGATTGGAGACTGTGGCTCCTTCAGAGTGCAGATTGGAGGACATTCTCATGGAGTGGTAAGTGAAATGAAATGTGGAAAGTAGATAATGGAGGGAAAGATTAACGTCTTTAAACAGACGCTATTCAACGACATACCGGACGAAGCTTCAAAGAATGAAGCAGCCACTGCTGCTGCTTTACTTGCTTTCTTAGATAGCATTCATGATTTTTGGCCTGAAAGAGGAACTAAGTCTGTATCAGATGAAGACGAAGATGAACCTGAAGAACTTGATATAGGGCGTTTAGATATCGTCCACAATGAGCTTGTTGGAAGCATTCAACAATATGTAGGTGGAGGTGGTTCAATCGAACAGATAATGAGTACTCTTACCAATGGTAACGTTACGAGTGTTCATGGTGTAGAAGATAAGACTCTTGCATTTTTTAAGAAAACAATCAATCCTTTTAACGGCGAAGAACGTGTCTTTACTATAAATGATATTCTAACCAGGTATAAGTTTACAGACTATCAATCGGATTGGGTCAAATACAGTGCAGTTGTATCAAGTATTCCTAACTCCATCGAGATTGAAGGAAATGGACGAAGTATTAAATCTTTAACAGATGAAGAACGAAATGAGATAGCCTTTTTCATCCTTGCATACTTGAACCCACAAGTCAATCCGGGTAGTTCACCTGTTGGTCTTACGTTTGACATGTCTCCGAGAGACGTGGGTAAGATTTTTAATAGAATCAATCAGGTTCACAATGCAATATATCCGCAGAATGTATCAGATTCTGCAAGTACATCATTTTCTGCTCTTTTAGGTCGTTCTATATATTACGATGTAACTGGAAAACAACAAGTTACAACTGGAGCTGTACAAGAAGCACGAACCAACGCATTCACTATTGGTAAATACAGAATAGCATTCATAGACAGAGGATTTGGAAAAACAAACAAGTTTGGATTCTCTATTAGGATTACCGATATGAACGGTACACCAATAGGTGAAATCCCATTTGGTCCACGTAGTGAACAAGGCCCATCTGTGAACTACCTTATGGATATCATTTCATCAAAAGGATCATCTCTAAAGACTGCAGTTCCTAAGATTGGAACCGTCGCGAAATTGAATAACATTAGTGTCTACGATAAAGACTTATTATTTGATCTCAAGCGTCTAGGCGATCAAGAACAAATGCTTGTTGCCGGTCCTGGAGTCTATACAGTCACTGGTGATAGGTTTGCACATGCATTTCGTCGACTAATTCGGAGAAGTGGTATCTATCATTCTGTCAAAGGGCTTCGTATATCTAGATTTGGATCACTAAGTCCAGAACAAGCAAAACAACAAAGTCAAGTATTTCGTCTAAAATCAACGTATGAAAAACTAAAGATTGTTGGGTCTTTCTCAACCCAATATGTGACCGCTGGTTCTGATCTTAATACAATGAGAAACCATATTCTTTTTGGAATTCAAAAAGGGTATGTGTTTTCTGATCCTATAGACATTCCTAACCCTCTTTCACCCGTGTTTATAGATTCAAACTACACAAAAATCGGATCCACATTTGCAACACTTATAGCACGATACAGAATGATTGATATACTTAACCATATAGAAACACTACGTATAAAGATCGAAGAGGTACTCTCGAAACAAAGTCAAATCAACGAATCAGTTGCCATTATAGAAAATTCAGTTACAAACAAACTATATGATCAAAATACTCAAAATGCATTAGACTATGCAGACTTGTTTCTAATAGCCATCGAAGAGTTACGTACTATGAATATCTCATTTGATGCAGACGCTAAGCCTTTTTCATTGTATACACAACTTTTTGAACCAAATGGTCGTATGATCAAAGGTGTTACTAATTCATTCTTTAATTTTTCAACAGGACCTTTTACTCATCCAGAATCGGGTCTAGCATCCATTGTTTCAAAGCTTTTAGTAAATCGTAAAGCACGACGTCCTGACGCTGTAAAAGACGCAATCAATAAACTTCTTGTTCAATACTTTATATCACGAGACCTTATTAAAGAAGCATTTTTTAACGGAGATTCCTTATCTAACCTTGAAGCTGTAACAGATATATCGAGCGGTCTCACAACTGCACAAGTTGTAGGATCTGCAGAAGTTCCTGGAGGTCAACAGGGTATTCTACAAGTGATATCTAGAACCTATCAAGGAATATCTGGTGTAATTGCACCATACATTGGTCCGTCATATCCTATTGCAGTCGCACCCGCAGCTCGTGGAGGTGTTCAATTAGGCGGTGATCCAGGACATGTATTACAATATCGCGATATTCATGATTTATTTGTAGAGATCTGCAGTGATGCTGCTGTTGCAAGTGAATCAGGAGATGACGCTGTTCATGCATTAGATAACATTGAAGCAAAATGGATGAATGGTATTAACGAAATACGACAACAAGCGTTAGATGAGTATTATATACCTTTTGAAGAATCACTGACTACAGATCTTATTTCCTACATACTTTCATTTCGGACACTCGGAAATGTAACGGATATTGGTGTAAATTTTAACTTAGGGGATCGTTCTATTTTCCCATCACTACAAGAGAATTTATATACAGTGCCGCTTGGACGAGCTGCTCCTGTTATTAACGATATTGGTGGTATTCTCTTAAAGCGTATCCCAGTTCAAAACACTGTGTTAGAATTCCTCATGAAATTACATACTGTATTTGATACAAAACCTTATGCATACTCTGCACCAAAACAATGGAAGTCCTTTTGGACCAAGTTCTATGCATATTTTGGTTTACAGCAGTCAAATGAACTAAAAAATTTAACAATAGGTGGTCGTCGTCCACTCTATCGAAGACGCAAGACCTATCGTCGCAAGCCTCGGTCCAAGAAAACTCGTAAGCAGTAAACAATGGTCAATCTCACCCACTCCGAGTTATCGGAGATTACAAACGAACGCCTTCCACCTGCATCGATTGATGCGTTGAAGTCTCTTCGAAACCAAGCCTGTGAAACCACCCAACAATCCGGATTCAAACTCCAAAGTCAACAAGTGTTTTTGCGTCGTGTGTTGTCACCCGATAGTGCGAATCGTAACCTCTTGATGATTCACGGCACAGGCACAGGAAAAACATGCAGTGCCATTCAAGTGGCGGAAGAGTACATCTTGCGTCCCGAGTTCCAAGACAAGAAGGTCATGATTGTAGCTTCGGCTGCAGTTCAAGACAACTTCCAAACCCAGTTGTTCGACATGAGTCGTGTGAACATTGATACGATTGCAGGAACCTTGGAGTCTAAGCAGTGCACGGGTCGGAGATATCTCGACATGTTGATGCGCATTGAATCCGAACCCAAGAACTGGAACAATCCTGAAATCCGTGCGAAACTCGAACGCACTTCTTCTCTCATCATCAAGGAGTTCTACGAGTTCATTGCATATAGTTCATTTGGTAACCTTATCATGTCCAAACTCGGAGGCACAGAGAAAGACATTGACCGCGAATGGGTCCATCAAAACTTTGACAATCGTCTGCTGATTATCGATGAAGCCCATAACATTCGTGAATCCAAAGACGATGAAGGAATGAAAGGTGTTACGCGTGGATTAGAGAATCTTGTGAAGACCGCCGATGGTTTGGTCTTGGTGTTTCTCACAGCTACACCGATGTACGACACCTATAGTGAAATCATCTTCTACATGAACTTGTTCTTGTGGAACGACCGTAAGCAAAAGTCTACTGAATCTGTGAAGTTAGCCGACTTCTTCAATCCTGACGCAACCTTGAAGAACGGTCCAGGCGGTGAACGCTTCCGAACCTGGTGCCAAAACTATGTGTCGTTCGTCAAGGGTGAGAATCCATTCACCTTTCCTTTTCGTTTGCCTCCTCCCAAATCCATTTCACGCGAACTTTCCACTTCCTTTCTAGGGAAACCCATCGCACCCGCAGAGCGTATTCAATATCTAGCCTTGGTTGAATCGGAAGCCAAAGGAGTCCAGTTAACAACATTGACTGGAACTGAAAAGGTCGATGACGAAGAGAAGAAGCGAGTGTTAATGCAATCGACCTTGGTTGTTCCACCGGGTAACAAGTCCTTCAATGAACTCTTCAAGTCTTCTGGAAAGCAATATGAGTATGTAGGCGAACCCTTCTTGACTCCTGACACACTTCCCAATCATGCTGCAAAGTTTGTGACTGCACTGAAGTCCATTGAACAAGGAACCGGTGTCTGTCTGGTCTATTCTAACTTTGTTGCATTGGGAGCACGATTGTTTGCGATGGCCTTGGAAGAACATGGATACGCACCGTTCACAGGCAACCCATTGTTGGCTTCGTCTAGTTACACAGGAAACACCAAAGGTCGTTACATTCTGTTGACTTCGGATAGTTCCGAGTCCGAGATTTCTAGATTACTGTCTGCGGTCAAGAAACCTAACAACCGAGATGGTTCACAAATCCGTGTCGTAGTCGCAGGTCCGATTGTATCGGAAGGTGTGGATTTCAGATACATGCGTCAAATCCATGTGTTGGACCCATGGTGGAATATGAGTCGTATTGAACAGGTGGTTGGACGAGGATTACGCACATGTTCGCATCAAGTTCTTCCCTTCGAAGAACAGAACTGCACAGTGTATTTTCATATCATGCGAACCGGTGATGGAAAGGAGTGTTTTGATGAATATACCTATCGAACCAAGGTTGAACAAAAAGCCTTGAAGATTGCTCGTGTGCGTAAAGTCTTGGCAGAATCTGCAATGGATTGTCCGTTACAGAACCAAATCAATACATTACCCGAAGATTGGAAGAACTTGGAAGTGGAACAAACCTTATCAGAAGGACGAAAGACAGTCGTATATCGTTTGCGTGGAATGATGGCTCCCACCTTTGATGATACACCGGATGTAGCTGCATGCATTGTTCAGCCCGATGTAGAAGACCCAGACCATGTGCGTCCTCTCTCAACCTACTTGGATGTGCGCGATGAAATCTTGGAAAAGGTCTCTCGACTCTTGGTAGATAAACCCATTTGGGCACGCGAAGAACTTATCAGTGTCTTGCGACCGTATACGCGTGAAGTGGTGTTGTATAATCTTCAACAAGCCATCTCCTCTGGATTCCGATTCAAGGATTCCTTTGGTCGT
>Ga0247844_1002696_pt1 | contig 28324 bp, 27 predicted proteins | sample LaCtaG_FD_192421 | JGI IMG/M metagenome (GOLD analysis project Ga0247844, IMG submission 192421) | Freshwater microbial communities from meromictic Lake La Cruz, Castile-La Mancha, Spain - LaCruzMarch201714.5m_1 | ecosystem: Environmental > Aquatic > Freshwater > Lake | place: Spain: Castile-La...
TGGGATAATAACTATATAGGCAATCATGTGCTTAGCTTTATATTTAATGTCATTTTGTGATTTTATATTAAGCTTTAGAAACATACTTTGAAGACGAGTTTTTTAATTCACCTAATGGAGGCCATAACTCCGTTTGTTGTTTTATGAGGCGCATGTCTTTATTTACACTATTTGCTTTTAATGCTGGAGCTTCGGAAAGCAAAAAAGTTAGTGATTTAATTTCTGGAACTGTCTTTTGGAAATGTTGTCCTGGCCCGGCCTGTATCGCTGATTCATTTGAAGATGAATTATTTGCCGGTCATCTTGCAGAAGTCATAAAAGCAAAAGGAGAAATCAAATATTGCTTTCAATTAGAACGAATTCATGCAAAATATAAAGGATGTATCACAAAATAGGCCTTGAGTTCGCTCAAGGCTTACTCAATTATTATTTCTTTATTAGAAATGAACTCTCCTCTTGAAAAGCGAAGCGCAAACAGTATATCTTCAATCTTATTTTTTAAAAAAATTATAAAAAATTATAAAAAAAGAGATTGGAGTTTTTGGATGAAAAAGAAAGTTGGATTAGTTGGGTATCGTGGAATGGTCGGTTCAGTTCTTATAAGTCGCATGATTGAAGAAAAAGATTTTTCACTCATTGATCCCCATTTTTTTTCTGTTTCAAAACCAAATGAAAAAGGGGTCATTAACGGCCTGGGTGATTTTACTCTCCTTGATGCTTCTTCAATTTTGGCCCTTTCTCAAATGGATATCATCCTTACTTGCCAAGGAGGAGATTACTCCAAAGAAATTTTTCCAAAACTTCGAAATACTGGTTGGAAAGGGGAGTGGATTGATGCCGCTTCCGCACTACGTATGCAAGACGATACCATTATTATTTTAGACAGTGTGAATCGAACAATAATTGATAAAGCGAGACGCGCTGGAATTAAAAACTTTATAGGGGCAAACTGTACAGTAAGTCTTATGCTCATGGGTATTCATGGCCTTTATAAAGCGGGCCTTGTTGAATGGGTTTCAAGCATGACATATCAGGCGGCTTCTGGCGCGGGCGCAAAACATATGAAGGAACTTCTTAAACAAATGCATGAACTCAGTTCCCCCGTCGAACCACTTATTAAAGATCCCTCTTCATCTATTTTAGAAATTGATCGTCTTGTGACAAAAAATTTATCCCACGTCACTCAAGAAAATTTTGGGGCCCCTTTGGCCGCTAATCTTATTCCTTGGATTGATTCTCCTATGGAAAATGGCCAAACTCGGGAAGAATGGAAGGCCACGGCCGAAGGTTCAAAAATTTTAGGTTATCCTGTTTTGATTGATGGACTTTGTGTTCGCGTAGGCTCGATGCGCTCGCATGCCCAAGGCCTTACTATTAAACTTAAAAAGAATGTGCCCATAAATGAAATTGAGGCCCTTATTAAGGAAGATAATCCTTGGGTCGAACTTATTTCAAATAACAAGGAAGAAACGCTTAAAAAACTTACGCCCGCGTACACCTCAGGAACCTTAAAAATCCCCGTGGGACGAGTTCATAAAATGGGTTTTGGGCCTGAGTATCTTACGGCATTCACAGTCGGAGATCAGCTCCTTTGGGGAGCTGCCGAGCCTCTTAGGCGTATGCTCAGAATTCTTATTGAAAATTAAAAAAATTAAATGCTGACGTAATTTCCGTGCGGAAGAATTTCGTTTTTATTCACAGTGACTGAGATTTTTAAAGGCGCTCTCGCTCCAGTGATAATTTCATAAGTATAATTACCGACGTCTAAGACTTTAAAAAATTCTCCGCCTGTAAAAGAAAATTCTCCGAGATTTGTCCCATGAGAATCTATCACTTTAACTTTTCCTGAGGCCGACTTATCTTGAAGTTTGAACCCGGCACCTTGATGGACTCTTGCCAAATAATTAATCATCGATTCACGATTATCATTATAAAATCTATCGATATCGCTATAACTAACCCATTTCATCATCGAAATTTCAAGAGTGACTTGAAGATCATTGTGCCAACGATAACTCCAATCTTGCATTCCTCCGTGAAGTTCATACCATTCGTAACCATTGGTGATTCCGTCTGTAAAATCTGTCGAATTTTTCATGCTAGGATTTGTACTTGCATACTCTTTTGAAATATCGACAATAAAATCATTCAGAGGGTGAAGTTCTCTCACGCCATCCCAAGGGTAATTAACAACAATTTCACCGCCATGATAATTGGCCGAAAGGGCAAAATGATGTTGGGCCTGAAAACGCATGACGGCCTGAGTTTCAATGGCCCGTCCTGTAGGAGTATTGATAGGATCTTCGTTAAAATCAGGAAAATCGCGATTAAGATCAATCGATTTGGCATTCCCTCGGCGGTGGGCCGCCATCCCATCTGGATTCATCGAAGGGATAATATAAATTTCTGTGTTATCAAGAAGCTTTGTGATCTGTTCATCTTTTCCATAATTTTCTAAAAGATCAGGTATCAAACGCGCAGTAACTTCTCGTCCTGTGATTTCATCTCCGTGCATATTCGCAATATATTTAAATTCTGGTTCAACTTCATCAACTGTCACATTTTTAGAAATTTTAAGGGCCCAAATATCGCGATTTTGTCCGGTTTTTCCTAAGCTTTCAAGTTTGGCCAATTGAGGAAAACGGGTCTGGTAGCTTGCCAAGATTTTTCCTAACTCTTCGTTGCTTACATAAGAAGCAGCAGGAGCGGCCTTATCTTCTTCATAATAATTAACATCAACACCTTTAATATTATTTTGATTGAGCCACTTTCCGAGTCCATCTGGCCCATAAATGGTATAGCCACGAGAATTAATTTGATCGAAAGAAAAATCTTTTCTGAGTTTTAACTGAGGGAGAAATTGTTTGGTAGGATCAGTGATGCGATAACCTTCTTTGACGATCACGCTTGCGTAAGAGTTTAAAGAGGCGATTGTAAGAGCGCTCACTAAGACAATTTTTTGCAACATGATGATGATCCTTTTTAACTCTTTTTAAGCCGTTTAGGAGATATCTTAAGAATAAGTTGACTTCAAGCAAAAGGATTATCTCTTATTAAAAAAAAGGGAGTCAAACTCTAAGTTATGACTTCTTCTTACTCACAAAGTGGTTAGACCTTTAAGAAAGTTCGTTAAAAGGAATAAAAGGAAAGGTTATAGCAAAAACTAAGGACTTTTCTTCATCAATAAAGACCTTAATATCGCCCTTTAAATTTTTGATGAGGGAATAAGTGATATAAGGGCCTAAAGAATGTCGTCCAAGTGAAGAAATAGGAAAAAACGGCTCAAATAATTTGGACAAATCAGAAGAATGTAACGAAGTCTTTTTTTCTTTGATAAAAATCCTCAAATGATCATGAGTATTAAGTGTTTCAATAACGACATACCGAGAAATATCAGTTTCAACCCGAAGATCTTTATAGAAGGAAACAAGACTCATTATTATTTGTAACAGTTTTGCAGAATTCGCTTCAATCCAAAATTGTGAAGCTGTTAAATTTTTTTCAATAAAAATATGTTCTTTCGCATAGACCTTAGCAATTAAAGTCATCACGGTATTGACAACCTCATGAACATTAATGGCCTCAATATTATCTGCTCCCATTTGCGTATACTCTTGTAGGCCGCGAATAATCTGTGAGATTCTATCGATCGCTTGATCTTGTTTTGAAACGGCCAAATGAAGTCTTCCTTCAAGAAGGTGAGTTGGCAATTGACGAAAAAGTGTCACATTATATTTTAAAACGACTAAAGGATTGTTAATTTCATGGGCCAAACCGGCCGCAAGTTTACCAACGGAGGCCATACGATCAGAAAAAATCATTCCCTCACGTAATCGAGTTAAAGAAGAATTCCAAAAAATAATAAAAAAAGAAATAACAATAATGATCGTGATAATAAAAAGACTTAAGAAAAAAGAAAAAAGAGTGTTTTGAAGAGGTGCTAAAATAACAAATTTCAAAGGGTAATCTTTTAGTTTTCTTTCAAAAACTTTCATCGCTGTGGCCTTCTCCCAAAAAAAAGAAGATTTCTTTATAAAAAAGGAATTTCCGATTTGAGTATAAATTTTTTTCTCCAAAAGTGATGAAGTAATATTGAGCGAAAGAGGCCAAATCGGTTTTAAAATTAACTCCGGATGATTTGAAGAAAGAACAATCCCAAATTCATCAGTGAGCGCCTGTTTTTCGTCTGTTGTAAAGGGAGCGCTCCAAAGGAAATTTTTTTTGATGACGAAAACACCTTGAAATTTTTTTCCACTGTAAACGGGGCGAGATAAATAATGTCCTGGAAGATTTGTAGCAACTCCTACCGCGGCCATTTTTCCTAATTTTCCTTCTAAAGCTTCTTTAAAATAAATACGCTCTTTAAAATGTTCACCTACAAAAGTGGAAGCTTGTTGACGATTAGAGCTATCTAAAACTAAGCCGTTTGGATCTAGAAAATAGCAGACAGAATTTTTAAGAGTTTTTGAACAAAAATCTAGATTAATTCGCAAGAAATCAGAGAAACGAGTGGGCGATTTTAACGATGTTTTTTGGAAAAAATGCTGAAATTCTGCCACAAAAAATTCATGATGATGTTCACTATTAGAAAGTTGTTCTATCAAATCATGTTCTAATAAAAGTAAACGATCTTGAGCGCCTTTTTTGTCACTTTTATAACCACTATAGACAAAACTCATCATGATAATCGAGCAAAGGAAAGCAATTAAAGTGAAAAAAAGCCAAGATGAAGGATGAGGCAAAATGAATCGTTTCAAAGGCATAGCTGAGACCAGTACCCCGCATAACTGAGATTATAGGGGGTCATCTTCAAGACCACTAGCGTCGTGCTCCTGACCCTTGTTGCATCGTAAATCTCTTTGTTGGGCCATATTCTCGGCGAAAAATTCCTCGTTTCGAGTATTCACTTTGATTAGATTGGCGACATTCATCTGAAATACTGTGTTTATCTGCACAGGACAAACAAAGCCATTTTGCCTCAACGCAAGGATTATTATGTCTATAAAATTCAACATCAGGCATTCCGCGTTCACAAGCATCACAAAAGTCATGAATTTGCTGATGGATCGTTGTTTCAGTAACTTTGGCCTTTTCTACTTTTGGCCTTTCGTTTTCACGTTTTGTGGCCCGAATCCCTGCTTTTTCTAAAGCATCTTTAAGTGAAATTCCCATAAAAACTCCTCATCATTCTTTTTTTTTCTTAACTTTTATTTCGACGGCCCTATTGAATCTTTCAAGCTCATGTTTTGAAAGTTTTAAGACTTTTGTAAGCCGCATATTGGCCGTTTCATTTTCTTCGCTTACAACTTCTTTTTTAGTTTTATCAATAATATTATTGTCAACCATCACGTCATCATCAATAACAAAAGGCAAAATTCCATTTTGGCGTGTTTTTTCACCGTTACTAGAAAGTTCTGTTTTGGGATGAAGTATTGGTTTTCCGGTCCGTTTGCCTTTTTCTTTTAGAAGCATAGTAAGCATCTTATCGTGCTTTGAAATAAGATCATCAAGTTCTTTGTCACTTAGTTCCGTTACTTTAACCATTTTTTCCTCAAACTTTGAAAGCATCATACACTTTTGGAATGATTTTTTGAAGTCTGATCAAAAAAAAATACCCCAAATGAATACCCGACAAAAGTAGTTTTAGTTTTCATTACTTGAAAATGAAAACGTGTTCAGTATAACATGTTGTTTGTTTTCATTTTTTAATTCAAAAGCTGCCACAATCAGGAAAAATCATGAATCTTCGCTTGCGATTATTTTTTTTATTAACTTTCTTTACTCTTAATATGATCGTTTTTTCATCTTTAGCCTTGGCCGTCGAAGTCGATAAAGACTTCCCTACCCCGCCATCCTTTTTAAAACGAGTTGAGTTTTGGAAAAAAATTTATACTGAAGTCGATGGCAACGAAGGACTCATTCATGATACGGAAGATTTTTTTATCTACGGAAAAATCAAAATAGAGCATGAATCTCTCCGAAAAAAAAATAAAATGATTACGTCCAACGCTAAAGATAAAATTTCAAACTTATTACTGGGGATGGGACGTAAAGAAGTCAGTCAATACTCCCCAGAAGAAAAAGAACTTTTCGAACGACTTGGTTCTCCGAAACCTGAAGAATTACATCTAAGGGCAGAGCAAGTTAGGTTTCAAAAAGGACAGAAAGATAAATTTTACCAGGGCATCGTTCGCTCTCAACTTTACATGGATTATATTAAGCGTGAATTTAAAGAAGCAGGACTTCCTGAGCGCCTTGCCTATTTACCCCATGTTGAATCCTCATTTAACTATCAGGCCTATTCAAAAGTTGGTGCTGCAGGAATTTGGCAATTTATGAGATCAACAGGGCGAATTTTTATGCGTGTTAATTATCTTGTTGATGAAAGGCGCGACCCCATCATATCAACTCGTGGGGCGATAAAATTATTAAAAAGTAACTACAACCGACTAGGAGCTTGGCCTTTGGCCATCACGGCCTATAATCATGGGCCAGAAAGTATTGCGCGGGCCATCTCTAAACTTAACACAAGAGATATCGAAGTTATCATCGATGATTACAACGGGAAAAAATTTAAATTTGCCTCAAAAAATTTTTATGCTTGTTTTTTGGCCGCCTCAGAAGTGGCCATGGCCCCCAACAAATATTTTAAAGAAATCCTAAGTCAAAAACCACTAGAGTTTACAGAAGTTCCTCTTAAAGAAAGTATAAAAATTAATGACCTTCTTAGAAAAATCAAAATTTCTGAAAAAACATTTAAAGATTACAATCTTTCTTTGCGGCCAGTTGTTTACAAAAAAAATTCGCCGATTCCTTCTGGCTTTGTGATAAAAATACCTTCAGTTGATAAACCAGCGATTTCGGCCCTAGAGGAAATGATCTGCGCTAGTAATAAAAAACCAATAAGCGTTCCAGATATTCTATCGTCTGCGGCCCCCACTCCTAAGTACGTTAATACTCCTGCACCTATTGTCGTAGCTATAACTACGCCAGCACCTACGATTGTGACTGCGACAACAACACTCGCAAGTGAAAGCGAAGAAGAAATTAAAATCAAAACAAAATATGATTTTAGTTTAAAATTGCTAAGAAAAGAAATTTACCAAGCTATTGTTCAGCAATCAGAAAGCCTCACTCTTTATGCTGATTGGCTCGATATTCCTCTTTCACAAATCGCGAAGCTCAATGATATTAAGACAAATTCGGAGCTAGATTTAGGCAAAAAAATTCTTTTACCTATTAAGAAAAAACAAATTTCAGAATTTAAAGAAAAACGCGAACAGTATTTTATCTCTATTGAAGAAGATTTTTTTGAAAACTATCGCATCACTAAAATGAAATCCTATCAAGTCAAAAAAGGTGATACGCTTACTGAAATAGCGGACCGCTTTGATATTCCAGTGTGGATTATTCTGCAAATTCAAAAAGAAGAATTAAAAAGCATTCGCCCAAAACAAATTATTCAACTACCAGAAATTCAACCTAGAAAAGAAAAAGAAGCTCCTATAATCCCAGGAAATATTTTAGAAGAACAAGACATCCCCGAAAATTATAATCCCATGTAAAATACTGAGGTTTTTTGTGGAATCCTACATCACTTTTGTTATTGCTCACCCGCTTGTGTCCGCTATTATACAATTCGCCCTGCTTGGCACTTTGGGTGAATTTGTCGCCAAGTGGATCATTCATAAAAAAATCAATATTCCTTTTTCAGGAGCACTGATACTCTGGAAAATGATTGTTTGGTCCTTCCTAGCAATTTGTATAAAATTTGCTTTTGTAGGATTTAATGGTTTTGTTGATGAGCTTGTCAATTCTCATTATCATTTTTTGCCAGAACTTTTTCTTGAAAAAGGAAGTTTCATACGGGCCTTTGCTATCTCATTTTTCATGAATCTTCAATTTGGCCCTTTTCTAGTGATCATTCATCGCTGGTTGGATAATTTGGTTATAAAAGATAAAACATGGGCCGGGATTGATAAGGGACTTTATACTCTACTTTGGTTTTGGATTCCTGCTCACACCATCACTTTCATGCTTCCTCGTGAATTTCAAATTACACTTGCGGCCATTTGGTCTGTGGCCTTAGGATTAATTTTGGGTTTAGTAAGAAGGCCTAAAATTTAATGTACTAGATTTAGATGCACTTTGGGAGCATCATATTCTTTCTTATTAGGTAAATTCAGTTTCTAATTTTTGAGAGAGCCAGGTTTCAGCGTTAACAACGCTAACCCCATCCCTTGTCTTTTTTTCTTTTGCATTCAAGACTAACTGTATGGCCTTATCAATTTTTAATTTTTCTTTATAATAAAAAAGAGAAGAAGAAAAATTTTCATCACTCACTTTTACCTCAATGAGCAAAATCGGTTTTCTATTTTTACAAATTAAAAAATCGACTTCATGGCCTTGTTGATCACGCAGGTAATGAAGATTGTAACGATCACCTGTAGAATCTTCTAAAAAATGAATCTTTTTAAAAAGATGATTGGCCACAAGATTTTCAAATTTTGCACCCAAATCACCTTGAACTTCTCCATTATCATAAAAATAAACTTTGGGAGGTTTTACGAGCGCTTTGGTGAGGCCTTTGTGATAGGAGTTGATCGTAAAAACGGTGTAAGTTCGTTCGAGCAGTTGAAGCCAAAGTTTTGCTGTCTTTGGCGCAATTTCAAGATCCCTTGCTAGATTTGAAAAAACAATTTCAGAACCTGCTCGTTCCGTAAGAGAAAAATAAAAAAGTTCAATGAGCGAAATGTCTTTTACATTTTCAATTTCTCGAATGTCTTGCCTGAAAATCAAATTGATTCTTTCATTTCGCCAACGTTTAGCAAAAGTAGTGTCTTGCGAGAAAAAAGGTTCTGGAAAGCCACCAGTATCGAGCAGCTTTAAAATGAGATTTTCTGTTTTTACGTGGAATATGTTTTTAAGTTCAGAAAGACAAAGAGGATGAAGGCGCCATGAAAAAAATCTGCCAACCATAGAGTCTTGGCCTTTTTTATAAAGATCAAGCCTTGCACTTCCGGTAATAATAAAGGCATGTTTTTCTTTTTGGGTATCGTATGTTCCCTTTAAAAAATTTTTCCAACGTGAGTATTTATGAATCTCATCAAGAGCAATGACTCGTTTTTCATCGTCCCAATCTCGCTTAAGAATTATTTTTCTGTCATCAATATCGTCCCAATTTAAATAAAGAGAACTACTTTCTGCAATTATTTCTTTGACGAGAGTGGTTTTACCCGCTTGTCTTGGGCCAGAAATAAATGCCATTTTATTTTTGAGATCATTTTTAATGTAAGGTTGGATGTATCGCATTGGACAATTATGACCTATAGGTCATTTTTGTCAAGATAATTATGACCTATAGGTCATTTTTGTCTATCCCCCTCTCATAATTATAATCATCTTGTACATGCAAACTCCGAAACAACTTAGAAGTACGAGGATAGTAAAAAGCTTGTAAGCTAAATCCAGAAAGGCAAAAGGAAGGCATCATCCAAGTCGGAAGATTTGTCATGATAGAAATTATCCCTAAGAGAGTAAGCGAATCAGCGAAGAACCACGAATAAAAAAGACTCATCTGAAAGTTTGCAAAGGACTTTCGAAGTTCGCCTGATGAATCATTTCCTTGAAATGACGAACGATAGCTGCGTCGATAAAAAAAATAACTGAGCAAACTAAACACTAGCGCGAGGCAAGAAAAAATCAGCGTGAGTAATTCATTTTGCATTAAAAAAGTATGCATTCGATATTCACGTGTGTGAAAAAAAATCCAGCTCATCACAATGAAAAAGAATTGAAAACTTAAAAGGACTCCCCAGAGCATCCAATTTATACTTGAAATCATTTTATATGATTTAGAATTTTTCATCATGGGCCACTTCTTTTCTCGAGTATTGGAAGTTTAAAAACATAACATGGCCTTAAAATATTTTTCTCTCAATTGAGAAGCTTTACCATTGTCTTGATTCATGACCTATGAAGAAAGTTTAAATTCATTTACTGTTTTAGAAAGCTCCTTCGCGAATGAAGAAAGCTCTTTGCTTGCCGATGCAGATTCTTCAGCACTAGCTGTATTTTTCTGAGTCACTCGATCAATTTCGCTCAGCGAATTTACGACTGCGCTTAATCCTTGGGCCTGATCACTGCTGGCAGCTGCAATTTCGCTCATGAGATCTGTTGATTTCACTGTGTTCGCTAAAATAGTGTCGAGTGATTTTCCAGTTTCGCTAACAAGTGTGTTTCCTTTTTCCACTTTTTTTATCGTGTCTTCAATTAATTCAGTTGTCTCTTTTGCGGCATGTGCTGAGCGAGAGGCAAGATTTCTCACTTCTTCGGCAACGACAGCAAATCCTTTTCCATGTTTTCCTGCTCGTGCAGCTTCGACGGCCGCATTAAGGGCCAGAAGATTTGTTTGAAAGGCAATTTCATCAATGACTTTTATGATTTTAGAAATATTAACAGATGCGATATTTATCTCATCCATAGACGCGACTAGATCTTTCATTTGTGCATGCCCATCAATGCTTGCGTTTTTTGCATCTTCAGAAATTCGCATTGCCTGCTGAGCATTTTCTGCATTTTTTTTCGTTTGTGAGCCGATTGCATTCATTGTATCTGTGATTTCTTCAAGTGCAGCAGCTTGCTGAGTGGCCCCGATTGAAAGATCATTACTGGCATGTGATACTTGGTTTGAGCTATTTAAAACTTGCAAAACCATTTTTTGAATATCTCCAAGAACTAAATTCATCGATTTGACCACTTTGTTTATTGTAATTTTCAAGAGAGCGTGATCACCAAGATAATTTCCAGAAATTTCATGGCGCAGATCTTTTTCACTCATGAATGTAAGAATTTCTTTTGCTTCATTGACGGGATTAATAATGGCATCGAGTGTTCTATTTGTTCCTTCAACAATTGGTTGAAATTCTCTTGAAAGATTGGAAGTATCTCCCCTAATAGAAAGATTCCCTGAGCTCGCGGCTTTGGTAAGGCCGTTCATTTGAGAAACAACGTTTGAAATTGTTTTAATTACACCAAGAGCAATAATAAAAACACCAAATGTTGCAAGTATAATTAATCCAAGCCCAATACTTAGTTGAACATTATTTTTAGTATTTAATTCTCTCGCGGCAATATTTGCTTTTGTCCCATTGACTCTTAATGTTTCAAAAATTTCTGTAAGTTTGTCGTTAATATCAAGAAATCCATCAGAAAATTTAATGATTTCTTTTTCGACATCCGTTTTATCAAGTTCAACTTTTGTGAGATGCTCTAAAAGAAGCTGAGCATCGGTATGAAGTGTTTGCCAAGCCGTAAAAAATTTAGCAAAAGATTCTTTTTCATTGGAACGGTCGTATTGGCTACGACTGAGTTCATCTTGATACCGAAGAATAGTGTCATTAAAATTTTTTAAAGAAATTTGCAAATCATTTGAATAATTTTTTGTGCTTTCTTGTTCCCCTTTTTTATAAAATGAAAACGCAGTCCAATAACCTTGAAGCAATTCGCCTTTATAGGAAGCTACCTGAGCAAGCCAATTTCCTGAAACTGTTTGCTCATAAAGAAGGCCAACGCTAGAAGAAAGTTTTCCCATTTGAGAAAAAGTAATAAGAACAACTGAAACGGACAGAAAAGTAATAAGGGAGAGAGGGATGAGTATTTTTGATTTAAGTCCAAAACTCTGAAAGAGAACTCTTAGCTTATTCATATAACTCATCCCTTAAAGTAAATCAGTGAAAATTACAAAATCACTTACATGTATCGTAACCAAAGTCTTTTTGAACTGGGTCACAATAATTTTTGCCACCATTAAGAGATTTGCCGTCAAAAGTTGCTGTGATTTTTTTTGATTTTGTGACACCTGGTCTAAAAACGAAACAATTTTTAAGGGCCTCTTTGTTGCAAGCTTCTTCTGAGCCAACTTTTTTGATTTCATCACAATTTTCTTTACCAGCACATTTTGCAAAACATTCTTTTTCAACACCAGGACAGGAAACACGTGTGACGTTCATTACGCAATTTCCCGCAAAGCTTGAAATAGAGAAAATGAGTGAAAGTGAAAAAATACCCAATTTAAATTTCATAAAAACTCCTAACGTATAAATGAAATGGTTTATAAACTTTATAAAATTATAACGCCTAAAAACAAAATTTAAAACATTTGTTTAATTGAGCAGTACTCGACAAGAGTGCTTCGATTTATAGTTTAAAATAACTTATTATGCCGGGAATTAATATACTAATTGCTCTTGAGTTTTCCAGTAAGGAAAACTCAAGTTGCCTCGTGTATGCCTCCTAGCTTCACTTGAAAAGTGAAGCAGGTTCGGTATATATGCCCCATTTTCTGGAGTTTACAAAAAAAACTTTGCTTAGGATTAATGAATGTGTATAGCTTTAGTAGAGGGAAGGCCTTAATTACAAATAACTCTATTAAGAAGAGGTGTCATTATGTGTGATCATTGTACTTGTTCAGAGCAAAATTCAGATCAGAAAGACGCGAGTATTTCTTTACCTAAAGAAGTTAAAATAGTGAAGGCGACTCAAATATCAGAATCACAAAAGCGCTTCACGCTAAGGCCAAGTGAGGGAAATCATCTGCATGTCCATGCTGGAGAAATGATGAAAATTTCTTTATTTGGTTATGGGGAAATTTTAACAAGCATTACAGAAACATCACATCATGGGCATGACTTTGATGTCATCATCAATACGGTAGGCGATGTTTCAAAAGCAACCACTGGCCTAAAAGAAGGTGACTCCGTTTTTATTCGTGGCCCTTTTTAAGCTTTTTTCGTTTTATAAAACTAAACCAATAATAAAGGCCTCTTTCGAGCTTACTATTGTACACATCTTTTGACATAGTTAGTCTAGGCCAATTCAAAAAAAACAACTAGCCTCTTGTACTTCAAACCTACAAGAGGCTTTTTTATGTCTGAAAATTCTGATTTGAAATGGATTCACGAAGAGTTCTCTTCTCATTCTTTTAGCGACGAGCGACTTCATAAACGTCTTTTAAAAATAACAGAGGCTTTTAGTAAATCTCCTTCGTTATCTATTAATCAAGCATGTGCAGAGTGGGCAGCAATAAAGGGAGCTTATCGCTTTTTTGATAATGTGAATGTTTCAAGTGATCTTATTCTTGAGCCTCATTTTAAAACAACACTTGAAAGATGTTTTGGAGAAGAAAGAATCCTTGTTATTCAGGATGGTTCAAAAATTAATTTTGATTCTCATCATGCGACTGAAGGTCTTGGAAGCTATTGTGCAAATGATCGTTTTGAAACGAAGGGATTAATTACCCATACGGCCCTTGCTATTAATACGGAAGGAGTTCCGCTTGGAGTTATTGCCCAAAAGACATGGGCAAGAGACATCCCTGACTCAGTTAAAAAAATGAGTCCCTATGATAGCTTCAATCGTCCTATAGAAGATAAAGAAAGTTATAGTTGGATTGAAACAATCCAACATGCAAAAAAAAGACTTCCAGAAAAAGGAATTATTATTGTTGGAGATAGGGAAAATGATATTTATGAGTTTTTCCAAGAAGCTCTTCTTGAAGATGTTCAGTTTGTAGTTCGTTCTTGTTATTCAAGAGTCATTGAAGATGAATTTGGTCTTTATGAAAATTTAAATAAAAAATTAAAAAATCTTCCAGAGATGGGACGTGTTTGTCTTCATCTTCCAAGTCGTAAGGGAGTAAAAGCACGTTCAGCAAGTCTTGAGCTTCGCTACACGGAGGTGATGCTCATCCCTGCTCCTCGTGGAATTAAAACTCAAAAAACAAAAACAAGAATAGAGGTTCCTTTATTTGTTGTTGAACTAAAAGAAATGAATCCTCCAAAAGGGATAAAAGGACTTGATTGAAGAATCCTTACAAGTCTCTCTGTTAAAAATGCGAAAGATGCGCTCGAGGTTATTCACTTCTATAAGCAGCGCTGGCAAATTGAGACTTTTTTTAAGATTTTAAAGTCGACTTGCAAGATAGAAGATTGTCGTCTTGGAGAAGCAGAAAAACTTATTAAGTTTATTGCTTTAAAATCAATCATTGCTTGGCGAATTTATTGGACAACAATGCTTCGACGAGAATCCCCGGAACTTCCCTCTGAGTGTGTTATTACAAAAGCAGAATGGAAATCAGCTTGGGTAACTTTAAATTATAAAAAAATTAAAGAAGGGAAAATACCTAAAATTATCCCTGATGAAACACCCAGTCTTGATACCGTTGTAAAATGGATTGCTCAGCTTGGAGGATGGATTGGTAGAAAAGGAGATGGGGAACCTGGCGTTATGAGTATTGCAAAGGGATGGCAAAGAATTGAATCAGGGGCAATGATGTGGGAAACGATGAATGAAGGACAAAAAAAACCCACATCCGAAGATGTGGGTAATAGTTAGCTCTTTCGAGGCCTTTGTTTATAAGTCTACATCTTTTTTCGTGGAGTATATTTCGTATGAAGAAGCTCATGCGCTTTATGGCCACCTGGTTTTCCAAGAAAATCTTTATAGATCGCCTTGATTGAAGGATTTTCATGCGACTTTCTGATCATCTTTGAGCTGTCTTCGCGGTAAATCGCTTCTTGACGCTTTTTTAGAATTTCAGTTTTGCCATGAATATAAGGCTGCCCGCCTCCATTTAAACAGCCCCCAGAACAGGCCATGATTTCAATAGCATGATAATGGGCCTCGCCTTTGCGAATTTTTTCAAGGAGCTTTTTTGCATTTCCAAGTCCACTTGAAATGGCCACATTTAACTTTAAGCCTGCTACTTCAACGGTAGCCTCTTTGATACCTGTGAGTGAGCGAACATCTTTAAAATCAAAATTCGGCAGATCTTTACCTGAAATCCAATCGGCCGCTGTTCGTAGGGCCGCTTCAAGAACCCCACCAGAGGCCCCAAAAATAACCCCTGCACCGCTTGATTCACCTAGAGGGTTATCATATTCAGCATCTTTTAAATAATCCCAATTACAGCCGGCCTCTTTTAACATTTTGGCAAGCTCGCGAGTGGAAAGAACATAATCAACATCTTTAACACCATTTCGCTTAAAATCATCGCGATTGGCCTCGTATTTTTTAGCAAGACATGGCATCACAGAAACGACCACCATATCTTCTGGTTTTACGCCAATTTTTTCAGCATAAAATGTTTTAGCAATGGCCCCAAACATTTGTTGAGGTGATTTACAAGTCGAAGGAACATGAAGAAGGTCTGGAAATTGATGTTCAAAAAACTTCACCCAGCCTGGGCAACATGAAGTAAGGATAGGAAGGTTTTCATTTTTTTTCACACGTTCCATGAGTTCATGGGCCTCTTCCATAATGGTAAGATCGGCCGACCAATCAGTATCAAAAACTTTCTGAAAACCAAGAAATCTAAGGGCGGCGACTAATTTCCCCGTAGATACAGTCCCTGGGGCCGAACCAAATTCTTCACCAATAGCGACTCGAACAGCTGGCGCTGTTTGGACAATTACTGTTTTGGTTTTATCATTAAGAGCTGCCCAGACATCTCTGACTTGACTCATTTCAGTAAGAGCACCCGTTGGACAAACGCTCACGCACTGGCCACAAAATGTGCATTGAGTTTCAGCGAGAGGTTTTCCAAGCGTAGGAGTCACAACTGTTCCAAAGCCTCGCCCTTCAGCACACAAAATCCCCACTTCTTGAATTTCATTACAGGCCGTTTCACAGCGACGACACATAATACATTTGTCGGGATCGCGAGCAATCGACTGGTTGGCCAAATCTTTAGGAGTATGGCTTCTTGCTCCTTCATAGCGTTGATGATGAAGGCCAAATTTCATGCAAAGAGTTTGCAAATCACACTCAAGATTTTTTTCACAGATCAAACAATCCTTGGGATGATTTGACATAATGAGATCAAGAATTGTTCTTCTTGCATTAATGGCCTTAATACTATTTGTTGTCACTTTCATTCCTTCTGCTACAGGAGTGCAGCAAGAAGGGGCCAAGTTTGGGCGGCCTTCTACTTCAACAACACAAATACGACAAGAGCCGACTCTGTGTTCTTTGTTAAAGCATTCGAGATTTAAGTGGCAAAGAGTAGGAACCTCAATACCAACTTTCTTTGCGGCCTCAAGTATCGTTGCATTTTCATTGACGACAACTTCATTATTATTGATAAAAACTTTAATCATAATTTCTCCTTTAAGCGCGATCGATTGCGTGAAATTTGCAGCTATCGAAGCAAACGCCGCATTTAATACATTCTTTTTGTCCAATAACATGTTTTTGCTTACGCTCACCAGTAATGCAATGAACGGGACAATTTCTTGCACAAATAGTACAGCCAATGCACTTATCGTTAATATTAAATGTAATTAAATTCTTACAAGCTCCGGCATCACATTTTTTATCTTTAACATGTCTTGAAAATTCATTTTCAAAAAATTTCATTGATGAAAGGACGGGATTTGGAGATGTTTGTCCAAGACCGCAAAGAGAAGTGTCCTTAATGATCTGAGAGAGGTTTGCAAGTTTATCAAGGGTTTCTTGAGTCCCTTTTCCATTGCAAATATCTTCAAGCATTTCATGCAAACGTTTGTTACCGATGCGACAAGGTGTACACTTTCCACAAGATTCATCAAGCGTAAACTCAAGAAAAAATTTCGCGACGTTGACCATACAATCATCTTCGTCCATAACGATCATACCACCAGAGCCCATCATGGAACCCAATTTACGAAGAGAATCGTAATCAATCTCTGTATCGAGGCATGAAGCAGGGATGGCACCACCAGAAGGGCCACCTGTTTGAACGGCCTTAAATTCTTTACCATCTTTAATGCCGGCCCCTACTTTGAAAATGATATCACGAAGGGTCATCCCCATAGGAACTTCAACAAGGCCAACCTTGTTAATTTTTCCCGCAAGAGCAAAAACTTTTGTTCCTGATGAATTTGGTGTTCCAAGAGATTTAAACCAATCGGCACCCATTCGTATAATGGCCGGAATGTTTGCAAATGTTTCTACGTTATTAACGATCGTTGGTTTTTTCCATAACCCTGAGACGGCAGGAAAAGGAGGCTTAAAGGTTGGTTCCCCTCTATGGCCTTCAATCGAATGGATGAGGGCCGTCTCTTCACCGCAAACGAATGCTCCCGCCCCATATTTAATTTGAAGATCAAAGTCAAAACCTTTTCCTAAAATATTTTTCCCAATCAAGCCAGCAGACTTGGCCTGAGCAATGGCAATTTCTAAACGCTTAATGGCCAGTGGATACTCAGCTCGAATATAAATCACACCAGTCTTGGCCCCTATGGCGTAGCCTGTGATGGCCATAGCTTCAAGAACGGCGTGCGGGTCGCCTTCAAGAACAGCACGATCCATGAACGCGCCTGGATCACCTTCATCGGCGTTACAAACAACAAATTTATCATCACTCATTTGTGCTCGAGCGAAGGCCCATTTTTTACCTGTAGGAAATCCCCCGCCACCTCTTCCTCGTAGACCAGAAGAAGTGACAACTTCAATCACTTGTTCTGGTGAAAGTGAAGTTAAAACTTTCTTAAAAGCTTCATAACCAGAATTGGCGAGATATTCATCAATGGATTCTGGATTAATTCTCCCTGTATTTCTTAAGACAATGCGTGCTTGATCTTTTCCCCCTGGATTTTTTTCAAGCTCTGGGTAGTACCAACTTTTTTCAATCTCTTCACAGCCCACAGCTTTTGCTGTTGTTCCAGCGGAGATAATGTAAGGCACCTGATCGACTTTTACATTTCCGTAAATAGTGCCTTTTCCTGACTTAACGTCGATAACCTCTATTGTTGGTTCACTATGGCAAAGGCCCATGCAACCAACTTGAACTATTTCAATTTTATCACTGAGTGATTTTGACTCAATTTCTTTACGAAGGGCCACTTCAATTGGAGTTGTTCCTGCAGCAATTCCACAGGTTCCAAGAGAGACAAGAATCTTTATTTGTGAACTCATTTACGACCTCCTATTTACATTCGGCTATTATGTCTGGAATCATCTTCGTTGTAACATTGCCGTAAACGCGATCATTGGCCATGACAACTGGAGCAAGAGAACAAGCCCCCACACAACGTAGCGAGCCCAGAAAATATCGTTGATCTGCAGTCGTTTGCCCGACTTCAACATGCAAATAGCGCTTAAACTCTTCTAGAACTTTATCAGCACCTTTGACGAAGCAAGCTGTTCCCATGCAGACATTTATTTTAAATTTTCCTTGAGGGACATCTGTAAAGTAGGAGTAAAAACTGATCACTCCATAAACTTCGGATAAATGCAAACCTAACTTTTTTGCAACAAAGGCCTGAACGGCCTCAGGCAAATATCCAAAAAGACCTTGGGCCTTATGAAGAGATTCAATAAGAAAGCCACGATTTCTTTCTGGAAACTCTGTGAGAGGTAAAGCATTCATAAATGCTTCAAGTTCTGCCTTTTCTTTTGGCATTTGATCAAGAAGATCAGATGCCAAGCAACCACAATTGTGTTGACACTGTTGGCCCATAACAACTCCATTTCCTAAAATAGTCATTAGTAGTAAAATATTAATTTAAAATCTTTGAATGCGACCACTTTACCATAGGATTTTGTTTTGTAAAAAAAATAACGAAGGAGAATAAATATTCCTATAAAAGACGAGCTGCACATACCTGAGCAACGTAATCTTTTGCAACAATGGCTCGATAAGAATCGACATATTTTAAAAAAAATCTCAAAGATATTGAGACGTCTTTTTTATCTAAACTTTTGCAAACTTGAGTTATTCACTATGAAATATACGGCTCTGGAAATTATTTTTGTATTTCACTTTAACCAGCGTTTCATTAAGTCATCCGTTTCAAGATAATCTTTCATCTTTTCAAGTGCCCTGTCTTGCAAAAGTACCGTGTAGTAGTTTGGACGCAAACTTGGAGCAAGTTCAAGGGCCTTTATAAAATCAGATTTAGAAAGAGGATTTTTGTCAACATAGTTAGCAAAGCCAGAAGTAATTAAAAAGTTAACCAAAACTTCACGCCGATAATTTTCTTGTATCCATGATGTGAGGTAGGTCGCTACTCCCACCTGTATGCCGTGTAACGAAGGCCGTGCTGCGACTTCATCATAGGCATGAGAAATAAGATGTTCAGCACCACTGGCCGGTCGACTACTCCCACAAACTTCCATAGCAACACCACTCATAATGAGACTGCCTGCCAAACGATTGATAAACTCTGAATTGGTGATTTCATATGATGGAGAGCCTAGAATATTTTCAACAGAATGTTCGGCCACTAAAACAGAAAAATCATTCACCATTTCTCTATTATGGTGAAAGGCTAATTTCCAATCTCTTATTGCCGTAATTTTAGAAACCATATCACCAATTCCAGAATAGGTGTATCGAACTGGAGATTTCAAGATAACGTCAGTATCAATAAGCACGCCCTCTGGAGGACGGGCCTTAAAACTTTTACGTCTCCCTTTTTGAGTGAGTGAAGCCGTTGGTGATGCCATTCCATCATTTGAGAGTGCAGTAGGAACAGCGATCACAGGAAGCTGTTTTAAAAAGCCAAGGTATTTACAATAGTCAATGACTTTTCCTCCTCCTATTGCCACAAGAATTTCTGATTTTGCTGGAATGAGTGCCAAGTCTTCAAAAACATTTTCAACAGCATTCAAAAGAATATCTTTTTTATAAAGAACTTTTACCTGATGTTCTTTAAGAGTTGCTTCAATTTGATGTCCGTAGATTTTTTCAATGCCTTCTCCGTACAAGAGCACAATCTCATTCCAATCATCTCTTGCAAGATATTTTCCGATTTGAGGAAGAACACCCGATTTAATTCTTAAAAGTTGAGGAATCTGAATAAGCATTAGATTTTCTCCGGATCAATTTCTCCAACATGCTCAAAAATATAATCTGGACGATAAGGAAATTCTTCGATTGTATTTCTAGAGCTAACACCAGAAAGAACAAGGGCCGTTTTCATCCCTGCTTCCATCCCTGTCACAACATCGGTATCCATACGATCTCCTATCATCATGCTTTCTTCCGGATGAGCACCAAGAGATCTAAGAGCAATAGTCATCATGAGTGAATTCGGTTTGCCAACAATATAGGGTTTTTTTCCAGTTGCTCTTTCAATAGGAGCTAAGAGCGTTCCACAAGCAGGCTCAAGACCACTTTCACTTGGGTCTACAACGTCTGGGTTTGTGCCAATAAATTTTGCACCATCATTAATAAGACGCACTGCTTTTTTAATCATTTCAAAATTAAAATTAGATGTTTTGCCGACAACGACGTAGTCAGGATTGTTTTCACTGAGGGAAAATCCTGCTTTATAAAGCTCAGAGGTAAGCCCTGCTCCACCTATTGCATAAATAGTTGCGCCGGGTTTTTGGCCTTGAAGAAATGTTGCTGTCACATTTGCCGAAGTAATAAAGTTTTTTTCTGTTAAGCCTTTTAAACCAAGCCCATCTAATTTTCTTAAGAGGTCAAGTTGCGACTGCTCTGAATTATTTGTTAGAAATAGAAATTTTGTTCCTCTCGCTTGAAGACGCTCTATGAAAATTTTTGCACCAGAAATAAGCGTTTTCCCTCTATAAATGACACCATCCATATCACAAATAACATATTTTACGGCCATATATTTCCTTTGTTTATTCAAAAAAAACAGTAATCACTGACCAAATTAGAACTTTTTGTCAACCGTTTTTTGAAACGAGTTCCAGCGTACTTCATTATTGAAGCCTAAAAAAGAAAAATTTTAATTTTTGAAGCATTGTTCTGTTGGTCTTCTGTTTTTCATTTGTTTGCCGGATTAGCGGTCACAATGATTTTTCTTAACAAGCGATAGTCATTTCTAATGTTTTTTCGCATCAAAGAAGTAGATTTTACGAACAACAGGGCCAAAAAGGATTTGAGGGATTCTAAACAAAACAAAACAAAACAAAACAAAACAATTCAGGTTGTTTTTAAACACTCGATACGTCAAGCTCTCGATCAACATGACTTGACAATGATAAAAACAAGTTAACACCACATCTTTGATTCATAGTATATTTATCAACTATTTTTTATCATCAAGATCAGTACTTGCATGCGTTCCAAATTTTGTTAGAATCTCTTGTGAGAAAACTTACGAAGGAGATTTCGAGATGAAGTTTACCCCTTATGTTTTTATGACAGTCCTCTCGACTGTTTTTATTTTTGGATGTTCAACAGCAATTCATCAAAAAAATCAAAGTGAATCGGCCACAGCAAATCTTGAAAAAGATGAGGCCTTTCAAAAAGGTTTAAGAGAAGCTTACTTTGATATTGGTCATCGTAATCTCCTGCGCTCCCCTGCTGAAAAGGGACAATCACAACTTAGAGAAGTTGCTTTTAATGTTGAGTTACTTCGAAGTTTTAAAGTTCTCGTTTTTCCTAAATACAATAATCAAGTGGAAAAAAGTAATGAGGAAATTTATGATCCTCAAAAACTGGAATCCTTATCTCCAAGCGAACGTCGTCAAGTCAACTCTTCGCTTGAAAACTATCAAAGTCCATTTATCTTTCAATTTAGGGCCGTCGAGCTTCAAAGCTGCTACAAATTAATTCAAATGAGGCCTAAATTTAAACCTGAAATGATCTTCGGTAAAAAAGAAAACTTTGGGGATAATCAGGCCAAAAAATGTGTCGTTCTTGAAGGAAAAGTTGACGATTTAAGACGCAAAGACATACGAAAAGATGATATTTTAGCGCTTCGAATTTACTTCGATGAAAATTTTATTCCCTATGGAAAGGCCATTGATTTAGCTTTGGAATCAAAAAACAAAGAAAATTTTAGAACAGTGCTGACGCGAATCGATCCAAGTAAAAGTTTTAGTTCTGAACTCTCACTTTTTCCAATTGATGTTCCCAATTTTTTAAGCTATCTGCCTTCAAAAAACTGGAAGGCCATTGGGGAAAACGTTTTTGTTCCTCATCATCCTGTCGTCAAAAGAAATCTTCAAAAATTTAAAGTATCGTCATCTTGTAAAACAGGCCTATACGAAACAAATTTTAAAGATGATTTAAATCGCTTTGTCTCTATCAATTGGTGCAAAAACGATCCATGGCCTACGATGATTGAAACAAACAACTCTTACAGTGTTTTATTAAAGTAGAGGAATCACAATGAAATCTATAGCTATTTTGAGTCTCTTTTTTGCCTCAAGTGTTTTTTCTCAAACAACAGGATCATTTGCGATACAAAGTGATAACTTTGCAGAAATTTTTAATCAATATAGAATTGGAAAACCGGCCAATACTCCTTGGGCCGGAAGTTACTGGAGCTTTCGTAATGACGGAATAGCCGTCAGTGATATTCAAGGGCAAGCTGGAATTTCACCTGCTAAAAAGTACGATGCGTTTTTTAATCAAAGCTCTGGAAATGGGGCCGATAATGCTTCTACTTGGGAAGCCAGAGAACATTCCTGTGATCGTTTTGCCAATGATAAAAAAACTCAGGACAGTTGTAATGGATGGTGGGGGCACTGTAACGCTTGGTCTGCGGCCGCGATTAAAGAGCCTGAGCCAAGAGAATCATTTAAGGCAAAAAAGGTCGATGGAAAAACGGAGTCTTTTAGTGTCGCTGATCAAAAAGCTTATTTGACAGAAATGTGGATGACCAGTGGAACTCTCTTTGCGGGTTTGACTGAAAAATTCACACCAACAGGAAAATGGGTTTTTGATCCAAATTCAGCTGAGGCCCTCAAAAAAGATAACTATGGAGTCACTGCTTATGATGCTTTTTGGGACGTCACTCCAAGAGCGTTTTTTTTAATTTTCACAAATTATATCGGCATTCAAAAAATGGGCGTCGTGATCGATCGTTTTACAGGTGATCAGGTTTGGAATCAACCCGTGGTCGGTTATAAAATTCTCCCTATAAATGCCGATAATATTTTACCTCCTAAAAAAGATCCAACATCTGGGGCGAACGTTTATCCCGTTCTTGTTCAAATGAAAATTTACTGGGCCGAAGACGGCGTATATGAGCATGAAGTTTCCTTGCCTTTTGATATCATGAAAGAAAGTGATCTTCCTATGACACCTCCTCTAGAAGATGAAAAAGTGAACAAGCATTATTCAAGACGACTTCTTTCATTCTTTCTTTATTTCGATGCCCCCGTTATCGTAAGTGCTGATGGACTTAAAATTGAAAAGGCCGGAAAAATAGTAGGAGAAGGAACTTGGTATCATCAAACAAAGGCGGGGCGATCAATGTATAGCTACATGGAAATGGCCCACCCCGATTTTATTTGGCTTCCCACAATCGTTTATGCCAATTCTTCTGGCAGTGGAAATCCCTATATCTCTCAAGCGAATGTGACGGCCCTTTTTGATCAAAAAACAAATACCCCTATCCCCCAAGCTCCGGCCACTCTATCTGTAAAACGTGTGATTATCGTCAACTCAGTGGAGACTTCTTTTCCTGAAATTAAATTTGTCAAAGATCAGCTTGAGGCAAGACAGTATTTCATGATGAAACAATTTAAAAATATTTTTGAAGATCTTTCTATAAAGCAAAAGATTGCGCGCTCTAAAATTTCTTTCAACGGAAATACAGCAGAAATTCCTGTTGAATTTTTACAGGCCATCAATGAGGCAACTCTTTTGAGTTCCTTTAAAAATTATGGATTGACGGACATCACTTTAAAATAACCAGGTGATGTCTGGGCCATTTTTATCTACAGCATTCTGCCCTCTCTCACTCGCTTTCATTTTTATCAGCGACTTCCCTTTCAAAAAAGCTGGCGAGAGGAGATTTATAATCAATTAAACTATTCAATTTTTTTAACTCCGTCTCATTCCAATCTTTGGCAAATTTTGGATTAAAGTTAAAATCATGAACCTCAAGTATTTTAAGCGATTGATGAAATGAAACTTTATTAAAAAAAATCTTTCTTACATTATCTTGCGAAGGATAAATAACTAACAATTTTGTGACGTGTCCCTCTGTCAAAGCGTTATAAACCCATCGAGGAGAAATTGATTTTACAGAATCACTGAGAAGAATATAATCTTTTGCCACAAATGGGCCACTTTCATCAGGATTAGAGATTTCGATTTTAATAGATTGTAGAGTAGGAATACTTCTTAAATCGTCAGTAACCTCATAAGTACAATTATTAAGAAGACCTCTAAAGGGGGCCAGGTTTTCTTCATTTGAAATCTGTAAAGCTTGCTTGGCGACTCGATTAATATTTCTTACAAGAAGATCAAGCATTTCTTTTTCACTGATCTTTAACCATTGCTCATAAATATTTCGATTACTTCGAACAGTGTCATTACCATAGACGCTTATCTGAGTGGGGTTTTGAATTTTTCTATAATAAAGAGAATTTAAAACTTTATTTGAGCTGGCATAGTCAAGACTTGCCTCAGGATAATCATTGTGAAAAAGGGGTAGTGTTTCTTTTCTTAATTTAATTCCATCATAATACATATCGTGAAGTTCACTTCCTATACAATAAACAAATCGTTCACCTAAATGCCCATATCTTGAGATACCAGGGCCTGTTCCCATATAAACATTTGCATACCCCAACATTTTAACGGGAATACCATCTTTATTAAATTTCGTCGGTGTATAATTTGTATGGCAAATATTTTCAGTAATGAGTTGTTTATTGATGATAGCAGAATAGTCGATGACTACCTTTAGATCATCTTCATTAATCTGATCAATGATGGATTTAGCACTAGCGATAGTGCTAAATCCCAAAATAATTAAAATAAAAATTTTGTAAATCATAAACCTGTCGATTAGATATTATCTGCCGAAGATTTTTTTGCTAATTCAATTTGTTTTTCTAATTCTGTTTTGCTGTTTTTATTAACTTCATTTGAAATTGATGCTGAGACGCTTGAAGCAATACCAATCAAGGCGATGACTCCTGCAGCTTCTGCGCAATCCTCATCTCCTTTACAGCCTGCCGCCACATTAAGCCCAAGATCAAATACCACCCCTCCTGCTAATAAAAGTGCTGCCGATTGTTCATCAAAGTTGTCCATCATGGCCGCTGTTAGAACGAGGCCAGGCATTACGTAAGGAGTATAATAATAATGATGATGATGATGATGCTCATTAAATCTTCTTCCGCCGACATGGCTTCTTGGCCCATCATTGTAAACATAGTAAGTCACAATACTTGTTTCATATCGTTCACTCTCGTACACACGAACCATTCGTTGTTGTCCGTAAGTGCGATCGGTAATCACTGTTTCTTCAATGTAAACGACATCAGTTCTTTTGAAAGTTGATTCCATACAAGTATTAAATCGACATTTTGAATCGAATTCACGATAGTGATATTGACGATGAAATCCGCTATCAAAGCTAGCATAGTCAGCTTTGTATCTTCTTCCAAAATTTTCAGCAAAAGCAGAGCTTGCAAGAATTGAGAAGGCCACTGGCGCTACTAATAAAAAAGCTTTCATAAGTTCTCCTGAGGTAGTGGGTAAGCTTCATCTTTACCATTTTGTTTTTAGTTATTTTTTAGTTTTGCAAATGGGATGCCAGAATGAAGAAAAAAATTGCATTTTTTTCTTCACAAAATTCATAAACTTAAGTTGGATTAACTCAAGGAAGGTGTAAAAAAATTAGTCAACAAGCCTAAAAACAGACAAAAAGCATCAATTAATGTCAATCAATTAATATTTCGTAGAAGATATCTCTTTGATGATTTTTAATAAATCTTTTTTTTCTTTTGTCCAAACCTCAAAAGCTAGTTTTGCTTTTAGTAAAACATATTCTTTATTTCCTACATCGAGGCCATTCTTAACATCTCCCAATAGCGAAAAAAAATCTTTGCTGGATTTAGAAAGCTCAAGCGAATGATCTGCACTAAGAAAGATTTGCTCCACATGAAACAGTAAAGAAAGATCTTTTTTATCTATTTTTTTTCCGTTCGAAAGACGTCTTAAAATCTTTCCACTATCAAATTCATTAAATAAATTTTCAAGCTCAGTTCGACTAAGTTGTGGAAGAGCTGCTTCATTTTTGAGTGATTTTTTTAAAAAAGCTACAGTCCTTTCAAGATCATGTCTTGTTTCTTTCCTCAAAGTTATTTTGTCATGTTCGTAATCGATTGTTTTTTGAATTCGCGCTCTCATATAGATATCGTGTTCTTCTCCAATATCATCCTTTATTCGACTTATAAAATTGATGACATCGTTTAAATCTTTTTGCGCTAACATTTCGTTCTTAACTTCATAAGGAATTTTAACCTGAGCGATTAATTTGCGAATTTCATGAAATTCACGTGGAGTCAGCGCTCGAGAGGCTAAAACTTGATCTATACTAACAACTGCTCCCTTCATCCAAAGATCAAAAGACTGATGGGTGCTTGGATTAAAGCTCAGAAGACTTTTGATAACTTTTTCTTCTCCTGATTTTTTATAAAAATTATTGGCCTTTTTTGCTTGCTCAAGAATATATTTTGAGTTGTTGGCGCTGATGCCATCTTTTATATGTCCAAAGATGGTGGCCAATTCATCTATTGATTGAGGAACTTCGTGAGACTTATCCAAGGCGATGAAAGCATTCCTGAGGCGCTTAATGATTTTCATTGGTTCACCTTGAAGAAAATCAATTTCATCATGAGTAAGAGTTTCCTCTTTTAATAATTTTTCGAGGATATGCTGAAATTTTTTTGAATTAAATTCTTTTTGATATGAGTTTGCGTAATTTTTAAAAATTAGATCGATATCCTGATCCTCAAGATGGAGATCAACTTTATCAGGAAGAGGAAGTTTTGTATTATCTGTAGCAATAGCAAGAATCTCATCAAGGCATTTAACAGTTTGACCCTTTGTCACCTCAGGCACAAAAACTATTGCGATAAAAAAAAGACAGAGAAATTGTGAATATTTTATTTTTATAAAATTCATTTGCTTTCCGATATAATATTATACATCGTAATTATTGCAAATGAAAAATGATCATCCTAGTTTGAAAGTTTGACTTTTTGTAAATCACCTAGGCGATCAACAATTTTTGTGAGCACATAACGAGCTTTTGATATAACCAAAGTTCGCCAATTTGAATCACTCGGAAAAAAAAGCTCGTGAAAGTCTTGTTCCACACCAGCTTTGATCTCCTGATTTGAATAGCCATAGTGAAAACCCTGATTTTCCAATATGAGTCTATTCAGAGTTTTTATTCCATTCAAAGTGCCTGTGCCAATTGTACCAAATTCTGCCGTTAGTGCCAAAGTCTCTTGATTGTCATTCATGATCGTTGGAAAATAATTAATAATATCACCAGGGGTCGGATAAAAGCCCTGATCATCGCCCGTTGCTAAATCATACTGGTCTCCGTCAATTTTCAAGGGAAGGATTCGTTGTAAAAGTGGCGATTTTGAATAAGCGACCCCGTCACCAGTCATCATATGCAACTGATTGGCCGACCCTAAACCTGTATGAATATCGATCAATATAACTCGACGATATGAGGAACTATATTTTTGTACAACTTCTCTAACTATTTGCACCTGAGCTTCAGGCCCAACGCCGCCATATTCAAGTCCCTCAGGATATTTATGTTGTCCCTGCCCAATGGAGTCAGTAATGGCCTTGACTGAATATTTTCCTAAGGCAAGTCCCAAAAGCAAATTAAAGTCTTTAGAGATACGTTCATATGTCGACAAGACACTGGAGTTTGAGGTTCTAATAATGACGCCAGGGCATCGTAGCCTTGGTTATCCATTGAATACAAATTATCGTTTGCTGGAAAATTTCGATTTAAATCAATATTGTATTCATCGACTCGGCGAAAATGCTTGAAGCCAAAAGGGTTTATTGAGTGAATGATCAGGAATCCGATTTTGTCCAAATCGGCCAAAGGCAGTATTTCTTTTAAAAACATTTGTTGAATAGCGCTACCGGCATAAGCCTCAGCGCCATGAATGCCTGAAGTAAGAACAATCAAATCTGCATTGGGACGTTTTGCAGGAATGTTTAAATACTGAATTTCCAGGTCACTATCAATATTACTTGGAATAGCAATAGAACCGCTGATTACCTGAGAATTAATTCCTTTGAGCTCCGCTATATTATCCTTAAATTTTTGTACTGCCGATGTGTAGTCACTGGGAAAATAATTAAGATCAGAGGCGTGAGAATTTGAAACAATGATAATTCCAAGATAGAGAAAAAAAGAAAAATATTTTGAACTCATTTTAGCATCCTCGCAATAATTGATATAGATATTCAATATGAATATCTATACTGATCGCAAAATAAATTTCAAGTGAGGCCTTCACGGCCTGTTTTAAATTTGCTACTTTTCCTCATGGCAAATTTTTTAACCAAAGAACTACG
>Ga0247844_1002699_pt1 | contig 28311 bp, 30 predicted proteins | sample LaCtaG_FD_192421 | JGI IMG/M metagenome (GOLD analysis project Ga0247844, IMG submission 192421) | Freshwater microbial communities from meromictic Lake La Cruz, Castile-La Mancha, Spain - LaCruzMarch201714.5m_1 | ecosystem: Environmental > Aquatic > Freshwater > Lake | place: Spain: Castile-La...
ACCTCCTAAATTTATTACTTATATTATAGTGCATTATTGAAGTTTTTTCAACAGGTATTAAATATAAAAAGGTGAATTCGCAGTTGAATTCACCTTTTATATTCTATACTATACAATTTTTTATAAGATTATCTCTGTTTATTTGATGATTACCCACCCTGTTTTAGAATTGATGACTGAATAATCCGATGCTGAAGATAGGGTTGATGAAGGGCCAACTAAGAGTTGTACACTCGAATCAGAGTTATATGCTTGCATATACTTGATTCCATCAAACTTAACGGAATAATAAAATCCTCCAAATCCAGCAGGTTTAGCATTCCAATCAATACCAAGATTAGCACGTACATATGATGAGATGATAGGGTTTGGTTGACCGTTGTTTAGGAATTTTCTAAAACTTACAACAACATTTGCTTGAGATGAGAGTGTTGGGCTTGCAACATTTACATCAAGAAATGGCTTTGTGCATACGCCAACATATCCAGAACTTCCAGGCTTGATGATGCTTGAAGTTGCGCTTAGCTTATACTCAAATGAGTTGGTAGAAAGAGTCCCCCAAGCCGTAAATGGATACGGTGACTGATTACTAACTCTAATATAAGATGTCCCCGCAAATAAGAAAGAAGAAAAAACTGCTGCTGTGATAAGTGTAGCATAAACTTTTAAATTTTTCATAGTGCCTCCTTATTTTTCCTTGATATAAGATGAGTATACTATTGTTTAATAAATAAATCAACATAATTTTGTTTAATTTATGCATAAATATCTATTAATATGCACACATAAAAAACACACATAAAAAACACGCAGCATAAAAACTTGCTTAATGCTAAAAAAATCAAGTGAAATGAAGTGTGGAAATTTCCTTTTCTCCATCTATTTTTAGTTAAAACACCACTCCCGTGCGCTTCTCGCCAGCGTGAAGGAAATACTATAGGTTAAAATAGAGAACTTTAGAATAAAAATCCCCTGCTTCCTCTCTTTGAAGAGAAGAAACAGGGGATATAAAATAGATTACTCGATTACGATAGGTTTTTTGATAAGACCATAAGCAAGGGCACTGATAAGAGCCATAACCCCACACACAATAAAGGCTAAATTATAATTGTTTTGTGTTACAACCAATATGTATCCAGTGCAAATAGGGGCTAAAGTTCCCCCTAAGAAATTGAAAAAATTTTGTATTCCGCCAAAAGTCCCAACAGCTTGCTTAGGGACAATATCCGTTACCAAAGCCCAAAGTACACCCACTCTCATCACTAGGAAAAAGAAACTTAATGTGATGAGTGTCATTGAAAGCGTTTCGGAGTGTATATAGTTTACTGGCAGTACAGCAATTCCAGAAATCAAACACCCCAAAGAGGCAGGGAGCACTCTAGCTTTAATGGGGTTTACCCCCTTTTTGATGAGTGTATCTGAAATCCATCCACCTAATGGGACAGCAAATATTCCCACAATAAAGGGGACTGACGTGAGCCATGCACTTTTTTCAATGCTCATATGCTTATTTTTGATTAAATAGGTCGTAAGCCAAGTAAAATAAAACCAAAATATGTATGAACTGGTGAAATTTCCAATATTGAAAAGCCAACTTGAGCGTGTATGGATAAGTCTACCCCATGAGATTTTAGTTTTTAATGGGGGAGTTTTTATGAGTGTTTGAGGCAAATCTTTTCGATAAAAGAGCAACCATAGCAAAATGATGAACAGACTCAAGAAAGAGAGTATAAAAAACATCGTTTGCCAATTATAGGTTATCATCAATGCAGCAAGAAATATGGGAGCAAACCCTTGAGCTATTTTAGGCCCTGTATTGATGAGAGATACTGTAAATCCACGCCGTGTCTCTTCAAAATAGAGCTGACACACTTTTGCGGCAATAATAAAAAATGGGGCTTCAGCAATTCCAAGAATAACACGTGAAATATAAAGCATTTCAAATGTATGGGAAATGCCACCAAGCAGTGTCGCAAAAGACCATAGAAGAACACTTGCGAGAAAAATTTTATGAATTCCAATTTTATCAATAAGCCAGCCGGCAGGGAGGTTTGCAATGGCATACGGCCACATAAATGCCGAGAGAATAAGTCCCATTTGAAAGGCATTTAGGTGAAACTCTGAAGCAATGGTCGTATTCGCAATGCTTAAATTGGCTCTATCAAGGTAGTTAATAATCGAACCTAAGAGTAGGATGATAACAAGAAACCATTTATACTCAACTTTAAAAAGGGAATACGTTTTCACTCAGAAACTCCTTTTAAAAGAGGTTCTAATATTTCCGCAACTTCATAGGGTGTTGCAGCAGTGAAATCTGTTTGGATTTCTGGGAGTAAATCTCCCACTTTGAGTTTAAGAGAGTTCTTAAAAAACCTTGAAGTTATGAGGGGTAAATCATTGAAATCATTAAAAATGATAAGGGTTTTAGAAGGGTCTAGTAAAAAGTGAGAGAAGAGTTTCTCCGCTCCGCTTCCCTTGTCGACGCCGGAATGGGTCACATCGAAGTGGCATTCGTTTTGAAAAAAGTGAAGATTTTTAATATCAAGTTTATATTTTGAGTGAACAAATATTTTTGATGGGGGCTTTTGATAGCACCACGCTTGAAACTCCTCAAAATTATAGGTTACCTTCACACTGTCAAAATCTTCATTGAAATTAAATTTTTCAACCTTTTCAGCGTAAAGAATGCGGTTGTCTAGGCTACTTGCGCTATAGATAAACTCTATTTTATCTTCACTGAGTTGAGAGAAAAGGGTATCGAGTTCATCAAATGTGAGCGGCTCTTTTTCAAAAACAGTTCCATTGATGTATTCAAGTTTTGAACCCCCATCAAGAATATGGGGCAGTGTTTGCGAGACAAGTGTGGCAAAGGGAAGAATTTTTACAAGGTCTAAACTCCTTCCTGTGGCAAGTATCCAATTAATTTCAGGATGTGCAGAGATAAGTTCCCCGAGTTTTTCAGGGAAGTGCCTATCTGTGGTGAAAATCGAGCCATCAATATCCATAAGAATATTTTTAATGGTATTCATAAATTAACTCTCCTAATAAGTTTCTTTTGGTAATTTTTATTGCTCGTCATTCTGCGCTTTAGTCGCAGAAACCCTCTTTGTATATAGCAATTTTATAGCAATCACTTTATATTGAACATAGTCAATTATTTCAATATTTTACTCAAGTAGAGATTCGAATAGAGAAGCTCTTTGGCTTTTTTTCTATTCTCTTCAACATGAATGGTTGTAAATCGGTTCGGTTTAACTGAGGGAGCTAAATCAATGGCTTTTTCAAAATCTGATTTTTTCATATTCAGAGTTGCAACAAAATCAAAAAATCCCGTTTCAGTAAAAAACTTTTCAATTCTCTCTGAGCGGTGTTGCTGAACCAAACTCATTAGGTAGGTGGCAACCCCGACTTGAAGCCCATGTAGCTCGGGGCGTTCTAAGACTTTATCGAGTGCATGTGAGATTAAATGCTCACTGCCACTTGCAGGTGCTGAACTTCCTGCAATTTCCATGGCAATGCCACTCATTGTGAGAGAGTCTACCATCTCTTTTAAGAAAAAATTCTCTTTTATATTGGGATGTTCTAGCCGCACGATACTATTGGCACTTTTTTTTGCAAGCATCGCTGCAAAATCCTTTACTTTACCTTTTCCACTCTCTTGTTCAAAATACCAGTCATATATGGCAGTGATTTTTGAAACGATATCCCCGAGGCCTGAGTAGATGAATTTTTCAGGGGAGTTCTTGACGATATCTAAATCCACAATGATTCCATATGGCATGGCAGCATGAACGGATTTTCTACGGCCTGAGATGTAGAGAGAGCACCCTGAACTTGCAAAGGCATCATTAGATGTAGAGGTGGGAATTGAGATGAATGGGATATCATTTAAAAAGGCGATGTATTTTGCACAGTCTAAAACTTTCCCCCCACCAATTCCAATGACTGCGTGCGTTTCAGCAGGAAGAGAGAAGGCTTCTGAGATGAGATTTTCAAGACGAATTTCATCAAACTCATAGCTGTCGAGAAGTTCAACGTAGGGGCTAGCTTGAATCGAGGTGAGCAGTTTTTCTCCAAATAACGTTTTAATCCCTTCTCCAAAGAATATAACAACTTTAGAGATGCTAGCACGTTCTAAATATGTAGCCGTGTTTTCAATGCGGTTAGTCCCGACCTCTAATATGGTTGGAATGGTGATTTTTTGAGCCTGTGTGCCCATAGTGCCTCCTAAATGAGTCTGTTTTCGAGTAGATGTTTCGCTACCTGTGAGTAATCTACAAAAGGGATAAATGTTGCTTGCTCTTTTTCAAGAAGCGATAAAAGTTCTGACTTTGCAAACCCAATGGTTGCCGCTTTACACGCTGTTTTATCGGGTTCACTGTCCCCAGCAAAAAAGACTTTTTCATACTCTTTTTTTAAATCTTCAACAAAAAGTCCTTTATCTACACCAAAAACCGTTGAGAAGTATCGACTGCTTTTATCTGGAATAATCTCTAAGCCTCTATTTTTATAAACGCCCTCCATGGAGAATATTGTAATGTTTTTCAACCCTAAATGCTCAATAAGTTTTTTTATATAGTAAGAAGTTCCTGCACTTAAAATGTAGAAATCTCCACCTTTTGCTTGAACAAGCTCAATAAATTCAACGGCGTAGGGGTCTAAAGGGATTTCTAAAATATCTTCTAATATCTCTTGCTCACTTCTATCCATTTGACTAAAGATGATGTTGAGAAACTCCACATCAATTTTCTTCTCTTTTTTCCAATTTAAGTAGAACTGATGGCCCTCTTTACCCAAGTATTTATCTATAACGATGTGGTAAAAATCTTTCAGTGAGAGTGTTCCATCAAAGTCTGATACAAATGCAAATTTTTTCATTACTGCCTCCTAATTTTAGTCTGACACTTTATTATATCGTATTTTAGGATAAGAGGGAAGGTTTAATATACCAATTATTTCAGTGACAAATAATTTGCGGGTATTTGTTCAAAAATTAACTTGCAATAATATTATAAGTGTGGTAATATTATGGAGTTGGTGTGATAATTATGTGAACACTGTCTGATGTGTGCTGATTTTATTAACTTTACACATTCGTATGTAAGAAACGTAATATAGTGAAAAGTTTAGATGTCAAACTAAAATAATTTGCATAAAGCGATATTATTGTGATTAAAACATAAAATATGATGCACTTTAAATTAATTCATTAATGCTTTTCAACAATTGAAATTAATCTTAGGAGGTAAAGTGATACAAAAATTAAAATGGGGGATCGCTTTTATCAGTATGAGTATTGCTGCTTATGCAGGAGTAACCATTAATGGCCAAATTATCAATAATAACAGTACGATTGTTTTAAATAAAAATGTATCAAAACAAGATGTTGGACTGCAAGGAGGGGGACTTTACTACTTACTACAAAATATCCCTGTCAGCATCACGGATAGTTCACAATACAAAATCGTATGTAGCAATGATAGTTTAGCTACGATATTTGCTACCAATACCAATTTTTATTTTCAATTTGCAGGAAATCAGATACCCCTTCAGCTGTTAACTTCTCAAAATGGGGTTCAAGTAATGCAAGGAAATACCAATGGAGCTTTAAATACGATGTTGTCATTTATGGTACAAGGACAAAATCCAGTGGTGACCACACAATTGGGGAATTCAAAAATATGTAACTTTACTATATATTATGGAGATAATTTAGCAAACTATGTAACTGTTCAGCTTGTAATCACCTATGATCCGGCAAACATTAACAAGCCAGATGGGAATGCAAAGGATATTCAAAAGCCAAATTTTACGGTAGACAATCTTGTGTATGATCTAGGAGAGAACAATCACATCGGTCAGACACCAACGGTAACGTCACTCACACAAACGGCGTATTTCTACACAGCGACTCGAAACTTAGTGGTGGCTTATCAGCCAGGATATGTTGAGGATTGTGGTGTACCATATGGATTTTCAGCAGTTGTAAATAATGGTTCGCCGCAAGTTGGAGTATTTGCAAAAGGATCAAATTTTTATGCTAATATTCCAGTTTCTCAAGATCAATATACCCCGTTTCCATTTGCGCTTACAGTGTTTCCCGTAGATGCTAATGCGAAATATACAAAACAAGGAGTCATCTCCATCAATGGACAATTTATAGTAACGTATTTCGAATAATATACGTGTGTAATGCACCTTAACCATTTCATTTAAAATTAAGCTAAGTTACAGCAGATAGTTGTAAAAGTAAAAAGTGAAAAATTCGTTTTTTACGTCACTTTGGCATTGCCCCAAAGTAACCAAAAGTCTAGCCTACTGAGATTTTGCTACTCCATACTCATATCGCTAAGATGCCTCGCAAACTCGCTACGCTCAAACAGTGCTCGACTTCTAAGCTCAATTTCGTCTTACGCTTTACGCAAAATCTCAAGGGCATAATAAATTCAAAACAACTATTAACTAGAACACAGCCTAAAATTATAGTCAAAGAGAAATTTTAACCATAAAAATATAAAAATACTTAAGGAGTAATTAAAATGAAAAAACTATTTTTAACACTATCAGCACTACTAGCAGTATCAGGGATGGCGCTTGCAGATATGGCACCACAAATTACAGTATCGCCTATTTCACCAGTGTTTCATTTAGATAAAAATGAAGTACAACAGACCATTACAGTATCAAATACATCTCAAAATGTACTTGTGTGTACACCAACCATTTTTAATGATCCTATGTTTGTGAATCCAAAATACTATGCGGGAGATTCGCTGTTTTCTTTTCCTCAGCAGTTTCAGCTTGCGCCAGGTGCCTCAGGAAGCTTTAAACTCTATGTTTATAACACTCAAAAATTAGTAGGAGATGGGGAATTTGATGCGATACTAAATGTAAAAACGCAATCTGTAAATGCTCCACAAACAAAGTCGGTAACAAATGGTGCAAGTTTTGTACTCGTTCAGCAGGGTGTGGTGGAACTATTTAAAGGTACACTTGTTCAAAACATGACACTTACAAATCTTGCAATTCAAAACAATGTACCTCTTTCTGTACCGGTTCAGTCTGGTTCGGCAACAGTAATGCAAAATGTTGTTGGTTGTAATATTACAGGAAATGTTGCAAATTCGGGGAATGTGCATACACTCTATAAAATAGATTACACACTGTACGATGTCAAAGGTAATGTCATTGGAAATGGGTCGGTGTCGGATACTGTGATAAGAAATACCACTAATCCTCTAAAAATTACAGCGAAGGTTAACAATGTTGCTAAAGTGTCACTTGCTCTAACGTTTCAAGATATTACAACAAAAAATTATGGAAGTGCAACACAATATTCTGTCGTAGCACCATTAAAATAACACAAAAGAAAAGTTGGGATGATAAAAATGAAGCGTAATGCCATCAATGCAGCCATTATTGTTTCGCTACTCGCCACACTCTCTTCAAAGGGGCTGGCTGCTCAAACGGGGGCTACTAGTGGTAAGAGCGCTAATATAACAAACCAAACTAGAAGTGCTAGTTCAAAATCACCTTCTCAAGTGAAACCAATATCAAAAAATACGACTCAGCCTACTAAAACTCAGGCAGTCAAAGCGACATCTTCAAGCAGTTCTGGAAGCTCAACAACTGAGAATATGCCAGCTCTTCCAAAAATTATTACTATGAAAATGGCGTTACAAAGCTCAAGCTATTCTCAAAGTTTTCAAGTAGGGCAAATTGCGCTCTCAATTCCAGAGTTTTATGCTAGCAGCGATGATGCAATCGTTTTTATTGACAATAACACTCATAATTATTACTACTCTTTAGAGCAACTCACACACATGTGTGGAGGAAAAGTCGTTAAGGAGCCTAATGGTGATAGTAAATATGTATTTTCAGGAGATGCGAGTATTGAGGTCAACGCTTCTTGCACACAAGCTACTATTTTTAGTAATAATAGTGAGTTAACTCTGAATTTAAGTGCTCAGAATTCCATATATTTTGACAATACACTCTATGTGACTAACGCAGTATTGGGAGCTTTATTTGACATATCAAGTTCATTGTCAATGTTAGAAGCTGATTTTGCCCCTAATTTTTCTGGATTAAAACAAGAGAATGCCATTCATGATATGGCAATTCAAAATTATCAGCAATCTCAACAAGCCAAAGATGAGACGATTGATGTGGATGCAAAACCTGCACTCTTTGGTCTCGGAAGAACACAGCTTTATTATAATGCAGTATCGAAAGCCACTGGGTCATTAAATTATAACTATTATGCACCACTACTGTGGGGAACCTTTGTAAGTTCTGGAACCACAGGCACACAGCCGTTTTTTACCACCGCCTATTTACAATATAATTTAAAGGATAACAATATCTTAGCGTTGGGAAAAAACATATATACATCCCAGTATACCTACACGCCAATTTATGGAAATTTTAATGGTGTATATTTTGGAAAATCAAACATTACCAATGTTGGGTATGGCACCATTGATATTAGTGGTCAAGCGAGTAATGGAGATAGAGTAGAGCTTTATCGAAGTGGAACACTACTAGACTTTCAATATGCACAAGGTGGAAGATATGATTTTATAGATGTCAAATTATCTTCACCAAGGGATGTGTTTGTTGTAAGAGTCTACCGTCCAGATAACACCTTCACGGAGTATACAACATCTGCGTATAGTGGCCTTGGATTTTTAAAAGAGGGTGAAAGTTCAGTAACAGGAAGTGTAGGTCAAACTTACTATAATACAACCAATACTCCAGCACATAGTTTAGAGTATACCTATGGAATAACATCGGACTTAACGGCTTCTGTGAGTCAGTCACAAGGACCACTCAATACTGGGGTATCCTCCTCTCTATATTATAAAAACACCTTTTTAATTCCTAATTACACCATTGGTCAGTACTCCTATTTTAATGATAATTTAAGTAGAGCATCGCTTAATCAATATTTGATGTTTACCGACAATTTCCAGATGAATTATGGATATCTCTATTCAAATTTATATAATACCAATGCGGCAACAACCACATTTTATTATCAGCAAGGAAGTATCAATTATAATTTAAATCTGACAGGCAACTACGTGGGAAGTCAAAATTATAGCGAGACGTTATCCATTGGTCAAAATTTACTGAGTAATTTTTATAACACAATCAACGCGGGTCTTATTCAACAACTTGGTGGGCAATATGGATCAACATTAGGGGATCAATTAAGTATTTATCTTTTAAGTCGTGTTAACCTTATCGGAGGAACGACCTATTATTCTACGACGAAGACTGCTTCTGAAAATATTCAGTTGCTTTACACGGATCCAAATTACTCTTGCAGTTACCAGTTTACACAGGATAACCAACACAACCAAGTCAGTACGGTGAGCATTTCGATTCCTATTGGAATTGGATTTCTTGATTCTATCTCTGCTTCTGCTAGTAGCAATGCAACACAAGCCGTTGGGGCGGGGAAAAATATCATTCTTTCTAGTCCTTTCACACCAGCAAATGGGATGGCTTCAAATGGGTGGTTATATGGACATGTTCAAAATGAAGATGGGACACCTTATAAAGGCGGTACAATTATTGTTGCAGGTCAAACATTTACCGTTGATTCTAAAGGAAATTATTTTGTTCCTAATATCACTGCAAATACGCGAACGAAAATTGAACTTTCAGGGATATCTTCTGATAGTCATTATGGTATTCCTAACAATGAGGAATACATTAGAGTACCAATGGCACAAGGATTACAACTCAATTTTACCTTGTCTGAACTCAGAAACATCTTTGGTATGATACAAGCGCCAAGTGATGTAATGAAAAACATACAGGTTCAACTGTTAGAAAACAATAAAGTGGTACAGACATCTTTGTTAGATTATTCAGGAACATATGCCTTTAACAATTTACCAGGCAGCGATTATACCATTCATATTTTACTGCCACAGGGGTATAGCTTAAGCAGTAATAATATTAAGGTTGAGTTTACACCAACAAGCGATTGGGTGACCATTGAAAATCCAGTGATAGTACAAAAAGAGGTATAAAATGATGAAAAAACTATTTTTAATAATATTTACTGGGATGATAACGCTAACACTTTTAGCGGATAACGTGCTTGGAGTCCACCTGGGTGGTGTTGTTCAAGGGGCACAGAGCCCCAACATCACTCTCTCCTCTGGAGACTGGGATGTGGATAATGTGGCAGTGGATCAAATTACAACACTCAAAACGACACTAACGATTACGGATACTGATGTGAATAATACGATGCCTGTGGCACTTGCCCTAGGAGTTCATGGAGATATCGGGAAATACATTCTGACAATATCTGCAAATGGTAAAGATCAAACGGTAGAAAACATGTATGGCGAGAGTGCACTTGATGGCTTAGGGGTCTTCTATGGTTCTCAGCAGGGGATGACCTATCCGATGACACTGAGTTTTGAAGAAGAAAATGATCATTTTTATGTGAATAGTCAGCTTGCCATTACGGCGTATTATCAATCCTAAGGAGATTCGATGAAAAAAACATTTATGGTAGTTATAACACTTGTAGCAGCGCTGCCTCTGTTGGCAGCAAGTAGTGATTCAACGACCTCACTGCAGAATCTTCTTGATTCCAAGCCATTTAGTAAAACACAAAAAGTGAACATACGCGGCAAAGTTGTTCCAAAGGCTCCTGTGGTAAGTAGTAATCTTGCCATGAGTGATGGTCGTATTGTAACTCAAGAAGGGGTCGTCATAACTCCAATAGCTTTTGAAAATGAGGATACTCAGGGTACACTTTTGACAATCAACAAACAATTTATTGACCCAGAAAATGAAAAATCCCCCTTTCAACTACAGATAGTGGGATTTGATAAAGATTACCATTTAGGGGCATTAATTATAGAAAATATGAGCATATATGAAGAAAATATTCAATTTAACACAGATCAATTAAATAATATTCCAAGAGTTTTCTTTAATACACATAGTAGTCCTCTATTCATCTATTCTCAAAATGATGGTAAGGTGAGTTCGCAAAATACTCTAAATATGCTGTTTGTTGAAACCTATAGAGAATCATAGAAGAGATGTATTCTCAAGATACAGAGATGATAACTTGTAACAACAAGTTTTAATCATAAATTAAGACAAAAATAGGAGGTGAGGATGAAAATAACGGCTTATACATACTGCTTTCGGTATAAGCTTTGATAAAGAAAGCAGGGGAAATGAGCATGGGCTCAAAATGTTATTATTTTACTGCCAAAAGCAGAAAATATAAAAAAATTTAAAGGAGAAGTAATTATGAAAAAAGTAGCAATTTTAATCGGAGCAGTAGCCATCGGGGCGGCAGCACTTGCAGGAAATTCAGTAACAATGGGAGTTACAGGAGCAGTAACTGCGCCACTAAATCCAACGATTGCATGGAATGGAGCGGTACCTTCATGGGATCTTACGTCAGTAGCAATGGGAAGTACATGGGGGGCAAACGCAAAAACTGTAAATGTAGATTTATCAGATGTAACAGGGACGTCAAAAACTGCAAAAATTGTTGTAAGTACAGTGGGAACTACATGGATGGGGATTAACGCGATTCAAGTTGGTGCAGATAGTGGGAACGTGACTGATTTAACAACAGGAGCTTCAGCAACATCATGGCAATATCCAACAACCTATACTACCGATACGACGAATATTCCTATTTATTTTCAGGTGAAATCAGGTCAGGTAGCTTCGACTGCAGGAACCTTAAATGGAACTTCAGTTTCTGTAACGGCAACATATACGACGTGATTTTAGAAAGGAGGGAGATATGAAGAGAACACTTATTATAGCTTCACTCATCGTACTCTCTTCGAGTCTATTTGCAGCGAATACTCTCAATGTGCCCGTTACGGGGCGTGTGTATAATCTTGGAATGCAATTTACAGTGTCGAATAGTGATTGGATACTTCCTGAAATTGAGGTAGGGAGCATACCAAGGGAGAGATTTAATACTGATTTGAGCTTTTCAACTGGGGATTTGGAGTTGACGCAGTATCCTATAACGGTGTGTGTGCAATCATCTGGAAGTTGGCTGGGCATGGAGTATATACGTATTATATCTCCGAATGCCACCAATCTAATCACATTAGACAACCAAGTTTATACACTCAATCAAGTTTACTATGCTGGAAATAACAACCCGAAAAGCTATGCTCATTCATTTTTGTTTGAGGTAGCTCCGAAAGAGATTGGTTATATAAACGGTACATTAACTTTTACAGCGACATACCGTTCAGGCAGTTAAAAAGAAGGGGGGAGTTCCCTCTTCTTACAAAAAAACTATCTGGGGAGATAGGGAGGCAACAAGGGAGAAAGATATGGGTTACACTATAGAGTTTAGAAAACAGGCACTGAAGATGTACCACTCAGGCAGAGCGGTACATGCGATATCTGAAGAGTTAAAAGTGTCAAGAACCACGCTTCACAATTGGATTGAGAAATCCAAACTAGGGATATTAACAGCTAACAAGACAGGTCCTAAAGGTCCGAGAAAATATGATGAAGAGGCAGTTTTAGAGTTTATTAAAGAAAATCCTAAAGCCAAGCTCTCTGATATAGGGCAAAAGTTTGATCTTCAAAAGTCTACAACATCACTTGCTCTTAAACGAATGGGAATAAAAAGAAGAGCTCACTATGAGTTCATTCAAGATAAATAGGACGACCCTATTCAAGGTCAAAAAATGATAGCAGAGATTGAGTGCTATTATTTTTTAAGACCTTTTGACAAGAAAAATATTGAACGAAAGTTATTAATTATAGATTGAAGAGGTAAAATGAAAAAAATTATAGGTATTTTAATGGCAGTAATGCTGATGAGTGTTATATGTATGGCCGATACAGGGGATATGGGAAATATTATGTCTGTGATTATTGCACCACTCTCACCAGAATTTAATTTAGATAAGAATGAGATGGTGAAAGAGATAAGTGTTACCAATAATTCAAATATAAATTTACTTTGCACGCCAGAAATATCAAATGATAAAAATTTTGTAAACAATAACTATTCACTTGTCAGTTCACTCTATGTTTTTCCAACATCTGCTATTTTGAAACCACAAGAGAGTGCTAATTTCAAGCTGTATTTGTATAATACGGCACAACTTCAAGGTGATGGGGAGTTTGACGCTGTTTTAGGAGTGAATACAAAATCGTTAGATGAAAAAAGTGGAAGTGCTACTATAATGGCTTCAGAAGCAGGTGTTGTAAAGGCATTTAGAGGGAAGTTGATTCAAAAAATTTCCTTAGACGGTGGTTTATTAAAGACCAATGTAGACCTGAGTATTGCCGATCAATATAGTTTGATTCATAATTTTGGTGCAAAAAAGGGGAGTACTTTGGATATTGATATTAACAATAATGGAAATATTCATTCACCTTATACAATTGAGATATCGTTTGAAGATAAGAGTGGTAAAGAGCTAGATAATTCAGAACTTACAGGTTCTGTAATACGTGGAACATCAGAGCATCTTCATTTTGCAACTGCTGTAACAGAAGTAACGCAGTGTGTAGCCACTTTATTTGAATATGATAGTAGTAATTCTCAACAGGTAAAAGTGGAGAGTTTAGTAGTAGAGTCTAGCAATGGAGGAAAAATATGAAGAAAATAGCATTATTAATGATATTTTTAACCATATCATTAATGACAATAGCGGATGATACTGCAGGAATAAATTTGCATGGCATTATTCAATCTTCAACACCAGCAAATGGTGATTTAGTAGTACTTTCAAATGTGTCCAACTCAGTAATAAATATTAATCCAGTTATTGGAAAACCCATATTTACTACAAATGGAACACTCAATTCAGGGTGTTACTATGATGTGAATTATTCACTGGCTTGGTTAGGCGGGGAGAGTAAGCTGGTTACTGTTAACTTAACACTTTCTTCAACACCGGCTTTGCCAACTTATTTAAACAGTAATAGCTCATATTATTATCAGAAATATCCGCTATCATCTCCTGTATACTATTATTTTAATTCTTTAGCGGGAGGGACTACTTTTTCAGCAACTTTATCTTCTGTTCCTCTAAATTGCTCAGGACAATTTTATATTAGTAGTAATGCTGCTTCACCAAATGTTGTGGCAGGGAATATAACGTTAACATTAACAATGACAGTTACTTACGCTACCTAAAACATACGATATGTGAGAGTTTTAGGCAGAGTTTTCGATTATTAATATAGAACTTAGGAGAGAGAATGAAAAAGGTTTATACAGTATTATTGGCTCTAATTTTAGGAATAGGATCATTTTCGGTAACAGAGGTTAAAACCCTTTCTACTATAAACATTGCCCCACTTGCAAGTACGAATTTTTCTATGTATGCAAACTCAATTTCTGGTATTTGGTCAAATGTTGTGTCTGGGCAAAATATTGCACTTTCAAGTACGGCAACAACAACAATTACCCTTACTTTAATTAATTTGACATCTACAAAAACATATAGTTTATGGGTAAAACCAGTAGGAAGTTTTGGAGGATTAAAAAATATGTATTTGGCAACGGCCAATTCAGTTATTAGTTTTGGAACATTGATAAATCTTCAAAATTCAAATAATCAACTTTTGGTTTCATTCACTGGAAAATCTACGCAAGTAATTCCGATAGGACAGACTTTTCCCCCTGTGGCAGCAGATGGCACACTGCAAATTGTTAACGATGATTTTCCAGGGACAACAACGTCGATTACAAGTGACTTAGTGTTTTCAGTGACAGAAAATTAAACAAGGAGAAAAGATGAAATATTATTATATTTTAGGAATGATCGCCATTTTATCCTTTATTTCATATTCAAATGGTACAACACTCTCAGAACAAATAGAACTGAGGATTACAAGACCAGCCGCAGCACCTGCTGATATATATATTTCTCAGGGGGCTGGAAGTTTATATAATATCTATTATTATCCAGTGATCAATGCAGTCAAAAATGAGCCAATAACAGATATAGTAGCCTATACACTCAATGTTGCACGAGCAGCAGGCGCTGTAAAAATTACAGGACAATGGAATACTAATTCCTATACTTACGGCTTACGAGCAGCGGATTTAACATTAAATGGGATCACAACAACAATAAATTTAACAGGAACCAGTACAGCTATTACATTAGCAACGCTTCCAGGTAATGGTGCATATTCACTTTTGCTCTCTTTTCCAGCTACATATGGAGGGACACCGAATGTAACGACAACAACAGGTGCTCCAAATTTTGGGAATATTAATAAGATACTGTTAACTTGTACAGTAGCAGCGTGATGAGGGAGATTTGTATGAGAAAAATTATATTATTGGGAATATTTCTAAGCATAATACAAGTTATATTGGCAGGATCGCAATGTTACATCTATTATTCCATACGGTCAACAACGCTAGAAAATACCAATACATTGACAATGAGTGGAACAGGTGTAACTGGAAGTACATGGGATTTGGGAACACTTATTTTGAATCAGACTCCAACGGCTAGCCCAATCACCCTTACTTTTACTCGGCCTACTGCAGCTACAAATACGCCTGCCAGTAATAAATGGACAATATCAGTTGTTCCTACGGGAGATTGGCTAGGATTAAGTGCACTTAATTTTGCTATTAAAAAAGTTGGAAGCACAAGCAATTATCCTGTATCTTTAACAACAGGAACAATTTCATATATCAATGATAACTCGTCTTTTGCGACTCAGGATACGACATTAGAACTAACTGAAAGTATTCCAATTACTTATCAAGGTGCCTCGAATGTAATCACACAGACGGGTTCGCTTACAGGGACACTAACCTTTATAATGACACTTTATTCATAGGAGAATTAATAATGAAAAAATTATTGAAATTATTGAGTTTTTTGATACTGTGTTATGTAGCGTTTGGTTATCAAATTACTCAAATAGAAAATGTTACGGGCTATTGTACTCCGGTAGACCCACAGCTCTCGCTGAGTGTTAATTCTATGAGTATTAATGCAGCCATAAATAGTAATGTATCTACACAAGCAACATCCGTATTGAATATAACCAATGGGGCAAATAAGATAGTGAATATTACAGTGACTTCGAGAGGTGATTGGTTGGGGATTCCTAATATTACTATTGCTCAAAATGATGGAAGTGGAGAGATAAGTCAACTTCTATCACTGACAAGTGGGTCCTCGTGTACACTATATTCAAAACAGGTTACAGATAGTAAAACTGTGAATTTAAATTTTAGTTTTCCAGCAGATGCTAAGCCAACAACAGCTGGAAAATTTGAGGATACTGGTTGTAAATTAATATTTAACGCATCATATCAGAGTTAAGAGTAAAAAGGGAGGAAATGAATGAAAAAAGTGATACTTATAGTAATCATGGTGATTGCTTCTTCATTCACTTTTTCCAATAATATTCTTGGGGTTCACTTAGGAGGTTTTGTAAATGGTTCTATTGAGCCAACAATGGTCCTAAGCAATACAAATTGGTCAGTGAAGACGCACCAAAATAGTGTCTCTCAGTTTACGACAAATATAACCATAACGGATCCTGATAGCAGTAATTCAATGCCGATAAAGTTTGCGATAGGTATCTATGGAAATATTGGTGAGTATCAAATGGAAATTGATGGCAATGGAAGAAAAGAGATATTAAACGATATGTATGGAGAGATGTCACTAGATGAGTTAGGGGTATTTTATGGAAATGCATCGGGGGTGTCGTATCCCCTGAGCTTTAGTTATAAAAACATTGGAAGCGATAGCGTAGATATTGAAGGAAGGATGGTATTGACAGCATATTATGAGAGTTAGAAGAGTGAAAGATTATCTATATCTCTGTTTTATCTATTGCGTTATGGCGGTTGCAGTACTTGCCGATAACTCAGGAGTAGTAAATATTCATGGCTTTGCTGATAACTCCCCAAGTAATGGAAACTTAGTAGTGGTGGGTGGAGATTTCTCAACCAGTGAAGTATTAATTCCTGTAGTAGGACTAAGAATTGGCCCGAATGATAATGCAAAAATGACTTTTGAGCTTCCATTCACACTATCTTATACAGGTGGTGGGAGTAAGAGTGTTACAGTAGGATATTCTCTTTCAGGGACAGCTCCAGTAGGAGCCTATGCATATTTGCTAGGTATGGCACCACTTGCAACGGGACTATACTCACTTGAGACTGGGGGCGCCCCTATAACTTCCACGATAACATTAGATAGTACCCCAAAATTAATGGTGCTACAGGAGTATTTTTCTGCAAAAAACAATGCTGGGGTAGCTGCAGATGTTGCTAGTGATTCTGCAGGACAAACATATATAGTAACTGTGAATTTAACATTTACCTATACATCTTAAGAAGGTGCAATGATGAAAAAAATTTTTTTAATGATTATTTTATTGATAACGGGGACATATCTATTTGCTACTGTGGAAACAGAAGTACTTTCAACAACGACGATTACACCAGTTGCAGCTTCAGGACTGACTATCCGGATTGTTGGCGCGTATACAGTTACCGGACTATTAGCAAATATGCCAGTAGCTGCGTCCACCGCATTTGGAATGAATAATACTAATAGTACTGGAACGAGTAATGGGATGCTATTTGTTGATGGACTGCCTGCAGGAAAAACCTATACTTTAAGTGTAAAACCTGATGGGAATTTCATTGGACTTAAAACACTGCAAATAAGAATAGCAAAAAGTCCAGCTCAGGGGGATATACGAATAGTGCAAAATATTGATTTGCAAAATCCAAATTTTCAAGTGGTTTGTGCAGGTCAAACGTATACTGGGGTTCCAAATGCTCCACAGTATATTTATTTAAGTCTTCCTCCTTATAATAGTGATGGAACACTCAATTCTATTAATGTAGGGGTGGGGAATTATGCTGCAAACCTTATTTGGCAAGTCACCCAAAATTAAAAGCAAAGGATAGCTATGAAAAAAATACAATTGATTGTTTGTACACTGATAATAAGCGTACCGCTTTTTGCATCAATGCAGACGGCTAATATGGGACTGACATTTACGGTAGGTAATCCCACTACGGCAGCACAGATATTCTTAACCCAGGGAGATCAAGGATTTAATTATGCTCTTGCAGGGTATGCTCCAAATTTTTCTGCGCCCATAAAGACACCGATTACTCAACGCTATGAATATACATTAAATGTCATTAGTAGTGGCGCGGTGAGCATTAAAGCCGCTTTAACACTGGGTAATATGTTGGGACTACAAGCGATTGATTTTTCGTTAAATGGCGTAGAGAAGATAATGGACCTGAGTTCAACGGCGACAGTTGCCATAACAACGCTTCCAGGAGCGGGGAAGTATCCACTGTCAATCTCTGTACCAGCCACATATAATGGAAGTGATAATTACTATACAACTGCTGGGACGGGAACGACTGAATATATTACTATCACAGCAACCAATCAAGTATAAATTAAGGGAGTCTTTAGATGCGAAACTATGGTCTAACAGCAGTGATTTTTTTATTGGTAACATGGATAGTATTTTCAACCAATCAAGTAAAATTAGGGATGCTAGCTGTAGCATGGGATAATGCGGCCCCAAGAACTGCTTCTCTTGTACTAGGAACTGGGGGGACTAAGTGGGATTGGGGAACGGTTATAGTGGGAGACACACCGAGTGTGGGAACGCAAACGGTAACTCTAACTTTAACAAGTGGAACTCATGCGATTACAGTTTCATCAAGTGGAACTTGGCTTGGCCTTACAGGGATGGAACTTGAGCGTACTGTAAGCTATGCGCAAATAGCCAATTTGAATTTGGCGACATCTGATAGCGTCATGTTAGTCACAAGCTCAAGCGCAACGACAGAAACTATTACAGAAGAAATTCCAACGACATTTTATGGTCAAAGTAATGTGATTACACAGTATGGGGATATTGCAGGAACGATAACGTTTGACGTTACCTATACATCTTAAGGAGAGAAGTATGAATAAAGTGCTTAAAATTGGCATGGGTTGCATAGGGTGTTTGTGTATTTCAATATTAAGCTACGGACTCAGTGTAGATGAAACAGTGGTGGGACATGCAATATATCCAAACCCTTCTATAGCCATGACAGGGAGTTGGCCTATTTCAAATTTAATGATGAATACTTCTATAAGTGATACTCATACAGAGACAATGACACTATCAAACGGATATAATAGGACGATAGCCATTAATGTGGTAGCAACGGGGGATTGGTGTGGACTTACACTGATGAATTTAAACTCAGATGATGGAGCAACATCTCTTAATTCTGAGCTGCCATTAAATGGAACGGTATTAGGATATACAGGTACGAACGTCACCAATAAGAGCATCGTGTGGACAATGAGTTTTGGCATGAGTCAACACCCTACCATGGCTGGAAATATTAATGGAACGCTGACATTTACAGTAACAGCATTAAGTTGAAGAGGTGTTATATAATTATTTCTAATTTACATGATAAAGTTGAACTATAACAAGTGATAATGTAACAACTCTTGTCCCGCTAGATAATCAAATATACAAACTTAATCAGATGTATACTGCCTCAACAGTAGGAAAGAGTTATGGGCATGTTATCCAACTTAATACACCTTCAACTCAAGAAGGTATAATCAATGGAAAACTCAATTTACTAACGACTTATCAGCATTAAAAAACCCCCACTTCAGCGAAGTGGGGGTTTTTTTATTCTATACAAACTTCATAAGGGTTGAGCATTTTTCCTTCAAACTTGAGTCTCTTATCGTTGTGATTCAAAATAAATCGTTTGTCTCCTTTTGTAATAACTTCGACACCATAAGGGGATAAAATATAGTCAAGATGATGTTTTTGTGCAGCAGAAATAGCAAGCTCAATCCAGAATGACCCTTCTGAGATTCCTGTTCCCACATGGATGATTTCACCTTTATCAAAAAACCTTTTTGTACAAGCAGAGTAATCTGAAAATTCATCGGTATAATCCAGTAGGGATGTGACATCATTTTCAACAATCTCAAGCATATCGCGCCATACAGTCCCATGGTATTTTGAAGGGGAGAAGGTACACTGTACACTCGCTGAGTGACCAATACCTAAGGATTCAATATAATATGCTTTCACACCTACTATCTCAAGCCAAGGATTTGGTTGGTTAAAATAGACTGAATTATCTCTATCCTTTATTCCAGCTCTAAAACTCGAAATAATGGTTCCTCCTGAAGAAGCAAAGGCTTTTAATCTCTCAATATCTTCCTTTGTCAGTAACATTGGTGCAGGGAGTAAGAGAATTTTATAGTTAGAAATATCTTGACGGATGTCAATCACATCAACGCCTACATTGATACGTTGAAAGGCTTGATATAGCCTAAAATGTTCGTGTTGAGCATCAAAAGCTGTAGACTGTGGTTGAATTTTCCAAGCATAGATATTGTTTGGGTCATATAAAAGGGCAACATCATTTTTAATAGGAAGATTAATGGCCGCTTCATGGGCTTTTGCCTCTTCGAACACTCTCTTCATTTCAAAATACCGTGGTCCATTTTTATTATCTTGGTCAAGTACACCATAGCAAAACTGTTCAGCCCCCTTAGTAGCGGTACGCCATCTAAAATAGATCAGGTGGTTGCATCCATGTAGTAATGCTTGCCATGACCAAAGTCTTGCTTGATTAGGTCTTGGAAGGTACCCCATCATGGTGTGAGCTTGAGCTCCAATGAGTTGTTCAGTAATCCAAAAGTGTTTACCATTTAAAAATCCTCGTGTTTGGTCAAGCTTCATGGCAATTTTTCCGTACTCCACAGGCTTTTCAAGTCCTCCCCATACAGGGTAGTTATTGAGGGCAACCACATCGAGATGATTAGAAATATCCGTGAAATTTTGTGCTTTATTGTAATAATCTCCCGGATAGTTGTGGGTGATAAACTGGTGGCTAGGAAGGATTTCTCTTAAAAGTTTAGCCTGATTTTGTACAAAACGGGTAATGGTTTCTGCTCTGAATTGATAAAAATTCAACATAAATCCAGGATTTTTTGCTGGAATGGTAGGGCGTGGTAGCTCCACTTCATCAAATGTATTATAGGTATGTGACCAAAAAACAGACCCTATTTTATCATTGAAATTTTCTATGGTGTGATATCTGTTTTTTAAAAATATTCTAAATTGTGCTTCACAATGTTCACAGTAGCACCAATCGCTTCCTTCGTGTCCTAGCTCATTATCAATCTGCCATCCGATAACATTAGAAAATCCTTTGTATGCGTGTGCCATTTTTTCTGTGATGATATTGCATTTTTCAAGATAACTTGGGGCATTCAAACAGGCTTGCCGTCTTCCTCCAAAGTGTCTCTTAATACCGAACTCATCTATAGAGAGCATCGAGGGATATTTTTTTGCCATCCATGCAGGGAGTGTAGCAGTAGGAGTTCCCAACATAACATGGATATTATAGGCTTTTGCTCGCTCTAATATGTGAGCAAAAAATTCAAATTGGAAATTTCCTTCGTTAGGTTCCATGAGGTGCCATGCAAACTCTGCGATGCGAATACAATTGATGCTAGAATCAACCATTCTTGATAAATCTTTTTCAATAAATTCGTAGTCCCACTGTTCTGGGTAGTAATCAACGCCTAAATACATGTATTTCTCCTTATATTTTTATTAAGTGAATGAGTAGAGTTGTTTCTGGATGCATGATAGGAAGTGTGAGCCCTATTTTTTCAAGGATTTCTCCAGAGAGTATTACATCCTTAAGTTCCATGATAGGGGCAGTTTTTTTCATGAGATATCCTGTGTTTTCTTGGCTATTTATAACTGATAGAAGGTAGTTCGCCTTTTTTTCTAACATATTCAGCTTAAGAGGGAAGGGAAGCATTCTCTCTTGTATGAAATTTTGTGTAATGCAAAAGAGGGCTTCATCTTGAGATTTTGAGACCACACCATAGATGTTCTTCCCCTTTTCTAAGCTATCAACGCGATAATAGTCGCCAGAGTGGAGTAGAGGGCGATATCTCTTATATAGTGTGAGATATGTTTTGAGTGTTTCGCACTCATCTTCACTGAGCTCAAGAAGATTTTGCTCAAATCCTAAATGGGCAAAAAATGCGGTGAGAATACGGTATTCAACTGTGGCAAGTCGGTTAGTAGAATGGGCTTTTTCAGGTCCAAAATGTGATCCCATAAGCTCAATAGGGAAGAAATAGCTAAACCCTTTTTGAATAGACTGCCTTTCAAAGGCATCATTACAATCACTTGTCCAGAAACGGTTGGTATACTCTAAAATTTTCATATCCACACGTCCTCCACCGCTTGAACAACTCTCAATTTCAACATGTGGAAATGCGCGTTTTATGCGGTCAAATAGCGCATAGGTTGCCAAAATTTGCTTATGCATAGTGGGGTTTCCCTGTGCGTCACCTGCTTGAACTAAGTCACGGTTCATATCCCATTTGATATATCCGATAGAGTGTTTTGAAAGCAGTGCTTGAATGCTTTCAAAAATATAGTTGCTTGCTTCAGGGATATCAAGATTTAAAACATACTGATACCGTCCTAATTTTTGAACATATCCCGGAATCTCAAGAATCCAGTTAGGGTGTTTTCGAAAAAGTTCTGAATCTAAATTTACCATCTCAGGCTCAAACCATAGTCCAAATTCCATTCCTTTTTCATTCACATAGGAGATGACTTCATCAAGACCATTAGGGTATTTATTCCTATCCACTTCCCAATCACCAAGTGCAGCACGTTCATGAGTTCTACCGATGAACCATCCATCATCAAGTACAAAACGTTCCACTCCAATGTAACACGCTTTATCAACCAATTTCTTTAAGGTTTCTACGCAGTGATTGAAATAGAATGCCTCCCACGTGTTGATATGAATAGGTCGGTAAGCATGGGTATGCTGAGCAAGTCGAGAGGACTCTCTGATATAATTATGAAAGTTGTGGCTCATGGGGTTTAAGCCAGAATTTGAAAATGTAGCAAGCAGCGTTGGCGCATGATAACTCTCGCCAGGGCTTAGAGAAATTTCTAAGGGAAGGAGCTTTTCTCCAGCCTGAAATGCTTTTTCACCATTAGCTAGTGTAGAGAGTTTCATCATATGATTGCCACTCCATGCGAGATGGAAACCATAAACGCACCCCTTATCCTCACTAAATCCAGCCTCTCCAACAATTAAGTAAGGGGGATTATCATGGGAAGTACGTCCTTTTAGATTTTCAATGAGCAGTGTTTTTGAACCTATTTTTGTTCGCTCAACTTGAAATTCATGAACCCATCTGCCATCAAATTGTAGTGTTTCGGACATTTCAGCGGGTATTTTAAGCGAGTGAAGAAGGGTATCGAGATAGTAGGGGTGATGGCCAATATTTTTGATAGAAAGAGCGCTTTCTAAGATATTTGTTTCAGTGAGTTTTAAAGAAAGGGTTGCTTCAAGTGCTGCAATTTCGTCTTGTAAAATGATCATAAGACCATTTTTGATTTGAGCAATAGAGTGCGTTTTAAATTGAGGTGCCCAGCCATTCCCCCTATTGTTTCCCATGAGTGCTGAGGTATGAAAGTCGCCTTGCCCGAGTGTTGGAAGTAGAGTAAAGGGGACTGTCTCATCTAAAAAAGCCTGAGGAACAGGCTTACAATGGAGTGCTGTAAGTGTCTGTTCCTCATCTGTGTTTAACACAAAGGGAGCTCCCCAGTAGAGTATTTCAGGGAGCTTATCTGCATTTTGAGAGATAATAAGTGTTGTAGTCGGACTGTGTAGTGTGTAGTATCTCATAATAATTCCTTTTTTAAAATGTTATAGTGCTACAGATTTTTCTCTGCGCTCTTTGATATTAGGTAGCATAATGATAATGGCAAAAAATACAATAACGCCCCCAATTGGGTATAAAATACCTGCCCCTCCCATATCCATTACTTTTCCCATCACAATCATAATAATGAATTGAGAAAGGGAAATGAACATATTGAGGATACCTTGAAACTCTCCTAATCTTTCTTTAGGCGCGACTTCAGGAAGTAGGGTATAGATGGAAATTTGTGTTGCTAAAAAAGTTACCCCTGCACATCCCATAAAGATATATAATGCAAGTGTAGAGTGATGGATAAGATTTCCAGATACAAATACAATAAAAAAGGCCGTTGATGCGACAATATAGACCTTCTTTTTATTAAACTTATCATTGACACGGCTTGCTAATATACCGTAGAAAATACTTGTAAATCCATAAAGTGTCATCGCAATGCCTACATCCTTTTTTGAAAAATGCAGGTAGTTTACAAAGTGAGGTGTAAGCATAGGTACTAGACATGCATACCCTGCAAAAAAGCAAAACGTAGCCGCAAAAAGTTGAAGGACTCGGGGATATTTTGCAAAATCCATTGAGAGTTTATAAGTAGGGACAGCGACAATGTTTTCAGGCCGTTCTTTAAGTATATTGGGTAAAATGATAAATGTTGGAACAATAAGAAAGAGCGCTATGATAATACATGTGGTTAAAGATCCAAACTTAAGAAATATCATGGCACTGACAAAGGATATAGCGGTTGCTCCAATTTGAGCAGTGGTTCTTGCTAAAGTATTGGCATATCCAATCTGATCTCTATCGACCACTTCCATTACCATAGTATAATAGGGACCTTGATAAAAATTGACTGCAGCATAGGTGATAAAGGCGACAATAAATAGAAGTGCATAGCTAGGTACAATCGACCAAAAAACCATACCTATGGCTGCAACGAGAACCCCTCCAAGAATCCAGGGGGTACGTTTTCCCCAACGTAGAGAGAATTTGGTTCGATCGCTGAGTATACCTGAAATAATTTGCATAAAAATTCCTGTAAATGCTCCCATCGACATAATCAACATCGCATGGAAATTCGAATTGGTGTGGGAATAAATAATCCAAGGTGCAACCGTTCCACTTAATGCCCAAAAGACTCCAACCCCAATATCTGGAACGGCAACAAGAAATGGATTGAGTTTTCTAATATTGTATTTCATTTAATCTCCTTACTATTTTTATGTTCATATTCTTCTGTAATTTTTTCCTGCGTGGTTGCAAGTTCTTCAATCATTTCATGGATTCTGACAGCGTAATTTTGTGCGCTTTCCAAGTGTATTTCTTGAAGAAGAAGCTCGTAAATTTTAAGTTGTTTGATGATGTTTCTTGCTGTTGAATGCGCAAATTTAGCCTTTTTTTCCTCGCTCTCATAGAGCCTAGCAATCTCCTCAGCATAATATGTCATTCTACTCAGTAAGAATTTTCCTTTTGTTTTCATTTTTCCTCCCTAATTAAGCAGGGCACAGAAGTAATAAATTGATTTTGTATAACTATACTTTAACGTAATTTTTTGCTTTTGTCAATGTAAAATTAAGCACAATTTATATGAACTGTATACCTCTTTTTGTTTGATAAATCAATAAGTTGATGATATAATTCTGTTATGTTCTATATAATAGATGTTTTGAATTTAAATTGCCCTTGAGATTTTGCGTAAAGCATAAGACGAAATTGAGCTTAGAAGTCGAGCACTGTTTGCGCATGTGATTTTCATGCTGAGGTTTCCTCGCTAGCGAGTTTGCGAGACATCTTAGCGAAATGCGTTGGTTTTTTAACTGAGCTTGCACAGGAAAATTCTTGCTATGCATGGCTCGTATGGAGTAGCAAAATCTCAGTCGGCTAGACTTTTGGTTACTTTGGGGCAATGCCAAAGTGACGAAAGAAACGAATTTTGATTTTTTCTAATAACTATCTTCTGTAACATAGCCAATAATTTAAAAAACTAATTAAACGAGGAGGAATTATGAAAAAAATGCTTATTTTTTTTATGGTATTTGTAACTTCAACGCTACTTTGGTGTGCTACTCCCTCGGGGTCAGAGTATCCCCATTGGAATTTAAATGATAGCAATCAAGTAGAACAATTACAGAAAATAGAAAATATGATTGAGCAGTCAAAAAATATAGAGTATCCCATAGCCATTTTTGATTGGGATGGGACGCTTGCTGATGAGATTTTGCCTAATTTTCAGATTGAAACAGGAAAGTATGGTGAAGCGAAGTATGCTCTCTCAGGTCAGGCTGATTTATTCACTTGGGGGGCTCAAAACTATACACAGGTGAGTGGTAAAGTATTTCCTACTTGGCAAAATACCTCTATTCCTAATGTGAGTGGTGGAGGCGAAGTAGGGTGGCAGCAAGGTGTCTATAATATGGTAGAAATGCTTGAAGGACATACCAATGTTGCGACGGATGGGTTTGAAAACTATGTCTTGAACTCGACAAGCTTTGTAAATGGAATGGATGTAGGTACCTATACCCAACTTGTAACAGCTTACGCTAAGACACCTGAGTTTTCGCCAGAAAATACCATTTTTCTAAGACAACTTGATGTATTACAACGCTTAAGGAGTGCTGGTATCCACTGCTATATTGTAACAGGTTCTAGCCCTTACTTTGTTGCTGCACTTTTAAAATCTATTGAAAATAGTCCGACACTTTTATACAAAGCAACTTCCTATAATTTTCATTCAGGTGAAAATATGACAACCGTTCCAAATGACATTTCAAAATCCTTTGTAATTGGTAATAGTGCGGTTGTAACATCTCAAGGGGGAAAATCAATTTTTTCTAACAGATACAATAACTATTGGGTACAAACAGATAGTGGTAGCTCGACTTTTTATGTCGTAGACAATTATGGTAAGGAGCTGGTAGCACGAAATCTTGAATTAGTGAACAATGGAATGGTTGTTTTTGTTGCAGGTAACAGCAATGGAGATTACTATGATATGAACTATATGTTAACAAGAAGCAAGATAGGTGTTGGAATGGCAGTGAATGCAAGGGGAGATAAGTTTGTTAAATTGGTTAAATCCGGTGTTAACTCTGGTAGAATTATCAGTACCACAACGCCAATTTTAACCCTGAATACCTCCTCTTCAACAGTTATTCTTAAGCTTGGAGAGAGTTTTACACTTCAAGCGTGGTGTGAACCTGTCATGTCAGGAAAAAATGATACCATCAGTTTAGGAAAGTTAGTGTATCAATCTTCAAATACACATGTAACTGTTTCAAATAGTGGTTTGATTACGGCGCAGGATAAAGGGAGCAGTGTTGTGAGCGTGAGTTTCACCTATAAAAATGAGTTTGGAGTAAAAAATACGCTAACTAAAAATATCACTGTAATTGTACAATAAATCGTGTTTATATTAAAAGAAATTGTTGTTTTGACTTTTAAGCGTCCTTGAGATTTTACGTTAAGCGTAAGATGAAATTGAGCTTAGAAGTTGCGTTCGTGCTTTTCGAACTGAGATTTCTCGCACTGTTTGCGCATGTGGTTTTCATGCTGAGGTTTCCTCGCGTAGCGAGTTTGCGAAACATCTTAGCGAAATGAATTTGGAGTAGTAAAATCTCAGCAGACTTGACTTTTGGTTACTTTTGGTCAAGCAAAAGTGACGTAAAAATCGATTTTTTCATTTTCTAGCAACAGTTCTTATACAAAGCCAAAAAATTGTTGTAGGTGTCATCTCGACAAACGTGGAGAATCTCGTCATTTAAAATGAGAGATTTCTTAAGTTTTACTTCGTTTTGGAGAGAGGACACTAGACTTTCATTAGTTTTTCCAATTATGCCTATATTCTTCTATAATATAGTCTAAATAAAAAGTGCTCAAACAGCTAGTTTGAGCACTTTTTTATAGAGTTGTCTTAGGTTTTGCAAGTGAATTTCCAAGTATAAGTCCCATTGCAATGGTTGCAGCCACCACAAACATATGGGCAAATTGTTGTTGACCTAGCTGAGTATTACCCGATGTATAGGAGACAAATCCTCTAAATCCAATACTTCCTGAAACCAACAAAACGATGGCAGGGAGCAGTACAATAGAGGCAGCACGGTTGGTTCTGCTTGACCATATGTTGGCAAAAATCACAGCAAATACTGTACCTAAAAAATTTCCTAAATCTACATTTCCCATATGAATTCCAAGTATTATTCCAAAACAGGTTATTAAACAGCCAATGATGGCCCAAATAAAATCTCTTGGAGGTGTTTGAAAGATGATACAGAGCCCAACAACCAAAACCATAATGGAGGGCCACATAAATATAATGGGAATATGGACCTCAGGCGCTTGAACCACATGAAACAGTGAATAGACCATGGAGATACCCACCCATGCACCGCAGAACAGAAGGACAAGGTAGAAGAGACCATTTACAATATTGGTTAGTCCAGACACCACATATTTATAGGTGAGCTCTATCACCCCATTACTTATGCTAAATCCTGGGATAAGATAGATCACTGCA
>Ga0247844_1002700_pt1 | contig 28295 bp, 28 predicted proteins | sample LaCtaG_FD_192421 | JGI IMG/M metagenome (GOLD analysis project Ga0247844, IMG submission 192421) | Freshwater microbial communities from meromictic Lake La Cruz, Castile-La Mancha, Spain - LaCruzMarch201714.5m_1 | ecosystem: Environmental > Aquatic > Freshwater > Lake | place: Spain: Castile-La...
ACGTGTGGTGGAGCCAAGGTTATAGCGAGCCTGGGTCGGGTTCGGATTTAGCCTCGCTCAAAACCCGCGCGGAACGTGTTGGCGACAAATACATCGTCAATGGGCAAAAAACATGGACCACTTTGGGCCAGTATGGCGAATGGATTTTCTGCTTGGTCCGCACCAGTTCTGAAGGCAAGCCGCAAACCGGCATCAGCTTTTTACTTGTTGACATGAAATCGCCTGGGGTGACGGTTCGGCCCATTATTTTGCTAGATGGCTCAGCCGAAGTGAACGAAGTGTTTTTCGATAACGTGGAAGTTCCTGCCGAAAATTTGATTGGGGAAGAAAATAAAGGCTGGAACTACGCAAAACACCTGTTGGCCCACGAGCGAACCAATATTGCCGATGTCAACCGCGCTAAGCGTGAGTTAGAAAGACTCAAGCGAATAGCAAAGGCCGAAGGCGTTTTTGATGACATGCGTTTTCGCGATGAAATTGCCAAACTAGAAGTCGATGTGATTGCCTTAGAAATGCTCGTCTTAAGAGTTTTGGCCGCTGAAAAATCAGGGAAACAATCTTTAGACATTGCCGGTTTACTCAAAATTCGCGGCAGTGAGATTCAGCAGCGATATAGCGAATTGATGATGCTCGCCGCAGGGCCGTTTTCACTTCCCTTGATTCGCGAGGCTATGGAAGCCGGATGGCAAGGCGACTCAGTCGGCCAAGCCCATTGCGCACCCCTGGCTTCGAGCTATTTCAACATGCGTAAAACAACGATTTATGGCGGGAGCAATGAAGTCCAGCGCAATATCGTGTCGCAATTTGTACTCGGCTAAACGCCAAGCGAAACCAATTAAGGAAATACCATGGATTTTGATTTCTCTGATGACCAAGAACAGCTGCGCGACGCGGTCCGCAAATGGGTTGATAAAGGCTATTCGTTTGATCGCCGCCGCGCCATAGAAAATTCGGGCGGTTTTGACCGCGATGCATATAACGCGCTGGCCGAACTCGGATTGACTGGCCTGTATGTTCCTGAAGAGCATGGCGGAATGGGCATGGGGCCTGTTGAGGGCATGGTGGTTATGGAAGAGCTCGGGCGCGGCATCGTGTTGGAGCCGCTAACCCAAGCGCTGATCGCAGGCGCGGTGATCGCGGGCTATGCAGAACCCAACGTTAAAGCCCAGTGGCTACCCGCGATTGCAGATGGAAGCGCCCTGGTTGTACTCGCTTACCAAGAGCGCGCCGCCAGGTATGCGCTTGAGTCCTGTGATGCCAAGGCCACGCAAGCGCCCGGCGGCTACGTGCTCAACGGGTCCAAAAGCATTGTTCCGGTCGGTGATTTGGCGGATGCATTTTTGGTTCCCGCCAAAGTCAATAGTCAACTTGGACTTTTTTTGGTGGATCGCAAATCTAGCGGTGTCACCACCCGCGGTTACGGTACCCAAGACGGCGCCCGAAGCGCTGAGCTGGGTTTTAAAAACTCTCCCGCTACGCTCATAACCACCGAAGGACTCACAGCGCTAGAACACGCAGTTGACATCGGCATTGCAGCAAGTTGTGCCGAGGCTGTGGGCGTGATGGATAAAACCATGGCCATGACAGCGGAATACCTCAATACCCGCAAACAATTTGGTACAACGATCAGCAGCTTTCAAGCGCTGCGACACCGCGCAGCGGATATGAAAATGCAACTCGAGTTGGCTCGCTCCATGAGTTTTTACGCAAGTCTCAAACTTAACGCGCCCGCACCTGAGCGGCGAGCGGCCCTATCGCGCGCGAAGTACCAGCTCGGAAATTCGATGCGCTTCGTAGGCCAACAAGCAGTGCAATTACATGGAGGAATTGGCGTTACCAATGACTACATCGTCAGCCATTACTTTAAAAAGCTCACCCAACTGGAGATGACGTTTGGCGACAGCATGCACCACTTGGGCGAGGTCTCTAGCCGTATGCAAGATACCGCTGGAGTGTTTGCCTAAGGGCAGGCTTACTCTAAATCCCGAACTCGCAAGAAGCTTGCAAATTTTGGCAAGCCTTGCGGCGTTCGGTCGCGATACCGATAACTCACTTGTGCCCCAATCGGGGGCGGACTTGCGCGCTGTGCATCCGTAAATCCAGTGCCCAGTGCAAACTTCTTTCCATTGGGCATTTCAAGTAGCAAAGCGCCCATGTGCCCCGAAAATTTCCCGGTTCCAGGAATATGGGCAATCACTCGCGCCTCCTCATCGGCGTGCAGTTTAAGTTTGCGCACATCATTCGTCCGGCCGGCTCGCCAAGGTGCATCTAAGCGGTGCAGTACCAGCCCTTCTCCGCCCAGTGCCACCACTTGTAAAAGCCTAGCCTGTAAGGAAGCAGCATCAGCCACTTCGGTTTGGTCAACGGCCTTCAACCAAGGTGTTTGGGCTTGGCCAACGAGTTGCTGTAGACGATGGCTGCGCTGGGAGAACGTTTCACGGGGATGCGGGGAGTCAAACACCATATAGGTGATTTTTTTCCATTCGGCATACACGGGATCCGCCTTGCGGACAGCGCCAGAAAGCGCATCAAAAGTTCCTCGCCCCATCCATAACTCGCCGTCCAAAGGTTCTTTTGGCAAGGACTCTAAAAACCACAGAGGGGCATTGATCAAAAGGCCACTTCGAAATCGCAACTCCTTGCCATCCCAAACGGCACGCACCCCATCTAATTTTTCGCTGACTGCATATGCGCTAGGGTCTAAATGCTTTTCCCAAGATGTTGCAAGTTCGACCTGCGACGTTTGGTTTTTCTCCGCATAGGCAGCAATGGCTGCTTGGGGTGCGATCAGCGGCGCGTAGGCCAATCCCAGCATCGCGGAACTGAGCGCCATTGCTCCGCCTTGGCCCATCGTTGTGAACTTCATACGCCTCTCCCTGATTCTTTTATGCGGTGCAGTCTTTGCCGCACCTCGGTTTACGGCCTCCTAAATGGGAGGGAAAACCAACGAATCACTCTCCTGCGTTGGGAGAGTTTTTATTTTCAAATCTTAACTAAGCAGCCTTGACGATTTGGGAACATGCGACATCAAAAATTCCATCTGATCCGCCAAGATCCGACGATTTCGAAGAATAAAGTCTTCCCACAAACTAGGGACGTACGGCGTGTAAAGCAAAGGCATATGGGCTTGTTCTGGCGTACGGTGGCTTTTCCGGTGGTTGCACGGTCGGCAAGCCGTCACAACGTTCATCCACGTATCAACACCTTGCTGCGCAAAAGGAATAATGTGCTCACGGGTCAAATCGGTTTCATGGAAATGGTTGCCGCAATAAGCACATACATTGCGATCTCGGATAAACAACTTACCGTTGGTTAATCCGGGGCGTAAATTAAAGGGGTTGATGTTGGGTACACCACGGGTTCCGATGATGCTGTTAACCCGAATCACTGACTGCAAACCGGTGACTGCATTGTGTCCGCCGCGAAAAATAGCGACTTCTCCGCCGGACTCCCAACGGACTTCGCCGGCGGCATAGTGCACAACCGCCTGCTCCAAAGAAATCCAGGATTGGGGAAGCCCTTGGGCTGACAACTTCAGTACTTTCACAAAACGCCTCCAGATTCGGGTAAATCAAAACCACCACCAAGGAATACACAATGTGCCTGCAAGCCACCCTATGCAAAAGGTTCAAGGGCTGAGTCACAATATACCCTGTTTATATGACATACCGACTGCGCGAGCGAAAGCAGCGAATTCAGTCGCCAATAGAAAAAAGATACTGCTCCATGTTGGTTTTTCGCGGCTTCAAGCACCCTGGGTTGGCCTCGGCCTGTGCACTCACCATTGGAAATTTTGACGGTGTTCACCGTGGACACCAAGCCATGCTGGCATTACTGCGCAGCGAGGCGCAGCAGCGCAATATCCCTAGCTGCGTCTTAACGTTTGAGCCCCACCCACGCGACTACTTTGCCGGACGTCACCAGAGCCCAGACCTTGCCCCTGCCCGCATAGGAACGCTGCGCGACAAGTTGATTGATCTCGCTAATTGTGGTGTGGACCAGGTGGTCGTACTGCCCTTCAATGCGTCTCTTGCGGCACAGCACCCCAACACATTCATCAATGACGTTTTAGTCCAAGGGCTTGGAGCAAAGTACATCCTTGTAGGTGACGACTTTCGCTTTGGGGCCAAGCGTGCAGGCGACTATGCCCTGCTTGATGCTGCTGGAGTGGCGCAAGGATTCGATGTGGCGCGCATGAACAGTTACGAAGTGCATGGGCTTCGGGTTTCGAGCTCCGCCGTGCGGGATGCATTGGTTGCAGGAGAAATGGGGGACGCAGCCCGTTTGTTAGGCCGACCATTTTGCATTTCAGGCCACGTGGTTCATGGCAGGAAACTCGGGCGCACCCTTGGCTTTAGGACCCTGAATTTGCGCTTTGCGCATTGGAAGCCCGCCGCCAGTGGAATTTTCGTGGTGATGGTGCACGGCTTGACTGAAACCCCGCTCGCCGGCGTAGCTAATTTAGGAGTCCGTCCCTCCATTGACGCCAACGATGTCAATGGTGGGCGTGTGTTACTTGAAACCTACTGCCTAGACTGGCCCGCCACTTTAGGCAGTGACGGGGGCTACGGTAAAATCGTGCGGGTGGAATTACTGCACAAACTGCACGACGAATTGAAATACGACGGTCTGGATGCCTTGACTGAGGGAATCCACCGCGATTGTGATGATGCGCGTGCTTGGCTATCCGCCCGAATTTGACAGGGCCCGATTGGCGCACCTTGCCCCGCGCCAAGCCCCAAGATCCAGTCGGTCCGACCCGTTCTATGGGCCGAACGGCAGATTCCCCCATTTATCACGCAAATTCCTATGACCGAAAAAGTTGATTACCGCAGTACGCTGAACCTTCCAGATACTCCGTTCCCCATGCGGGGTGACTTACCCAAACGTGAACCCGCTTGGGCAAAGCAATGGAACGATCCAGCCCCCAACCCTGGCTCTGCCAGGCCCCCCGAGGGGGTGCAATCGTCCTTGGGGCGGCCCAGCGAACGATCTGGCGGCTTGTACAAAAAACTGCGTATAGCCCGCCAAGACGCACCGCTATTTGTGTTGCACGACGGCCCGCCCTACGCCAACGGCAAGCTGCACATCGGCCACGCGCTGAACAAAGTGCTGAAAGACATGATCGTCAAGTCCAAGCAGCTCGCGGGCTTTGACGCGCAATACATCCCCGGCTGGGATTGCCACGGTTTGCCGATCGAGAACGCCATCGAAAAACTGCATGGTCGCAAACTCAGCCGCGACGACATGCAGGCCAAGAGCCGTGCATTTGCCACCGAGCAAATTGATCAACAACGCGAAGACTTCAAACGCTTGGGCGTCTTGGGCGACTGGGAGCGCCCCTACCGCACCATGGACCCCGCCAACGAAGCGGGCCAACTGCGCGCTTTCAAACGCGTGATGGAGCGCGGCTTTGTCTACCGTGGCTTAAAGCCCGTGTACTGGTGTTTTGACTGCGGCTCGTCACTCGCTGAGTTTGAAATTGAATACGCCGACAAGAAAAGCGAAACGCTCGACGTGGCCTTCTTGTGCGCCCAGCCCGAAAAGCTCGCTGCTGCGTTTGGATTGCCCAAACTCGACAAGCCAGCGTTCGCCGTGATTTGGACCACCACCGCGTGGACCATTCCTGCCAACCAAGCACTCAACATGAACGCAGAAATCGACTACGCCTTGATTGACACCGAACGAGGTTTGTTGATGTGCGCGGCCTCGTTGGTCGAGAAATGCTTAGAGCGCTGGAAGCTCGAAGGCAAGGTTGTTGCCACCGCCATGGGTGACAAGCTGGGTCTTATTGAATTCAACCACCCACTCTCACACGTGGACGCGGGATACCAACGCACCGCCCCCGTGTTCTTGGCCGACTACGTGGGCGAAGGTGACGGCACAGGCATCGTACACAGCGCACCTGCCTACGGCGTAGATGACTTCAACTCATGCATGGCCAACGGCATGAAGTACACCGACATCTTGAACCCCGTGCAAGGCAACGGCGCGTATGCCACTGACTTCCCGTTGTTCGGCGGCCAACACATCTGGAAGGCTGTGCCCGTCATTCTGGAAGCGTTGCAAAACGCAGGTCGCTTGATGGCCACCCAAACCATCACGCACAGCTACCCCCATTGCTGGCGTCACAAAACGCCCGTCATCTACCGCGCAGCAGCGCAGTGGTTCATCCGCATGGATGCGTTTGACAGCACCACCGAAAAAACCACGGGCCAATTCATCACCGACAAGGCTAGCAAATCGCTGCGCGAACTCGCTTTGAATGCGATTGACGTAACCCACTTCTACCCAGAAAACGGCCGAACGCGTTTGCGCGACATGATTGCCAACCGCCCCGACTGGTGCATCTCGCGCCAACGCAGCTGGGGTGTGCCCGTGCCGTTCTTCTTGCACAAAGACAGTGGCGAGTTGCACCCACGCACCATGGCCATCATGGACCAAGCCGCCGACATCGTTGAAAAAGGCGGCATCGAAGCTTGGAGCCGTGTGACGGCAGAAGACATCCTCAACCAGCCCGGTGACAACGCCGCCAGCTACACCAAGAGCACCGACATCTTGGAAGTGTGGTTTGACTCTGGCTCCACCTTCCAACACGTGCTGCGCGGCAGCCACAAAGATGCCTACAACTTTGGCGTGAACCACCGCGCGCCCTTCCACGCCTCGCCCGACAACTCAACGCCCGAGGCTGACCTTTACCTCGAAGGCCACGACCAACACCGCGGCTGGTTCCACAGCTCGCTGTTGTTGGGCTGCGCCTTGTATGACCGCGCGCCCTACAAAGGCCTGCTGACTCACGGCTTTGCCACCGACGGCCAAGGCCGTAAGATGAGCAAGAGCTTGGGCAACACCGTCGCACCGCAAGAAGTGAGCGACAAAATGGGCGCTGAAATTGTGCGCTTGTGGGTGGCTAGCACCGACTACTCAGGCGACCTGAACATTGACGAAAAAATATTGGCCCGTGTGGTTGACACCTACCGACGTATTCGCAACACTCTGAAGTTTTTGCTGGCTAATGTCAGTGATTTCGATCCTTTAAAGGACACCGTTGCATTTGACGACTTACTGGAAATCGACAAGTACGCGCTTTCACGCGCAGCCCAAGTGCAAGCCGAGATTCGCGCCCACTTTGATGCGTACGAGTTTCATCCCGTGGTGTCAAAGTTGCAGTTGTACTGTTCAGAGGATTTGGGTGCGTTTTATTTGGACGTACTCAAAGACCGTCTGTACACCACCGCGCCCAAGTCTCTCGCACGTCGGAGTGCACAAACTGCGCTTCACCAAATCACCCATGCCATGCTGCGATGGATGGCCCCGTTTCTCAGCTTCACGGCTGAAGAGGCGTGGACAACGTTTGGCGAGTCGGAGTCGATCTTCCTAGAGATGTTCACCCAGTTTGACAACATACCCACATCAATTACAGACAAATGGGAAAACTCATTTGTTGACAAGTGGGGCAACATCCAACACATTCGCGAACTCGCCAACAAGAAAATCGAAGAAAAGCGTACTGAAGGCTCAGTGGGGGCGTCACTGCAAGCTGAACTCGTCATCCATTGCGATGGTGCAACTTATGAAGCATTGGCATCATTGGGCGACGACTTGAAGTTTGTGTTCATCACCTCCAAGGTTTCTTTGGTTAAAGTTGAAGGCGCGGGTTTAACCGTCGAAGTCAAAGCCAGCGACTCCACCAAGTGCGAACGCTGCTGGCACTACAGTGAAACCGTTGGAAGCGATCCAACGCACCCCACGATTTGCAACCGATGCACCAGCAACCTCTTGGGTGATGGTGAAAAAAGAAGCTTTGCGTGATGACTCGTTTTAACAAAAACAATCGTTTAGGGCTGATTCACTGGCTCGCTTTTTCTGTTGCCTTACTTTTAGCAGACCAGATCACCAAACTGTGGATTATTGGAAGCTACCAACTCGGTGAAAGCCACACAATCACCTCGTTTTTCAACCTTGTAAGAGTTCATAACTCAGGGGCTGCATTTTCCTTTCTTGCAGATGCATCCGGATGGCAGCGTTGGTTTTTTACCGTTTTGGGAATAGGCGCTGCTATTTTGATTATCTGGATGCTGAAAAACCATCCTGGGCAGCGACTCTTTTGCTTAGCCCTGGCCTGCATTTTGGGCGGTGCGGTCGGTAATGTGATTGACCGCGTGCTGTACGGTTACGTGGTGGACTTCTTAGACTTCCATTGGTTGGGAATGCACTTTCCCGCTTTCAATGTGGCTGACAGCGCCATTTCATTGGGTGCTGCAGGATTGATTTTGGATGAGTTACTGCGAGTCAAACGCACCCGCTAGACCTTAAAACCGCATACCAGCGGCAATCAGGATTTCGTTGTAAGTGAATTGGTGGGAGGCTTTGTCACCGCGTGCACTTGTCAATACATCTGGCAAATTCACATATCCAAATTTGTAGGCGGTTCGGAAAAAGAAATCTTTGTAAAAGTCTATTTCTAATCCAGCACCAAGGCCAGCGCTATAACCTGCCACATGGAACTCATCATTGCGGGTCTGACCTATGACTGTCATAGTCACGTTGCTCTTAGGAATGACGATTCCAATTCCAGCCAATGCAAAGACGCGTGCTGGAAATGCGGGACCAAACAGATCAATAGGCCGTTGTTTTTCAATTTCCAAACTAATGACGTTCAAACCATCGGTGTGTTCGAAGGCCACGAAGTTATCGTTAATTTCACGTGTTCCAGATAGTACGGCGCCGTTAGCAGTTCCAACCACTTCTGCGACTTGCCCAATAGTCATCACATATTTCAAATGGTCTAAATTCAGTGCGATCGCTGTGTCGGCGTTGTACTGATAGGCCACCCGCAAATTTGTTTGCGGTATGGTGATATTGGCTGGATGCAAATAAATATCAAACAGACGTGAGAGGTCTGTTTGCATATCGGTGGCCTGCGCATTTTTAATCGTGAAATCGTGGCCTTGGCCCCAGAAATGAATATCACTATTAGAGTAATTAGAGCGGTTCCAGCCCCAGTACACAGACCACTTCTTAGCGTTTTCCGCATCACGCTCAGCTGCACTATGGGTTTTGCTTTCAACTGCTGCAGGCGCATTGGTTTGCGCAAAACTTGGCATTGCGCCAAAGAAAACAACGGCACAGCCGAGGCTAGCGCGGAGAAGATTTGAAGTCAAAAGGTTCATAGTCTTCGATTTTAACCCTGAGACTCAAAGGGTCAAAATAGTACAGCCTGTCGTCTTGCGTGCTTCTAAGTCGCGATGGGCTTCTTGCACATCTTCTAAGGCGTAACGCTGGCCAATTCGAATATGCACTTTTCCACTGCCCACCACGTCAAACAAATCATCCGCCATTGTTTGCGTGCTTTCGCGGCTAGAAATGTGCGTGAATAAAGTCTGCCGGGTTAGGTAAATCGAACCTTTGGGTCCCAAAATTCCTGGAGCAATGGGTCCGACTGGTCCTGAGGCATTTCCAAAACTTGCCATCAAACCAAATGGGGCAATGCAGTCCATTGATTTATCCCACGTATCTTTACCCACCGAGTCATAAACGGCCTTGACGCCTTTGCCGCCTGTGATCTCTTTGACCCGCGCTAAAAAGTCTTCCTTGGCGTAATTCACAACGAATGCAGCGCCATTTTCTAAAGCCAGTTGGCACTTGGCGTCTGAGCCTGCCGTACCGATAAGTTGCAAGCCTAAAGCCCGCGCCCATTGGCAAGCGATGAGACCCACGCCACCTGCGGCCGCATGAAACAACACAAAGTCACCCGCCGTGAGTCCGCCCTGGGGCAACGTACGCTTCAGTAAATATTGGGCCGTTAAACCCTTGAGCATCATCGCAGCCCCGGTCTCAAAACTGATCGCATCGGGAAGTTTACAAATACACTTGGCAGGCATCACGCGGCGTTCGCAATACGCGCCCGGCGGCTGACTGGCATAGGCTGCGCGGTCGCCCACCTTCAAATGGGTGACGCCTTCACCAACCGCCTCAATCACACCTGCCGCCTCCATACCCAGTTGCACGGGCAAATTCATAGGGTACAAGCCGCTGCGTTGATACACATCGATGTAATTCAAACCAACCGCGTGGTGAAGAATCCTCACCTCACCGGGGCTAGGCTCACCAACCGCAATGTGAACCAAGCGCATTTGCTCTGGACCACCATGTTGGTCAATTTGAATAGAACGGGACAAATGAGCGGACATACAGACTCCAAGAAAAACGGAATTAACAAATAAAAGAAAGCCTATCGTGCCATGAAATCGCGCTGCCCGGCGGGGTTTGCTGGCTAAAACACTTTAGGCTGCTGGTTCAGACTTGCTACAGTGCACAACTATGAACACCCGCCTCACCCCAAGTCTCAGTTTAAAAGCCAGCGTGCTTCTCACGATTCCTCCGATCATGTGGGCAGGCAACGCCGTCGTAGGCAGGATGGTCTATCCCTTGATTTCCCCTATGACCCTCAACCTCTTGCGGTGGGTCTTGGCATTTTTGATTCTGCTACCCATGGCTACATGGGTTTTGCGACGTGACAGCCCACTTTGGAAACAATGGAAACAATTCGCCGTATTAGGAACGCTCAGTATGGCGAGTTACAACGGCCTTCTGTATTTGGCGCTCAACACATCGACCCCCATGAACGTCACGCTCGTTGGAGCCAGTACCCCGGTGTGGATGCTGCTTATTGGTCGGGTATTTTTTGGAACCCCGGTGAGCCAACGCCAATTGGTGGGCGCCTTTCTCTCCATTGCCGGTGTGCTCTTGGTGCTGTGCAGAGGGCAGTGGGAAATGTTGCTGCAGTTGCAGTGGGTTATGGGAGATGTTTATATGCTGCTTGCGTCCTTTGGATGGGCGTATTACAGCTGGATGCTGGCCCATCCGACTCCAGAATCCGCCAGTATTCGGGCCGATTGGGCCGCATTTTTACTTGGGCAAATCGTCTTTGGTCTCATGGGTGCCCTGGTTTGCAGTTCAGTCGAATGGACGCTTACCGATACGACGTTGGTTTGGGGATGGCCCTTGGCAGCGGCATTGGCTTTTATTGCTTTGGGCCCCGCCGTCATAGCCTATCGATCGTGGGGTGCGGGCGTTGCGTTAGCGGGCCCGGCTGCGGCTGGATTTTTTATCAACCTCACGCCATTGTTTGCAGCCGTATTGTCTTCAGCCTTCTTAAAAGAACCACCAGAGCTCTTTCACGTCGCGTCTTTCGTTCTTATCGTTTTCGGTATCGTTCTGTCATCCAAGCGTTAAAACGTTCCTGCGTAGGCCCCACCATCCATCAAAATATTTTGGCCTGTGATGTAGCCAGCCAAAGGGCTGCACAAAAAGGCACACACCGCCCCAAACTCGTCGGGTAATCCAAAGCGCTGCGCAGGAATTCCTTTTCGCCGCTGTGCAGCGATGGCTTCGACTTCTTGCCCGTTTTTTTGCGATGCGGTTTGGAAGATGGTTTTAAGTCGGTCAGTATCAAATGCACCTGGCAGCAGGTTATTCACCGTCACCCCTTGCGCAGCAATCGAACTGCGAGCCAAGCCCGCCACAAAGCCCGTCAAACCACTGCGAGCGCCATTAGACAAACCCAAGGTATCAATAGGTGCTTTGACTGCGCTGGAGGTGATGTTGATGATGCGGCCAAAGCCCCGCGCTGCCATACCGTCCACAGTCGCTTGAATCAATGCAATCGGCGTGAGCATATTGGCGTCGACCGCACGGATCCAAGCCTCACGGTCCCAGTCTCGAAAGTTTCCGGTTGGAGGCCCCCCTGCGTTGGTAACGACGATATCAAAATCAGCATGGCGTGCGAATACCGCTGCGCGACCCGCCTCGGTGGTAATGTCTTGGGCACAGGTCACCACTTGCACCGCGGACTTGGGCCCGAGCTGAGAGCGCAAATCTGCTGCAGCCGACTCCAATACCTCAGACCGGCGAGCCACCATCACCACATTGACGCCTTCTTGAGCCAACGCTTGAGCACAACCGAAACCCAAGCCACGACTTGCGCCGCAAACCAAAGCCCACTTACCCGCTATAGCCAAATCCATCATGCATCCCTTTAAATTGTTTCTGCCATTGTTTTAACCCGCGTGCAAACGAACACGCCCACCATCACGGCGGCGGTTCCAACCATGACCCAAGGCGTCATAGGTTCGCCTAGAATCAAGGACGCCATAGCCAGAGTCGACATTGGCCCCACCATACCCACTTGCGCGGCAAGTCCTGCGCCCAACCGTTCAATAGCCAACATCACCAATACCACGGGTACCACCGTGCAGGCTGTGGCATTGAGCAAAGACAGCCACCACACTGTCGCGTCTAAAGTAAGAACCAAAGACAGCGGTCGCATCAAAGCAAACTGAAGCAAACACAGAACACAAGCAACACAACTGGCCAAGCCCACCAAGCGCAGCGCACCCAAACGTTGCACCAACTCGCCACTGTAAGACAAGTACAAAGCGTAACTTACCGCGCTACCAAAAACCAAGGCTGCGCCCAGGCCCACATCGGCCCCTGTGAGCTTTACCTCGTGCCCAAAAACAACGAGTACCCCGCTGTAACTGATAGCCAATCCCACCCATTGCAATCGGCCAATCGGACGCCGGTAAAGAACCACACCCAAAATCAAAACCAGTGTGGGGTTGAGGTACAAAATCAAACGCTCTAGGGATGCGCTGATGTAAGCGAGTCCCGCAAAATCTAAAAAACTCGCCAAGTAGTAGCCCGTGAACCCTAGCCAAACAATACCGATTTTGTCTTTGGTGCTCAAACATATCGGCTTGGTGTGGGCCTTTGCGCGACCAGACCACCAAGCCATTGCCACAAAAAATGGAAGCGCCAAAAGCATCCGCAACATTAAAAAGGTGATGGCATCTACGCCGTGTTGGTAGGCCAGCTTGACAATAATGGCCTTGCCGCTGAACGCGATCGCACCCAAGATTCCCATAGCAAGGCCAGCGGCTAGTGAGGAATTAATTGGGGATTGGTTGCGCTGACTCATCAAAGACTGCTTGGGTTAGATAACATTGAATATTGCATTGTCGCTGTAGCCAAACCTCCTTTCAAAACCCTTTGGGCATGCGGAGATAATCAGCCGAACATTGCAACCCTAAAGAAATAGAACTTATGCACCGTGTCGCCATCAGCAGTACAGGCTTATTTACCCCGCCTGAAGTGATTACCAATGCCGAACTGGTGGAGGCCTACAACCAATATGCGGCCCTAGAAAATACCAAACATGCCAAAGAAATTGCGGCAGGAACGCTTACCGCGCTGACAGACTCCCATGTCGAGTTCATCGAAAAAGCCTCAGGTATCCAGCGCCGGTATGTGATGGACAAAGCAGGGGTTTTAGACCCTACACGCATGCGTCCCCAATTCACGCCCCGAGCAGACCATGAAATTTCCATGATGGCGGAAATTGGGGTTAAAGCGGCCCAAGCGGCCCTCGATGCAGCCGGCAAAACCGCCGCCGACATCGATGGATTGATCTGTGCGGCTGCCAATATGCAACGCCCTTATCCCGCCATGGGGGTTGAAATTCAAACAGCATTGGGTATTGAAGGCTATGCGTTTGATATGAACGTGGCCTGCTCGTCTGCGACTTTTGCGCTGGAGTTGGCCGTGAATGCGATTCGCACAGGCCAAGCCCGCGCCATTTTGGTCGTTAACCCAGAAATCACTTCTGCGCATTTGGCTTGGAAAGACCGCGATTGCCACTTTATTTTTGGCGACGTCTGCACCGCTATCTTGGTGGAACGCTTGGACTTGGCACCTGCGGGGGCATTTGAAATATTAGGCACACGACTGTTAAGTACGTTTTCTAACAACATTCGTAACAACCAAGGATTTATGTCCCGCGCTGAAGACCGCGACCCAGATGACAGAGACCAACTTTTTCGTCAAGAAGGGCGCAAAGTTTTTAAAGAGGTGTGTCCGATGGCCGCCGACCATATCGAAAGTCACCTTCAAAGTCTAGGACATACCCCGCTGGAGATACGTCGGTTCTGGCTGCACCAAGCCAACCTATCCATGAACCAATTTATTACCCGCAAACTGTTAGGCCGCGATGCCACACTCGATGAGGCTCCGGTGATATTGGATGAATTTGCCAACACTGCCTCAGCGGGTTCTATCATCGCGTTTCACCGAAACAAAGCCGACTTCACCAGCGGCCAAGTGGGCGTTATCTGCTCTTTTGGAGCGGGCTATTCGATCGGAAGCGTTGTCGTTCAGAAAACCTAGACCGAAGATTTAGGCCAGTGCGCGTTTTAAGCGTATTTCCTCAATCTTGGCGCCGCCAATAGCGACGGTTTTAGCGCTTGGCATTTCGCGCTTGAAGCCTGCGAGTTCAAAGAACCGCATCGCACGCTCATTAGCAATCGGCAGCCAAATACTCACGTCCGTGCAGCCCTCTTCAATCAAACCCTCACGTGCGCTGTCCCATAAAGACAAGCCTACGCCAAGTCCTAAGAAATCTGCATCAACGTAGACCGCCCAAATTTCTCCCATGGTTTGTTTGCTGCCGTCATCGCGGCTGCGGTCGTAACCGATAAAGCCCACGATGCGCTCACCGTGGAGTGCCACTTGGACTTGGGGTTCTGCATATTCAATGGCCTCGCGCCAATACGCCTGGCGTTTATCCAACGCCATGATGGGCACATCCACATCGCCCAACATGCCCTTAAAGGCTTCTTTGACAGTGGCGTTATGCAGTGCCGCAATGGCTTTGGCATCTCGCACAGTTGCGAGACGGACAGGAAACACGGAAGTACTTGACATGGAGGGATCAGAAAAATAGAGGAAAGATGCCCAATTGTCGCAGCATTGGAAAGGCCATTCTTGTGGCCCATGACTAGGGTCAATCCTCTTGCATTTCGCCAAGTTTCTTAGGCACAATGGATTCCTATTTTGCAAAAAATTCAACCATGACACACCCTCCAAAAATCACCGTTCAAGCTTCCGACTTTCCAGTTCAACGGCTCTGCCACTGGGAAAGCCAAAATCCCCGCGGCGTGTTCTTGACCCAACCGCAGGGTGCGGGCGCAGTGGTTGACATCACTTGGGCTGAAGCGGCCTTACAAGTTCGCTCCATGGCCGCATGGCTTCAAAGCCAAGGCTGGCCCCAAGGCAGCCGTGTTGCGATTTTGGGAAAAAACAGTGCGCACTGGATCTTGGCTGATCTGGCTATTTTGATGGCAGGCCATGTGTCCGTTCCGATCTACCCCACCTTCAATGGCGAGGCCTTACGCTACATCCTTGATCACAGCGAGGCCCGCGCCTGTTTCGTTGGCAAGATGGATGACTCAGCCAGTTTAAAAAGCGTACCTAGCCATGTTCCTTTGATCCCCCTGCCCTTGGCACCCCAAGGAATTCCTGGAGTGCATTGGGAAGACTTGGTTCGGCAGAACAGCCCTCTACAAGGCACACCAAGCACCCAAGCCGATAGTGTCTGCACCATCATTTACACCTCCGGAACCACCGGCAACCCCAAAGGCGTCGTCCAAACTTTCGGCGCTATCGCCTGGGGTTTGAGCAGCGCAACCCAGCGCATCCATGTCAACAGCAACGATCGCTACATTTCCTATCTGCCCTTGGCGCACGTGGCCGAACGCATGCTGGTCGAACAAGCCTGTTTGCGCTTTGGCGGACACATCTTTTTTGCCGAGGCTTTAGACACTTTTCTACAAGACCTGCAACGCGCTCGGCCCACCATCTTTTTCTCTGTACCCCGTTTATGGGTCAAGTTTCAACAAGGCGTGTTCGAGAAAATGCCGGAGAAAAAACTCAAAACCCTTTTGTCGATTCCCTTGCTAGGCGGTCTCGTGAGAAAGAAAATTTTGAAAGGTTTGGGATTAGACCAATGCCGCCTTGCCGCTGGGGGCGCGGCCCCGATGCCTGCCGATGTCCTGTCTTTTTTCCGAAGCCTAGGTCTAGACTTGATCGAGGTGTACGGCATGACCGAGAACTGTGGCGTGTCCCACTCTACCTTGCCAGGCTCGCCGCAAACCGGCTCGGTCGGTTTACCCTACGACGAAGTGGAAAGCCGAATCGACCCAGAGACTGGAGAAATACAAATGCGCTGTCCGGCGCTCATGCAAGGCTACTTTAAAAGCCCGGAACAAACAGCGCAAACGATGACCGCCGATGGCTGGCTTCGTACCGGTGACAAAGGCCATACGGATGCCCAAGGCAACTTAAGCATCACCGGGCGCGTCAAAGACATCTTCAAAACCAGCAAAGGAAAGTACGTTGCTCCCGCCCCACTGGAAGACCTCTTGGTGATGCACCAAGATATTGAGGCCTGTGCCGTGACAGGTGCCAACTTAGCGCAGCCCTTGGCCATCGTCATGCTGTCACAAGAAGCCGCTCAACGGATTCAAGACCCAGCGGCTAAAGCTGCCCTAAATCGATCGTTAGAGGCGCACCTTCAAGCCATCAACCAACAGCGCGATCACCATGAGCGCATGGACTATCTCGCCGTTGTCAGCACGCCATGGACTCCTGAAAATGGTTTCGTCACCCCGACCTTCAAAGTCAAACGCAACCGCATCGATGAAGAATACGCACCCCACTTTGCCGAATGGGCCCAAAGTGGGAAGCCGGTGGTGTGGGTGAGTTAATTTCCGCTCAGAAAATACAAGCCTTTGTCATTTAACAGCCCATTGAGCCAGAACCAAAGCATAAGCCTACTCTACCAAGACGATGCCCTCCTTGTTCTCAACAAACCTTCCGGCTTGCTGTGCGTTCCCGGACGCGGCGAAGATAAGCAGGATTGCTTGAGTGTGCGGGTGCAGTCCCAATTTTCGGATGCCTTGGTGGTGCACCGGCTTGATATGGCGACCTCTGGCCTCCTATTGATGGCGCGAGGCCTAACGGCCCAACGCAGCCTCAATGCGGCGTTCGAAAACCGGCAGATTGAAAAGCGCTATGAGGCATGCGTCGCCGGTGTTTTGCCCATCGACGCGCATTGGCAAACCATTGACCTGCCTATTTTGGTGGACTGGCCCAACCGACCCTTGCGCACCATCCACTCCGAAGGGCAGCCCAGCGTGACCCGCTGGCGCTGTATCGCCAACGAAATCCTAGCGGAAAAACAAACAAGTCGCCTCGAACTCGAGCCCTTAACTGGTCGCAGCCACCAACTTCGCGTCCATTTACAAGCCTTAGGCCACCCCATTGCAGGCGACAGTCTTTACGCGCCCACTGAGGTGCAAGCCCTTGCAACCCGATTGCTTTTACACGCCTCTTCACTGTCGTTTCCCCACCCGCTAAGCGGTGAAACCCTCACATTCCACTGCCCGGCTGATTTTTGAGAGGCCAAGCCTTAAAATAGGAAGGTGACTTCCATACTGAACGCCGACCTCCACTGCCACTCCGTTGTTTCGGACGGCACACTCACCCCTGAAGCGCTTGCCGAGCGGGCTTATACCCATGGCGTCGAGTTGTGGTCTCTCACCGACCATGACGAGATTGGCGGACAAGCGCGAGCCGCTGCTGCTGCAAAATCGCACGGCATGCGCTACCTTACTGGGGTTGAAATTTCAGTGACCTTTCTAAACAAAACCGTCCATATTGTTGGACTTGGTTTTGATGCTGATGATGAATCCCTGCGCCAAGGATTGCTGCAAACCCGGGGTGGACGGGGCCAGCGAGCCAAAGAAATGGCGCAAGACTTAGCCCGAGTCGGAATTCATGGCGCATATGAAGGGGCTTTGAAATTTGCTGGCAACCACGAATTGATCTCACGCACCCACTTTGCCCGCCACTTGGTCGAAGCCGGAGTATGTAAAGAAACCAATGAAGTCTTTCGCAAATACCTCACCGAAGGCAAACCTGGCTTTGTAGAGCACCGTTGGGCCCACCTCAAAGATGCGGTGCAGTGGATCACCGGCGCAGGCGGAATGGCGATCGTTGCACATCCAGCGCGCTACGGATTTACAGCCAACGAAGAGTTTGCACTCTTTACCGAATTCAAAGGCCACGGCGGCGAAGGTGTAGAAGTGGTTACCGGCAGCCACACCACCGCCGAATATGTAATCTACGCTGATGTCGCCAAAGAATATGGCCTAGCCGCGTCTCGCGGAAGTGACTTTCACAGCCCTGCAGAGAGCCACACCGAACTCGGAACATTGCCTTATTTGCCTGGGAACCTCACCCCTGTTTGGGAAGTTTTGTCCTCGCGTATTCAGTAAGCGAAGACAAAGAACCCACACCAACGGCATGGCCCAATTTTTTGAAGTTCACCCAGACAACCCGCACCCGCGTTTGTTAAAGCAAGCAGTCGCTTTATTAGAAAAAGGCGGCGTTTTAGCCGTACCCACCGATTCAAGTTATGCGCTCGTCTGCCACTTAGACGATAAAACCGCCGCCGACAATTTGCGCCGTATTCGCGGGGTCGATGACAAACACCATTTGACCCTGCTGTGCCGCGACCTGAGTGAACTCGCCAACTATGCGCGTGTTGATAACAGCCAATTCCGGATGATTAAGTCTGCGACACCTGGGCCCTACACTTTTATTCTTGAAGCGAGCAAAGAAGTTCCGCGCCGACTGAGCCACCCGTCTCGTAAAACCATCGGGCTGCGGGTTCCTGACCACACCACTTTGCAAGACCTACTCGCCCTTCACGGCGCACCCTTGCTGGCAACTACGCTGATCCCCCCCGGTGAAACCGATGCCTTAAACGACGCCCATACGATTCGCGAGCGATTTGAACACCAGCTCGCTGGCATCATTGACGCAGGAGCTTGTACGCTCGAGCCCACCACCGTCATTGACCTCACCAGCGGAGAGCCTGAACTGCTTCGCCAAGGCGCAGGCGATACTGTCCGTTTTGGTTTGTAAAACAATACTGCCGCCTTATGGACTTTGCCCACCTGATTCAAACCGTCACGCTTTACGCCTTACCGGTGATTTTTTCTATCACCTTGCATGAAGCAGCCCACGGCTACGCAGCGCGCTACTTTGGTGACAACACGGCTTGGATGATGGGGCGGGTGACTCTCAACCCCATGAAGCACATCGATCCCATGGGAACAATTTTGCTGCCCCTGATGTTGTACTTCGCAACCTCTGGTGCATTTCTCTTTGGCTACGCCAAGCCCGTTCCCGTTAATTTTGGCCAATTGCGTCACCCCAAGCGCGACATGGTGTGGGTCGCCCTGGCAGGTCCTGGCATCAACTTTATTCAGGCCTTAGTCTGGGGCGCCTTTCTTTTTGTATTGAAGGGTGCTGACGTGAGCGAACCCTTTTTGATCAAAATGTGCCAAGGCGGGGTTTTGGTCAACGTGGTGATGTGCGTTTTCAATCTCTTTCCTATTCCTCCTTTAGATGGCGGACGCATCCTCGTCGGGCTGTTGCCCTACCGCCAAGCCGTCGCTGTTTCGCGTATTGAGCCTTGGGGTTTTTATATCGTCATGGCTTTGGTTGTGACGAAAATTATCAATACGTTTTGGATGCTGCCTTTGATGGGCGTGACCTTTGCGGTGTTGGATGTTTTACTTTTCCCTTTGCAAACCTTGTTGCAGTAAATTTTTTAAAACCCTAATTGCGCTATGAGCACTGTTCGATATTTAACCGGCATCACCACCTCAGGTACGCCCCATTTGGGCAACTACGTTGGCTCTATTCGCCCCTCGGTCCAAGCCAGCTTGCGCGACGGTGTTGAAAGTTTTTACTTCCTTGCTGACTACCACGCCCTTATCAAAATTGGTGATCCCGCTCGGATTCAGCGCTCTACGCTGGAGATCGCAGCGAGCTGGTTAGCCGCAGGACTCAACCCTGAGCGCGTGACGTTTTACCGGCAGTCCGACATTCCAGAAATCCCAGAGCTCACTTGGTTTCTTACCTGCGTCACCGGTAAGGGAGTACTTAACCGCGCCCACGCCTACAAAGCCTCCGTCGATAAAAACACCCAAGCGGGCCTAGAACCCGACGCCGATGTCACCGCGGGTCTTTTTATGTACCCCGTTCTCATGGGCGCCGACATTTTGATGTTCAACGCCCACCATGTCCCCGTGGGACGCGACCAAATTCAGCACATTGAAATGGCCCGCGATATGGCCCACAGTTTCAACCACCGCTATGGCGAGCACTTTGTACCCCCATTGGCCGCCATCGAAGAATCCGTTGCGACCCTGCCGGGCTTGGATGGGCGCAAGATGAGCAAAAGCTACGACAACACGATCCCCTTGTTTGCTCCGCGTGATCAACTTAAGAAGCTTATCGCAGGCATCAAAACCGATTCTCTCGCTCCCGGCGTAGCCAAAGACACCGAGGGGTCTGCCCTGTTTCAAATTTACCAAGCCTTCGCCAGCCCAGAAGAAACTGCCACCATGACCAAGTTGTTCGCTCAGGGTATTGGCTGGGGAGAAGCCAAAGAAAAACTCTTCGAGCGCATTGACCAAGAAATTGCGCCCATGCGTGAGCGTTACCAGTTTTTGATGGACAACCCCAAAGAGGTGCAATCCATATTGCAACAAGGCGCCATCAAAGCCCGTTCCGTTGCGACACCCTTCATGGCGACGCTGCGCCAAGCGGTCGGTCTTCGAAATTTAGCGTCTGAGTCCCAAATCGGAGTCAAAAAATCCAACAAAACGGCCGGGGCGATTTTTAAGCAGTACCGCGAAAAAGATGGGCTCTTCTACTTTAAATTCGTCGATGCCAAAGGCGAGCTTTTAATCCAAAGCCCAGGGTTCGAAAGCCCCAAATTGGCCGGCCTGGCTATTGCGCAACTCAAAGAAAAAGGATTAGGCACACTCGCACAACCTGTGAGCTCACATAACGCAAGCCCTGAGCGTATTGAAGCCGCTTTGCAAAGCCTGCGCGAGGAAGACTGAGTTCGTAAGCAGTGCAAAGAAAATACTTTATCCAGCTGGTATTGCTGTCCTCCTTGTGGGGTGCCTCGTTTATTCTTACCCGGATTGCAGCGCCTCAATTGGGACCCAACTTATCTTCGGGCCTGCGTATGGCCTTGGCAACCGTCGTCTTGGCTGTCATCATGCGTGCGCTTAAACACCCCTGGCCTTTTACGCACTGGAGAGAACTCTTGCTCCTTGGCTTTTTAGGAGTCGCTGGCCCCCATGTTTTGTATTCATGGGCCGCTTTAACGCTTCCAGCAGGCTACGCCGCTTTGCTCTCAGTCACCGCAGTTTTGTTTGGCGCTTTTGCGTCCGCTTTACTCAAAGAAGAAACGCTTACGCGCGGCAAACTCGCAGGGTGTTTTGTGGGCCTGGTTGGCGCGGCTTTGGTCGTGCGTTTAGGCCCTGTGGAACCCACGCCGGCGCTGATTTTTTCTGCATTGGTTGCGATGTTGGCTGCTGCGATCTCTGGAATTGCTACACCCTTTATCAAACGTGCCACAACGCGCATGCAGCCTTTGAGTATTACTGCAGGGATGCATGCCGCTGCAGTGGTCCTGATGCTGCCGGGTGCGCTTTATGACCTACCTAAGGCCCACTTTAGCCTGCAAGCGCTTGGCGCTGTTTTTGTTTTAGGAGTGGCGACCTCAGGTTTTGCCTATTGGTTATTTATCCGCATCATTCGACACATCCCACCCATGGCCTCTATGAGCGCCAATTTTTTGAGTACTGGGTTTGGCGTATTTTGGGCGGTCGTACTGCTTGGCGAACCCGTCGGGCTTGCCATGGCCTTTGGCGGCGTACTCATCCTATTAGCCTGCTTGCTGGTTTCCAACCTGAACCCTCTGCGGCGTTGGTTAAGCAATGAGGTTATTCCGCCGCAAGCTTCGTAATTTTTTAACCCTGCCAGTTACGCAGGAACACATAGATGCCCGTGCCAATCAAAATACTCAGCAGTGCATTTTTGCTCCGCCACTGCAGCACTCCCACCAAAGCAACCGCTACTAATTCTGCCCAAGGGCCTGCAGGGTTTTGTTTGATGCTGCCCAGTGCCGAGTGAATAAGCAGCAAAGTCATGATGGCAAGGGGCAAAAATTGCCCCAGTCTTTGAACCATCGGATGCTTTTTTAGCCACTGGCTTGCCACAAAAGGGGTTGCCCGCAATGCGAAAGTCACCACGCCCATCGCTGCAATCGCGCCGAGGCCATACATGCTGTCAATCATGGGGCGACTCCTTCTTGGGTTGAGTCTTTGCGCTGCAAAAAGACGGCTGCAGCAACACTCAGACCGATAGAGATAACCATGGCGTGGCTTGGTAACAAGGGATAAGCCATTGCGTAGGATGCCAATGCGACCCACAAAGGAGCCGAACTTTTTCGCGATCGCCACTGCTCTACCGCCAATACGCAAAACAAAGCGACCAATGCAAAATCTAGTCCAACTAACTGCGATGAGGCCTGGGCGCCAATGAGCGCGCCCATCAAAGTTCCTAGCACCCACCAACCTTGGTTGATCAAGGCGACCCACACCATTTTTTTAGGCTCGCAGTCTTGCGGCATCGTAGTCACCAAGGAATAGGTCTCATCGGTTAGCCCGAAGATCAAGTACCACTTAAGGAATGGGTTCTGCGGCATCTTGTTGAGCAAAGACAGGCCGTAAAACACATGGCGCATATTGACAATAGCGGTCGCTAAGACAATCGAACCCACCGACATACCAGCGGCCAGCATAGGAATCATCATGTATTGCGCAGCCCCGGCGTACACAAAAATACTCGCAGCCACTGCCAGCCACCACGCGCCACCCGCTTGGACAAACAAAAACCCAAATACAGTACCCAAAGGGATATACCCCATTGCGACCGGCAGTGTCAGAGCCAAAGCGGAAACGGTCGGCTTTTGAGGCTCGTGCACGAGATTGGGTAAAGGCGCAGACATGGAAAAAAGAAAAATCAGAAAAGTACCGCTATTGTGAACGACCCAAGTCAACTATTTGGCTGGCGGTTTGCGCTATTCTTGGCTAATGAACTTGCTGTGCCCTTCTAAACCGACATCTGCATCCCTTCGCCATTGGCTTTTCGCCCGTGGATCGCTCACGGAACGCTTGCGTCAGCATGGTCAGGTTAGGGTAAAGATTTTGCACCAAGGCAGCCAACATCTGTGGTCTGATGAACAATTCGACTTGGGTCAAATCAACGCCCATACGCGGGAAGTTTTTTTGCTGCTCAACGGCCGGCCTATTGTTTGGGCTCGCAGCGCAACGCTTCACACCGCAATACAAGGTCCTTGGAAGGCGATGACAAATTTAGGAACGCGGCCCTTGGCGGAATTGTTGTTTCAAGACCGCGCCGTATTGCGCAGTCCGCTTCAGGCACACGCCTTAGCTCGCCATGGTGAAGTTGAGAGAAAAATGCGCGGTGCTTGGGCTCAGTTCCATTCGAACACCACCGAAAATCCGATGCCGCGCTGGGGCAGAAGCTCCGTATTTTGGCGTCATGGCCAACCCCTGCGGGTATTCGAAGCGTTTGCACCGTGGGTGCAAACGCTAGATTGCGGTTAAGACGCTTCTTTGGGTGGCGCTACGTAGGCGCTGCCCCCAAATTTAAGCGCACTGTGTTCGCGCTTGGACTGCAAAAAGGGGTAGAACATTTGGTGATACCAACGTTCTTGACCAAATAAATGGTCATCTACCAGGCCCACTTTTTCAGGGAACTTGCGAGTGATCAAGGCCGAGCCAAAAATCAAATCCCAAACAAACAACATATTGCCAAAGTTACCTTTGTAGTGGCCGATGCCGTCATCATTGGTGATCGCGTGGTGCGCCCAATGGGTCGCTGGTGTTGAAATAGTTCGCTCCAACACCCACATCACAGGACGCAGTGCCGGTATTTTGTACAAGGGCTCATCCCAACGCCAAGCGGAGTGGGCTCCCAAAATAATCGCGAGTTTTGCCACGACATACAAAGCGTAAATCATGCCGCCAAAACCCAAGTACAACAAAGCGCCAGCAATCCAAAGGCCCGGCATCATCATGTAGTAGAAGAAGTTATTGCGGAAGGTCACGCGAATGCTCATGTACTGCGCCGAGTGGTGCGCCCGGTGCAGCGGCCACAACAGAGGCGAATGAGAGGCACGGTGCCAAAGGTATTGGGTCAAATCATCACCGACCAACAAGATTCCGACCATGGCATACCAAGGAAGGTGCGCAAGTGAATCTTTCAGTTCAGGAAAGAACGCTAATCCCAACTTGCCGCTAAGCAAAATAGCAAGCGGTTGGGTAATAGCCACAAGACTCAAGAACATCAACAACTCTAGCTTGGTGTCGTTGCTATTGGCGGTTACGGTTGCTTTGTAACGCCGGCTTACGTATTCCATCACCCCAAACCCCAACAAGAGCATGAGTACCAACGCGTTTTGAACTTGCACAGCTGTCATCAATCGTCTCCTAAAGTTTCATCATCTCTTTTAATGATCGCATTGTATGGAATCAATTTTAGAAAATCTAGCAGATTACCCTAGGGTTTACGATCACTCCTAAGTGTTGCTTTAGGTGACTCTCGGGCTAAAAGTCGAGTGATAGGATTGAAAAATGCAATTCAACCAACTCATCAAAGCGCGAAAAAGCGTGCGCGGTTACCAAAATAAACCCGTACCCCGCGAAGTCATAGAAGCCATCATCGAAGTCGCCAAATGGGCGCCCTCGTCTATGAATACCCAACCCTGGCATGTGCATGTGGTTACCGGCGAACCTCTGGAACGCATTCGCAAAGGCAACACCGACAACATGGTGGCTGGAATTCCTCCCAAAAGGGACTTCCCAATGAAGGAGTCCTATGAAGGCGTTCACCGCAAACGCCAAATTGATGTAGCCGTCCAACTCTTTGAGGCCATGGGCATTGAACGGGAAGACAAAGAGCGCCGAACCGACTGGGTGATGCGCGGATTTCGCCAATTTGACGCGCCCGTGTCCTTGGTCTTAACCTACGACAAGTACCTTGAGCCCGCCGCTATCAGCCAGTTTGACTTAGGCGCTTTTTCACATGCTATCGTATTGGCCGCTTGGGAACAAGGTTTAGGATGCGTGATCAACGGACAAGGCATCATGCAATCCAGCGTGGTGCGCGAACACGCGGGAATCCCAGAAGACCAGAACATCATGATCTGTATTGCGCTTGGGTATCCCGATGAGAGTTTTGTCGCCAACAGCGTGAAATCGGTTCGTGCTGACAACGCCACCTTTGTTCGCTATGTGGGTTTCGACGAAGCTACACATACTTAAAACAGAAAGATTCTTATGAGCTCTGAGTTACTTGAAACTTTTCATGATGGCATTGCAACTCTGACCATTAACCGCCCCCAATCTCGAAACTCCATGACCACGGAAGTAATGCAAGGGCTGTCAGAAGCCATGCCTCGGCTTGCCAACGACCCTGCGGTTCGATTGGTCGTTTTGACAGGCGCAGGCGGGGCTTTTTGTGCCGGGGGGGATGTGAAAGGCTTTGTGAATAAAGAGCCAGGCTCGGCGAATTCATTGCCTTTCGAGCAAAACGTGAACCTCCTGCGAGCGAGTATGGAAGTCAGCCGGTGGCTTCATGAAATGCCCAAACCCACCTTAGCTGTTATTTCTGGTCCTGCTGCGGGTGCCGGTCTGTCATTGGCTTTGGCCTGCGATATGCGAATTGCTGCAGACGACGCCAAACTCACCACCGCCTTCTCCAAAATTGGGCTCTCTGGCGATTTTGGTGGCAGTTATTTTTTAAATCTTTTAGTCGGGGCCGCCAAAGCCCGTGAGATGTACTTCACAGGTGAGGTGGTATTGGGAGCACAAGCAGCGCTTATAGGACTCGTGAACCGGTCTGTCCCCAAAGATCAACTGGCCCAAGCGGCTCACGATTGGGCGCTTGAGCTGGCTGCGTTACCCACCTTGGCTATTGGTTACATGAAACGTAACCTCAATGCGGGATTGCGGGGCTCTCTATCAGAGGTTCTTGACTTAGAGGCGATACACATGATTCGGACTTTTGAAACCGAAGACCATAAAGCAGCCGCCATCGCTTTTGTCGAGAAAAAATCGCCGCGCTTTCAAGGCCATTGACTGCACTATCATCCGGCACAAGAGTTTTCATCCTCCCCTTTTTGATAAGAAAGATATGCAATGACTAATCTAGCATTAACTCCAGAGTTTTTTAAAGTACGCATGCAAGAAGTGTTTGACCGGCAAGCCGCTACCGCCTTAAGACTGCGCAGCTCAACCGCAGACGAGCGCATCGCAAAAATTCGTAAGCTACGTGATGCGGTGATTGCCCATACCGAAGACTGCTACCACGCGGCCTACGCCGACTTTAAAAAACCACCCGGTGAAGTTGATTTGGCTGAAATTTTGCCTATTTGCGTTGAAGCCAATGATGCGATTCGCAAGCTCAAAAAATGGATGAAGCCCACCCGGGTCTGGCCTACGCTTCTCACTGGTGGAACACGCAGCCACGTTCAATACGTCCCACGTGGGCGCTGTCTGATCGTTGGGCCATTTAATTACCCCATCAACTTAACGCTGGCACCTTTGGTGTCTGCCGTCGCGGCCGGCAATACAGCGATTTTGAAGCCCTCAGAATTAACACCCCACATGTCGGCCCTGATTGCAAAGATCGTAGGCGAAGTTTTCTCTGAAGATGAAGTCGCAATTTTCCAAGGGGAAGCCGATGTAGCCCAAGCCTTGCAAGAATTGCCGTTTGATCATATTTTCTTTACTGGCAGCCCGGCGATTGGAAAGCTCGTCATGGCAGCAGCGGCCAAGAACCTCACAAGCGTCACGCTCGAACTCGGCGGCAAAAGCCCGACCATTGTGGATGCCAGCGCCAACCTCAAACTGGCAGCTAAAAATATCATGTGGGCTAAGTTTGCTAACTCAGGTCAAACCTGTATCGCGCCTGACCATGTCTTTGTTCACGAAAGCGTCAAAGACCAATGGGTTGACATTTGCCGCGAAGAACTGAAAAAAGCCTATGGCACCAGTTTGGCCGACCAACAAAACAGCCCCCACCTGGCACACATGGTTAACGCCCGCCATACCGGTCGCGTCAAAGCCCTGCTTGAAGATGCCACAGCACACGGCGCTCGCTCACTGACAGGTGGTGGCATGGGAGAGTCCGATTGCTTTATTCAGCCGACGCTGTTGGACAAGGTCCCAGACGCGGCTCGCGTGATGCAAGAAGAAATTTTTGGACCCTTGCTGCCTATCATCGGATTTACGAATCTAGACGAAGTCATTGAGCGCATCAATGCTGGACCCAAACCGCTGGCTTTATACGTTTACAGCAAAACCGAAAAAAATATTGATGCTGTTTTAACGCGCACCGTCTCAGGCGGGGCTTGCGTTAACCACTCACTCATGCAATTCTTACAAGGCAACCTGCCTTTCGGCGGAGTGAATAACTCTGGCATCGGCAATGCCCACGGGCATTACGGCTTCAAAGCCTTTAGCCATGAACGCGGAGTGGTTCGAACCCAGTTCTCTATTGCAGCGACTCTTTTCTCTGCTGGCGAAGTTCCGCCGATCATTCGTAAATTGATGCGTTCGGCTTTCAAAATTTTATAAGTGGCATGGGCGCCCAAAAGGCGCTCATGGTTTCACTGATTTTTGGAATAAACGTGAAAAAGCAATTACAGTAATGCTTTTTAGTGCCCTCGGGCATTTTGACGAATGTACAGTTTCAGCGGCTTCCATAATTTCTCACAAATGCGCGAGCTCTTGGCTTTGAAAAGTCATCTTCAAAAAAAAGCCGCCCATGCTGTTTGAGCATTGCGCCCAATGCCAACGTTGTTGTCACATCGAGGAAGATTTTCCACCCCTCGAGGTTTCATTAACGAAGGATGAAGCGCAGGTTTACGGCAGTATTTGTATCGAGAACCATTGCACGCATTTAGGCGACCAAGGTTGTGATTTGGGTGAGGCCAAACCCGTGAGCTGCAAGCTCTACCCCTTATCCTTTGAACCCCGCTCAAGAACATTTCAATTTGATGTGGAATGCCCTCTTAAGGACCGTTATTTCGCACAATTGTCAGACCCAAAGAGTGAAGCCTCCTTGCATCTTCTGAGCATGTCAAATATTATCAAAGGCTTAGAAAAAACCGACCACGAATTTCTAGAAAATAATTATGCAATCGATGTTGATTACTTCGAATTAGAAACCTTGCCAGTCAGTCCATTTAAGCCAAAAATATAGACATGCGCATGCAATTTACCGAAAACCAAGAAACCTTGGAGGTTTACGATCACGCGCAAGGCGATCCTGAACACTTCGATCTAGAACATCAATCTTGGAACGCTGAAAATCTGTGTGTGGAAAGCTACCACGAAGAGATTCTTTACTACACCTCGCGCTGGGATGCGTTGTGTCCTTATGTGAATGTTTCTCCTGAGATGATTGCAATGGCCCAAAAGCCATTCATTGTT
>Ga0247844_1002703_pt1 | contig 28242 bp, 27 predicted proteins | sample LaCtaG_FD_192421 | JGI IMG/M metagenome (GOLD analysis project Ga0247844, IMG submission 192421) | Freshwater microbial communities from meromictic Lake La Cruz, Castile-La Mancha, Spain - LaCruzMarch201714.5m_1 | ecosystem: Environmental > Aquatic > Freshwater > Lake | place: Spain: Castile-La...
ATATTTGTAGTATTTGTCACCAAAGGAGATCCCGAAAATCTTAACTGCTGGAACTTTTACGTATTTAGTAAACTCTAAATTGACATTATTCATTCCAGTTACAGATGAAGTTTGCGTAGTAACTGTTTCTGTAATTGTTTTGGTTAAGTATTTTTTTAAATATGGAGTAGCATCTGCATACCATTGATACAACGAATAAGGTGCTCTTCCAGGAAGCCAATTATCATCACCGTTCCATTTGAGAGTGGGCTGTAATGCTCTCCAAAAACTTCCTTTTGGAGGTGGGTTAGGAACGAGTGGATTACCAGTAGAGTGAGCAAACCTATAAGCATCATACCATGTCGTATTCGGATTTGCATCATAGTAATAAATTATTTCATCTCTAACATATACAGTTGTTTTGCTTCCCGTCCATACCGTGAATGGAAATGGAACATTTTGTGGTACTGCCTCAGATGGTATTTCAGTCTCTGTTCCATCAGCTTTATACATTTTATACATGGCTTTAGATACATCTGTCGTTTCATTTCCATTACTATCATACATCACACTACGAGTGACTGTTTGTGGTATTCCTGAAGTTGTTACAGTTGTTACGATATTAGGAATGGCACTGCCACTCGTTACGGTAGTACCATTGACTTTTGTCAATATATAGCCACCAATAGAACTCACATTCGTTTGAATTGCAAATGTAGCAAGGTTTTCAATGTCGGAGTATTTAGGGCTTCCATTGACATTTTCCCATCCTGTACCGGGGGAAAATTCAGCCATCTTCTCAATATCTACATTCTCTTTCTTTAAGCATGAATCATAATACTCATGACTATTTAAAAGCAATATTGGATAGAATTTATAGTATGAGTCACGTTCGTTTCCTTCACTGGTATAACTGGCTGCTTTTTTCATCTCAAAAGCTGCCAACTGCTTCTCTTCATCGCTCTCTTGGTAGCTGGCTACATTCTCTTTATTACTTTGACTTCGCTTAGTTTGCATCTGAACATAGGCAATAGAGCCAACACCAAGTATAACCACTAATGCTACTATGACACTGACTACGGCAAGTGTCGACCCACTATTTTTTTTCATGGCTCCCCCTTTTGTTTCCAGACTATCTTACTCTCATATTTTCTTGTAGTTACACAAAAATCCACAAACCATTATTACCGGCACTGTTGGCCGGTCTCTTCATTATAGCAAATAGAGATTCTTATTTTCTTTTTCTTGTTGTACTATAAGTATACCAAAAAAATCGCAATTTTTCACTAATTGTTCACAAATTAATAAAAAAAAATTCTTATTCAGTTTTTTTGAATAAGAATTTATATTTTTTTCTTTGAAACCATTAGGATTATTTACCTACATATTTTATACTCTAATGATAATTTAATGTTTTTTGCATGTACATATAATTACTTGCTATTAATTATTGGTCAAATGCAGTTAAAGTGTTGCTTAACTCTACTCCGCGATTTTTATCTGCTGACTGTTCTTTTCCACTTAGTGTTACTATTACTGATTTTCCAGCAGTCATAATGTAAGGAAGTTCAATATATGAGTTTGTTCCCACTTTAATTTGACTTACTGAAGAAGCATTTTTGATTGCCACAACAAGTGAACCATCTGTAATGCTAGAGGGTAAACTGTCTGAGGTAATTTTTATCATATTCGTTTCATTGATATTGGTTGTTACCCCTGTCGTCAAAACTTTATTACTGTAAATCTCGCTTCTTTGAGTAGTGAATATCGGTTCATAAGTAGGAGCAACTCCTGTATCTCTTGATAAGTAAGAGATGCTCATACCTGCTAAGCCATCTGTCGCCCCCAAAGTGGAAAGATTGATAGAGAATTTTGTGTCCACAGAACCTGACATTAGATTACCAATGACTATTCCAGGAATATTATATGTTTGAGTTGTTACATTATAGGTGTTGGTATACTCATCATAAAACTGAAAGGTTTTTGTTTGCCCTGGAAATATAACTGTTTCTGGAAGATAAAATTGATTGGTTGTTAGAACAACAAACTTCACACTTCCACTACCAGAAAGTTTATCATAGATAACTTCTGCAGAGCCAGAAGTTGGAGTAATAGGCGTTTTCCCCACTGTCTCTCCAATACAATACCCTATAAGTTCATTGCTATTGGATGTCCTTTGTTGAAAATACATCAAATAAGGCTTTTCAATGTCAGAAGATGCACTTCCTGGAGGATTTTCACTCTCAGTCGGTTTCACTTTCAGTACAATTTCACTGTTTGAAATTTTTTGCACATAGTAGCTTCTTTCAACTTGGCGCTCCATCACATTCATAGCAGTAATAATCGCTTCATTTCGCACAGCTGATGCTGTGGATTTTTGAAACGATTTTGAGAGACTGCTTATCGTTACAACAATCGCACCAACAATGATACCTACAAGAGCCACACCTATCATCAATTCCACCAAGGTAAATCCGTTGCGTTTCATCTCTCCCCCTTATGTCGTTGTGTCAAGTTGTGTTGTTTCACGTATTTCAGGAATGATAAAGTCCACCACCGCACTCTTACTTGAACTGCTACCTAAATTCCAATTAACAGAAACTTTACCAGAGATAAAATTTTGATTTTGTTCATTATTAGAATATATCTCTGTACCGTTAGAGAGCGTTGGTGTGGTTTTTGCCAATACTACCGTAACCGATAACTTAGAAGGTGAAATTCCAAGGTTTTTTATTCGAATAGGATCATTTCCAAAATCAAAATCTTGATTAAATCCATTTTCAATTTCCCATGTATTGCTGATTGAATAAACCTTTTTGTATATATGAACCATTGTTGCTGAGCCTGAACTAATTGGCACATCTTCTCCGAAATCATTAATTTTAGTATTTAAATACGTATATCCTTTTTGTTTAACAAGGTTTGCAATCGTTTGAGCGACTTCACCGCCTTTTGTTCTATACACGTTTTCTAATTGTGTTTTATATACTGTGTCATATATGGCTAGAAGTGAGAGCATTACCATCAATAAAATCAAAATAGCAATCATACTTTCTAAGAGTATTGACCCATTTTTTTTCATATTCCCACCCCCTCTTTAAAAAAACTGTATCATGATAATTACAAGGGCAATTCCCATAAATGGTCCTAAAGGAATTTGCGTTTTTCTTCCTGTTTTACATACCTTCATCATAATAATAGCAAATATGGCTCCTAAAATAAATGTGTATAGAAAATACATATAAAGCGTTCTAAAATCCACATATCCCAAAAATGCGCCTATACCTGCCGCAAGTTTTACATCTCCAAAACCAAATACCTCTTGACCGTAGATGGCTTCTGAAAAGGCATACACCATTAAAAATGGAAATGCAAACAGTGCAGAACCTATAAAGGCAGACCAAGGATCAACCATGTTCCAAGGGAGTATTGAGAGTATTATCCCCAGAATTACAAGACCTAAAGTCAATCTATCTGGTAGTATCATCTTTTTCAAATCAATGATTACAGCTATTAAGACAATACTTAACAACATCGCCATCTTTATAAAATCAAATGACATATCATATTTTATATACACTAAAAGAAAAAGTGCCCCTGTGATAATTTCAATCAGAGGGTATTTTAAGGATATGTTGGTCTTACAATGACCACATTTTCCTCTTAAAAAAATAAAACTTAAAACTGGTATATTTTCCCAAGGTCGCAATTTTGCCTTACACTTAGGACAATGGGAAGCCGGCCACACGACAGACTTCCCTTCTGAAATTCTATAAATACATACATTATAAAAACTTCCAAATAGAAGTCCTACAATGAATACGATAAATGACATATTCCCACCCTATATTAGATCTTTTACATCGGTTATAATTGAATTTTTTTTGATACTGTTTTGTGCAAGTAAATTGAGCGTTTCAATATATGTACCTTGATAGAATATAGAAACTGTACCCATAACTTGATTTTTATTTATATTTGAATCTAGCGCTTTAGGAAGTGAATAGGTGTAAGTTATCTTATTTTGCGTTCCCTTTATGATATTGAGTATCACAGTTTGTGAGGCAATCAAATTCAAAGTTTTAACATCACTCCATTTTACAGGAAGGGTTTTTACAACCCCATTTTCTTTAAACACAGGGTACGAAACTACGCTACTATAAGCTAAATTAATATACTGTTTTGCCAAATCATCTCTCATTTGCTCCGTCTTTCCACCTAATACAACAATAATATACTTTTTGCCACCACGATTTGTGGTAACAACTATATTGTATTTTGCTTCATTATGATGCCCTGTTTTCATTCCCGTTGTACCTGGAACTGAAATTAAGATGGGATTGGTACTATACAATTTAATGCTTCCATTGCAGATTTTAGCTGTTCCTAAACTACATATCGACATAAATGTTTTCGATTGCTCCAATTTAGACGCTAGAATGGCTAAATCCGCAGCTGTGGATACATCTAAAGGTTTTCCAGTCATAGAAGATGGCAACCCATCCGGTGTATAAAAATGTGTATTTTTCATACCTAGGGAGTTTGCTGCCGCATTCATTTGTGCAACAAAATTGGCTACATTTCCATTCCCCTCTAAATACGCCAATGCAACAGCTGCATCATTACCAGAGGGAATAATCATCCCTTTTAACAAATCGTCCACCATAATCTCTTGACCACGTGGCAATTCTGCACTACTTCCTGACGTATTCGCTGCAACGCGATTTACCGTTGTTACAGTTGAGAGGGAAATTTTTCCCTCTTGAATATTCTCTAGTGTAACATAAGCGGTCATCAATTTTGTGATAGAAGCTAACGGCCATACACTATTGATGTTACTTCCTGCCACATAGCTTCCATTAACATCGGCTACAATCCATTCGGTGCAGTTAGGTGTTGATCCATTTGTAAAAGTGAAAACACTCAATAACACGAAAAGTGAAAACCCTAAAAAAAAGCTTTTTTTCACAAACACTACCCCTTTTTGATTAATTAATTGTACCATATTGTGAATAGTATTGATACGCTTGATTAATAATTTTTTGTGGATTTACATGTAACCACTCCACGGTTGGACTACCAAACACCAACACGATAAACGCAACATTTCCACGCTGAACACTTGCCACAACATTAAATTTAGCCTTATCATGGTTTCCTGTTTTCATTCCATTAATACCAGGAACATTGTTCAACAGCCACTGATTGCTATTTCTAATTTGGTAAGTTCCACTGTCGATGGTTGCGTATTTTTGACTTGAAATTTGAATATACGTCGGTGTATTATAAAGCTTTGTCGCTAGAATCGCCATATCTGCCGCTGTAGATACATCCATCCCACGTCCACCGGTCATCGTTGGAGGCAGCCCACATGATGTATAAAATTTTGTATGATTCATTCCAAGGGATTTAGCTGCTGCATTCATTTGCGCAACAAATGCATTGTAATTTCCCCCTGAAATCATGAGTGCAATCGCAGTGGCTGCATCATTTCCTGAAGGCATGATTGCGCCCTCTAATAAATCATACAGAGAGATCGTCTCACCTTGATATAGGTAAGCCGAGCTTCCACCTATGGTTTTTGCAGTTGCTTGCCAAGGAACAGTATACATACTATTTAAACTGAATTTCCCTTGTTGAACCGCTTGGAGCGCAACGTATGCAGTCATCATTTTTGTAATTGAAGCCATCGGCCATACAGTATTGATATTTTTTCCTGCAATAAATTGCCCTTTAGTGTTGATCAGCAGCCATGATTGACATGGTCCAACTTTGATGGCTGGAGGTAAACTGCCCGTTTGAGATGTTGTGATGTATTGTGACGCTTTAGACGCAGATTTACTTGTGGCTGTTGAAGCGTTTGATGCCGTTGAAGTGGTGCTTTGAGTAACTGTTGTTGGAACCGTTAACTTCATTCCCACCGTAATACGACTGCTTCTCATACCGCTAGCCTTTTGTATCGCTTGAGGTGTTGTTTTATATTGATTTGCAATTCCGGTTAAAGTGTCGCCTCTTTTAACAACATAGGTTACCGTTGTTAACGTAGAGGGTGTACTAGAACTTTGAGGTGAAGAAACAACCGTTTTCGTCACGGGGGTTGCAATTTTTTGAGTTGTTGGAATTATCAACTTCATACCAGGCTTAATCATGCCGTTTGCCATTCTATTGGCATGTTGAATAGAGATGGCTGTTGTATTATACTTTCTCGCAATACTTGATAATGTGTCGCCTTTTTGCACAACATAATTGATGTATACTGTTTTAACAGTCGCAGTTTGTGTACTTGAACTGTTCGAAGAAGTTTTCGCACTAACGCACAAAACTACCGCTAAAAACAGAACACATACAATGATTATTTTTTTCTTCACTATCCTCTCCTATACCTATTATATTGGGTTTTTATCAATGTGGAAAACTATGTGGATATGTTTGCAATCACTGTTGAAACTCTTGATTATCATCTATTTCCACCACTTTGTCATCTTCTAGTTTAACCATTGATGTCACCATATCGTCACCAACATTCATAATTCTGACACCTTGTGTAGCTCTTCCTATGGTTGAAATAGATTTCACCTCTGTTCTAATCAATGTTCCTGATTTTGTGATAATCATCACTTCATCATCTTTTTGACAGAGTTTGATAGCAACCACAGAACCTGTTTTTTCTGTCACTTTAAGGTTGATAACCCCTTTTCCCGAACGTTTTTGCAGAAGATAATTTTCTACTTTTGTTCTCTTACCATACCCTTTTTCTGATATGGTTAAAATGGTTGACTCTTCTTCAACTTTAATAGAGCCTACAACACAATCTGTCGTTCTTAATCTAATTCCGATAACGCCACTCGCAGTTCTTCCTGTATGTGATACATCAGAACTGTTAAATCTAATGGCAAATCCAAGTTTTGTACCAATAACAACTTCCGTATCACCCTCTAATTTAAGAACATTAACCAAATCATCATCATCTTTTAATGTAATCGCTCTTATTCCAGAACGGTTGATGTTTTTATAGAGGCTCAGAGATGTTTTCTTCACAATTCCTTTATGAGTAACAAAGAGCAGTTGTTCTGTTTCACTATATTCTCGTGTTTGGATGATTGCGTTAACTTTCTCATCATCCCCCATTTGAATTAGATTTTGAACCAATTTACCTCTCGCATTTTTCCCCACTGTTGGAATTTCATATACTTTTAAGTTATATACTTTTCCTAAATTAGTAAAGATAAGAAGCGTATCATGATTACTTGCTAGATACATGTTTTCTATGAAATCGTCCTCAAGTGTGCTGGTCGCATTAGAACCTCGTCCCCCACGTTTTTGAGTTCTGTAAAGCTCTATTGGCATACGTTTGATGTATCCTCCATTTGTAAGCGTAACAATCACAGGCTCATCTTTAATCAAATCTTCAATATTGATTTCTTTGATATCTGCTTGAATTTCTGTTCTTCTCTCATCACCAAACTGATCCTTAACTTCTGCAATTTCTGTAGAAATGATTCCGTAAATCAAGTGTGGATTTGCCAATATCTCTTTAAGTCTTATGATTTCTGACATTAAGAATGCATACTCTTCATCTATTTTAGCACGTTCCATGTTGGTTAAACGTTGCAGTCTCATCTCAAGAATGGCTTTTGCTTGAATTTCAGAGAACTTGAATTTCTCAATTAAACGCTCGCGTGCCTCTTGAGTATCCTTTGATGCACGAATGGTTGCAATAACCTGTTCGATATGATCTAAAGCTATTCTAAATCCTTCTAAAATATGCGCCCGTGCCTCACACTTGTTAAGTTCAAAACGCGTTCTTCTTGTGATAACTTCAAAACGATGTTCAAGATAGTAGTGTAAAATCTCTTTTAAATTAAGAACTCTTGGAATATTTTTAACTAAAGCAAGTAAAATAATACCAAAAGTCACTTCCATGTCCGTGTACTTAAAAAGCGTATTTAGGACAACTTCTGCGTTCTCTCCACGTTTTATCTCAATGACGATTCTCATCCCATCTCTGTCTGATTCATCACGAAGATCACTGATTCCAGTAATTTTTTTATCTTTTGCAAGCTCAGCAATATTTTCAATCAATCTTGCTTTATTCACTTGATAAGGAAGCTCATGAACAATAATTGTTTGACGATTACCGTTATCTTTGTCAATAATTTCAGCTTTAGCCCGAACACGAATCTTACCTCTACCTGTCTTATATGCCTCTAAAATACCACCCATTCCATTAATGATTCCTCCAGTTGGAAAATCAGGGCCTTTTAAATGCTCATAAAGATCCTCAACTGTTGCCTCTGGGTTTGAAATTAAACATTGAATAGCATCTACAAGCTCTCCTAAATTATGAGGGGGAATGTTTGTTGCCATACCTACAGCAATACCAGCCGATCCATTTAAAAGAAGGTTTGGAAGCTTTGCTGGAAGAACCGATGGTTCAACCAATGTTTCATCAAAGTTTTTTGTAAAATCAATGGTGTCTTTATCAATATCATCTAAAAGACCTGTTGTGATTTTAGCCATTCTTGCTTCCGTATAACGCATCGCTGCCGCACTATCACCATCAACAGAACCAAAGTTTCCATGACCTTGCACAAGCATATATCGGTAGTTGAAATTCTGCGCCATTCTAACCATTGCATGATAAACTGCAGTATCTCCGTGAGGATGATACTTACCTAAAACCTCTCCTACAATTCTTGCTGATTTTTTGTAGGCCTTATCATAAGTCATTCCCATTTCGTTCATTGCAAATAAAATTCTTCTGTGAACAGGTTTTAAACCATCTCTCACATCTGGAAGTGCACGACTTACAATAACACTCATGGAATAATCAAGATAAGAGGCTTTTATCTCATCTTCGATATATATATCGGAAACTCCTTGATTATCCTCTGTTTCAATACTCTCTGCTACTGCTACTTCAAGTATTTCATCATCATTTATAATATCTGACATCTTATCTCCCTTAAATATCTAAGTTTCTTACATATTTTGCATGTTTTTCTATAAACTCTCTTCTCGGTTCAACTTTTTCGCCCATTAAAATATCAAAAAGTTGATCTGCTACGATGGCATCTTCTAATGTAACTTTTAGAAGCGTTCTTGATTCAGGGTCCATGGTAGTAGACCAAAGTTGCTCAGGGTTCATCTCTCCTAACCCTTTATAACGTTGAATCGTTGTCTTGTCACCCATTTGTGCAAGCACACGTTGAAGTTCAGCATCTGAATAAGCATACACCTCTCTTTTTCCCGCCGACACTTTATAAAGTGGTGGTTGAGCTATATAGATGTGTCCTCCATCAATCAATGGCTTTAAATAACGGTAGAAGAAGGTTAATATCAGTGTTCTAATATGTGCTCCATCCACATCCGCATCGGTCATAATGATGATTTTTCCATAACGAATTTTAGAAAGGTCAATATCATCTCCAATGTTTACACCAAACGCTGTAATCATAGAACGAATTTCATTGTTTTCTAATGCTTTGTGAAGTCCTGATTTTTCTACGTTTAAAATTTTTCCTCTCAAAGGAAGTATTGCTTGAAAATGTCTGTTTCTTCCCTGTTTTGCAGAACCACCCGCCGAATCTCCTTCGACTAAATATACTTCACACTCAGCAGGATCTTTTGAGGCACAATCTGAAAGTTTTCCAGGCATAAAAGAGATGTCTAAAGCATTTTTTCTCATCACAAGATCTCTTGCTTTTTTAGCTGCTTCTCTCGCTCTTTTTGAGATAGATATTTTATCAATAATCTCTTTGGTTATTTTCGGAGTATCTTCTAAAAATCTCTTTAAATGTTGGGTTACAATTCCAGATACAATCCCAGTCACTTCAGAGTTTCCAAGTTTTGTCTTAGTCTGTCCTTCAAATTGAGGTTCAGGGACTTTTACATTGATGATTACAGAAAGTCCTTCACGTACATCACTTCCTTGAAATGCAACATCCTTTTCTTTGATAAAACCTAGTGATTTAGAAACATCATTGATAACGCGGGTAAGAGCTGTCTTAAACCCCGATACATGCGTTCCCCCTTCGTGGGTGTTGATATTATTTACAAACGAAAAGATAGCCTCTTTTTCGTGATCAACATAGACCATAGCAATTTCAACTTGAACATCTAAATCCTCACCACTCATAAACACAGGAATAGGCGTAATCAACGCTGTTCCTTTATTTAAATCTAAAATATAATCTTTTATTCCACCTTCAAACTCATAAACTTCTTGTAAAATAGCGTTCTCATCACGTAAATCTTCTACAATAATTTTAAGTCCTCTATTTAGATAAGCAATCTCCTTCATTCTTGAGGCAATTACTTCGAACTCATATTCTAATGTTTCAAAAATGGTATCATCTGCTAAAAATGTTGTTTTTGTTCCCGTTTTGTCAGATGGCTCACATTTTTCAACGTTTTCTAGAGGTTTACCCTTTTCATAAGTTTGACGCCACACAAATCCTTCTCGACACACCTCAACTTTTAACCAAGTTGAGAGGGCATTTACCACTGAAGCCCCTACACCGTGAAGACCTCCAGAAACCTTGTATCCGCCTTTTTCAAATTTTCCGCCCGCATGTAAAACGGTCATAACAATTTCAAGAGCCGATCTTTTTTGTTGTGCATGCATTCCAACGGGAATTCCTCTTCCGTTGTCCTCTACACTGATAATATTTCCTGGGAGAAATGATACTCTAATGTCTTTACAATATCCTGCCAACGCTTCATCTACTGAGTTGTCAACAATTTCATAAATCAGGTGATGAAGACCACGAATAGATGTGCTACCAATATACATTCCTGGACGTTTTCTAACAGCTTCTAATCCTTCTAATACTTTAATATCGCTTGCTGAATATCCTGCCACGCTCTTTTCCTCCATCTTTTTTTTTTCGTTTTTCCTCTTGTTCTAATTTGAAATATTTGATTTTTTCAACAATAAATTTATCATCTTCAGTTTCAAACATCACTCTATAATATTTTATAAGAAGTCGATAATAACTCTCATCTTGACTGTCATAAGTTCTCTCTAAAAATGTTCGCCACCTCTCTAATAAGTGCATTTTAACTTTTGTAAATTCAAAATGCGTTAGAGAACCAATCTCTTGTTTCGCTTCTAAATAAGCTATTGATGGCTTTTTATAAAACAATTTTATTATTTTAGAAACTCTATCTCTCTCTTGATTCGCTTTGCATGTATCGCACACCCTATCTTTTTCAAAGGTATAACTACCACACAGCATACATTTTATAAGACCTTGCTCTTTAAGCTTTTTGATTCTTTTAAAATTATTAGAAAGCATTTTATACATACTCTCTTTTATCTCTAAATCTTCAATTTCCCGAACCACGCTTTTAATGGTTAAAATATCCTCTTTAGAAAGCGTCACATCTGCGATTGAAAAAAGCGTTTCCTCTTTATCTTCCTCTTTCAACTCTAACGATTTTCTACCCATCTCAACAACAAAATCAATTTTATCCACAATGAAATCATTGAAACGCAAATTGATATTCTCTTTTATTTTCTCTTTTAAAAAATTTAGTTGAGTAATCCATGCAGAATTCTCTGCCGCTATTTTAAGTTTCTTATCTTTAATGAAAACAGGATAGGATTTTGAAGCCAGTTGAAGTCCTACAATATCAACCCATCTGTTTCTAACTCTTTCTAAAAGAAAATAGTTGCTATTTTTACTCTTATCTTCAACAATCTCTTTAATATGCTTTAGTGCCATAACTATCTTGAGATTTCAAACTCTTGATTTTGAAAACGCACAGTGTCACCCGGATAGAGTTTTCTCCCTCTTCTCTCTTCAATTTCACTATTTACAACTACTTGACTGGTTTGAATATAAAATTTTGCATCACTTCCACTATCAACCACGCCTGCAAATTTTAAAAACTGATCTAATTTAATAAATTCTGATTGAATAATTATTTTTTTCATCTCTACCCCTTAATTTTGTCTTTTAACATATTAATGTCATTTGCAAGGTATTTATCTCTTTTCATGTCCTCTTCTACCTTACTGATAGAGTGAAGCACTGTCGAGTGATCTTTTCCACCAAAGACTGTTCCAATGGCTACGAGCTGCATATCTAAAAGTTCTCTCAATAAATACATAGCAACCTGTCTTGCATTAGAAATCTCTTTTTGTCTCTTTTTAGATTTCATCTCCTCTTCACTGATATCAAAATGCTCCGATACCACAGAGAGTACCTTCTCTTTTGTCACAGCTTTGGTTTTAGAACGCATTTTCTCTCTTAAAACGTCTTCCACCAACTCAACGGTGATAGGTTGCTTCTTAATTGAAGACATGGCAATAATTTGATTTAAAGAACCTTCAAGTTCTCTAATATTTGAACTCACATGTTCTGCAATGGTTTCTAACGCATTAATTGGAACATGAACGTTTTCCTGTTCTGCCTTTTTTTGTAGTATTGCCACACGCGTTTCATAGTCTGGAAGTTGAATGTCAATGCTTAATCCCCCTTCAAAACGTGAAACCAAACGTTTTTCTAGCTTCTCAAGACTTTTGGGAGGTCTATCACTGGTTAATACAATTTGTTTTCCCGAATCTTTCAACTCGTTAAACGTAAAGAAAAACTCCTCTTGTGTCTCTATCTTACCTGCTAAAAACTGAATATCATCAATCAAAAGCAAATCTAAATTTCTATATTTATTTCTAAACCCTGGCATATTCGATATTTTAATGGCTGCAATAAAATCATTGGTAAACTGCTCTGAAGAACAATAATATACTTTCTTGTTCGGGTTTTGTTTTAACACTTCATTCCCTATGGCTTGCATTAAATGGGTTTTACCTAGTCCTACATCTCCATATAAAAAAAGTGGGTTATATTTTTTTCCTGGTTCTCTCGCTACAGCTTGTGACGCAGTAAACGCAAATTCGTTGGTTTTCCCTACAACAAATTCAGAAAATGTATTTTTTGGTTGTAGCTTTGTCTCAAATACTTCGTGATTGTGCGCCTCTACTCTTCTATCGTTTTCACTTAAACGTGAAATAATATCATTTTCTAACGTATAATTTTCAGGGATACTCTCCTTTTTAACTTCTACGATGACGTCTGTATACCCATCCATAATAAGAATCTGATTTAGTATCTCTGTTACTTTACCACTGATTTTTTCTTCAAATTTTTCTTTGATTAATTTATTATCTACACTTAAGTAAAGATGATTGTTTTCAAATCTCATCGGTTTTGCATTTGTTACAATCATAGAAAAATCAGATTCATTAATGGTTTGTCCTTTTTGCATTTCAAGAACTTTAAATACTCTTTCCCAGACTTTCTCAGCTTGGTCTAACATGAAGCCCCCTGTCAATTTTTCATTAAATACTATTTCATATTATAGCAAAATTCTCAAGATTTTTCAACTATTTGACATACTTTTCCACATTTTCTCATTTTTTAAACTTTTCAACATCTACACAGGGTTATCCACATTCCCATTCCAACAAATTCAACCCCCTTTTGTTTTTTTACACATTTCAACATTTTTTCCACATAAACATATCAACACTAGAAAAATAAAGGTTCTATATAAGTTTGTCAACATGCTCTTTCCACAATGCGTAAAACACGTTTACTCTATGATTAAATTATGTGGGAAATTTTATCCCCTCATGTTCGAATGTGGGAAAGTTTTTTTTTTCAACAAAGAGTTGGTTATAAAAAATTGACTTTACTCCTACAAAACAAAAGCTTCTAACATTTCCACAGCCCCTACTACTACTTCTACTATTCTTTTAATTAAATATTTCTTTAAAAGAGATGTGGATAATCTTCTAAATTTCTTAACTCTAAAAATTATATGAAAATTCATTATTTATAGAGGTTATCTCCATTACTCATAATTATACATCAAAAAATCCACAAATTTGTCAACAAAATAAAAAAAAATCATTTTTTTTTAAGTATAACTTTTAATAACCTTGACATATTGAGAATTTTAAAGTAAAATATATCAATGTGACTTAAATCGAAGAATGAATAGAAAGGGAGTGCATATATCATGAAAAGAACTTTTCAACCAAATAATAGAAAAAGAAAAAAAGATCATGGTTTCAGAAACAGAATGGCTACTAAAAACGGTAGAGATGTTTTAAAAAGAAGAAGACTTAAAAAGCGTGCTAAATTATCTGCATAATTAAACCCGGGTTAAACCTCGGGTTTTTCATTAATTATTCTATGATAAAAAAGGATTAACGATGTATCCCAAGCTAACCAGTGAAGAGATTATCCATTTACAAAACAGTCCCAATAAGCTCTATACAAGATTTTATGTAATTTTATATGAAAAAAGCCCTAATACGGGGTTTGCTTTTATTGCTAGTAAAAAAGTTGGAAATGCTGTCGTAAGAAATCAATCAAAACGTTATCTTAGGGAGTATATTCGTCTAAATCAGCATGCCATAATAAAAAAAAATATTTTAATTATATGTAAAAAAAATATTTTAAATGCCCTTAATAAAGGAGCTAAATATTCTGAATTTGAAAAAGATTTACATAACGCACTAAAAAAGATATCATAGCGAGGTAAAATGAAATATATATTAATATCGCTTGTATGGATTTATAGAAAGGGCATATCTCCTTTCATTCCTAGTCGTTGTAGATTTTATCCAACTTGTTCCACCTATTCTTTAGAATCTTTACAGAAACATGGTGCCTTAAAAGGAACTCTTTTAACACTATATAGGGTGCTTAGATGCCATCCTTTTCATCCGGGTGGGTATGATCCTGTTCCGGAAAATTTTAATTTAGGAGAAAAAATTTATGAAGGAATTAGAGCAGTTTTTAGCAATTTGTCTTCATTTTTTAAACGATTACACCCATAACTTTGGTGTAGCTATTATCATTCTTACTTTTTTAATAAGACTTTGTCTCTTCCCTCTTGGAATAAAACAAGACCGTTCTATGAAACAGATGAGAGAGATGCAACCTGAAATAGCAAAATTAAAGAAAAAATTTGGCGATGATAAACAGGGATTGCAAAAAGCTCAAATGGAGCTCTACAAAACACATTCAGTTAATCCTTTAGGAGGATGTCTTCCATTAATCATTCAACTTCCTATCTTTTGGGCTCTTTATAAAGTTTTAAGAGGAGGAATTATTCCTTCGGATGCAACTTTTTTATGGTGGCATCTTTCAGTTGCAGATAAAACAATGATACTGCCTCTTATTAATGCAGTTGCAACATTCCTTCAACAAAAGTTTACAATGACAACCTCTCCAGATGGTGGAGACAATCCTCAAATGAAGATGATGCTTTATGGTATGCCTATTATGATTTTCTTCATTTCAAGACAGTTTGCAGTAGGACTTTTATGTTATTGGATTACTTCAACTCTATGTGCTTTTGGACAATATTATTTAGTAAATTATGTATTTAACAAAAATTATAAACCTAACTATGCTACAGGAACAGAAGCTGTTATAGAAGAGAAAAAAGAGATTAACAAAAACAAAAAAAAGGGGAAATAGAACATGGCAAGAGAGCTATTAATTAAAGCTGGCTCAATTTCAGAACTCGAACTCTCTTTAAAAGTAAATCACAGTTTTGATAAAGAGAATGAAGTTTACGAAATTATTCAAGAAGAGAAAGCCAGTGGACTTAAAAAACTTTTTGCTTCTAAAACTGTTTATACCGTTTTAGTAAGAGGTAAAAATGAAAAAATAGTTGAAAAAGTGGTAACACCTAAAATAGAAAAAACAGCAGTTAAAGTTGAAAAATCTTCTGTTAAAACAGAAAAATTAGTAGATAAACCTCAAATAAAAGAGCCTAAACTTGTTTTAAAAGAAGAGGGCGTTTTACAAGAGAAAAAATATAGAGAGTTTGTTACTAAAGCAATCTCGAAAGAGTTGGTATTTGAAAAGGTAACATCTCTTTTTAATGCTACAAAACTTGATGTAAAAGTGGTTGAAGTAGAAGAGGTTGATGGAAACTTTAATGTGATTATTGAAGGTGAGTCTCAAGGACTTATTATTGGGGCTAAAGGAAAAACACTTTATAGTTTTGAGCATCTTATCAATCAAATGTTTGGACTGAAATATAAAAAAATATTTCTAAATATCGAAGGATTTAAAGAGAAGCGTCAAGAGACTGTTGAGCGACTTGCAAACAGTGTTGCAAAGAAAGTATTGAGATTTGAAAAGCCTATTAGACTTAATTTTATGCCTGCTAATGAGAGAAAAATTATTCATGAAATCATCTCATCTTATCCGGAACTTGAGAGTGTGAGTGAAGGACAAGGACCAAAACGTTATGTTGTGGTTCAAAGAAAGAAAGAGAGTCATGTTTAAGACTATTACGGCTATATCAACTCCTCGTGGAGAAGGAGCAATTGGCATCGTTCGCATTTCTGGGAGCGATGCCTTTGATATATTAGAAAAAATATTTGTCTCAAAATCTCCCAATAAGCAAGTTAAAGGATTAAAACATTTTTCTCTCAATTATGGCTATATTTATGACAGCGAAGTACTTATTGATGAAGTTTTAGTAGCTATTATGAAAAAACCAAACACTTTTACTAAAGAGAATATGGTTGAAATTCAGTGTCATGGAGGATTTTTAGTTACTCAAAAAATTCTAGAAGTGACCATTAAATATGGAGCAATATTAGCAGAACCAGGCGAATTTACTAAACGGGCATTTTTAAATGGAAGAATAACACTTGAACAGGCAGAAAGTGTTATGGATTTAATTCACTCTACTTCTGAGAGAGCGATGTCAAACTCAATTTCAACACTTCAAGGAAAATTGAGTGAGAGAATTTCAGAAATTAAGACAAAACTTGTTGATGTTATTTCTCATGTGAATGTTGTGATTGATTATCCTGAAGAGGGCATTGATGAGCCACTTCCAAGCAATTTATATGATAATTTAAATTCTGCAAAGGATTCAATTGAATCTCTTCTTGCGACATATCAAAAGGGAAAAAAGATAAAAGAGGGTATTAAAACCGCAATTATTGGAAAACCTAATGTAGGAAAATCAAGTATTTTGAACGCACTTCTTAAGGAAGAGAGGGCCATTGTTACCCATATTGCAGGAACAACACGTGATATCATTGAAGAGGTAATCAATATTCATGGTATTCCTTTGAAGCTTATTGATACGGCAGGAATTAGAGAGACAAAGGATTTAGTGGAACAAATGGGAATTGATAAGAGTATGCAAGCGTTAGAGAGTGCAGATTTAATTCTTTTTGTTGTTGACCTTTCCCGCGAATTTGAAGCAGATGAGCGCGCTTTATTAGAGAGTTTAGACGTATCAAAAACCATTATTGTTATGAATAAATCCGATTTAGAACAAAAACTTGATAGAAGTTTAATAGAGAGTACTTTTAAAAAAGTGACCATTTCTGCCATTGCAGAGGATGGTCTTGAAGAGCTTGAAAAAATTATTTACGAGTTGATTTTACAAGAAAAAATTGAAGCAAAAATGGATGAGATTTTAATTGATAACATCCGACATAAAACAGCATTGGAGAAATCTCTACTAGGTGTAAATCAAGTTCAAGAGACGATTGAAAATGGATTTCCTCTTGATTTAATTGCCATAGATTTAAAAGATGCCATAGATGGTCTTTCAGAAATTACCGGTGAAATTACCAACGAGGATATTTTAGACAATATTTTTAAAAAGTTTTGTGTGGGTAAATAGGGTAGCAGAGTGCAAACTCTGCTTTTCTCACATATAAAATCGCCTTAAAATAAAGTATAGATTTTAAGAAAAGGAAATAATATGATAGAAAAATGTGATATTATCGTTGTAGGTGGTGGCCATGCTGGAATAGAGGCAACACTTGCAGCAGCAAGACTTGGAAAAAAAGTGACACTTTTCACAATGAATATAGATTGTATTGCTATGATGTCTTGTAATCCTGCAATGGGTGGACCGGGAAAAAGCAATTTAATGGCAGAAACAGATATTTTAGGTGGAGAGATTGCAAAACACACCGATGAGCATAATTTGCAGATTAAAAATTTAAATACCACAAAGGGCGTTTCGGCTAAAGTTCTAAGAGCTCAAGCAGATAAGCATCACTACCGTATGAAAATGCGTGAAAAATTAGAGAGTTTTGAAAATATTACGATAAGACAGGAGAGTGTTTCAGAACTTATTGTGGAAAACTCATCTGTAATAGGGGTTAAAACGGAAATTTTCAACTCATATTTCGCTTCTTCGGTGGTATTGGCAACAGGAACCTTCTTAAAAGGAAAAGTTGTTATAGGGGATTATTCTTACGCTGCAGGAAGACAAGGTGAAAACTCTGCGGAGGAACTTTCAAGTAGTTTGCGTGAGCATGGGTTAGAGGTTTTAAGATTTCAAACAGCAACCCCTCCAAGAATTTCTAAAAATAGTATAGATTTTTCTAAAGTTGAAGCGATGTATGGAGAGGATACCCCTAATTATTTCTCTGTGAGAACACAAAAGGATAGTAATTTAAACCTTCCAACTTGGCTTACTCACACAACGCTTGAGACCATTGAAATGGTTAAGAAAAATCTTCCCCACTCCCCTATTGTTAAGGGAACGATTGAGACTCATGGACCAAGACATTGTCCCTCTATTGATAGAAAAGTGATTAATTTTCCAGAAAAGTTTAAACATCAAATATTTTTAGAGCAAGAGTCTGTGGAGAGCAGTGAAATTTATGTTAATGGATTTACTACATCTATGCCTGCCTTTGCGCAAGAGGAGATATTGAAAACCATTCCAGGATTAGAACATGTTGAGATAGTACGGTATGGATATGCCATTGAATATGATTATGTTAATCCGCATCAATTAAAGCATTCGCTTGAGACAAAAAAAATAAAAAATCTCTTTTTAGCGGGACAAATTAATGGAACAAGTGGGTATGAAGAGGCTGCAGCACAAGGACTTATTGCGGGTATTAATGCTTCAAAGGCAGTAGATAATTTATCCCCTCTTATTTTGAGTAGAACAAATTCTTATATCGGAATTTTAATTGACGATATTTTAACTAAAAAGATGATTGAGCCGTACAGAGTACTCCCTTCACGTTCAGATTTTAGACTCTCTCTCAGACAAGATAATGCATGGCGACGTCTATTAAAGAGCAGTAGAGAAGCTGGTGTACTTGAGTTAGAAACGCTTACTTATTTAGAAAATTTAGATAGAGAGATTTCGAGTGAAGTTAAGAGAGTTGAAGAGGCACTTCTTTTCCCTACTAAGGAAGTTAATGAGGTATTAGATTCCATGGGAGAGGTTGGGATTAAAAAGAGAATATCTGTTGCAGATTTACTTAGACGAGAAACGATGAGTTATGAGAAAATTGCTCCATTTTTTGATATTAAACCATTTGAAAAACGGGCTATTGAACAGATTGAAATAGAGGTAAAATATCGACACTTTATTGAAAAAGAGCGTGAACAAATTCTGAAAATTCGTGAACAGGAGAAATTCATCATACCAAGCGAGATAGATTATAATCTTGTAAGTGGACTTTCAAATATTGCTAGAGAAAATCTTAAAGATGTCAAACCTGAAAATATAGAGCAAGCCTTCAACATTTTAGGGGTTTCGGTACATGATATCAATATTGTAATGCTCTATATTAAAGAGATGAATAAGGAAGGTTAGGATGAGACTGGATAAATTTTTAAAGGTTTCAAGATTGATAAAACGTAGAACTGTGGCAAAAGAAGTTGCAGAACATGAAAGAATATTAGTTAATGGTCAAGTAAAAAAGCCAGCATACACAGTAAAAGTTGGCGATATTATTGAGATTCACTACTACAATCATCTTTATAAGGCAAAAGTATTGGCAGTACCTGAAGGGAATGTAAAAAAAGATGATGCTGAAACTCTTTATGAAATTATAGAGGGGAGCTAATCATGGATATCATTAAAAGTAATGCAAAAATTAATATTGGTCTAAATGTGTTAGGAAAAAGAGGTGATGGGTACCATGAACTGAGAATGGTTATGGCCCCAATTGATTTTTGTGATATTTTAGAAATAGAGTTTAAGCGTGGAGTATATGGTGAGTTTTCAATGAGTTGTAATCTCAACTTCATTCCAACGGATAGACGTAATATTTTATTTAAAATTTATGATGCTTTTTATGAAAAAACTGGATTAAAACCTGAAAAGTTAAGGTTGAATTTGATAAAGAGGGTACCAATCCAAGCGGGACTTGGTGGTGGAAGTAGCAATGGTGCTTTTTTGCTAAAGTATTTGAATGAAAAATACGATTTTGTGTTAAATAATGAGGAGATGATAGATGTAGCAAAATCCATTGGAGCAGACATTCCATTCTTCTTAACTAACAAAACTTCGTTGGTAGAGGGCATTGGAGAAAAGATATTTCCTATTGAAAATCGGTTGAATTGTGATGTGATTTTAATAAAACCCAACTTTGGGGTGAGTACAAAAGAGGCTTTTGAAAATATTTCTAAACTTTCTTTAAAAAAAGACATACGTATTGATAACATTGTGTTTGCACTTAAAAATAACGATATTGATGGCGTAAAGGCTAATGTTTTTAATGATATTGAACGCGGATTGCTCTTGACAAATCAGAAAATAATTGATATAAAGTATATAGAGAATAAATTAAAAAATATAAATCTTTTTATGTCTGGTAGTGGAAGTACTTATTTTGCATTGGCAAGAAAAGAGTCTAGTGAAAAAGTTTATCAAAAATTAAAAAACATTTTCCCTTCCCACTCATTTTTTCTCTATAAAACACAATTTATCTAAATTATATAAAGGGGTGAAATATGAAAATTAGTGACGTGCGTGTTCGTATTGCAAGAAATGAAACAGATGCAAAATTAAGAGCTTATGTAGATATTACTATTGAAGATAGTTTTGTCATTCATGGACTTAAAGTTATCGAAGGAAAAAATGGTAAATTTGTTGCAATGCCTTCAAGAAAAATGCCAAATGGGGAGTACAAAGATATTGCACATCCAATTTTAACAGATGTAAGAAATGATATCACTAACAGCGTACTGGCAAAATATGAAGAGGTTGCAGCTACTGTTTCTGAAGAAGAGATTGTTACTCATGAATAATTCAAATAAATCACGCCGATGAGCGTGATTTATTTTTTTATATTAATGTGTAAAAGTAGTGTTAAAATAGTAAAATTTTGATATAATACGTGTATATAACTATATTTGAGGTGTAAAATGAAAATAAATATGATTTCTGAGACAATGGGAAAAAATGGTCCAATCGATGCCAATGGCGTTCACTCAGCATTTATGGATGTACTGAACTCACTTAGAAAATTGCCTGATATTGAAGTTGAAGTAAATGGTGAAGGAGATGACTATGACGTCATTCATTCTCATACCATTGGACCTGTATTTATGAAAAAATCAAAGGGTAAGAGATACAAAACCCTTGTTTCAGCACATGTTATTCCTGAATCTATGGTGGGTAGTATTATTCTTTCAAAATATTGGTTGCCATTTTTTACGATGTGGATGAAAAGAGCCTATAACCGTGCTTCTATGGTTTTAGCAGTATCCCCTACTGTAAAAAAACGGTTAGAAGAGCTGAATATTAAGGCAAAAGTGGTGTTTATGCCAAACAGTATTAACCGAGAAAATTTTCAATACAGTACGGATAAGAGTTACCGTTCAAAATACAATCTCTCCCCTACTGATTTTGTGGTACTTTGTATAGGACAAATTCAAACGCGTAAAGGCGTGGCGGATTTTATTGAGTGTGCTCATATGATGCCTGATGTTAAATTTATTTGGGCAGGCAATAGACCTTTTGGAAAAGCCACAGCAGGATTTACAGAGACGGAAAAAATGATTGAAGAGGCTCCAGAAAATTGCAAATTTATTGGAAAAGTGGATAGAGATGATATGCCAAAAGTACTTAATATGTCAGATGTATTTTTCTTTCCAAGTTTTCAAGAGAATCACCCTGTAGCAGTGATTGAAGCTGCAAGTGCAAAACTTCCAATTATTTTAAGAGATATTGAGGAGTACAAAGATATTTTCTTTGATTATTACTTAAAGGGAAAAACGAATATAGAGTTTGTTGAAATTATAAAAAAGTTGAAAACGGACAAAGAGCTATATTCTGAGTATATGGAAAAGGCAGATAAAATCGGTGAAGAGTATGATGTCATTACAGTGACTAAAAAATTGGTGAATGCCTACAAAGAGGTATATCAAAACTATAAAAAATAGGTGCAAGGAGGTGGATATGGCCGACAAAGAAGTGGGGTTTCATATGGAAGAGGATGAATTTGATAGAGAGTTTGATTTAGACTATTATCTACTGAAAGCATGTGAAAGACTTAATGGTTGGAAACTCTTAAAAGAGAAATTGAGTTTAAAATCATTTGAGTTTAAATTAAAGGACCTGTTTAATGAAGACGAGTGGGCAGAGATAAAATCTTGTTCCCCGAATGCTATTTCAGAGTTAGAAGATTTACTGTTTGAAGATTTAAAAGAGTATTATTTTGATTTTGTTGAAATCATTGAACTTAAAAAATATAGAGTTTTGTAATTGTGGAAAAACGTCTATAAATTTGAATGAAAAATTCAAATTTATAGACGTTTTTTGTATATGGTTTGATTCGATGGTTGTCAAAAGTATAAAAATTGAAATTTGATACCAAAATTAAATTATTTTGGGGTTAATGAATTTTGATTCAAATTCATCTAAGATTTTATGTGAATCTGTGTAAATATTTAAAAGCACGATGATATGTAACTGAAGTTTTGGATAATAATTATTTTCAGATGAAAATCCATCAATCTTACCACCATGAAAATATTTTATTATTTTATTATCGATTATTTCAAGTACAGTACCAAATCCATAGAAGTATGTAAAAAAAGAAATGATTTCTTTATTAAATAATATTTTTTCATTTTGCGATAAAACATTATCAGAGTAAAGAGCTTGATTCCATTTCCACAAATTTTTTGTAGTTGAATATAAGTTTCCGGCAGAAAAAGGAATAGACATATCACAGTAAGTTGATTTTTTGATAAGTTCATTTTCAATGATATATCCTGAAACGTGATTTGGAATTAAATAATTAGAATTTTCAATCCCGGTATTCAATAAATTTAAGGGTTTAAGAAGTATATTGTTTAAGTATTCTTGATACGTTGTTTTTGTAATTTGCTCTATTATATATCCGAGAAGTATATAATTTGAATTAGAATAAGAACTTTTTTCTCCTGATTTAAATTCAAGAGGTTGGTTTTTAAATAATTTAATAATTTCTATTGGTAGTAAAGTGGTTTTAGAAAACATATTAAAATTATCTAAATTAGTATAGTCAATAATTCCTGAAGTATGATGAAGCAGATGTTTTAGAGTAATTTTCTCTCCATTTGGATAATCAGGAATAAATTTTGAAAGTGTATCAAATAATGTAATTTTCCCTTCTTCAATTAGTTTGAGAATCAAGACGCCTGTAAATTGTTTTGTAAGTGAACCAATTCTGAATATAGATTCTTTAGTGTTTGGCACATTTAATTCATAGTTTGCCATGCCATAACTCTTTTCAAAAAGAACCTTATCTCCTTGGGCAATCAAAACATTTCCGCTGATTTTTTTATCAGAAAAAAATGTATCTATCTCTTTATTGTTAAGTTCAATCATATTAAATCTCCTTATTTTTTTAATTTGTTTGAGACTAATATAGATTATTAGGCGATATAATTTTATTCCTCACTTTATCAGTATTATAAATATTTTATCTCAGTTATAATATTAAGTCAAATAAAAAGTGTCCAGCGGACACTTTTTTTCTTAAAGTATTTTTTCTAAATCGGTTTTGAATTTTTCATAGAGTTTAATAATTTCAGGATTTTCCTTTGTGAGTATCTCTATGGTTATTTTATTGTGTTTTGAATTGGTTTTATAAAAAATACGTTCTTTTGAAGATTTTCCAAGTTGAATGAGTTTACTGTTTAATTCACTCTCTTCTAATACTTTACATTCATCAACAATGGTTTGAATAGGCTTGATACTATGTTCGATTTTGATGATTCTATTGATAAGTTCAGCTTTTCTAGGTCCAACATTTTCAATGATATTTTTAAGTTCAAAGGGATAGTTCAGTGCGTTTTTAATGCGGTAAAACTGTTTCTTACTAATTTTAAATTGGGTTAAAATATCTTCTATGGATTTTCCTTGTTTTTTGGCTTCTTGATTGAATTTATAGGATTGTTCTAATATTGTAAGATTTTTCCTTTGAGTATTCTCATCAAGAGATATCGATTCAAGCAGTTCAAGAGGGGTATTTTGATCAAGAATCACAGCCCTGTCATCATATTTAAGCTCAACACCCTCTTCTAAAAGAGTTTTGACACTTAAAAGACGTCGAAGACCTGAGACGATGGTATATAACCCTTCTTGTTCAAGGAGGTAGACATTGTTGATAAGACCAATATTTTTAATACTTTCTTTTAGTTCTAAAAAATCTTGATCGTATAAATCGGATGTCATTGAATAAAGTCTATTTATAAATCTTCTATCTTCATAATTGATTTTGCCAATTAATACCTTATTGATGTGGGTAATATTGCCATATTTTTGAATTAATTTAGATATTTCAACGTTTTGAACTGGCAGATTAGAATTGTTGTTTTGTTTTATTCTTTGTGCTAGTGCGTTGTCGCTGATATTAAGTTTAGCCATTAAATGCCCTCTCTTTCAATAAGTTCACGTCCGAGATTTCTATAATCAATTGCTCCATTTGAATTAGAAGCGTACTCTAAAATTGATTTTTTCATTGCATTTGCTTCACCCACAGTTACATTTTCTCGGATATAGGTATTCATCAATTCGGTTGGAAAATACTCTTTCAAACTAGCAATGATGGTTTTGTGCAAATTTGTTTGAGTTTTAAATCGTGTGATAAATACACCGCCGATAACAAGCGAACTATTCAGATCATTTTTAATCTCTTCTACGGTATCAAGCATATCTGCAACCCCTTCAAGGGAAAAACTCTCTGCTTCTAGTGGGATATATACCTTGTCGCAAGCAACAAGAGCGTTGTATGTAATTAAGTTGAGTGCTGGAGGACAGTCAAGAAGCACATAATCATATTCTGTTGGTAGAAGATTTCTCAGTATTTTTTTTAATATAACTTCCCTAGACATAGCACTTCCAAACTCTAAATCAGCTTTTGAAAACTTCAAATTATTTCTAATAATATCTATGCCTTGTAGTGTAACAATAAAATCATGAATGTCATAGTCAGATTTATCAACTTGTTGTTTAAACAAGGAGTAAATGGTATTTTCAATCAGTCGCTTATTTTCTCCAAATGATGCTGTTAGGTTACTTTGGGGATCTAAATCAATTAATAAAACTTTTTTATTTTGTGATTTTAAAAATTCTGCAATATTTCTAACGGAGGTTGTTTTGGCAACCCCCCCTTTTTGATTTAAAAAAGCTAAAATTCTCATAGAAACTCCTTTATTCCCTTTTTTATTATATCATACTATAAAATGAGAAAAAAAAGAAGAATAAAGGGTTTAAAAAGCTTGAAAAAAATTGAAAAATGCACCACTATATGATATGATTAGTATAAAGGTCTCTTTTTTGGGAACAAAATAAGGAGATAGTTGTTTTAAAAAAAGAAAAATTCGTTTTTTACGTCACTTTTGCTTGACCAAAAGTAACCAAAAGTCAAGTCTGCTGAGATTTTACTACTCCAGACTCATTTTGCTAAGATGTTTCGCAAACTCGCATTCGCTCAAACAGTGCTCAACTTCTAAGCTCAATTTCGTCTTACGCTTAACGTAAAATCTCAAGGACACTTTAAATAAAAAAACAACTATTTACATGAATGTAGCTTTTATATAACTGTTGGAGGTTTCATGATTGAAAAAATTAAAGCAATTGAAGAGAAAGCATTGCTCTCTCTTGATTCTATAAAAAATTTACAAGCACTTGAACAATTTAAAGTAGAAATTTTGGGAAAAAAAGGTGAGTTTACCTCTGTAATGAAAAATTTAAAGGATGTAAAAGCAGAAGATAGACCATTAATTGGAAAATTGGTCAACGATGCTAAGGAGCGAATTTTAGAAAAACTTTCGCATATTGAGTCACATCTTATGACTGAATATAAAAGAGAAAAATTACAAAAAGAGCGTGTAGATATTAGTTTACCAGGTAGAAAAATGGAGCCGGGATGTGAGCACATATTAACACAAACCATGAGAGAGATTAGAGATATATTTATGGGAATGGGATTTGAAGTGGTTGATGGTCCTGAAATTGAGAGCGTGTATCATAATTTTGATGCCTTAAACATTTCAAAGAGTCACCCTTCAAGAAGTCCTCAAGATACATTTTACATCTCTGAAGATACTCTACTTAGAACGCAAACTTCTGGAATGCAAATTCGTTATATGAAGGATACAGCGCCACCTCTTAGAATGATTTCTATTGGAAAAGTATATCGACCAGACTTTGATGTAACACATACTCCGATGTTTCACCAAATAGAGGGGTTAATGGTTGGAGAGAATGTCTCGTTTGCTAATTTAAAGTCAATACTTCAAACATTTTCTGAAAAACTGTTTTCTCAAGCTAATGTTAGGTTTAGACCTCACTTTTTTCCATTTACAGAGCCGTCTGCAGAGATGGATATTGAGTGTGGAATTTGTAAAGGAAAAGGGTGTAGAAGTTGTAAATACTCTGGATGGCTTGAAATTCTAGGGTGTGGAATGGTTCATCCTAATGTATTAAAAGAGGTTGGAATTGACCCAAGCAAGTATCAAGGATTTGCCTTTGGAATGGGTGTTGAGAGAATTGCAATGCTTAAAAATAAAATTAGCGATTTAAGACTATTTTTTGATAACGATATTCGTTTCTTAAAACAGTTCAAATAAAGGGAGGCACTGTGTTAATTTCACTAAAATGGTTGAATAATTATGTAAAAGTTGGCATGGATGGAGATAAAATAGCAGCGGATTTAATCTCTATTGGGCATGAGGTAGAAAAAATTGAAAAGCAAGGCGTTGGGCTTTCGAATATTGTCGTGGGTCACGTTCTTGAAAAAGGTCTGCACCCAGATTCTGATAAGTTATCACTGTGTAAAGTGGATGTTGGAAGTGAGTTACTACAAATAGTTTGTGGAGCTCAAAATCATAAGAGTGGTGATAAGGTTGTTGTAGCAAAGGTTGGCGCTGTACTTCCTGGAGATTTTGCCATTAAAAAGAGTAAAATTAGAGGGGTTGAGTCGTGTGGAATGATGTGTTCAGATAGAGAGCTTGGACTTTCTGATGAGCATGAAGGGATAAAAATTCTTCCACAAGAGGCAAAAGTTGGTCAATCCATTATTGAGTATTTTGGGCTTGATGATGTTATTTTACATCTTGAGATTACCCCAAATAGAGGAGATTGCTTCTCTTATTTTGGTATTGCAAAGGAGTTAGCGGCTCACTATGAGTTACCATTCGAATTGCCAAGTGTTTCTGAAATCTCTTCAAAAAATCAAGATATACTAAAATTACATGTCGAGAACTCAAATGCTTGTGTACGCTATATAGGATGTGTGATAAAAGGTGTAAAAGTAACAGAGTCTCCTGCTTGGTTAAAGGAGAAACTCTCTGCAATAGGTATTAGAAGTGTCAATAGTATTGTTGATATTACAAATTTTATTTTATTTGAAACAGGACAACCAATTCACGCTTTTGATTTGAATAAGGTAGAAGATAATCAAATCACTGTGAGAATATCCCAGTTAAATGAAACGCTTGTGACCCTTGATGATAAAGAGCGTACATTGCCATTAAATACCATTGTCATTGCTGATGCTAAAAAGAGTATTGCCATTGCGGGGATTATGGGTGGGAAAAATTCAGAAATTGATGAGAATAGCCAAAATATCGTTATTGAAATTGCAAGTTTTAATTCTGATATGATACGTCAAAGTGCCAAAGCACTTGCGCTTTCATCGGATGCATCATATAGATTTGAAAGAGGAATTGACCCAACACATATAGAATATGTACTGAAAAGAGTGGTGGAATTGATTGTTCAAGTGTCCGGCGGACACGTTGTAGATGTAAAAGAGCATAATAAATTTACATTAGAGAAGAAAATTCTTCCGCTTCATCTTGAGAGACTTGCTAAGAATATTGGTATGGAAATTGATGAACATAAGGTTATTCATATCTTAACTAAGTTGAATTTCACCGTTGAGAGGGTAACTCCTAAAAGTTTTAAAGTGTTGGTTCCAAGTTATAGACTTGATGTAACTCA
>Ga0247844_1002704_pt1 | contig 28238 bp, 25 predicted proteins | sample LaCtaG_FD_192421 | JGI IMG/M metagenome (GOLD analysis project Ga0247844, IMG submission 192421) | Freshwater microbial communities from meromictic Lake La Cruz, Castile-La Mancha, Spain - LaCruzMarch201714.5m_1 | ecosystem: Environmental > Aquatic > Freshwater > Lake | place: Spain: Castile-La...
ATCGAATTGAAGGGTAACGAACTTTATCAAACAGAAAAATATTTAAATTTATTGCAAGATACCATTGGAGATATCTCTATCAGGTTAATTACACATCAAAATAAACAGAGTATGATTTCTTCAGCACGTAATGTTGAAACGAAGGAAACAACTCATGTTAAACGAATACCAACGAATTCGCCTTGAAAAATTAGAAGAATGGAAAAATCGCCAAATTGCCTATCCTGGAAAATTTGATAAAAAATTTTCCTGTTTTGAAATTAAGTCTTTACCAGATGGACAAAACGAAGTGACCACAGCGGGTAGATTAATGTCCATGAGAATCATGGGAAAACTTACTTTTGCTCAAATTCAAGACCATAGTGGAAAAATTCAAATTGCTCTTCAACAGGACATATTAGGAATTGATGATTATAAATTTTTTATAAAAAAATTGGATATCGGAGATTTTATTGGCGTTGAAGGGGAGATGTTTACAACACAAAAGCATGAAAAAACCATCAAGATTAAAAAAGCACAACTTTTAACGAAAGGCATTCGTCCACTTCCAGAAAAATTTCATGGGATTCAGGATCCAGAACTGAAAGCGCGCTATCGATATCTAGATATGATTATGAATGAGGAAACTCAGAAAAAATTTAAACTTCGTCATGGAGTACTTTCCTTTATAAGAAGTTATTTAGATGAGCATGCTTTTGTTGAAGTTGATACTCCTATTTTGCAATCTATTGCCTGTGGAGCTAGTGCTAGACCCTTTGTTACTCATCATAATGCTTTAGACATTCCCTTATACTTACGAATTGCTCCAGAAACATATTTAAAAAGATTAATTGCTGGTGGTTTAGAAAAAGTTTATGAGCTTGGAAAATGTTTTCGAAATGAAGGAATTGATGCATCCCATTTACAAGAATTTACTATGTTAGAATACTATTGTGCCTATTGGGATTATCGAGACAACATGGTTTTTATAAAAGATCTCATTCAGAAAATGATTTTTAAAGTATTAGGGAAATCAGACGTGGAGTACGAGGGAACAATTCTATCTTTTGCTGGTGAATGGCCAGAAATTACTTATCGCGATCTTGTCATGAAATATACAAATGTCGACCTCAATGAAATAAAAACATTAGAAGATTTAAAAAATCAAATTAAAGAAAAAAAACTAGATGTCCCTGTTGCAAAATATGTTGGTTTAGGTGCACTTATTGACGCTCTTTATAAAAAATATTGTAGACCTCATCTCATTCAGCCAACCTTTGTGACAAAACATCATCCAGAGTTAGTACCACTTGCACGAAAATCAGATACCAGTGATGTAGAATTAGACATGTTTCAGGTAGTGGTTAATGGTTGGGAAATTGTAAAAGCCTATTCAGAGTTAGTTGATCCCATTGAACAGAGATTGCGTTTAGAAGATCAGGCAAAATTGGCCGATGCGGGTGATGATGAGGCCATGATGATGGAAGAGGATTTTTTATTAGCAATGGAATATGGAATGCCTCCTATGTCAGGACTAGGTTTAGGAGTGGAAAGAATGATTGCCCTTTTAACAAATAGTTCAAATATTAGAGATATTATTTACTTTCCTTCGGTAAAGCCTTCAGATGTAAATGATTCAAAAATACTAGCGGAAGTGGAAGAAAACAATCCTAGTAATACCATTTCCAAAAATTAAAGGTTGGAAATATATGGTTAAATCAGTATCACCTTATAATGAAATTGAAAAAAAATGGCAAAAATATTGGAAGGATAATAAAGTATTTTGTGCTGAAGAAAAAAACAATCAGAAAAAATATTACATTTTAGATATGTTTCCTTATCCTTCGGGAGCGGGTCTTCATGTGGGACATCCTCTTGGTTATATAGCTTCAGATGTGATTGCAAGATATAAAAGATTACAAGGTTATAATGTATTACATCCCATGGGATACGATTCTTTTGGTCTTCCTGCTGAACAGTACGCTATTCAAACAGGACAACATCCTGCTCTGACAACTCATGTTAATGCCAAAAGATATCGAGAACAGTTAGATGCGATAGGTTTATCTTTAGATTGGTCTCGAGAAATTTTCACGAGTGATCCTGAATATTATAAACATACTCAGTGGACTTTTATTCAATTGTTTCAGAGTTATTATGATAAAAAAAATGACAAAGCAAAGCCAGTTGCAGAATTAATTTCAAGTTTTGAAAAAGATGGAAATATTTTAAATTTTTTAGAGATTCATCATTCCTGTTTAGATCATTTTAATGGTAATGATTGGAAAAATTTTAGTGAAGAAAAAAAATCTGATATTTTACAGCACTATCGCATGGCCTATCTTGCTGATTCTCTTGTTAATTGGTGTCCAGGTCTTGGTACAGTTTTAGCAAATGATGAAGTAAAAGAAGGACTTTCAGTCAGAGGTGGATTTCCAGTCGAACAAAAAAAAATGAAACAGTGGCAATTACGAATTACCGCCTATGCAGATAGACTGTTAGATCATTTAGAGAAATTAGATTGGCCAGTTGCAGTTAAGGAAATGCAAAGGAATTGGATTGGCAAATCCGCAGGTGCTGAAGTTACATTTGACATTGAAAACTCTAAGGAAAAAATAACAGTTTTTACAACTAGACCAGATACAATTTTTGGAGTGAGTTTTATTGTCGTTGCTCCAGAAAGTGATCAAATTGAAAAATATATAACTGAATCACAAAAAAAAGCTGTGAAGGATTATCAATTAGAAATTCAAAAAAAATCCGAACGAGAAAGAAATACAGAAGTGAAATCACTCTCTGGAGTTCCCCTTGGAACATACGCTATACATCCATTTACCAATGAAAAAATTCCTCTTTGGACAAGTGAATACGTTTTAGCAAATTATGGTACGGGTGTTGTGATGGCAGTCCCAGCACACGATTCTAGGGATTATGTTTTTGCCAAAAAATTTCAATTAAAAATTAGAGAAGTTGTTACCGGTGGAAATGTTGAAGAAAAAGCCTACGAAGAAAAAAATGGAACATTAATTAATTCAACATTTTTAAATGGTTTAGATGTCACAAGTGCCATTAATCTTGCCATAAAAAAGTTAGAGGAAATAAAAGTTGGTAAAGGCCGTATTCAATTTAGATTGCGTGATGCCATTTTTTCGCGACAGAGATATTGGGGAGAACCAATACCAATATATTATAAAAATGGAATTCCTTTTCCATTAGATAAATCAGATTTACCACTTGTCTTACCTGAAGTGGATAAATATTTGCCAACTGAATCTGGAGAACCACCGCTTGCACGTGCAAAGAATTGGCAGACAAAGGATGGATACCCCCTTGAGTTAAGTACTATGCCAGGATTTGCCGGTTCATGTGCCTATTTTTTGCGTTATATGGATACAAAGAATGCAAATCAACTAGTTTCAAAAGAAAAAAATGCCTATTGGAAGGACGTGGATTTTTATGTTGGTGGTAGTGAACATGCAACTGGACACTTACTATACTCAAGATTTTGGAATCATTTTTTATTTGATTTAGGAGAAGTTGAAAGCAAGGAACCATTTAAGAAATTATTTAATCAGGGAATGATTTTAGGAAGATCAAGTTTTGTATATAGGATTAAGGGTACAAAAAAGTTTGTAACACTCAGCAAAATTAATCAGTATGAAACCCAAATGATTCATACTCCAGTTTCCTTTGTAAGAAATGATTTTTTAGATATTAATCAATGGAAAGCCTGGCGAGAGGAATTTGCAGATTCAGAATTTATTTTAAATGAGGATGGTAAATACGAATGTGGTGTGGTGGTTGAAAAAATGAGCAAGTCATTTCACAACGTCATTAATCCCGATGATATTATTTTAGAATATGGAGCAGATGCTTTTCGATTATATGAAATGTTTTTAGGGCCACTTGATCAGGCAAAACCTTGGAATACTAATGGCATTGAAGGTGTTTCAAGATTTTTACAAAAATTTTTGCGTCTTTATTTTGATGATCAAAAGAAATGGCTTGTACTAGAAAATGAATCTGCAACAATTGGTGATTTACGGATTCTTCACCAAACAATTAAAAAAGTGAAAAATGATTTTGAATCTTTTTCATTAAATACTTCAATCAGTGCCCTTATGATTTGTGTCAATGAATTAACAAAGTCAAATTGTCACTCAAGTGAAATATTAGGTCCTTTATGTGTTTTACTTTCACCTTTTGCACCTCATATATGTGAAGAAGTTTGGGAACAATTTAAAACTGGTAAAAGTATTTGTTATACTCAATTTCCAATTTGTGATGAAAAATATCTTGAAGTCGATGAATTTGAATATGCAATTTCTTTTAATGGAAAAACAAGATTTACCATGACTTTTAAAAATAATTTATTAAGTAAAGAAATTGAAAATCTTGTGTTAGAAAATGAGCAAACTAAAAAATGGGTTGAAGGACAAACTATAAAAAAAGTGATAGTGGTTCCTAAAAAAATTGTGAATATTGTTTTTTAAGGACCAATAGATGGAAATATTTTATCCAAAAAGCATTAAGGAACTTCAAGAATTTATTAGATTGGGAAAACCTTGTCTTTATTATTCTTCGAGAACATCTACTGTTATTCCCTTTGATAGACTTGAGACATTATTTAAAGTTGATGAATTAACACTTTGTGATTTAACTTCAATGCCAAAAAAAATAATTTTTGAACAAAATAATTGTGTTTCAATTGAAGGTCCAGTTACTTGGAAAGAATTAAAAGTAGAAGCCTTACAAAGAGGTTTTAGAATTAAAACAATGCCAACTGAGGATTTGGCAACTGTTCTTGCGGGTTTAGCAACATCATGCACCGGAGAACATGCTTTTGGTTTTGGGACTTTGCGCAGTCAGGTAATGGAATGTACTTATTTGAATTACAATGGCCAGCAGTGCAAATTAAGTTCCAAGGAAAGTTTTGAGAATGAATTGAAAAAACTTCTTAATGAAAGCCAATATACATTAGTAAAAAATAATTTATTAGAATATCAAAAACAATTTGTAAAATATGAAAGTTTTAAAAATGCTCCTTTTCCCAGAATGCAGTTTGCAACAGATTTAATGATTGGAACTGAGGGGCAGCTAGGAATTATTACAAATGCTAAAATAGAAATTGAAAAAATGGAATCAATTGAGCATTTTTTTATTACAGTTCCAAGATGGGAAGTTAATGGAGATGTGCATATAAAATTAATGGAACTTGTTCAAAAATTTCGAGGAAAAATTTTAGCAGTGGAATTTATAGATTGGAATTCCCAAGTCTTTCTCCCTCAAGATGTTCAAATTGCAAATAATGAAGATTGTGTTTTTTTTGAAATCCGCTCAGAATATTTTGATGAAATCTATCAGGATTTATTTCTTCAAATCCCGGGAATAAACGAAGATAAGATATTTCAATTTTCCGAAGCAAAATTTCATCAGTTTAGAGCTTCAATCCCAAGATTAATTAATGAATTTAATTCTAGAAATGGCATATTAAAAAAAGGTACAGATGTTCAAGTAGAAAAAAGCCAATTTAAGGAATTACTTAGCACCTATAGATTGTGGTCGAAATTAGGAATAAAGTATAATTTATTTGGGCATTTTGGCGATGCACATTTGCATTTTAATTTTTTGCCTTTACCTCATCAGGTGCAAATAGTTCAAAAAGTTTTGGACAGTTTTTATCTTGAATTAAGTTCTAAAGTTGCATCACCTTTTGCTGAACATGGGATTGGATTTTTAAAAAAATATTATATTAAAGATTTTTATAATGAAAAAGTAATAACTTTTTTTGCCGATCTCAAGTCGCTCTATGATCCTAAAAGTCAATTTTTTCCTTATGGACCGATGGATCCAAAATCAAAAACTAAATTTTAAGAAAAAATTTTAGCCATTTAAGTTTGTCTTTGAATGGGGGATATCTAAGAGGAATATCAAACCAGGTTTTTTGTTTTAGAACTGATTTGAAATGGGTAAATGTATTAAAACTAAATTCTCCTCCATAACTTCCCATGCCTGAAGATCCGACTCCTCCAAAGGCCAATTTTTCATTAGATAAATGCATTAGAGTATCATTCCAACACCCCCCACCAAAAGAAACTCGTTTTGTTAAAAATTCTGCTTCCAGATCATTTTCTCCAAAGTAATAGAAGGCCAGTGGGTTGGGAAATTTTTCGATAAATCTCAGAATCTCACTTTTTTCTTTATATTTAAAGCAGGGCAGAATTGGGCCAAAAATTTCTTCCTGCATAATAGGGTCATTGATAGTGCATGATTTTAAGATTATGGGTGCAAAATATTTTTCTTTAGAAATGTATTTAATTTTTTCTTTAGAATGAAGACTGCTCTCTGCAAGATTGATAAGTCTTTTTAAATGTTGTTCGTTGATAATTCTAGCGTAGTCTGGACTTTTTTCAGGATTACTAGAATAAAAATCTAAAACTTTTTGTTCTAGCAGTTGAATAAACTGATCAAAGATAGTTTCATGAATAAGAAGGTAATCAGGAGCAACACAAGTTTGGCCTGCATTTGAAAATTTTCCCCAGGCAACTCTGTTTGCTGCAATTTCAAGCATGGCACTATCTGATATAATACAGGGAGACTTGCCTCCCAATTCAAGTGTAACAGGGGTTAAATTTTTTGCCGCTTTTTCATAAACTATTTTTCCAATTTTTGTACTACCAGTAAAAAAAATATAATTCCATTTTAGATCTAGTAACTCACTTGTTTGCTGAGCATCATATACTTGGCAAGTAAAAAAATTTAAGGGAAAAAAATCTGCAATGATTTTTTGTAAAAAATGACTAGTTTTTTGACTAAATTCACTTGGTCTTAAAAAAATAGTATTTCCCGCAGCCATAGACCCTATGCAGGGAGAAAGTGAGAGTAGTAGAGGATAATTCCAAGGAGAAAGGATTAATGTATTACCAAAGGGAGATGGATATCTCCAACTAGAAGAAGGAAAATTAATAAAATTTGTTCCAACTTTTTTGGGAATCATCCATTTTTTTAGTTTATTTTTTGCTAAAGAAATTTCTCTTTGTAGCATGCCTAATTCAGTTCCAAATCCATCAAAATGTGATTTTCCCAAATCTTCTTTCAGACAATCGAGTAATTCAGATTCATATTTGATCAATATATTTTCTAAAATAGTAAGATTTTTTAATCTGAAACTATAGGAGAGTGTTTCATAGGAATTAAAAAAATTAACTTGTTTTTCATGGATTATTTTAAAATGTTCAATCATAGCTAATAGTCTATAGATTAGCTAAATAATGATCAAGTGATTGTAGGGTTGGAATAAATTCCGTGTTTTTAAATTTCTTTTTAAGTTTAGTTCCACCGATAAGAACTTTAATGGAAGGATTCAAATACTCAGAGAGTTCTAAGTGGAATTGATCAATATTACAAAGTGGATTGGTCGTATAATTTTTTGTCACACCAAGAATCAGAATATTTGACTTAATTTGATTACATGCATCGGCCAGAGATTTTGCAGGCATACTTGGACCAAGATAATAAAATTTTGTCTTATAATATGAACATAATAAGGCACCAATTAAAATACCAAACTCGTGCAATTCTCCTTCAGGAGTTGCAAGTACAATAGTATTATGTGAGTTTTTATTTTTTAAATCATACTGCGAATAGAGAAAATGCCCAATATGAAATTTTAGTAGGGCCGATAGTGCATGCTCTTGAGCAATGCTTAAATGTTGAGAATTAACTTGTTCAGAAACTTCAAGAAATAGTGGATATATAATATGTAGTGCAAAGGAGCGAGAGTCTAGTTGTAGTTTTATTTTATCAAGTTCATGAGATATAATATCAAGTTTATAGTTATGTAATGCAAGAACAAGATTTTGTAGAACGGAATTATAATCGATAAAAGAATTTGTTATCAAATTTTTATTTGAAAAATTTGAATCATCAATCATTGTTGAATTATTAGAAATGGCATTTTTTTTATCTATTTTTTTGTCTCTAGCCCCTTCATATTTTTTATATAATTCAGTAATTGATTTTAATGATAGTTTTGCCACATCGGAAATATTATTTCCAAGCTTAACAAGATGATTTATCTTTTCGAGTAAATCAATTTCGTTTTGAGAGTATAATCTTCTGCCATTTATATCGCGACTAGGTAGTATTACCTGATAGCGCTTTTCCCAGGCCCGAATGGTGTGTGCATTAATGCCAGTTATTTGAGATACAAATTGGATTGAGAATTGATTGCTCATTTTTAGAAAAATAGCGCTCTGTTTAATGTTTGTCTATGTTTTTTTACTCTCTTGTTTAATCTTTGTATAACAAACATGGATGGATGAATGTATAATCCCATCAAAATGGAGATAAATGTGATGACCTGGATAATAAAAAAATTAGTCGAAAAATCATTGTTGCCAGATTTTTTGTTAAGAATAGGAATTAGAAGATTATTGTCAAAAAGACTAAGAGAATTGCCCCTTGGCCATGTAAGTTCACAAGTTCAATATATTAATGATTTTGTAAAAATGATGAATCAATCTCCTGTTGCAGTAGAAACTCAAAAGGCAAATGAACAGCACTATGAAGTTCCAACCAGTTTTTTCCAGTTAGTTCTTGGAAAGCATATGAAGTACAGTTCCTGTTTTTGGGGAGAAAATTTGGAGTGTCATTTTTTAAATGAAGCTGAAAAGATGATGCTTGATTTAACAATAAAGAGGGCCCAAATTCAGGATGGCGATCGTATCTTAGAATTGGGTTGCGGATGGGGATCTCTTTCACTCTATATGGCAGAAAAATTTCCCATGTCAAAAATAATGGCAATTTCTAATTCTAAAAGTCAAAAAAAACACATCGACGAACAAGCACAAAAAAGGGGTTTGAGGAATTTGTCAGTTCAAACAATTAACATGATTGATTGTGATTTTTCCCAAGTTGAAAACAAATTTAATAAAGTTATTTCCATTGAAATGTTTGAACACATGCGAAATTTTAATGTTCTTTTTGAGAGAATTAGTCATTGGACAACGGATGATGCATTCTTTTTTCTTCATATATTTGTCCATAAATCCGTTCCATATCTTTTTGAAGTTAAAGATGAAAGTGATTGGATGTCCAAGTATTTTTTTAGTGGTGGAATGATGCCACATTTTTATATGCCTTATCATTTTTCCCAATTTTTTCAAGTGATTCATAGTTGGGGAGTAAGTGGATTACAATATAAAAAAACTAGTGATGCTTGGTTAAAAAATATGGATTTAAACCAAGGTGTTATTTATAAAATGTTTAAAGAAACTTATAAAGATAAGGGAGAGGCACTTAAGTGGTGGTCCTATTGGAGGATTTTCTTTTTGTCCTGCAGTGAACTATGGGGATATCGCAAGGGAAATGAATGGATGGTAGGACATTATTTAATGAAGAAAAAATCAATTGATACTATTAAATAGGGATACAAATTTAAGATGAATGAAAAAAAGCAAAAATTGGCCATTATTGGCAGCGGGATTTCGGGTCTAAGTTCAGCCTATTTTTTAAAAGATCATTTTGAAATAACACTTTTTGAGAAAAACTCTAAAATTGGTGGTCACACCAATACCATAGAAGAAAAAGGATTAAAATTCGATACAGGTTTTATGGTTTTTAACGAAATAACTTATCCAAATTTTACAAATTTTCTAAAGAAGTTAAATGTTAAATATGAAAATACAAGTATGTCATTTAGCGTACAACATAGAGGGAGTGGTTTAGAGTACAGCGGGTCAGGTTTTTCAGGTTTATTTTCTCAAAAAAAAAATATTTTTAATTTACAATTTTTGAAGATGTTAAATGATATTAATAGGTTTAATAAAAAATCCTTATCTCTTGTGGAATTAAATAAAGGATTAACCATTGGAGAATTATGCCAAAAACTAAACCTAGGAACAGATTTTTATGAGAAATATTTAGTTCCCATGAGTTCTGCCGTTTGGTCCGCTTCAGTTGAAAAAATGGATAAATTTCCTGCAAAATTTTTAGTTCAATTTTTTGCTAATCATGGGTTTATGGGGCTAAATACTCAGCATCAATGGAAAACAGTGATTGGTGGGAGTCAGAATTATATATTAAAATTAAAAGAACAAATGACGAGAGATATTTTAGTTAATGAAGAGGTTCTTGAAGTTGGACTAAATGTTGTAGCTGGCCAGAAAAATAAATGGGTTATAAAAACAAAAAAAAATCAATACATTGATTTTGATAAAATTGTTTTTGCCTGTCATGCAGATGAAACCTATAGATTATTATTGAATAAATCTTCCTTAGAAGAAGAGCTACTCTCAAAGTTTCAATATCAAAAGAATATTGCCATTGTTCATCAAGATGAAAAAGTTATGCCTCAAAAAAGGTCAGTTTGGTCATCTTGGAACTCCGTTACTCCCATTGGTGCTAAAGGAAATTTAGCTGGAAAATCTTTTAATGTTTATTACATGAACATGCTTCAAAAACTAAATTCCAAAGAATTGATCTTTATTAATATTAATGGTGAAGAGTTTGTTCAAAAAGATAAAGTTTTAAAGAAAATTGAATATAGTCATCCCATTTTTAATTTAGAAACTGAAATTGCTCAGAATAAAATTTTAAAACTAAATCGACAGTTCGAAGGATCAGTTAAAAGAGAGCTTTATTTTTGTGGCAGTTATTTTAAGTATGGATTCCATGAGGATGGTATTTGGAGCTCTAAAATGATGTCTCAAGATATTCTAGGACATGAGATCACATTATGATTTATGGTGAATCAATCTATTTTTGCAAGGTTTCTCACCAAAGATTTTTTCCTAAAAAATATTCTTTTAATTTTTATTTTTATTGGTTTTTATTACCTTTGATTTCAAAAAATGATCAAAGATTTTTTAATAGGAAGTATTGGCGATTTTTTTTAAGATTAAAAAATGCTCTTTTTTCATTTTCTGAAAGAGATCATTACAAACATGCGGGATTAAATTTAGAAGAAAGTTTGAAGTCATTTTTAGAAAAAAATATGGTGATGAGTCATAGGAAAGTAGACCAGATATATATACTTACAAATCCTAGGAGTTTTGGATATGTTTTTAATCCCATTACTTTTTACTTTGTTATTTTGTCAGATAAAACTATTTTAAGTTTAGTGCAAATTTGTAATACCTTTAATGAGTTGAAACTTTATATGGGATCAGAAATTGGTTATGATAACCAATTTCGTTTCCAAACAAAGAAAGAATTTTATGTTTCTCCATTTATTTCCTTAGATAGTGTATTGAATTTTAATTTTTCAATTCCCTTGGACAAATTTCAAGTTATCATTACAGATTTTTCTCATGATAATCAGTTATTGCTTAAAACATATTTGACTGCTTTAAGAAAAAAAAAGAATTTTTTAAATACGCTTTTCATGGCTTTTCATATTCCATTACAAAATTTTTTAATTATTACTTTTATTCATTTTCATGCTTTTACATTGTGGATGAAGGGAATGAAATATTATAAAAAAAATGAAAATATTGATATGCAACAGGGGTTTCAAAAATGGAAGGATTAAAAAATACTATTGATAAAATTTGTGAAAGAATTTTATGGGCCCATTTAAGCAAAATGAAAAAAGGAGTGTTAACAATTTTAATGCCTGGTGGAAGAATAGTAAAATTTGGATCAGAAAAAATAATCAATAGTCAAATTGAACATGAGATTTTTAATAAAGTGGTAGGATATCGAGCAGATATTAAAATTAATGATATAAGGTTTTTTCGAAATTGTATTCTTGCAGGTGATATTGGATTTGGTGAGTCCTATGAAGAGAACCTTTGGGAAACACCAGATTTAAAAGCAGTCATTTCTTGGTTTATAGATAATGCGGATCAGACTCATATGGTTTCACATGAAAGAAAAAAAAGGTATTTAGGATTTTATAATATTATTTCTTTGTATAATAAATTGATACACAGAAAAAATAAAAATTCATTAATCGGGAGTAAAAATAATATTCAATATCATTATGATTTAAATAATGAATTTTTTAAATTATTTTTAGATCCATCAATGACATATTCTTCAGCCTATTTTAATAATTTTGAAAATAATAATTTAGAATTAGCACAAAAAAATAAAATTAAAAAACTTTGTGATTCTTTGCAGTTATGTTCTAGCGACACTGTATTAGAAATTGGTTCTGGTTGGGGAAGTTGTGCAGTTTATATGGCGCAACAATATGGTTGTAAAATTCTTTCTATTACTTTATCCGAACAACAATTGCAGTATGCTAGGGAAAAGGTAAAAAATTTAGGCTTATCTCACTTGATTGAGTTTCAGTTGAAAGATTTTAGAAACGTAGAAGGAACGTTTGATAAAATTATTTCTATTGAAATGATGGAAGCTCTTGGTGATAAACTACTCCCAGTTTTTTTTAGCAAGGTTAATTCATTACTAAAAATGAATGGTATATTTTCTTTTCAAGTAATTACTTGCCCGGATTCTAGATATGATCAATTTGTTGAGGGAGTAGATTGGATACAAAAATATATTTTCCCAGGATCACTTTTACTTTCCGTAGGCCGAATGGTTGCTGTTTTAAATCAAGTATCAAACCTACAACTGTTTAATTTAATTGATCTTGGAAAACATTACGAAAAGACTCTATCAATTTGGAAGGAACAGTTTGAATCAAATTTAGATGAAATAAAGAACATTATTCCATGTGAAAAATTTCATAGACGATGGAGATACTATTTAAAATATTGTGAAGCAGCTTTTGCTACCAGAAATATTAGTGTAGTCCAAATGACACTAACTAGACCCAATAACAACTTACTTTCATGGCCAACTTGATGCTAGTTTGCGCTACCTTAGATTATTGGTTGACCCAAATCTAACTTGCACTGAAAATAATAGTTATAGATGAATAGTCCAATGAGGGGCGATCTTCATCTCATAATATGAGGAGTTTCAGATGAAAAAAATGATTTTTTTCTTCGCTCTATTTCTAGGCATTAGTTACAGTCTTCTAAAAATTTCTGAGATGGATTCACCTGAGAAGTTAGTAATTAATGTACAGAAAAAATTACAGGAGCATTCTAGTAGTGAGCTTGCAAAACAATCCCAGGCAGTTATCTCAAAATCAGTTAATGCAGTGGAAGACAGCGTAAGTTCTGTTTCTAGTGCCATTGATGATAAATCTGAAGGTGCAAAAGAAATGATCCAAGAGCAAAAAAAGAAAATTAAAGAAATGAGTGATAAATTAAGAGAGAAAATTTTAGAGGAAAAGGTTACAGAAGAATGATTCTAAAAGTTGGTTTGGAAACTTGGGTGTTTATGAAGAAATTCTGCAATACCCTGGTTTCTTAATTTGCAAGCTGGACATACCATACACCCCTTTTTTCCAATTCCCTTGTAGCAGGTAATTGTCGTTTCTAAAAGAAAGTGTAGAACTTTTAGTTTATAAGCAATATACATTGATTCATATTTTGTTTTATGGACAAGGGGAGTTTTTATTTTAAATTTTGAATTATCAAAATCCTTTTGAAGTAGTTTTTCCATGAGATCAAAATAATTTCTATCACAGTCTCTATATCCAGAATTTGCTGCTTCTAATCCCATAACGCCTAGAACAATTTCTAATGATTTTAGTTCATGAGCATAAATACCTGCAAGTCTTGCAAATAAACCGTTTCGACCTACAACCATAGTTGTAGATGCACCAATAATTTTTTGTTGATGATTTGTTAGAGCATTATTTGTTAGTAGTGATAGTTTTGGCAATTTAAAAACAAAATGATTTACTTTAAAATATTTAGCAATTTTCTTTGCAGCAACAAGTTCTTTCTCGTGTCGTTGCCCATAGGAAAAAGAAATGGCTCGAATGAATTTGGGGTTTCCATATTTTTGAATTGTCATTGCTAGACAAATGGCGGAATCCATTCCACCAGATAGAACGACCACGGATTTGACTGGATTTTTTTCTTTAATAAGTTTTTTTTTATTTTTCATAATTTTTTTAAGAATATTTTTTAATTTGATAGATTATCTTTAAAAGAGCGACGATTGGTAGCCCAATAATACTGTCTGGATCTTCCGTTTCAATCTTTTGAAATAATTTAAAACCATTTTTTTCCCATTTATATGATCCAGCACAATCCAGGGGAGAATCAATTCTTATATAACGACGAAGAAAATTTTCACTTAGTTTTTTCATGTGTAAAACTGTCTGGTCTGTATGTTCAAATAGTCTGTTTTTGTAATATATAGAGATCGATGTTGTCAATTGGTGAGACTTGCCGTTTAAGAGCAATAAATGTTGAAAAGCCGTTTCTGGATTTTGAGGTTTGCTAAAAATTGTCAAACCCTGGTGACAGACTTGGTCTGAACCAATAATGAGATGATCTGGATATTTATCTTTTAGCGAAAGGCATTTTTTTCTAGCAAGGATAAGACTTAAGTATTTCGGATCATGTATGGTTTTTTTTTCATCATCTTCATTAGCAATGGGGGCATCTTGATGAAAATGTGAAACAATTTTTTTTAAAAGTTTTTTTCGATAAATAGAAGTACTTGCAAGTAACACTGGGATATTATTTTTTTGCTTTGTATTCATATTTACAATCTTAAACAAGTTTTACAAAAAATTGTAGGATAGATTTGATTTAAATTTTTCTTTAAAATCCTCTAGATTAATTTCATGATGTATTAGTTCTTGAAGGCATGTGTAGGAATTTCCAGATAGACCACAGGGAAATATTTTTGAGAGTGCAGCAAACATAGAGAAATCAGAGTTTAAATTTATGGCCATCCCGTGCTCAGTAATGTCTCTATCGAGGGCCATTCCAATAGAGGCAATTTTTTTATTTTTCACCCATAGGCCAAAATTGTCTTTCGGTATTTCAAATTGTAATTCTTGGGAATATTCAGCAATAGTTTTTTCAGCAGTTTTAAGTAGGTAATACATAAATTTGAGTAGTGATGTTGAAAGCTTTCCTATGTGCACAATGGGATAAACTATCACTTGGCCAGGGTAGTGAAATGTTAACCCACCGGCCCTAGAAATTTGATGAAGTGGATAAGTTAAATTATTTTCCATTTCTATACTTAAAGTCACTAATTCTGGACTTATTTTACCATTGGATTGTCTTTGTAATCCTCTACCATTAGTAAAACAATGTGGGTGTGAGCAAATAAGCAATGTAGCAAAGTTATTGTTTTTTTTAGATTCTTCCTTGTAAAATTTCATTTTTTCTAAATATGTTTTGTAATCTAAGTTCCAATAGGTCTCTAATTTCCAAATAAGTTCTGTCATAAAGTTATAGCTTTATATTATTATAATATGTGGAAGATTTTGTTTATTAATCAAGCTGACTTTCTTGATTGTTCTTTTTTAATCCAAGGTGTTTTAAAAAATCTCCTGCTTTGTAAGAGCTCCTCACAAGCGGTCCAGAAGCAACAAAATCAAAACCAATTTTTAGTGCAATTTTTTTTAATTCATCAAATTCTTCAGGAGTATAATATTTTTTTACAGTAAGATGTTTTTTGCTAGGTTGTAAATATTGGCCAAAAGTTAAAATATTAACTGACTGTTTTTTTAAATCGAGCATCGTGTCGTATAATTCGTTCCATGTTTCGCCGTGTCCTACCATGATAGATGATTTTGTTTTAATCTCAGGATAGTTTTTTTTGTAAAAAGAAAGGCAATTTAATGTTTTTTCATAACCTGCACGGCGGTCTCTAACTGGATGAGTGAGTCTTTTCACCGTTTCAATATTTTGAGCAATAACAAATGGATTACTTTTTGCTAATGTATGCATGTCATTTTCAATACCATTGAAATCTGGAATTAAAACTTCAACTTTTGTCTGTGGGTGTTTTCTTTGAATTTCACTGACCACAGCTGCAAAATGAGCGGCTCCTCCATCGATAAGGTCGTCTCTATCAACACTTGTTATCACAACATAATTGAGAGACATGGTTGCAACCATTTCAGCTGATTGAGAAATTTCTAAATGATTAATAAATCCCTTAGGATTGCCAGTTTTAACATGACAAAATTTACAGGCCCTTGTGCAAGTATCACCAAGAATCATGATCGTTGCCGTTTTTTCTTTCCAACATTCAGAAAGATTGGGACATTTTGCCTCTTCACAGACCGTGAAAAGTCCCTTCTCTCGAAGTGAATTTTTAATGCTAGTGTAGTTATCTCCTATGGGAATTTTGGTTTTTAACCATGATGGAGATCTATCTCGCAAGGCTGGAAGCGTACTCATACTCATTACTTTTTTGTTTCGTCTTGATTTCCCAACCAAATTAGTACTGGAAATAGGATAAAGCCACTTAAAAGAGCTATCGGAATGAGATATCCAATTAATTCATGCATAATTAACCTCTCGTCGATTTAATGAAATTGATATGAATAAGTATTACTGCATTTTTATTTTACTGTTATTGCGAAATAAATGCCAGAGGGGTCCTAAGATATAAATGAGTAAAGCAAGCCAAATAATAAAAAAGGCAGATATTTTGTGAGGTGAAAAAGGCTCTTGAAAGATAAAAAAAGCAATGCAGAACTGGATGGTTGGAGAGATGAATTGTAGCATGCCTAAATTGCTTAGAGGAATAAGTTGGGCACTTCTACTGTAAAGCACTAGTGGAAGAATAGTGAGAGGCCCAGAGAGAGATAAAATCAACCAGCTAGCGTAAATATTTAAATTAAGTACTGGTGCTAGATGTGTCTGTTGAAAATAACTCCACAAAAGGTAAAACAAACAGACTGGAATAATGGTGGTTACTTCAAAGGCAAGTGATAAGTAAGGAGGAATGGAAATTTTCTTTTTTAAAAGTCCATAGGCCGAAAAAGATATGGCAAGTAGAAGCGCGTACCAAGGAAAGTATCTTTCTTCAATAAAAAGTAAAATGATGCCGGCGGTTGCTGTCATGCAGGATATAATTGTGGAAATGGCTAGTTTTTCTTTTAGAAAAAGTGTTGCGATGAGAACAGTTACAATGGGACTAAGATAATATCCCAAACTTGATTGCCAAGATTCTCCAAGTTGTATAACCCAAATAAATACAAACCAATTTATGCTAATGCAGATATTTGAAAAAATTAATAGGGTCAGAAGTTTTTTATTTTTAAAAATTTCAATAATACTTCCCATTTCTTTTCTCAAAAAGAGAAAGAAATAAAGGGTGATTACTGTGAAAATAACTCGCCAATTTGTAATAAATAATGAGGAAGTACTATAAAATAACTTCCAATATAATGGAAAAAACCCCCAACAACAAAAAGCTGCAACTCCGAAGAAAAATCCCATGTTTTTAGAATTTTTAGGTGATATTTTTAGATTCGTCATAAGTCATAATTTGTCGGAGAAAATGTGAATTTATTGAATGATTTTAATCTGTGATTCTGGAAGATGTAACTCAATTTCATTTTCATTATTTAAAATATTATTTGCTTGTTCATGAAAAGCTACATCCATTATCCATTCACGGCCATCTCTTTCTAAATAATATCGATAAAATTGCCCCTGGAAAAGGCGAGTCTTAATTTTAAATTTGATTAGGTTTTTAGTATAGATATTATTCATATTGGGTAGGAGTGATTGCGGTCGAATCATTAAAAATACCTGAGATAGTTTGGAAAAAGATTCTAATTTTAAATGATCAATATAAAAAGTTCCCCATTTCGTAGAAACAGATTTTTTATCGGGATTGATGGTGGCAGCAAGTAGGTTGCAAGGGAAAAAATAATTAGCGACAAAGATATTGGCAGGTTCCCAATAAATTGCTTCTGGAGCAGATATTTGTTGAAGTTCACCAAATTGCATGACCATTATTTTTGTACTAAGGCAAAGTGCTTCCTCTAAAAAATGAGTACTCCAAATTAACATTTTACTTTGAGTTTTAGTTAAATCAATTAAAAATTTCGCCACTGATAAACGTACATGTGGATCAAGAAATAAAAATGGTTCATCTAATAGAATGAGTTTTTTTTCAGATAAAAAAGCTTTGATGAGTAGAACTCTTAAAAATTGTCCACTAGATAGTTGTTCGATTCTAGATTCGTATTCATTGGTTAAGTCTAGGTTACTCACTAGATCTCTAATGGAAGTTTTTAAGTCACTATTATTATTTTCTAAATATTCCCATACTTTTAATTGGCCAAAATTTTTAAATTGATCCTGGGCCATAAAATTAAAATCAAAAAATTCTACAGAAGGAGAATCTATGTACCCTTTTTTAGGTACTAAAATATTAGCGAGAACTTTTAAAAAGGTTGATTTGCCAGAGCCACTTGGTCCAACTAAGGCACAAATATCACCAGCTACTAATTGAAAGGAAATATTATTAATTCCATCGCATTTACGTTCATCGTAAAAGTACTGGAGGTCTTTGCAAGATAACATTTTGTTATTGTTCATAGGTGAGATTTGTAAAAAGAATGTTCATCAAAAAATTAAGTATTATTTTTTATTAATGTGATTGTTTTTTTTTTCAAATCCTGAAGACTAATAAAATCATCTTCAATTTCTAAATTTTCTTTTAAAAAATCAACCGTAAATCCTGTGGCTTTAGCTAATGAATCAATGTCTATAACATCTTTTCCTTTGTAAAATAATTGATTAATAGAAATTTCAGAAAACATAAAAATAATTTATTCCTGATTAAACCAAGTGCCATTTCAAATGCTTGAAGGCGTTATAAAACTCTTGATGTTCAAAAGCAAGCCTAATTCAAATCTCTTTTGCTAGTCCAGAGATTAATTTCCAGTTTCCATTTAATTCCTCCCAGTTTTCTAATGAGGAAGAAAGTTGAACGCAGGAATCAATCATGGTTACTGCTGCTGGCCGATAGTTTCCTGAATTTTTATGCCCTCCAAAGGGCAATCTAGCACTTGCTCCCACGGTTGATTTATTGAGATTAATTAATCCACAATCAATTTCTTCAAGACATTTTTGGTAGATTTGTGGAGTTGAAGTAAAGATGGCCGATGCCAGTCCGTAATCCGTAGAATTTGTGAGTGCAATTGCTTCTTCAATATGATGATAAGGGATGATCGTGACATTGGGGGCAAAAATTTCGTGACCAATAAAGGATTTAAAACCTTTAGTCATATCGTAAAAAAGAATAGATGGTGTGCTATAATGTCCCTTCCATCTTTTTTGTATTTTTTTTGCAGGAAGAATTATTTCAGCTCCTTCTGCTATCGCTTTATTTGTGTAATCAAAGTAGTAATTCTCCGCCTGTTCATCGATCAGTGGCCCCATGAATGAATCGCCCTCTTCTATTGAATGTCCCACTAAAATTTTTTGGGTGGCCTTAGTAAATTCTTCGATTAATTGATCTTTTATCAAGTGATGAACGGCAATAATACCAGTGGAAGTACATCTTTGACCGCTGCTTAAAAAGCAGGAATTGATTAGTTCCGCCACAGCATGATTTAGCGAAGCATCCTTATGGATAATGGAAATGTTTTTCCCACCCATTTCAAGTGCTAGGAGTTTAGAAAATTGATCGGAGCAGTTCTTTGCAATAATTTTTCCCACATTTTGTGATCCTGTAAAAAAGATACCCTTTATTTTAGGATGAATCACAAGTTGGTTTGTTTCGATTCCTCCACCCTGAAAAAGGTTAATGACTCCCGAGGGAAATCCTGCTTCCACAAGGCATTCAAACATTAATTGGGGTGAGTAAGCAGTTTTTTCTGAGGGCTTAAAAATGATACTATTTCCACCTAAAAGGAGGCTTATGATTTGCCCATTTGCAAGATGACAGGGAAAGTTAAAGGGGGCAATAACTAGTGATGGTCCAATTGGTTTATAGATAAAATGACCATTGGTTCCCGGCAATAGTTTAGTGATTGTCATATTTTTGATTCTTGGCAGTGAATCACTAATTGTGACATCCACTTTGTTTGCTAGTCCTGCTGCTTCTGATTTACATTCCCAGATTGGTTTTCCAGTTTCCCACGCAATGGCAGTGGCAATTTCAGCTGATTTTTTCACCAGATTTTCTTTATATTTTAAAAGAATTTTTATTCGTTCTTCAATTGAAGTTTTTTTCCAGAAGGAGTGGCCAATGACTGCAGAATCTACGATTTCTTCCACATGTTCAGCTGAAGATAAAAAACTCCATAGCGTCACATCAGTATCTGAAGGGGCAAGTTTTTGGATGATTTTACTACCTAAATTATTTTGATGAAATTGAGCTTTAAAATAATTACCTTTAAGAAGAAATTTATTATTCATTTTTGAGTCCTAGATTGCAGATGTAGAAAATGTATTTTTTAAGTTCAGGCATAGTTGATCAATTTTTTTATATAAATCATCAATTGTTCCGTTATTTTCAATTAAGTAATGACTTAATATTTTTTTTTCTTCCGTATTTATTTGATTTGCCATGATATTTTCAACGATTTCCCTATCAACTTTATCTCTTTGGATTGTTCGGTTAATCTGGTTTTCCTTAGTAGTATAAATTAAAATAATAAAATCAAATTTATCTTGCAATTTTTTTTCAAACAGCAATGGAATTTCATAGAAAAAATATTTGTTATGAGTAAATTGAGAAATATGGCCATAGGAATTTAAAAAAGTTTTTTCTAACTTACTATAGATGTATTCTTCAATTTTTTGTTTAATGGTTTGATCTTCAAAAAAGAGTTTTCTTAGTACTGGAAATTGAATTTTATCATTTTCTAAACACTGAGGAGCAAGTGTTGAAATAAAGTTTTTAGTTTCATCTTGATGATAAATTTCTTTAACTAAATCATCGGCCTTTAAAACAAAGTAATTTAATTCCTTTAGTCGTTGGCAAAGCAGGGATTTTCCAGATGATACACCACCAGTTATGGCAATGATAGGTCTGTCTAAATTGTAGATTCTATTTTTATTTCTATTTTTCATGATTTTATTTTAACATTGAACTTTTAATTTCTCGTTTTGCTAACTGCCAAAATTGTTCTTTTTCAGCAACATTTAAATTTTCCAATGTTTTGTTGTTTTGTTCCAGTAGTTTTAACATAACGCTGATTCTTTGGTTAAATTTTTGATTTGATTTATGTAGAGCTATTTCAGGAGAGATGCTTGAGTGCCTAGCAAGTTGAATGGTGGAAAATAACAGATCACCGATTTCATCCTCTAATTTTGCAGATTTTTCCATGGAGCTACCTAGTTCCATAAGTACTTCTTCCACTTCGCCAAGTTCTTCTTTTACTTTGGTAAAGACTTCATTTTTATTATCCCAATCAAAGTAGATTTGTTGTGAAAGTTTTCCTATTTTTTCACTTGCAAGCATTGGGGGTAATTTTAAAAGATCATTTAGTTTATCTATAGTGGTTGTTTCTTTTTGTTTTCTTTGGTTCCACTGAAGTTTTACTTCATCTACAGTTAGTTTCCCTAGACCTTCCTCTTCATTTTTCGATTTATTAAAAACATGGGGGTGTCTTTTAATAATTTTTTCTTCAAGATGATCGATTATGTCCTGAAGATTAAAATTATTGGTTTCTGAAGCTATTTGGCCATGTAAAAGAATTTGCAAAAGTATATCACCTAATTCATCGATCATTTTATTTCGATTCAGTTGGTCAAAAATAGCACTGATGAATTCCTGGGCCTCCTCTAAGACGTAAGGTGCAAGTGTTTCATGGGTTTGCTCTAAGTCCCAGGGACATCCATTTTGCGAATCTCTCAGCTCGGCAATTCTTTGGACAAGAGAATTTATGTTAACAGGTTTCATTAAGACACCTTTTTTGACAGTTATGAAGTCACATGCTTACATTTACAGTTCATGATTTTAAATAATATAGAACTTCTGTGTAATGGTTTTCGTAGATCTGATGATCAATTATTGAATTTGTTTTTTAAGAAGCCTACGAAAAAGACAATGAATCATTTCATCAAGGATCTCGAGCTTTGCTTTGGTGTATTTTTATTTAAAGAGTTAAGTATACTTTTTCCTAAAAATAAAATTTTGAAAGTTCTTCTTAAAAAGAAGATAAAGTTACTTTGGACTATTCAATTGATGTCTCCAGGTAAAATAACAAATTTAAATAAAAAGCATAGAAAAAAAGATTATTTACCAGATGTACTAGCTTTTCCACTAGAAACTAATTTTCTCCAGCAAAGGGATATGCCTGACTTTATGGATGAATATCCCCTCGGTGATATTTGTATTTCCTATGAAAAGCTTTGTATTCAAGCAATTGAATATGATGTAACTCCCTTTGAAGAATTATTGAGATTAGTGATTCATGGCTATTTACACTTACTGGGATTTGATCACGAGATATCTTTAGTCGAAGAAAAAAAGATGTTTTCTTTGGAAAACAAACTATTTCAGTCTTTTTTTAAAAAGAATAATCATACACAAATAGGAAAATTTTATCGCTGCTTTAAGGTAAAATAGAATTAGAGGGATAATGGTAATTATAGTGGATTATAAAAATGCCCTAAGGGGAATATTCATGTTTTTCATGATGACTGTTCTTTGCAGAGAACAGGATACCTATGCTTCAGTAGTTAAGCAGATGTCGGGAGATCTCTCCTTTCGATATCAGGATTTTGTGAATAATGTGGGAGGAGTTGAAGGAAATAAGTGGTGGGGAGAATTAAATTTTATTTACGATGATAAAGAACCTTTTGTCGATCATGAGGCTAAGTTTGATTTTACTGCTAGATATAATGATGCGGGAGGATTTGAGTGGGCCTTGAGAGAAGGACAAATAACCTATCTTAGGGAGTATTCTGAATTTTCCATGGGACTTATAGTTTTTAAATGGTCAGAAATTGATAGAATTTGGGGACTTGGTAAAATTAATAATAGAGTAAATATTGATTATTTTAATCCCGGTCAAAGCGGGCTTCCAGGATTTCGTTTTAATCAGAGACTGGCAAAAAGTCTTGAAATTGAAACTTATGCATCTTTTCTCTATATTCCAGAATTAAATCCATCATATAAAATCAATAAGGAAGAAGGGACGGTTGTATCAAAAAATCCCTGGGCTCCACCGCCTGAGCAGGAAACAACAATTACCTCGGGTGGCGAACCTAAGAAAATTTTTTATCACGTATTTGTTCCAGATTTTGCAGATATCATTTTAAAGTTAAGTGCCGGTTTTAATATTAGATATTCATTTTTTGAAAATTTACATCTTTCGGGATTTTATCTCCAGAAACCAGAAAATAATTTATCAAATACTGCAAAATTAGAAATTAATAGCAACACGTTGCAACCAAATATTTATGTAACCCCCAGACTCTATTATCATGAAATATGGGGCGGGCAAATTACTTATGAGACAAAAACTAAGCAAATTCAGCTATATACAAGCTATTTGTCCAGCAAACCTGATTCAAAACCAGAGAACAAGGACGTTGTTGAGGCAGGAGGTTTTCCCTTTCAATTAGAAAAACAACAGGAAGAGTATTGGGGAACAGGCCTCATATATTTATTTCTCGGAGGAAGTATACATATTGGTCAGCTTTCACGGGTTAGTACTTTCAACGATAACAGTGTGTTATCTAAAAAACCACGATGGGGAGAAGCGGCCAATCTTTCGCTAGTATATAATTTTTACCCGAATTTAAGTTTTTTCACGGAAATCTTTTATGATTATTCTAATCATGACCGTTTGTTCTCCGTGGATCTAACTTACGTATTAAATCAGTCTTTGGCCTTATCACTTGGTGCTAACGTACTCACTTCACCACAAAATGGAGTGGGATTCTGGAACCCTTTCAAGGCAAATGATTCGATTTATGCAAAGCTTGGACTAGTTTTTTAGCCATGATAAAAGAAGGGAACTAAACATTATGAGTTTGAATCGATTGAATAAGATTCATCATTCATTAGATAAATGGCTTAGGCTTGTTCTATTACTTATTTTTATTTCACCAATGATATTATTAACTTCCTGTGGTGAGAAACCTTCAGAAGAAGCAAAAAATGAATTAAAAAAACCTGCTGGTTTAGAGCCTGGTTGCGAAATAAATAGAGAGGAACTTGAAGACATTCTTGAAAAAGAAATACCAGAATCAATTTATTGCTTGAAGAAAAATATCGATGTTTTCATGCGAGTTATCCAGCTTAGACCTGGTCAAAAAAAAGATACCCTATCTAGAGAGTCACTTGCTACTTTTATTGAAGAAACACAACCAGAACTTAAAGATATAAAAAAATATTTAGACTTATTTTTTCATATGGCGCATTTAATTTTTAGAGATGATTTTGGTTATATTTCAAAAAAATATTTATCTCCAATTACTGAAGCAATCGTTATTATCAATAGACAGTTTGTTTTAGCTTATAAACATTTCAGATATGTGAGATACCCCATCAATCAAGATCCCTCTGGGAAAGTCATTGATCAACAATATACAAATTATAAAATTGATCGCGAAAGAGTTGTTAATGCTTCTACCAATGCATCTAATGCCTTATTAAATATTTTTGTATTGGCAAAACCTGATGATTTGCCATTAAAAGAAGTTCCATTAAAAATTACCGAATTTATAGATATTTTTAAAAATAAAAAAAATGAAGACGATCTTGAAAAAATAAAAAATTTATTATTTATAAAATCAATTGTTTCTGGTGGGAATTCAAATTCAATCAATCAAGCAGAACTACTAGTTCTTATTCGAAAGCTTCCTGAGTTGGTTTATTTAGCTTCTGATGCAACCAGAGCAAATTCCATTGATTTTGATAATGAAATTGGAGATGTGAATAAATTTGAACTTATTAGGGATGCGATAAAAGTTTTAAATAGTGTTCTTTATTATAAGGATCGCCCTCAACAATTTATTTTTTCTTCCTCAGAATTAAAAAATGCTTTGATTGTTTATAAAAATGAGATTCACGAGGATATTGAAAATTATTTTGATTTAATCCCAGAATTAAAAGCAATATACGCCAATAGTGCAAGACCAGATTTTATTCAGGCAGATTTAAATAAACTTTTAAAAAATGCTTACTACGTGATCGAACAGGTTCTGGGAGTAGCACGGCTTTATTTAGAAAATAAGAATATTGTTCAGGTAAAAACTGAACTTACTCCAGAAATGATTCGCAGTCTGACAAACAATTCTAATTTAAAACAGTATGATAATTTCGTTAATATTGTATCAAAGTACAGGTTTTTTAAGGGACAAAATCCTATTCCTGTTTTTTCCGGAAGTTATGAGCGAAATCTTCGGGCGATCATTCAGATCTCTATTGTAGAAGGACTTTATAAAATTTTAGCAAATTATTACGAGCAAACTTATCCCTGTGATAAAAAAGAGTTTTTTGTCTTTCCAAGACCGATGCGTCGAAATTGTTCAAGTGCAGACTTTGATCCAGTTAATGGAATTTGTACGGAAAATCTTACATGTACCAAAAAAGATTTAAATGGAAATAGAGTTCTAGATAAGGAAGATTATAATTTTACAATGACACAGGGACAGCTAGAGCATTTAGTTCGAAGAATAGTGGTTCCCCTTACCAAGCTTGATATTGCTACTCCTGGTCGTGAGTATATGGCTGCAGAAAATGCGACATTATTAACAGATTTATTTCAATTTCAATCAAATACCAATGGACTTGTGGATGTGGTGGAAGCTGCAGAATTTGGAATGCAAATATTTTCAGCTGTTGCTATGAAAACAAATGTGGTGAAGGGCATTGAACAATTTTGTCCTCCAATGGATGTGGGAAGACCAACTAAATATTACGAAGCAAGCTGTATGAGAAATCATTTTTTTAATGTTTTAAATCTACAGTTTGCGTATCCAAAAGAGTTGGAGTCTAAGGGAACTTTTGCTTATATGGATTTTTTAACTTCCATGAATGCCTTCTATCAAAATAGAGGTGTAAAAGAAAAAAATAAATTTATCATGGAAATGGAAAACTTCACGAGAACTTGTTATTCATATAAAGAAAATGCTCCTATTCCACAAACTGATATTGTGGCAGTTTTTGGAGGGATATTTAACGTTGAAGCAACTTTATTAAAATTTGATATTTCGCCAACAAATGGTTTTTTAGAAGGTGAAGAGTTAGATAAAGCCTATTTTCATTATAGAGGTGTAATCGATGGGATTTTAGAAAAGAGCTTAAAGAAAAAATATGAAAAAATAATTGTTAATATAATTGGACGCAAACGAATTGTAGAAGCAGCTTTTTATTATTTAATTAAAAAAGCTAAGTTACCTGAGGGCGCTGCCTTTGTGGTTTTTGCATTAGGAAAATACAAAAAAGATGCTCAAGCAGATAGATTTACTATTGCCAATGTATTAACAACGATTAAACAGCAATCACCAAACAAACCTGATCCTGTGGAACTTGAAAAAGTTTGTTTTTCAAATAACTAATTTTCACATTTTCAAATTCAAAAATACCTTTATAGTGTTATGAAGAGGATATCCTATTGTTTAAAAATAAAGGGTCATTTTGTGAGTAGTTTTTTACATAAATTAGAAGAAGAACAGGCAGAAATAAAAGATCTATTTAGCCAGCTTGCGACAATTCGGAGGTCGCTTTGAAATCGATAAAAAGAAAAATCGATTAATTGAAATTAGCCAAATGGAATTAATGTCTGGATTTTGGGATGATGCAAAAAAATCAGCATTAATCCAGAAAGAAAAAAAAATATTAGAAAAAATTAGCGATGAATATTTTTCTGTCGAAGAAATGTTCGATGAAAATATTTTATTTTTAGAATATGCCAAGGAAGGTGATGAAGGCAGTGCTAAGGAAGGACTTGAGCATTTAAAAAAATTAAGAAATACTTTTAAAATTTTGGAGCAGAAAGTCCTTTTAGCAGGAGAAGAAGATATTAATAATGCCATCATTTCAATAAATGCAGGAGCAGGGGGAACGGAGTCCTGTGACTGGGCACAAATGTTGTTTCGCATGTTGAAAAAATGGTTAGAGGACAATAATTTCAAAGTGAAAATTTTTGATTTTCAGTATGGGGATAGTGCGGGCTTAAAATCGGTTACTTTTTTAGCTGAAGGAAGTTTTGCCTACGGAATGTTGAAATCTGAATCTGGAATTCATAGACTAGTCAGAATTTCTCCCTTTGATTCAAATGCAAGGCGGCATACTTCATTTTCTTCTATTTTTGTCAGTCCAGAGGTAAACGATGAAATAGAAATTGAAGTTTTAGATAAGGATTTGAGGATTGACGTTTATAGGTCTGGGGGATCTGGTGGACAATCAGTTAATACCACGGATTCAGCAGTCAGAATGACCCATTATCCATCAGGAATAGTGGTTACCTGTCAAAATGAAAGATCACAATTACAAAATAAAGCACAGGCCATGAAAATTCTCAAGTCAAGATTGTACGAAAAAGAGTTAGAAGTTAGACGACAAAAACAAAATGAGATTGAAGCAAATAAAAAAGAAAATGCTTGGGGATCTCAAATAAGGTCTTACGTATTACATCCCTATAAGTTAGTAAAAGATCATCGTACTGATTTTGAATCGAGTGATGCTGAGGGTGTACTCGATGGCAAGATGGACGATTTTATAAAATCTTATTTACAGTGGAATGCTTTAGAATCAAGCAAGAAAGAGCTTGAAACATGAACCTATTATCGATCTTTTTGAAAATCATGAAATTGTTTTTTCATGATCAAGCCTCGAGAAGGCAAATTTTTAGTTCTATCTTTGCCCTTTCTTTATCTATTAGTTTTATTCTTTGTAATATTGGACTTATGGATGGATACGAGTGGAGTTTTAAGGAAGGACTGCGAGAATTTAATGCTGACTTTTCTATTTTATCTCGCAACGGTTTTTATCATTTTGATGATGATTTAAAAAAATCTTTAAATAAAAACCCTGCCATTGAACATTTATATCCTTTAATTCAGATAGAAGCTTTTATCGTTAAAAACTCAACTAGCAAAGGTGTCTTAATTAGAGGAGTTGATTCTAGTTTTTACCAATTAAAACTTTTGAAAAAAGTAATGTTACCTGGGGAAATTTCTTTAGGACAAACCTTGGCCGATGATTTAGGGGTAGTGGAAGGAGATGAGGTTTCACTTTTATTTTCTAGGGGAGGAAGTAATCAAGATGATTTGCCTGCAATTAAACGATATATAGTTCGAGAAATTGTGAAGCATCGACTTTATATTAGAGATAGTAGGATGGCCTATACCAATATATTAGATTTAGCAGATATTTCTCAGTCAAAGGGAAAAATTAATTTAGTTCTCGTGGGTGTGAAGAGGGATAAAAATCAGACGAGTGCTGATGATGTTAATTTAGCAAATGATCTTGATAAAAAATTAAGGTCAGTT
>Ga0247844_1002706_pt1 | contig 28183 bp, 38 predicted proteins | sample LaCtaG_FD_192421 | JGI IMG/M metagenome (GOLD analysis project Ga0247844, IMG submission 192421) | Freshwater microbial communities from meromictic Lake La Cruz, Castile-La Mancha, Spain - LaCruzMarch201714.5m_1 | ecosystem: Environmental > Aquatic > Freshwater > Lake | place: Spain: Castile-La...
GAAGCCAGACTAATTGTTTTATTGCTTATCAGATCCAGCCCAGAGGACAGTGCACCCTTCACGCCTGCGCCCTTGTTGTCGACATCAATAGAATTCAATCCTGATATTTTTTTAGCATTAATTGCCTCCATAAGTGCACCAACAGTGCCATACGCTGAAAACAAAAACTCATTGCTACTTATCGTCAGCTTATCCGCCGTAACCGATACAGATAAATTAGCCGTAGTCGCAGTCAGTTGAAAATAATACGCAGCAGAACTCGGGCTACTAGCCAAGATTTCACCCGTATCAGCATTAATTATCGCAAGATCCTTAGTGGGCTTGCCCACTCTTGGAAGAATACCGTCTTTTATACTGACCTTTAAATTCATCCCCGCTATGGCCTGCGTCAACGTTAAAGCAGTTAAGCCAGTGGTTGAGAGTAGGGTTTGCGTTGGCAGAGTACCTGTAGTTTTTGCGTTCACAAATAACAGATAATCAGGACAGCCCGTCTCATTAGACGGATTAAAGGCTTTTTCAATCGCCTTTAAGGCAAAGGTATCAACCGGGTCTCTTAATTGACGGGCGGCCTCTGCATAACTATTAAAACGCACCACAGTCATCGGGTTAATAGTTTTGGTCGCCCCAACTAAGGCCAACACATTGCCAAAATTTGACGTTTTTGCATCCATACCCGAGGCATCAACGGCACTTGCCGTCACGGGGGTGATATAATTTGAACCATTAAAATTAAAGCTCATTGTTACTCCTAGACTTAATAAATTGGGCGATTGATAAAGGCAGAAAATTGCAGAGTAAACACTTCTTCAGTGTTCTGAGCGCCCCCAGTAGACAGCACATGCGCACTAAACGCCTCAATTAAACTGCCCGAAACATTGTCATTTCTCAGCCTCTGCGCAAACTCCACGACCTCAAGCAAAAGCGGCTCAGGATCATTCTTTTTAATAACAGAAGGTGCTACGGGCGCAGCAGGTAGTGTTGAATCAATTATTGTGGCGGTGGTCATCTAGTTATCTCATCGTTAACATTGGTTACAGTAATTATCTCTAATAATGGTGATTGCGTCATAACCAATGCAGTCAATGACACACAGCTAAAACGCGTTTCGCTCATATAAGTAGGCCATGGGTATAAAGTAAATTCTTCTCGATCAGATTGCTGCACATCGATTTGTAATAAGCCAGCAAAATCAAACACCTCAAAATTTGCCAACAACACAGCTTTAACAGCCTTTCTAAAAAGATTGCGTTCATCACCATTAAGTGACCAACACGTAATGCTTAACTGTGATTGTGTATACCAGCCAAATTCATCCACATCGTCAGCTAAAGCATAGCCAAGGCCAAAATTATCCACCTGATTATGCTCAACATGCAGCGTAACCAAGGGAAATTGCGCATCCTCAAATTGCGGAGACGATAACAATACCGGAATGACCGCATTGCTTGGATGTGTTAATTTACCCGCATGCAGCATAGCATTAAGGCCCAAATCAAGGCGATCGCGCACACACAACAACGGATCAATCGACACATCAGTAAAGCTATTCGCCACCGTGACCTGCTTAGCCAAAAACTGATCATCCCAGACTTTACCGTCAAAATAGACAGGCTTGTAAAAATACGACACCGCATTACTCACGCCAGCCGTATCAATAAACACCGACTCACCGCCCTCATAAATAACCTCAACAGCACTGGACGCATCAGTAAAATCACCCGTGGTATTACGCAGCACGCGCCACGATAGCGCATTACTGGGCGGGTTAAGCATTACTTTTACCGCCTCACCGGCGGCCAAGGGAATTAATAATCTAATCATATTGCTTAGGTTACTGTCACGACAGCACACCGCGTTAATTATTTTATTTTAGCTCCCAACGTATCCTCGCCCGCATTACCATTACCATGCACATGATTTATTAAACTTATGCCCTTAGCCATAACATCACCATCAACCGTAACATCACCCGTTATCGTAATAACATTGTCGCCACCCACCACAATCTTAGTGCCTTTATTCATTAAAGTAATAAACACCTCACGGTCATCATTCTTTGTTAACGCCCATTTTTTATCATAATCTTGACCAGATAAATCCTTATGCACCTGCGTATCATTAATTGCAATCATCACCCCAGACGGATGATATAACTCCACATTACCGAACTCATCAACCGTAGAGTACACATCAGAATAATGCCGATCTATGCGCCGATTATCCTTAAACTGAAGCTGCCCCACCTGAGGAAACCAAAAGCCCAACACAAACGGTAACTGTTGAGAACAATAATCAATCATGACATACACCGGATTATCCTCAGTAATCGTGCCAGGTAAATTACTGCTGCCGCTCGTACCGCTTGCTGAAGGCGACAACACCATCACCGCCGCAAGCTTCCTGCCGTCATCAAGTAACGCCACATCAACAGAATGCGAATCAGGATTAACAGCGGTAACACGCGCTAAAATTGCCATAAAAAACCTAAAGTTACACACTAAAAAAATAGAAAAATAAGCGCCAGAGCACGCATTTATCGCGTCTTATTCACTCACTAAAAAACTCACAAGCGACACTCTCAACAGCAACCAAATAGCCACTCACACTGCATACACCGCCCTTAAACGAAGCGCAGTGTGCACACGTTAAAGCAACCTGCTGACTAGAAGTATCAGGAATAAACAACAGTGCAGGTGCAAAACAGGCACTTGACCGATAACCAGAAAAACACATCATCACCGCATCAGCTAAATTGGGCGACTTGGTACCGCAAGGAGCTTTATCAACCAACATTTTGCCCGCACCGTTAAACATATAAGTTGGACGTGATAATTCTGACGTTAATTTGCCCAATTCTGTTAACCCACTAGGCAAACTGATTAACTCATCAGCCTGATAAGCCTTACCCTTCACCGCGTCATGCGTAGCTTTAAACCGCTTGCGTAACGACCACCACCACTGCGCTTTCGCATTCGCAAAATAATCTTTATTAGTACGCCCTTCATCCTCACCTGCATTAACCCGCTCATTAGGATGCGTGACCCCATCAGACCCCCTAAACATCTCCACCACTAACGGCCGCGCACGACGCTCATTAATTACCCGCGCATCACCTCTCACCCCCGCACCTAAGCCATCACCATCATAATAAAACCAGTCATACTGATAATCTTCACACAAATGAAAAGCACGTTGTGTCGTGGCAAAAATATCATCAAGTTTGCCGCTCCACTCTTCAATATACTCAAGCACAATGCCATAGCGCCCACAAAACGCATTTAAATCCTCGCCACGATCCGCCACATCTAGCGCACCATGTCTTACCCCGCTTGGCGTTATCCCTAACTTAAGGTGCGCATCTATAGCCGATTGAATCCACTCATTAGGGATAATCACACCCTCAACTGACGCGTTATAATTACGATCTATTTCTTGAGCAACCACCGTTGGCGACAAAATAGCCACCTGCTTTTGATACCACACCTCATCTTTACGCGGATCATCGCGCCAATCAAACACAAACACATCAAGCTTGCCGCTGTGCCGCTTTTGCGCAAACGGATTGCCCATACCGTTAACCGATGACAAATCTATGCGGCAATTAGTCGTCTGCGACAACGACGCATCAACTAACAAGGGGCGCTCCAAAAACGCCGCCTCATCAACAAAATAAAACGAACACCGATCCCCCCTACCAATCCCATCACCACTTTCGCCCGTCATCGCACTGCCCGTATTAGGAAATAAAATGCGCATATGTGGCGCATGCTTACTCACATCCCACCCCCCCTTAAACTCTATGGGTAGCAACTCAATAAACTTCCGTGCTTTCCAAAACAAAGACTTAGGACTGCCTATTTTATCGACATACTCCTCCTTTCTTGACCCAAACCCGGCCACCACCCCCTCATTAAACAAACAAATTGTCGCCGCCGTTGCCACCGACAACCAACTCATCCCCATATCGCGGCTTTTTTCCGTAAGTCCAGGCTGCTGAGACCGCCATTTAAGTACAAACCACTCAACCCATTCGGCTTGTCTAGGAAATAACACAAAAGGAATAATAGCAGGCAAGCCACGCTCAACATTACGCGGATCAAAAGTACAGCCCCAATCAGAAATAAACTGCGCAGGATGTGCGCGATAATACTGCATTAAAGCAGGCACTTTGCAAGGCTGCTGCCTAAGCGTAGACAAGGCCTTAAGCCGTCTTTTAAAAATACGCGAGTAATCAGGGTTTTTAAAATCCATAGGATTAGGCATCCATTACTTACCCATCAACTCTTGATAAAATCGTGAGGCCTCAATAGGATCATCAGGCAACACAACAGCCTTCCCCACACTCACCTCATTACTATTAGAAATCTCAATAGTAGACGTTGTAAAACGTGGATTTAAGCCATTCGTCACCGTTAATTTATCAACCCCCTCAACGATAGACTTAAAACCCTGCCCAGTGACCTCATTCTCAAGCAAATCATGCGCTTTTTTAAGCGCCTTACTGCTAAAAATCTGCACCTCAGCCAACAAGCCCAATTTAAAATGAACAGTCGCATCAACAGCGTTCATTTCTGTCGGCGACAACGCGTTATACTCTTGAATTACATCAATTTTTTTATGAACAAGCTGTTCATTTTTTTTAACCAAACCCTTTGTTAGCTTATTAACCGTGCCCAAGGACACCGCATGGCGCTTCGCTAACTGTCGCTGAGAATAAGCCCCCGTATAAAAATCAGCCACTAACTCCTCATAATTATTAGCCATTAGGAAGCGATAAATTTAGCAATCACCTGAAAAGGATACGTAGCGCTTTTATTTTCATTCAGCACACACGCATAAATTCTCTTACCCTTTATTCTAAAGCCGCACATACACGCAGCCTCCACATGCACGCCACTTTCTTTATGCCCACAATCGGCACATAAAAACTCAAAGTTACCCAGAGCTAAAGGCCTAGATAACAACCGTCCTTTACAAAATTTGCACACATGATCAACTATAGAATAAGTCAAACTGAATCTCCGTCTGCTGACGACACAAATAATGCTCAGCAATATGATGTTTATAAGCAATCAAATTAAGCACCATCGCCTCATTAATCGACGCCGCTTTCGTAACAAAACAATGCTCACCCAACACATCAGAAACAACCACCGTAAACACACCCAACGTATAATTTACCGGGGCTTTACCGCGCCTATCCTTGCCCACCAAATACTCACGCTCACGGTTATAACAACTAATACACAACTTATTTTTAATCAACCGCTGTGCTTTTTTTTGACACCTTACACACGTATCCTTCAACATAACCTGAACATCATCCCTTTGTACACCGGCATGCACAGCACCCACAGCACAACCAGAACACGTAATAAAATTCCTGCTTAAATATCTTTTTGCACACGATTGCTTAGCTAAACGTGCCTTTAATTTAATACAATCAAATATCTCCTCATCAATTGCCATAAAATAAATTCTCCACACCTAACGCGCAAGAAAACAGCCTAACTTAGGCATAACGTTAACAAGGCTGTAAAAATAACGTCATCTCAGCGGTACGCCTAAGCGTTAAGCCCTTTAAAACCTTACCACCCGCCTTATCCCACTTTAAAAACTCCACCGCCGCGCCCGCATAATCCCTGGCGTTTAGTTTTTTTAACAAAGTTGATGACGCTAAATTGCCCGTACCCACGTTATAGGCAAACGACACCAATGCGCCATATTGGTTAACATTAACCTTAACCTTAATTAAGCCCTGCACCTTGGCACTGAAATTGTTTAAATCAAAGGCCAGCATTGCTTCAGCTTGCGCAACCGTCAGCGCAGGATACTTAGCCAACGCTTCTGCCTTACCTGACGCCCCCTTCAAAAAAGCATTCGTGGTTTTACTGCGCAACGCCCTACCATAGCCCACCGTCCAAATCCCCGCAGGACACATCTTAGGCTGTAAACCAATAACGGTTAAATCCCCGTCATGAATCCCCTCAAAACTCTTAACTAAATCAATCGCCGCATTACAAATCATACCTACCTCGTTGGCTTTAAATTGTTAACTAAAAACTTAAGCGTTTAAATACTCCAAAATCTCCTTGCGAGCGGAATCCCAACCCTTACACACCACCGTTTTATAGCCTTGATTACTCAGAGCATTCAGCCACCAATCCTGCACGGCACTGACTTTACTTGCTTTAAGCTCAGTTTTAAGCTCAAGCCACAGGCCATGAAAACCGTGTCTAGGCACGGGCAAAAATAAATCAGGCACACCCGGCTTAACGCCCTCAGCTTTAAGCTTTGCGCCCGTAGCGGGGTGTCTATGCCCGCCATTAGGCACCGCAAACAACAACTTCAAATCTGGCAAAGCTTTAGACTGCAACGCCGCCCACTTCATTAACGTCACCTGATGCTCATGCTCAGTCATCGGCTAAAAAACCTTAAAAACTGCTCTTTTAACGTTGGTTGTTTAGACACGTTCGCCGCCACATTGCTTACGTTTTTTGGCGCATAAAAATCTTTATAAAACTCAGCAAGGCTATTTTCAGACGCTTGCGCAATCTCTTCCTGCGCAAACCAAATAAACTCATCAAGATCGTGTGCCTCTTCAGCAAGGCTTGATAACAACTCATCATCAACATCAAAACTAATACATAAACTCATCATATTTCCTTAATTTTATTGATAATATTTTCAAACACATCGCGCTGACTAGCGGGCACACACAGCAAAGCCTCAGCTAAAACCATCATTAAATGCGCAATGATTGCGCGATCATCACCAAGTTGTTGCGCGGCCTCATAAATCGTCGTGTTAGCCATGCCTTGATGACGATACAAATCCATATTCAGCGCATACAACGCCTCCACTAAATCTTCTGTCTTCGTCTTCACAAACGTGATCCTATTGTTGGGGAGTGACCAAAGATTAATCGGCGGCAGAGTTAACTCAGACCAAGTTAACTTAGTCATGCACCACCGCTAACAATGACGTTAAAAAAACAATATAGCTTTTTTGCTCAGCGATTAACGTCGCGTTATCTTCAAGTTGCTGCTTAGCGTGCTTAATCCAACGCTGTAACTGCATACCCTCAAACTCAGACAAAAAATACCCATCCCGATCCTTCATCTGCGTTTAATCACCTCATCTAAAAACCCACCTAAAGGCGACAACGCCTTACACGGTAAAAACTGCTCGATAACGTTTTTAGCTACCCGTTGCTTAGCGTCATTAACAGCCGACACCGTGATAGCCGCCACCACAGCACCCGTGCAAAAACTAACCAGTACAGACAAAATAGAAAACCGCCTACTCATAAAAAGCCCCCGCCATGACTTTATCAATATACGCAATACCGTAATTAACCGACCACACCACGCCCCAAATCGGCAACGCCACAATGCCAATGGCAATAAAAATAATAAAAATAATACTTTGTGTGAATAGCTCTTTCATAAGTGTCCTAATTAAAAAGGAATATCATTGTCAAAATCAGGCATAGGCGGTAAATAATCATTAGCCTGGTGCTTAAACTGCTCGGTATCTTTATCCTGCTCCGTCATTTTTACAGTATTCAAAAGGCTTATAGCTCACAAAAATACAAAACAACAATAAAAACAATAGGTTAAAAATAACTAAAATAATACCGGCTAGACTCTTCAACTTTTTGGCTAGAGGCTTATGCCACGTCAGCCGTGGCTTAGACCCAAGCCTCTAGCCTATAGCCTCTAGCCTATAGGCTGTTTTTTCTTTTTAAGAAAAGCTCTTGGGCTAGAGGCTAGAGGCTATGACCTTTGCTCCAGCCCCAGTGTTTACTTGGGATAAGCCTCTAGCCGCACCCATGATAAAAGTGGCTATAACCTTTCTATAACCTTTAGTTTTCATTAACGCCCCCTTTTAAAAATTGATTAAACACCAGTCGCTTTACCGTTTGCCCAGACGGCATTTTCACTAACACCGAAGCAATGTCACCATCTTCAATCAGCATATCGATTAACTCAGTGCGCTTATCTTTTGGCAGTTTTTTAAGTGGCTTACAAAAATTGACTAAATCAGAAGGCCTTACCCCTGCCGCGCCATTCCTCATGATGGTCTCAACAACAAGCTGGTACACTTCTGGCTTGCCGTCATCACTCACCACAAACTCGACTAAAGCTAAAAACCGCTTGAGATGCCCTACAACATATTGACACGACCATTGCATAATCAGCTTAGTCGCCACCGGATAATCAGGTGCATCAAAAGCCGCCAACACTGTACATAAGCGCCTAAAATTCTTACGCGCCCCTGTCTTAAACATGCGATAACGACGGTCATCACTTATGGCATCAATCAACGCATCGTACTGGCTTAAACCATCAGCAAACTCTACGGTTATCATGTCAGGCTCTACACCTGGCAACTGATTAAAAATCGCCTCCAAAGACAGCTCACCCTCATCATCAGGAACACCACGCACCCGCCTAAGCAAAGCCATTAAATCACTAGGCAGCGATACCGACGTTTCTTCTTTAGCCTGAAAGTCATTATTGTCACAAATAGCAAATAAAAACTGCTCAACAGCGCCTCTACCCATTTCTGAGGTTTTGGCAAACGTAGCTAACTGGCTGTAATGTAATAACGCCAACATGGATAAACACGGCCTGATAATCATGGGTTGTAAATCATCGGACTTACGGAGACCGGCTTCATCAGGTGAATCAAGCTGTTTTTCTTTCGCATCAAAAAGCTGCGTAAGATGATTAAGCACAATTTCAATACCGCCTGTTGTCTGACGTTTGGTCAGGTTAACCATAGCGCTGTAGTCATCACACAGATAAATACTGGCTGGTGAGTGGTACAGTGTCTTGTACAGGGCTTGTGTGGACGATAACCGACCATCACGCACCATACGGCGTAAACCTGTTTGAGTCATCACGGTTTGAATACCTCGCGTTGCATAGCGCAATTCGCCAATACTGCCGATACTCCCGGAGGAAATACCAACGTACACGTGACAAGAATCTCCTTGTGGCGTGATGTAACGACGTGATGCTAGTGTTGCAGCTAAGGCAATAACAGCTTGTGCGGTGACTGTCTCACCATAGACAGCACTGCCCGCATTAATAAAGCCTGCTAGCCGGTTTAGGGCTTGGACAGGGAATAAAAGGTTGATTGGATCTGTGAGTGGTTCGGTAGCTTGGTAGGTGGGTTGTTGTTTTGCTAGGTCGTTGGTTTTGCTTTTTTGTGGCTCGTTGGTTGGGTCTTTAGATGGTTCGTTTGTTGTATGACTAATAACTTGATAGATTGGTGGGTTGTTGATTTGTTCAATAAGTAGGTGGCTGGCTTGTTGGGTCGCTTGGTAGTTGGCTTGTTCGGTCGCGCTAATAAACCCGTGTTGACGGGCAATGTAAAAAACAGACTCTTTGAAAACTTTGGTTTGTTTTTTATGGGTAAATGATAACCAAACTCTGGCTTGATCTCTCTCGTTAAATTTATCACAGGTTGATGACCATTGGCACCAGATTTTATAACCTGCTTCACCAGAATCAAGTGAATGCAGAGCCATGCCGATGGTTAACCAGTCATCGCGTTCAATGTTAGGACAAAATGACAAAGCAGTCATTAAGTCCTGGAGTTGAGATTCCCCCATTGCATCTAGCTCGGAAGACTCGAACACCATGCCGTTGCTGTTGATTGATAATACTGATTTATCGCGTCTTAGCGCTTTTAGTAACCACTCTGGCGATGGCGATATTTTACTGTCGCCAAAGATTGGATCGCTATCTATCCAAGCATAAGATAAACCAGAAATATGCATTGCAGGTTCTACAATAATGTAGCCGCCCTCGCCGCGAATATCGATAGATGGCGATAATTTGCCCGTGCTATTAGGTATCTCGCCAAACTCGGGTGTTAAAAATAAATAATGCCCGCCGCCTGATCCTGTTTTTGCTGTGACCGTATCGGGTAATTTGCCATACTCTTTTTCTAGTTGATCTAAAGATTCATCCCCAAACTTACCTAAGTGATGCTTAATATCAACATCAACAGCAAAAAATCCGGACTTATCTTTTCCGGTAGCAATCCCAATATTAGCATTAGGCCAACGAGTAAACCATTGTTCAATGGTTGGTTTATAAGTGGTTGCATCACTACTACCGTTGCCGACTAAAGGATGCTTGCCTGGTGAGGTGCAATCTGATTTTTTGCAACTACACGCACCCTCTACAATAGTATGGCACGGCAAAACATACCACCCCATTGAGGCGTATTTCAAGGCGTAATCTAAATTACTCTTGACCGCCTTTTCAGTCGCGATTTGCTGCTTTAAACTGTTAAAAAAATCATACGACATATTCATTAATATAGCCTGTTGTGTTGGTTGTTGAGGGTCTTATTGCCCTTTTTAATAAAGGCGTGCTGGAAAAAATCCCCTGCAAAAAAGCAGGGGTAAGTACCCAACACAGGTAAAACTTTAATGTCTTGGTTGGTTGTCATTATGTGCAGCCAAGATAACGATCACTAGCATGGCTAGGCATGCGGTGAAGTAAGCAGTCGGTAATATTCCTTTTATTTCTTCAAATCCCATCATCTTCCCCAGCTAGTCAGCCTAGCTGCCATTAAAACTTGTTAATACTTGCGGTGATCATCCTCACCAAAAATCATTTTGGTGAGGATGATGGTTAAAGATAAGTAGCTTAATAACGCCACCAAATTACCAACAAACTCCATTATTTACGCCTCATAATTATTTAAAGAACCCCGCAGCAATAAGTATTGCAATGGTCAACATTGCTGAACCGCTGATAATCGTGAGAAAGATAAAACTACCTACCCTATTCGCCCCTTGAGCAATTTTTGCAGCACGTTAAACTAATACCAGCATTACGCAGTGCAAGGTGTAGACCTATGGTATGCGTTGCCCAGTCAGACACGCGACGATCATCGTCCATAGCGGCATCTTGAATATCTCTTTTCATGGATTCGGTAATGTGAATCTTGATTTCTTCAGTTTTCTTTTCCATAGCCATAATTAATTTTATTGTGATTAAAAAAACCGCCCGTTTAAGGGCGGCAGGAGCTGTACCAGGAGGCTCACGCTATTACCGCCGCGTGATGGCGGTGAAACTTTTAATCGTAAATATCAGGCCTGATCTCTTTGCGCGAAATGCCAAAAAGAGACTCTATTTTTTTTACGTTTTTGGGTGATGGATTTTTTTTGCCTTGCACCCACTCAGAATAGATAGACGTAGACACGCCTAGCAATCCAGCGGCTTTAACTTGGCTTCCCACATCATTTGAAATTTTGAGGTATATGTTCATGACTAGATTATCAACTAATAGCGGATTAAATACAACTGTTAAAAGCGGATTCTTTTTAACGTATGCTAACAAGATGGAATATAAAAACTTTGCACAGCGATTAAATGGACTAAGATTAGAGAAAGGGATTAAATCTCAAAAGAACCTTGCTGAATGGCTAGGGGTATCAACTTCTATTGTTAGCGAATGGATAAGAGATGAAAAAATACCCTCACATGAAACTGCAATAATGATTGCTAATAAATTTAACTGCTCAATTGAATGGTTAATGACAGGTCGAGGCAGCAAAGAAGTAAACAAAGAAAGCACCGATCCTTTTTATGCGATGTACTTAGAACTGCCAGAAATGCACCGACTGACAATAAAAAACTTAGTGCAAGCGTTAAGCCAAACGCCCGCGCCCGCAGCAAAACGAAAATAAACCCTTGACAGAAGAAATAAAAGATATGGGGGGGGTAAATCTGAACCCGTCCAGCTGCAACAAAGCCAAGACCAACGGGTAAAACAAAGCGAGTTTTATACCATGGTGGGCGCAGTGTGTGACAAAACAAATTGGTAAATATGACTACGATTTGACGCATCATAAAAAAAAGACCGATAACGACTGACTAAGCCCTGCGACGAAAACTACGCCAGCACAGAGCGGGATGGCATTAAAATATTGGGTAGGATGTTTTGGTATTCGGTATTGTTGTAACTTAATGATTGAAATAATTGAAATTATTAGACCGGCCGATCAAGGAAGGACGCGACCATTCTTATGCAATGCGTCAGATGGCAACACCTATTACGTTAAAGGTTATGCCGCATCTATTTCAGGTCTTATCAAATGGAAAAGTATGATTTTATTCGTCCAAATGAGATTTTATTTGCCTATGATGCCCCTGATGAAGTTAATAGCCCGCTTTATCCTGCATTTTATGAGATCAGGAGACAAATAGAACAAGCGGGTATTGTCATGGCTAATGCCAGCAATGAAAATGACATTGTTAGTTTTGCGCAACATTAAATAATTAGCCTTAAATAACCATCCAACCCGCCCTGAGCGGGTTTTTTTATGGCCTAAACTAAATCATCAAGATCAAGTTGCAAAGCCTTGGAAATCTTTTTAAGCACGGTGATACTGCCTATTCGCTTACCTGCTTCCATCTGGGCAATACTAGCTTGTGCCATATTTGCTTTTTCTGCCAATACTGACTGACTTAATCCTCTGTATTCACGCCATACCTTTATTTTATTTTCGCCTGCTATCAAGCGCTCAACAACCTCGCTGGGGACTAGCTCGTCATCGTTAGCCATCGCCTCATCATAAGTCTTTATATCATCCAGCATTTCCGCTTTTTCGAGTAATAAAGCGTAGGTATCAGCGGGTATGATAGCGTATTGCTTGGTTCCGTTTTGCTCAATAAATTGTACAGTCATTTGTAAATATCCCCCTAACACCTACGTTAATAATATCTATCACCATTACGTCATTAAGTTTTCTATACATAGCTCTATATCCGCCTATTCGCAATCTAAAGCCTTCCCGCCCCTCAAGTTTTTTCATATCCAGACCATCTTCTTTGTTATCTGATAGTAATACAAAAGAGCCTATGAATTTTTCGGCAAGTTTGCGGGGCATTTTTGACAATGCTTTAAGTGCTGATTTTCGGTAAATTATTTTATACATGGTTTAATTATAGCATTGAGTAATAATTTAACCATAGCATTAATAAAAAGCAGCGATAAGTAGCCATAAAATACGCTGAGCTATCAATTGCGAAAAATAACCCCCACGCCCCCCACCCAACCGCTTAACAGCGGGTTTTTTATTGCCTCATCGCTTGCCGGGCTGCTTGAGCAAGAAACCCTGAGCGTGTCGCGCCATGCGCTTTCGCGTAACTATCAATTTCACTCACCAAGCTTTGTGGTAGCGAGATATTAAGGCGCACTGGCTTAGTCTCCAGCTTGGCAGTGTCCACATCAATTAGCAACCACACCCCATCAATATAGCAAGCATCGTTAATCAGCTTATCCAATGCACTTGGCTTGGGTAACTCCAAGTCTTGCCCCTCGCACCACAATTCAATAGCCTCCTGAACCATTCTTGGTAAATCTTGCCACGCATCCGCAGCAGAAAAACAGCCGGGGAAGTCTGGGATGGTTACGCCGTGCGCGTGCTCGTTGTCACCTATGTGAATATAAACGGGATATAACATAATCTCTCCTACCAGTCCCAACCGGCTTGTCTGTAAATATTACGTAAAGTACCCATAACTACGTCTTTACGTGGATGTGGAACCACCACATGGCCTGGCTTAGTAGGGTGTGCGAATTTTTCATGATCGCCTTTGCCACCGACTTTAACCCAGCCTTCCTTTTGTAAGCGCTTAAGGATGCTTTACTGTTCATGCGCTATATTACACACAAAAATACACACAAATAAAGATAAATTTAAGAATCAATCACCTACCCACTCCTGAGATTTATTTTTTTATAATAAAACCCCCCCACCCAACCGCTTAACAGCGGGTTTTTTATTGCCTCATCGCTTGGAGGGCTGCTTGAGCAAGAAACCCTGAGCGTGTCGCGCCATGCGCTTTCGCGTAATCATCAATGCGACTTAATAGTATTCTAGGTAAAGTAATATTCACCTTTTCAGCAGGACCAAAATAACGCTCAACAGGTACTTCAACCACCGACCAAACCCACCCCAAAAACTCCTTATCACCTTGCAGGGTTGCCAAACTACTTCCGGCAGGAATCATCCCGCCATCCTCAATGACTGTTTCGCACCATAAATCTATCGCTTCTTTAGCGTTTTCAAAAGCCTCATCTAACGTGTCACCCGCCGAAAAACAACCTGGCAAATCAGGAACGACGACACCAAAAGAATGATCTTCATCACCCAGCTCTATTGCAATAATAAATTTCATTATTTTAACCCCGCTTGTTTTAAAAGCTTATGAACAATGCCTTTTCCTAATTCATATTTAGGGTGTGGCACACTAATATGACCAAGTTTTATTGGATGCACAAATATATGATGGCTTCCTTTAACGCTGCGAAGCGTCCAGCCATCATTTTCTAACTGTTTGATTAAATGCTTACTATTCATGGTGGTTAGCATAACCCTATCTATAGTTATTTAGAACCCCCCCCCCCCCACCCAACCGCTTAACAGCGGTTTTTTTTATGCCTGAAATTCCCCTAAGCCGCCCAGTCCAGTTCAATCTTAAACTGCAACCCTGCTTTAATGGCAAGCGCCAACAACATATCCAAGCTGAATTTCTTCCACTGACCCCGTACCAAGTTAGATACTCGCGATTGAGTAATCCCAAGTCTTTCAGCAGCCTCTTCCTGTGTTAATTCGTTATCTCTAATCCATAGCCTTAGCTTTGCCATTAGATCAGCCCGCATCTGCAATACCTCAGCTTCATGTGGTGGAAAACCCAGTGCTATAAATAAATTTTCACCGGCCTCAATAATCTCTGTCATAACTTTTCTCCAATTTGTTTAAAGCGTAACTTGGCTAATTCAAGGTCACGCTGTGCGGTTTTCTGTGTTTTCTTCTGAAAGCAATGCAGCACATAAACACCCTCAGGGCGTGACGCTAAATAAATAACCCGATAGATCCCGCTTGCCCTTATCCGTATTTCACGTGCACCAGAACCAATACCAGGCATAGGCCTCCAGACTGAGGGATCAAGACCCAATTGAACCTGATAAAGCTCAATACCGGCATCACGCCTCGCCTCTTCCGGAAAGTCCCGAAGCTCGTCTTTGCTACTGCCTAAAAATATAGTTTTTTTCATGTGGCTAAGTATAAGTCATGCAGTAACTTATACAAGTTTTTATATATTAATAAGAATGAACCCATCCCTACCCCCCCCACCCAACCGCTTAGGCGGGTTTTTTTGTGCCTGAAAATAGGGGTAAGGAAGTATTTTGTTACAATAATCCGCTTTAGATTGATTTATTATCTTGACATAATCCGCCTAAAGCGTATTATTCCCCACAACGGAGCAGGAAGCCCCAAAGATAAACACATCAGCCGCCAGACGCGCGGCACGGCTTAACCCCGTAGAAGGTTAGCGTGACCGGAACACACACCGATAGACCACGCAGCACACGCTCTTTTTAAGCCCATTCAATGAGTGGGCTTAAAAAAGGCTTGAGATGTGCCCTCCCTTTACCACGCTTTGCAAAAAGCGTGGCTTTTTAACCCAAAAATAAAGAGACCACCATGGACCCCTACGAAAACCAAGACGTACAACGCGGCAAAAAAGCCGCAGTCATACTCTTAGCCTTGCTATGCACAGGCTTACTCGCTGATCAAGCGTTACTGATAAGCCCCGACATGCAATCGTATATCGACATTTATCACCCTGCCGTAGTAGATGACTACGATGCTGAGTAAAAATGAAGTACCTCACGATACAAGAAGCCTGTAAAAAATATAGCATCAGCAGAAAAACCTTATGCTCAAGAGCTGCACGTGCGGGCATTGACAGCCTAAACATCAATAATAAAAGTTGTTTACCTGAATATTTAGCGGCCAAGCCAGTACGCCACACAAGAACAAGAACAAGAACAAGAACGCAATCTTGGCAACACAAAGCTCAGCTTACTAGCCGTCAATTGTTTACGTTAAGCATCATCACCCAAGGCTTACACAATGTTGATTTTAGCCGACATTACGGTTTTAACAGCGCACAACGGCTACAGTCATTATTAACAAAATTACCTAACTCAAGCGGAGGCTATAAAACATGAACATACTGCTACCTATCCCCAATAACCGCGTGCTTAACCGCGACTGGCGCAGGCATAAAGACCTGGAATATCAGCTTAACACCCTGCACGTCGAAAAATGGCAGCGCGACAACACCCAAGGCTGGAGAATATTTTTAACAGTGAGCGCAATCGTGCTTACCAGTGTTTATTTTTTAACGACTTAATTTGCTATCTCGGCTTTATTCGTACGGGTGAGGTATAACCAAATAACGAACACTTTTAACCAAAAAAAAACCAACCAGAGAGCAACCTAATGACAGACCTAGCAATTAATCCAAACACCGAACTATTTACCCTTGCTGACCAATGGAAAGAAGCCAAACGTAATGAAGATAACGCCAACAAATTGCGGGTTCAGATTGAGCAGCAAATGATCGCCGCCGCATCCTTTACAAAATTGGAAGGCTCACAAACACTTAAAAATGACGCACTAAAAGTAACGTTTACGGCCAAGTTAATGAAAAAGTTGGATGTTAAAAAATGGCTTGATATTAAGCCTAGATTACCTGAGGCCTTTCAGAGGGTCGTTAAGGAAACATCAACTATTGACTACAAACTGGATCAAAAAGGCCTGGATTATTTACGGGATAACGCTCCAGAAATCCTTGCCCAAGTAGCGGAAGCTATAACCGTCGCACCCACAAAAACAGCCGTTAAAGTGGAGAGACTGTAATGGCTATTTCACTTTCCAGTATTCAGAAAACCAAACATGCCACCCCGCCGCGCTTAATTATTCACGGTGCTGAAAAGGTTGGAAAAAGCACTTTCGCCGCACAAGCGCCAAAGCCTATTTTCATCCGTACCGAGGATGGACTTAACGGCATTGATGCTGATGCCTTTCCCTTAGCACAAAGCTATCAAGACGTAAAAGACTCTTTGCAGGCGCTAGCATCGCAAGAACATGACTTTAAAACCGTAGTGATTGATTCAGCAGACTGGTTAGAGCGCATGATTCACACCGAAGTATGCCGCCGCGACGGTACGGCTACCGTTGCAAAAGCGGGCGGCGGCTATGGCGCGGGCTATCTTATTGCACTGAACTTATGGCATGAAATTTTTGCTTATCTTGATGATTTGAATAAGCGCAAAGGCATGATTGTGATCGTCATTTGCCATAGTTCAGTTACCACCATTAACGATCCTGAAACAGAGAGTTATGACGTGGCTACCTTAAAGCTGCACTCGCCGAAAAAAGGTACTGGTGCAGCGGACTTATTCACGGAATGGGCAGACGTGATTGGCTATGCCAAACGCCCCATTATTGTTACAAAAGGCAATGATGAAAAATACAAAGCCATTGATAGCGGTCAGATGATGAACGAACTGGTCATCGGCAAAAACCCAGCCTGTATCTCAGGCAACCGCTACAGCTTACCCAGTGTCATTAAGCTGACCTGGATAGCTTTTGAAGACGCGATTAAACAATCTATCCAACAACCTAACCAACCAACCACCGAGGTAACAACCCATGAGTAACTTAGCAGAAGCCTTTAACGAAGGCTATTACCAAACCGGAACCGTAGAACCAGCCAGCTTTGATGATCTACCCGCAGGCGATTATCCCGTTATCATCACTGATAGCGAGATGAAGGATACCAAAGATTTTCAAGGTAAATACCTGCAATTAACTTACGACATTATTGAAGGCCAGCATAAAGGCAGAAAACTGTTTGACCGGCTTAACTTAATCAATCGCAACGATACCGCTAGAGCCATCTCTAAACAATCCCTGGAATCCATTTGTCGTGCGACCGGCTATGTTGGACAACTACGTGATTCATCACAACTGCATCGTAAGTTGATGATTATTCGATTGAGTTATAACACGGTCGATAAACGCGGCAATCCAATACCGGAAGGTCGGCGCAATGACATTGCTGCTTACAAACCTGCACATGCCGGACAAGCCGCACCAGCACCACAAGCGACTTATCAGGACGCGCCACTTCACCCACAAGGCACAGCCGCACCAGTAGCGCCGTACAATGCTGGCAGTTATGCTGAAAAAAGTGGTGGGGTAGCAATGGCATCTGCCCCTGCCGCTAATAAAGCCCCTTGGGAATAACTAACCTAGGAGCGGCGCAAGGATGCGCCATAACAACCATGACAAACTTATCAGAACTACTCAACACCGACCCAACGCTAGACGCTGTAAACAGAGTTATCGAAGAAACAGCGCAACAAAAAAAACGCCATCCCCCAACTATAGGCATAGCACAACTAGGGAGTCAATGCGAGCGCAAGCTCTGGCTACAGTTTCGCATGGCAAAAACCGAAGTGTTCTCAGCAGAACAGCTCAGAAGATTTGAGGATGGCTATAGAAGCGAAGACATTGAGGCATCAAGGCTTGCACGAGTAGAAGGCGTTAAATTACGCACAATAGACACCGTAACTGGCTATCAATACTCAGTCAGCGCTATAGACGGCCATCTGCAAGGCCGTATCGATGGCAGGATAACCGGACTATTACAAGCGCCTGTTACCGAACACATCTGGGAAAGCAAATGCGTCAACGAAAAAAAACAAACCACCTTATTGAAAGCCAAGCAGGAACACGGCGAAAAACAAGCCCTAAAATACTGGGATAACCTGTATTACGCCCAAGCTATTTTATACATGCACTTGACCGGACTGACTCGTCATTATCTGACCTGCACCACCCCTGGCAGTTTATGGTCGCTATCGGTACGCACCGAAGCCGATCCAGAGGAAGCAGAACGCTTGCTTGAAAAAGCTCAGCGCATTAAAGACGCTAATACCTTACCGACCGGAATTAGTGAAAATCCATCATGGTATCAGTGCAAAGCCTGCACCTTCAACGGTATTTGTCATCAACAGCAAGTGGCTGATGTGAATTGCCGAACCTGTTGTCACTCAACGCCTGTTAAGGACGGCGAATGGCATTGTGCAAAATTTAATAGCAACGTCCCTAAAAACTTTCAAGTCACCGGTTGTGAACAGCACTTGTTTTTACCCAGTTTAATTTCGTATGCCAAGCCGGTAGATGCTGACCCCGAAGAAAACTGGATTGAATACCAAACAGCAACCGGAGTGGTGTTTAGGAACGGCAAAGACAAGCCAGCGTATAGCAGTCATGAACTGAGCGACGCCAAGGATTATCGTGCTATAGGGTTTAGCGTAGTAAGCGAAATCAGAGAAACTTTTAATGCCCAAGTGACAGGATAAAACGAATGTCTATTACTCTAAACGACCAACAACAAGCCGCTATTGACGGAATGCTAGATTTTATAGCGACAGGAGACCAGCCCTTTTTTACCCTAGTTGGTGCGGCTGGCACTGGCAAGACCACCACCATTCAGCATTTAATTAAAGCCCTACCGAATAAACGCATCTGCTTTACCGCCCCAACCAACAAAGCCGTGCGTGTTTTATATACAATGATGTTGGCTAACAATCTTGACGTGCCCTGCCTGACCATCTTTAGCTTGTTAGGCTTGCGTGTCACGCTGCAAAAAGACAAAGAAGTCATCAAGAGTGGCGGAAAAAGCCAGCTTGATAAGTATGACATCGTGGTCATTGATGAATGCTCGATGGTTAATGTTGAATTGCTTGGCTATATCAATCGTGCTATTAAATTGGCTGACACGATGATTATCTTCATGGGGGATCGTTGTCAATTACCGCCTATTGGCGAAGCCACTTCATCTGTGTTTGCGATTGCTAACCGCGCTGAACTTACCAAAGTAATGCGTCAGCGGTCTGAAAATCCAGTGCTTGGCCTGTGTACCGATATTCGACACGCTATCGAAGATGGCGCAACCACCTTACCACCGATAACCCCAACACAAAACCAGAGCGGTGACATGGGGGTTCACATTATGAGCGGGCAACTCTTTAACCAATGGATGCCGTCGGCTTTTAGCCAAGAAAACTTTGATAAAGATTATGATCGCTTTCGCGTGATCGCCTGGCGCAATAAACGTGTGGATGCTTATAACCAACAAATTCAGGCTATCCGTTACCCTGATTTAAACGCACCGTTTGCTGTGGGTGAACCGATTATTTTTTCAAGCCCATTGCATAGATTATCCACCCAGGCAGATTACGACTTTAGCCAGTCAGTTACCGCAGGATGGGATGAAATACTATGCTCAACTGAATCAGAAGGCATCATTAGCAGCATAACCCTTGTTAATCCGCTGTATTTTAAAATGTCGCAAGACACTTTTGAATTGTCGCGCTATTTAATTACCTGCACCATGTTATCAGGCGAGTCAACAACGGTATCGTGCGTGATTACCCACGATAAAAACGCATTAAAAAGCGTACTTGATCGTATTGCTAGAGATATTGGCAACGGCGGTGAAATGACCTGGTTTACTTTCTGGTTGCTACAAAAATACTTTGCCGATGTTAGACCAGCGTATTGCATGACATCGCATAAGTCACAGGGCAGCACCTTTGAAAATGTCTTTGTCGATGCTCAAGATATTTTAAGCAACCCTAACCGAGAGGAAGCTTTACGTTGTTTATATGTGGCGGTATCTAGGGCGAGTAAGAATGTAGTGGTGAACGTGTGATCAGTCTGCGCCCCTACCAAAAAGACGCCATAACCGCATTACTAAACTGGTTCAGCAGCAACCCTACCGGCAATCCGATCATTAACGCCTGCGTCGGCGCGGGAAAATCAATAATTATCGCTGAACTATGCCGACGAATTATCAGCCAATGGCCTAATCAGCGCATTTTGATGGTGGTCGCTAGTCGGGAGTTAGTTAAACAGAACTACGACAAGCTTAAATCTATTTATCCAGAAGCAAACGCTGGATTGTACTCAGCCAGCTTAGGACGCAAAGACCCACACGCCAAAATTGTATTCGCCACTATTGGCAGCATACACAACAAAGCCATGCACACCGGCGCGTTTAATTTGTGTCTAGTCGATGAATGTCACAATATCAACCGCAAAAAAACTGGTATTTACCGCGCTATGATTGCTGAATACACTCGACTAAATCCCCGCTTTCGTGTCGTTGGTTTAACAGGAACACCTTTCCGTGGCGACGGTGTTTTACTGACAGAAGGAGATCAAGCGTTATTCACTGATATAGCAGTAACAATATCAATCAAAGACATGATCGAACAAAACTATCTTACACCTTTGGTACTCAGTGAAACCATTACCAAAACCGACATTAGTGGCGTACAGATCAACAAAGCGACCGGCGATTACAACATCGTACAGCTAGCCAAAGCGATAGATCGAGAAGAAATCACCCGATCCGCCGTCAGTGAAATCATTAACGCTGGGCGTGATCGTAAAGCGTGGTTAATCTTTGGCGTGGATGTAAAGCATTGCCAGCATATTTACGAAGAATTAAAAGCCCAAGGTGTCGCCGCTGGCATTGTCCACGGCAAAACCCCAACGGCAGAACGTGACCGCACCTTTATCAATTACAAAGCCGGACGACTAAAGGCATTAGTCAACTGCTTAGTGGCTACCACCGGCTTTGATTACCCAAGCATTGACCTGATCGCGCTAATCCGAAATACCAAAAGCCCTGTACTCTATATTCAGATTGCTGGACGCGGTTTAAGGACAGCACAGGGAAAGCAAAATTGTTTATGGCTAGATTTTACCGACACCACCAGCACACTAGGATGTATAGACCAGATCAAAGGTCGCAAGGAACCTAAAAAACAGGACAAAGCAGCAATCACTAGCAAGCAATGCCCACAATGCCAAGCGATATATCATTTGAGCGCGGCTTATTGTGCGTGTGGTCATGAGTTTATGATCGCTGAAAACGCTTTGACTATTAACCACCAAGCCAGTGCTGCGCCGATTCTATCAGACGGCCTAGTTTGTTTGTTTGAAGTGAGTCGTATGGGTTTTAGAGTACACAGCAAGTCTGGGTCACCCGACAGCTTGTGTATCCTGTATTACCCACCCGACTTTCGTGCGGCAGCGATTAAAGAATGGCTGTGCTTTGATCATCAAGGCTATGCCCGCCGCAAAGCAGAAATGGGCTGGCTCAAACTTGGGGGTACGTTACCTTATCCAGACAATGTACAAGAAGCGTTACTAAGATCAAAAGAGCTTCGCAAACCAGACTATCTAAGTATCAGTAAAACAGGTAAATTTAACGAGGTAAAAAGCCATGTTTACGCCGCTAACCAAGCAACGCATGATAACCGACACCGAGAACTATTTAGCAATCCTGCGCAGCACGCCACCGGCAACGCCTTGCAAGCAATGTGATTGTTTTTTTGACGGTTATTGTGATGCTTTTAAAAGCAACCCGCCAGAAAACTTTTATGAACAATATTGTGAATTATTTTATGAAATACCTTTTTAGCGTATGCCGCTAACGCAGAGCTAACCAGCGTAGCGTTAGCAGAGTCGGCTTGAGCGTCGTGTTAGGCGTGGGGTAACAATAAAAATTGAATGGCTAAAATAGCCACAACAAAAACAGGTCTGAGTTGAATGACGGGTTATTAAATGAAAACCAATTACTGTATGGAATGCAGATATAGACAATTTGATATGACATCAGAAAGCAGCTTACTAAGTTGTGGCAAAGGTCATAAACCAAGATTTTATTTGCCAAAAATAGGCAATCCATATTTTACAAATTGGGGGTGGAAAAGAAAATGTAACGACTTTGAAATAGGACGGGATGTGTATTTATTTGTACGGCCTAACGCAACGGTAAGGGGCTGGCCGGACACGGACGTTAAACGAAGCCCCGATAATGAATGAACCACAAACTTACATAACCGCCAACGGTCGGCCAGTCCCTTTGACCGACTTGTTAGGTTTGGAAAACAACATGCTATTGACAACTGCAATAACATCAAGCCGCCACGCGGACATTCATATGCAGTGCCTTAATAATCCGCTGCACCGTGTCCCATTTCGGTTGCGTCTTCCCGGACAGGGCCTTGTAGAGGCTTTCCCGGTTCAAGCCCGTATCTGCGGCAAGCTGGGCAATGCCTTTGTGCTTGGCGGCGTGTCCCAAGGCCGTCACAAACACAGCAGGGTCATCGTCCATGAAGGCTTGGGTCAAATACTCACCCATATTGGCTTCGTCCAACAGATGGTCAAAAGGGTTATAAGGTTTGGTTTCGGTTTTCATGGGTTAGCCTCACAGGTTTTTAGCCAGTTCCTTGGCGGTTTTAATGTCGCGCTGCTGGGACGGCTTGTCGCCGCCGCACAGCAAAATAATGATTTCCTCGCCTCTGATGGTGAAGTAAATACGGTAGCCAGCACCTACGAAAAGCCGCATTTCGCTCACGCCATCGCCAAGGCTTTTAATGTCGCCAAGATTGCCGTTGGCGGCCCTATCCAAGCGCATCGCAACAGCCTTGGCGACAGGGCCGCCCTTGATGCTGGAAGCCCATTTGTCAAAAGCGGATGTGGTCTGGATTTCGTAGTTCATGGGGCTATTGTAGCCTATGAGCCACAAAAGTCAAGCGTTGACAACGCCTGCCTGCGGGGCTATGCTTATCCCGTCGCCCACATTGGCGGCACGGGATTAGCCTCCTGGAATAGAAGCGGCGCAGCCGCAACCTTTTGCGGTTTTTTTGTGCCAAAAATCAGCCAGTCATATTATGTCGGGCTGGATGGAGCACCCGCAAGGGTGGCCGGTCGCTTCTCCGGTAAGGCTAACTTCGTCCAGTCCGGCTCCATGATTAGCCTCTTGGGGTCGGGTTTAAAACCTTTACCCAGAGAAGCAATCATGAATACCCCAACCACATCCGAACTAAATCCAGAACTTGCCATCATCAACGGCGAAATCAAAACTAACTCGTTAAAAATTGCCGAGCATTTCGGCAAGCGCCACGATACCGTTTTGCGCTCAATAAAAAATCTCGATTGCTCAGATGATTTTCGTCGCCGCAATTTTGCGGAGACGTTAGAAGAACGCGAAAATCCTAAAGGCGGGTTGCCAATTAAATCCCCAGCCTACGAACTCACCCGAGACGGCTTCACCTTCCTAGCAATGGGATTCACTGGCAAACAAGCCGCCCAATGGAAAGAAGCCTACATACTGGCCTTCAACTGCATGGAAAGCGAACTGCACGAAAACCCCAGCAAGCCAACACCAGTGCCCAAAGCCTTACCGAAGGCGAAACCGGAACGCCGCTACAATTACCCGCGCAGGCTGCTTGAGCAACCGCATTTTAGCACCCATACCCAACCTGCCGACTTGTCGGTCAGTATGTTGGGAAATACAACTGAGTTTGTTTCCCCGTTGTTTGCGCTGCTCAATGAACTGCGCGCGGACGGACATGATGTCAGTGCGCCCTGGGACGAAGCCGTCGCCATGCGCGAAGCCATCCAGCGCTACAACAAAGTAATGGAAGAGGTATCGTTGCTGATGTTACGCAAACGCTTTGAACCGGCGTCAACATCGGTAAACGGGATTTGATTAAAAGCCCCGCTGTTTTGGCAGTGGGGCCTAACGCTATGTTCAGGCGACCGCTGCCGCGCACCGATGATATTTAACGCAAATGTGCTTCGCGGCAGCGGGTCGCTTGGAACTATTTGTTAGGCTTTTACAGCAGCTTGACCAAGGCGGCAACAATACCAATGGAAACAGCCATGAGAGTACCCAACTTGATGACCAAACGCTGTTCGGTTTGGATAAGACGCGCTTCCATATCGCGGCGCAAGTCGTCAATATCCCGGCGTAAATCATTGCGGGTAGATTGCAAATCTTCCTTAGTGACTAATTCCTTAAGATTGACTTCAAGCACTTCGGAAATAGCAACCGCCTCAGCCTCCGCTTGTGCAGGTGGCACACCTGCGGCTTTGAGTGTGTTAGAAAATTTTAGCGTGTCGAATGTGAGCGTGGTCATGAACGTCTCTCCTGTTCCAAATATAAGCAGTCTACCACGCTTGACAGCAGGGGCAAGCCAGGGCTATGCTTTACCCGCTGCCCCACATTGGGCAGTCGGGATTGGCATCCTGAATTACAGCGGCACAGCCGCGCCCCTTCGCGGTTTTTTTGTGCCCAGCGTTCGGCCTCCAGTTATGGTGGGCTGGGCGGAGCAGCCGCAAGGCTGGCCGGCCGCTGTTCCGGTATGCCAACTCTGTCCAGTCCGCCTCCCTATGATTGGCATCGTTTGGAGGCGGGTTTATAACCTGCTTACAGGAACAGCAATCATGAACACCCAACTAATACCCGTCTTCGCTGGCGAACTATCTGGCGCACCTGCTCAACTCGTCGATGCACGTTTGCTGCACTCATTCCTTGAAGTTACTACTCGCTTTAATGATTGGATCGCCCGTCGCATTGAAGAATATGAATTTTTGGAAGGACAAGACTTTTACTCTATTTTGAGTAAAACCAAAGGAAGGCCAAATACCGACTACCACCTCAGCATCGACATGGCGAAAGAACTGGGCATGATCGAACGCAACGAAAAAGGCCGACAAATCCGCCGGTATTTTTTGGAGATGGAACGGATAGCACAAGCTCAACCTATTCAAGGGAAGCTGCCAGCCCCCAAACAAAAAGCCTTGCCGCCCGCAGAAGACTCACCGGAAGTGGTGGCGGCCATTGAAGCCCGCGCAATGGCAATGAGCCTGCGCCATTACGAACACAACAAGGCGCAACTGCGCGACGCGGTAAAACGCTGGGGATATGGCCTGAAAGGCCAACAACTGGTTGAGCTGGTGCAAACCATCGACCAGAAAGATACCCGCCTGTTCCTGATCCACCGCGACGAACTTTGGAAACTGACCAGCAGCGTTGCATCCATGACAATTATGCACCGACTGGCCTTGGATAACGTCCACGAGCTGGAAGCCAGAACCGGCACGGAATGGTACGGTCGGCCGGATAACAGCCATTAAATTTACAGCAACACCCCCGCTGCTTCGGTGGCGGGGCCTAACGCAAAGCTAACCGGGCGCGGCACGGGAAGCTGAACAATGAAACCGCATCATAACCGCGTTCCGGTTGAGCGCACTGTTAGGCGTTTATTTACCACTACGAATTTTCATAAAAACAAGCTTCTCGATGGTATCCAATCCCGCGCCAACAAATCCGCCTTCTGAACCCAGCGGCGAATTCTATGCTCAGGCGGGACGGACTCCCCCCAATACTCAACAAACAACGCATCATCCATTCTGAGAGAAGCATCACGCATTTCAGTCTCAATAAGTTTCAAGGCACGTTCGATATAAACACCACCTGTATCATCGTTTTCTGGATTAGCCACACTCCCCGCAGAGAATAAATCCCGTGCTTGATGACAAACAACACCGTGATAGGTGAGTAGGTATAAAACAACATCATCGTATTTATTCCGCGCCCTACCTGACTCAACAATACCTGGGCATAATAACGCCGCCTCAGCGCGAAGTGTCGTTTTTTCTGCTGTGGTCAAACTGGTATAAAGCCGCGCTTGGATGGGGAGTACATGGTCTGCATCTGGGGTATCTTCTAGCCACCATAGCCTCTCACCACGTTTTAGCCGCGCCCGCGCATAGGTGCGGATATGAAGCATTTTTTCTGCCATCGGTAACACGCGAAAAGCATCATAGCTGACTCCCATCAAATCGAATAAAGAACGGCTTGCAAAAAGCTCTACCTCAAAACGTGGAACGTGTGATGTACGTACATGGATGACGCTTTTTTCATAGTCGCCCCATCGAACTTCTGGTGTACCGCCCATTTTACCGAAAACCAGATAAACCTTCTCTACCGACTCTATTCGGTTTGTTTCAAGTACGCTGTTAGCTATGCTGCGCCAAGTGTCGTTTAAGGTAAATTTAACTTCAATACCAAAACGTCCTACGGCAATGTCTGGGAATGCTTGTGGATGCGGCGAAAAGTCTATTGCTATTGATTTATCGCCTTGTATAGCATCTTGTAGTACCTCACGAACGCGCCTCTCAAATTGTCCAGCCGTCTGAAATATTTTATCGCCTGCCTCGCCCGTCAGTGCTGTACATATCCCGTCAAGGATAAGCTCAAATTCATGTTGATTCATATCAACTCGCCATTAGTAACGTCTGCACTGCTTGAGCGACATGCCACGCCAAAACGGGGGGTACTGCGTTTCCTACCTGTCTTTCTGTTTCACGTAGTTTTGCGTCAAAATAAAAAGAATCTGGGAATGATTGAAATCGCGCAGCCTCACGCATGGAGATTCGACGCGGAAGCGAATAATGGAACTGAATATTTCCGTGGCATTCTGCACGGATGGTATATCCGGGTCTATCGGCCTTTAATTTGCGGTTTCCTTGCTCTGCACTCTTGCTGGCAAGACTCCATATATGATTAAACTCAGCATCTTCAGAAAGTGATTCGAGATCGCCAATTGCTTCTTGTGCGGTGATGTGTTTCTTACATAAAGGAGGCGGGGGGGTAAACTTCGGAACATCCTGACGTGTCCCCACAATAATGACGCGTTCCCTGGTTTGTGGAACGTCATAATCAACAGCACGGTATAGCTGATAATTCACGTCATACCCTAATGCACGGAAATCAAATAGGATACGCCTTAAGGAATCCTCATTGTGTCGCATCAAAAGACCTTTGACATTTTCTGCCACAAAGACTTTAGGTTGTATTTTCGACACAGCTTCGACCATTGCGCGGTATAGTCCACTACGTTTGCCATCTACCCCAGCACCTTTTCCGTTCACTGAAATATCTTGGCATGGGAAGCCTCCGATTACAACATCCGCATTTGCTGGCATGTCAGGCAGCACATGCCATACATCCCCTTCTACAATGTGTTCACCAAGGTTTTTACGATATGTTCGGCAGGCTGCGCTATTGAGTTCGTTAGCCCATATAATATCAAACAGAGTGTTTGGATACCGTTGTCCGAGAAAGTCAAATCCGCCACGAAACCCCAAATCCATCCCCCCACACCCAGAAAATAGGGATACAACGGTAATTGGTTTTTTTATAGGCACTACGGCTGTCATACGATTCCCTCGGCTGTTGTTTTATGGCTTTGGGCATTCTACGTTTTTAAGTTCCGATTGACAACGCAACATTGGTTTTAACGCCTAACGCGCTGTTCAGGCGACCGCTGCCGCGCACCGATGATTGAAAATACAAAAATGCGCCTCGCGGCAGCGGGTCGCTTGGAACTAACTGTTAGGCTTTGCAATAGG
>Ga0247844_1002709_pt1 | contig 28167 bp, 44 predicted proteins | sample LaCtaG_FD_192421 | JGI IMG/M metagenome (GOLD analysis project Ga0247844, IMG submission 192421) | Freshwater microbial communities from meromictic Lake La Cruz, Castile-La Mancha, Spain - LaCruzMarch201714.5m_1 | ecosystem: Environmental > Aquatic > Freshwater > Lake | place: Spain: Castile-La...
ATACAACAGTACCGACGACTTGGGTTGTTACCGCAGTCACAGTAAGAGTTGTACTACCAGTGGTTGTCACAGTAGAAGCAGCGCTCAAGGTAGCACCCGTGAACTGCATCTGACCATTTACCAAGTTATATACGTCAGTGCCGATTGGCAAAAACGCACCAACTGGCAAACCTGACACAACAACAGAAGTTGCTGAAGGAGCGCCACCAGACACGTATGTGCTTGAGAGGCTAACTTGTGTATCAGGAACCAAGTTCAATACACGGAAGCCACCACCAGAAGCGTTAGCAGACGCACCAACAACAGACATACCACTGTTACCAGTAGATGCAGAGCCAGTTTGTGTGCCGCCAGCCATGTTAGCGCCAACGAGAATTGAAGAAGCTGAACCAATAGTTGTACCACCAGCGGTAGTAGTAACAGCGACTTTCATCACTTGGTCAGGATCGTCACCAATAATAGCAGTAATATCGCCAGCAGTAACATTACCGGGGTAATACTGGGCAAATTGACGTTGCTTAGTCGTAGGGTTTGTGTAATAGCAACCCAAGAAAACACCAACCGTTGTATTGGTAGTGCTAACAGGGTAAGTTGCAATCACAACATAACCAGCAGACAAAGTAACTAAGTCACCGTAGTACATAGCGGTGCCGTAGTTGTACTGAATAGGTAGATTACGAGTAGAACCCGCAAATACCTGTCCACCGATCAGATTGACCGGTTTGACGCCATAAGGGGCGTCGATGACGGGATAAGCCATAAAAGACTCCTATTTAAATTTAAGTACCTTTACCAAAGCTAGACGAGGATTTATTCTCCCTAAAGAGAGGCATCCGCGCATCACTTTGACGCATAAGGTTGTTGTCTACAGCTTCCGTCTGAGATTGTGTCAACTTGTTAAAGTGCGTATTACGCTGTTCCACAAACTCTTTCGGGGTCTTACAGAGTAACAACCCGCCAATTTCAACATTGTCTTTGTATCGACTTGATGGATCGGCTAACAGTCTAAATTTTGGCTGCTCTTCTAAAGTAACTGGCTCCCAGCCTTCACGCAATTTGCTTGAAAGGTTACGAGGGTCAGCTGCATTCAAATTAGCAACACGAATCCAACGATAAGCAAAGTCCGGGTGCTTGTCTGGTTCAGGTAGAAGTTCGGCCTGCTGCCACTGTTTAGGACGTTCAGCCATCAATCTATCTTCAAGTTCACGCGGTTTTCTGTTTTCAGCCATTAGAGGCCTCCATTTCGAGTTTTGCCTTGGCATATTGCTCGGGCGTTAAATTTAATTTTTTGGCCAAACTCATTTCAGACGGATTCAAACGAACCCTCTTAGGAGCAGTTGACCTTGTAGCCGGTGCAACGACCGAACTTCTTCGAGCGGCTGGGCGCTCATTTTGTTCCGCTTCTTCCTCAAATCTCTCTGGGAATCGCCTGCGGATTGTGGCGTCTATCTTTCGATAATACTCTTGTGATGAAACCTGAACACCTTCGCGCTTGAGCTTTTCATGGAGCCCCAGAGCTAAACTTGTCATCTCTTCATCTTCTCCGAACCACTGATTTTCCTGTTGCCAGGCTTGCGCGCTGGGGTCAGGACGGAACTGTGGTACCGGCTGTGGTTGCATTTGTACAGGAGTTTCTTGCTCTTGTAAAGGCTGTGGACGAAAATTCTTTACTTTTTCGGTTTTAAGGGTTGCTTGAGTCAGACGTTCTTGAGCTTCCATCACCTTATCGGTGTCCCCAGAATCGTAAGCTTCACGGTACGCGCGCTTGGCCGCATCCATCTCCATAGCCACAGCCTTCTGAACCGTAGCAAGTACGTTCTTCTCACTGTTATTTAGGTTGGACTTAAGACGATTGTTCTCTTGCATCATCTTCTGGGCAAAAGCAATAGCCTCTTGTTGCTCGCGCAAAGCGTTCTCTTTCTCACGGCGTTCTTCGTGAGCCAGCCTCTTCATCTGAATAAGCTTCTTTTTAACTTTGGTAGAGTAGTCTTCGAGCTCATCGTTATACAGCTCTTCTTTGACTTTCTCGTCCATGGGAGGCTTATTGCGATCCTCCGCAGGCGTGTTGTCTTCTACGTCAACGATGATCTGTTCATCTGTTTGATCGTCTTCGGTTGTGACTTTTACGTCATCCTGCTCATCGGGAAATTTAAATGTACTCATGTCGTTCCTTATTTGCGGCGGATGCCACGTGGATCGTCTACTACGCCTTCAACAGAATCGTCATTGATCACACGGAATTCCTTGCCGTGAATAACCAGTCGCGTTCCTGAGTTGGGTCTAATCAAGATAAAGTCACCCTTCTTGCAGTACGGGCCAGATGGGAATCGGCTTTCGTCTTTGTAGCAATCTGGGCCCATGTCTACTACGAATAACACAGTAGTCAGGGTTTCCTCGATCATGAGGGTTTCTTCCGCTTTTACGAGTCCGGACTCTCCGTATTCTTTTTCTATCTCGGGGATAGCACAAAGAATTCTGTAACCAGATGGGCGGGGAAGTTGTTTAGCCTTCTCCTCTGGTTTAGTGTTCAAGAGCATGGATAAATCCACGGCCTTGGTAATGTCGAGATTAGAAATCTCACTCGTCATCGTCATCGTGATTGACTCTTTCTTGTAGGTCTATGATGTATAAACGTGCAGTGAGTAGACCTTTAACCTCTCCACACATTCTCTTGTACTCCGCAAAGTCTTCAGCCTTGCCATCGGCTATTGACATTTGGAGTTGGGATATTTTGTCATCTATCTTTGAAGCTAGAAGTTTTAAATATTTGTCGATCATTTTTTGTTCCTCATCATTTCAGCCAAGAGTTTGTTCTTTTCGGTCTGGGCGTCTTGAGCCAGTTCCTGTTGATCTTTCTGTACAGTCGCTTGGATCCGCGCCATATCAATTTCCTTTTGGGTCATGATGCGTTCGCGTTCAATCTGTTGCTGCGATTGTTTGAGCTGGGCGTCAGTCGCATCCTTCTGAGCCTTACGCTGTGCCTCTTGACCCTTAAGCTGCAGCTCTTGTTGTTGCATCTGGATCAGAGGATCTTGTTGCATAGCCGCCGCTTGGGCTTGTTGGGCTTGTGCGGTATTGGCCTGCAGTAATTGTGCACTTGCCTGCGCGATGAGCTGTGACAGCTGGACTTCCACATCCTCTGGCAATTTCTCTTCTGGGCCGGGCAATGGCACACCCATTTGCTTCTCTATTAACTGACGATAGTGGAAGCCTAAGTGTTCGGCAATGTGAGCCTGCATAGAAGCCATGATCATGTTGGCCTGTGGGTTTTGGCCTATAGTCTTCATAATCAAAGGATCTTGCATGAACGTCTGGTGGGTGGCAATGTGGGCTTGTTGATCTTGGTAGATAAACGCTTTCATTGGCATACCCTTTAGTGCGGCCATGTTCTCGCTGACTGGGTCTTTTGGTGTCTCATCGTCTGGTAAAGGCACCAGCTTCTGGGCGTTCTTAATTCCTAAGACGTCAAGCATCTGTCTATGCAACTGTGGTAAGTCATAGATTGCAGGAGCCTGTTGGGACAGCTGGATCACCGCCTGATACTGAACAATCTTCTGCGCCATCGTGGCCGCATTTGGGTCAGACACAGGGATCACATCAACTAAATCGTAATCAGACTGTTTAGCCTTGCGTGATCCCTCTTCGGGTTCGTAAGAATACTCAGGCGGTGTGTAGTCACGAATGATGTCGCGTAGCAGAGCCAGCTCTTGCTTAAATGAATAGTGAATGCGCGCCTGAACAGCGGTCATCACTTTAAGCTGGCGCTCTAGGATGGCCAGCGTGGTGCCAACGGGTGAATTGGCAGACATATCGGCAACTTGAATGTCAGCTGCCGAGGCAAACTTGCGGCCTTCTTCTACGATCTTGTCTAACAGACCAGCCAACACTTGTGACGGCTCTTTGTACGGCAGAGCCATGATGTTCTCTGCAATAGTCCCACTTGGTACGTCAACATCGCGCCACTCAGCTGGGCCAATTGGGGTATCGTCACCTTTTACCCTGAGTCCTCGGGTCTTAAAGCCGCCGGGCAAGTTGGCCAGTGTCCCTGCATCTACCAATTGACGCAGAATAGACGTACCAGACTTTGCAAATGCGCCAACAAGGTGAATCAGACCAAAACAATAGAATCCAAAGCCTGGAACGTAGCCATAGTGGACGTAATGTTGACGTTTGGTGTGGAGTTTGTCGCCTTGCTTCCAGTTTCTGCGAATAGCCAAGCACTTCATGCTTCCGTATTCAACGGTCACGATGTAAGGTAAGGCAATTCCCGTAGGTTCTCCGTCTTTATCGGTATGCTCGTAGCCTTCAAGGTCAAGCTCTACGTTCATCTCAAGGATTTTGTAGCGGTCATCCGACAAAGCGCGGAATCCCATCTTCTCGGCGATCTTTTTCTCTACCTCATCCAGCGTGTTGTTGGGCTCTCCAAGGTCAATGTCGGCATAGAATCCAGCAACCTGTAACTTGCGTAATTCATTCTCCGTTTTTCGCATAACGTGCGTAACGCGAGGGGACGTTTGAATGTCGGACGCGCCGTAAGGCACAACCAGATCTTCAGCCGGGACGAATATTGATGTTTGTCTGTCAAAACTTGGATCAAAGTAGACTTTCTTAAAGGCGTTACCTGAAAGGCCAAGACCCCAGACCATTCTTTCGTGCTCTGGGCGGAACTCCGTCATCACATCTGTCAGTTGATAGTTCATATCATCCTGTACACGGGTGGCGGCGTCTTTTTTCTCGGGGGTTTCTTTGCCAATGATCTGAGTCTTCACCGGGCCTGCGGCGGGAAACGTGCTCATCATAATTTCAGCTTGGAATTTGACCAAAGCTTCGGACAGGAGAGGGTGGTAAACACCGCAAGCACCAATCCAAGGGTCAGCGCGCTCTTCAATCTTCATGCCTAAGAGCTCTAAACCGTCTACATAGGTTTGCATCCAGTCTTTGCGGGAGTTGACGTCATCGTCATAGTCACCAATCAGGTCAGTTACGATCCCAGTAACTACTGATTCATCTAAATAGTCTACTAAGTTGGCGTCAAAATCGTCTTCTTCACTGCCATCAATCTTAATTTCCATATCACCCATGTTAATTGTGACCTCTTCAGGGTCAACAATCTCAATTTCAATGCCGCCGTCTTCTTCAGTCTCGGGCATTAGGGACTCAATACCCTCTGGCGCAGCGTAAAGTGATTTTTCAATGGACATATGTATCCTTAATAGTAAGAAACTTTGCGTCTAAACGAGCGAACTTCGTCCTCTTCGTCCGTCTGCAAGCGTATAAACCCGCCTTTTCTGAACCTTATCAGAGCCTGCGTAGATGAGTCAACTAAGTCATCATGGTCTGAGTTGGGGAATGCAGCCATCTCTTCCATCAACTCATCAGCCCAGCGCGTAGCTGGCGCCCAAACCTTACCACTGGCAAATAAATCAGATACAGAATTGATCCTCACCATCTTATCATTACCCCTAGATGGCGTAAACTCTTGAACAGGTATTCCCATCGCCCGTAATTCATAAATCAACGGCGCTCCTGACGCCTTGGCCTCAACAATAAACGCATCTGGCTCCCACTCTTTATAGTGGTTAAAAGCTTTCTCTTTTAACTCTGGGAATTCCATACGCTTTTTAAACGCATCCAACAGAATAATATTTGCGTCATTCTGGTTCTCGTTTAGATAGAAAACCCCCCAAGTCGTACAGGCGGAATAATCGGATCTTTCGTTCTTTGTGAATGCCGTATCCCAAGACTGGATCACAAACTCACACTTAGGTGGGTCTTCGTTTGTCCATTCTTTCCACCACTCCCTCTTAACAATCGCACCTTGCTCTGACGTAGGGCTCTGTTGGTACTGGGCGTTCCACTTGGCGGCAGGCAGTTCAGACTGTAGGGCATGGAGTTCTTCTAGGCTCCAAAACTCTGGCCATAGGGGGTTTCCACTCGGGAGAATCGCAGGGAAGTCAATCACTTCCCAATCATCGTTACCGTCTTTGTCCATAGAAGCTTGAAGGATCCTTCCGGTGAGATCCCTTTTAGCCCAGCGTGTCATTACAACAACAATCGCACCTCCAGGCTGGAGTCGTTGCCGAGGCCCAGATGTGTACCACTCGTAGACTTTATCAAAAACAGTAGGATCTCCTGCGGCCAAGGCGGCCTCTTGTTCGGAGTGGGGATCATCAATGATTAAGAGGTCAGCACCTTTACCCGTCACTGTACCGCCTACACCAATAGCAAAATACTCTCCGTTTTTATTTGTAGACCAACGGCCAGCGGCTTTACTGTCAGACCTTAAATTAACATTGGGGAATATCTTAGAGTACGGTTCACTGGCTACTAAGTTACGAACCTTACGGCCAAAGCCCACCGCGAGCTCTGCGGTGTTCGAACACTGGATGATCTTCTTACTAGGATCTCTTCCCAGAAACCACGCCGGTAGCATATAGGATGCAAACTCAGACTTTGTATGTCGGGGAGGCATATTGATGATAAGCCTCTTTATCTTCCCAGTGGCAATCTCTTCGAACTTCTTAGCCATTACCTTATGATGTCTCCCATCAATAAACCCCGGCCACATGGCGTGGGCAAACTTATTGAAATCATCAAAGGCTTCTTCTCGTTGTTGGCTGGCTTCTAGGGCGTCTAAGTCGTCAAGGTAGGCGGCTTGTTCGTTAGAAGGCATCGCAAAGAAAGTAACGGCGGCATCTTCTGCCTCAGTCTTGGGTAAGTTAAGAGCAAACATCACCCTCCTGATAAACAGGTCAACTTCTTCCTGCTTTTCTAACTGTTGTTTTTTATTCAAGGAAGGTTCCTAAGTTTTAAATAAGACGGGCGCACACTACGTGCCGAGTTCTTAGCCCGCCTGCATATCCCTAAGTCACAGAGCTTCTTCACCACCCTATGAACATTACCCCGCCCTCTATCCCCAGTATGAAACATGATGTCATCTATAGAAGGCCCATAACCAAACTTCTTCCAATACTCATCTATCACAAGGAACACAGTTCTTTGCTTCTCAGTCATACAAGCCCCTATACACGCCTCTAACGTTTGTTTAATCGTTTCTCTATTCTTATGTATCATTGTAAGAAATCAGTAAGTTTGATATTAACAGCTGTTAATATGCCCCCCACCCCTTTTTGTACAGGAAACACATAGGGTGGTCATTCCTTATCAAAGTCCAACACTTGGTCGGGATTTTTTTGTACACCCCCCCCATTGTTTTTTTCTGATGATTGGATGAGTGAAACAGTATGCGTTAGGTCATGCGCGTGCACACCGCCTGCAGGCGCGCCCACCCCGTCCGTGGGTGCGTCAGGTGGCGCATTCGCAAGCCCATCACCCCGAATTTCCTCAAGCAATGTGAGCCCATCGTCCTGCTTGGCCGTCACATCACTGGCCTTACCCAGTCGTTCGAGCAATCGTGTGCGTATGTCCGAGCTCTTGTGGACTATCGTGCTCTCCTTTCTCTCAAGGAAAGCCCCGACCTCGAATAGGTTACCGATCATCTGTAAGGCCTTCATCCTTTGTGCAGGAGGGAAGTCCTCATCAAGGGAGTGCTGGACGAGCTGTTGCACCAGTAATGCCTTCAGTTGAATAGGGGTTCGATGTTTCTCTGCCTCTAAAGCCAGTTGGTAGGCCTCGACCTCTCTTGTTATCCTAGAGTCCCGAGCAAGTACATAAGGCTGAGTGGCCAGTGTGCTCTTACTGGCATTCCTCTTATAGCTCTGTCTGTATGCCTCTGCCTTTGTCTCTCCTAATGCGATGGCATGGGCAAATGCCTTTTGCTTACTGGTGAGCTTTGGCCTCTTTCCTTCTCCGCTACTTAGTAGTGTCTCTATCGGAATGGTATCAAGACCTTCTCTGATTTGCGTGCGAGTAAGTTTTTGGGGCATGGTGTTTCATGGGTATGAATTAGGAATCCCGAACATAGCAGACCGCGCGACACAATGCAAACCAGTCAGGCCAAGCTGGTCTATGAGCTCCTTCACCACATTCAGTCCCTTCAGAGTGACAACCCATGGACGAGCTCCATCACGCGAGGCTTGTCCAGCACCTAATAATATTTTAAAAAAACATGAATAAAACTCTTGACAAGTCAACACATGACATGGCGTAATCGTTATTCATGTGTTAGTCAATCAATTTTAGGAGTAAGTCAATGAAGCCTCTCTACCTCATTGCTTGCAGTAACAAGAAGCTCGACCGCCCTGCGAAGGGACGCGACCTCTATCAAGGCCAAGCCTTCAAGTTTGCTCTACGCGCCTCTGAACGCGCTGAAGCAGACGTCATCATCCTCTCTGCTCTTCATGGTGTTGTTATGCCCTACGCACAATACGCGCCCTATGACAAAGCCCTCTGCAACATGACCAAGGCCGAACGCGCTGAGTGGGCAGAGATCGTGCAAGCCCAGTTAAGAATGCTCGGTGCATACGACCGCGAGATCACAGTCCTCGCAGGAGCTGACTATGCCAAAGCAGTCGAAGGTTTCCCCAATGTTCGTCTCCCTCTGAAGGGTCAGGGAATCGGACAACAGTTACAGACCCTCAAACACTTAGGAGAGTAAACATGACAAACGTAGAACAGAAATACATCGAGGCACAGTTGATCAAGGCCTTACCCCTGCCACCCGAGAATTGTGGTCAGGTCAAGATCAAACTGCATTCCGAGCTCGGCCAGTCCAACTGGCTGAACATTACCCCTGACCAACTCAGGAAGATTGAACTAGCCTTATTGGAATACGTATGAAGTATTACCGCCACACAATGACCATGCGCGAGGAGCTCCTGCTCAAGCGCAGACTGGAACGAGTCCAAGCAGGATACGAATTCATCCTCGCTATGTTCGTCTGCCTTGCAGTCGTATTTATCAGCGTTATGGTGCTCTCATGACCGAAGCTCAATACCTCAAGACCGAGTCCGAGGTTATTGAGCTCGGCTACCGCTATGAACGCGGTTCTCTTCAAAGGTGTATCGCGATACATCAGACCTTCAGCAATCTACTTCAGCAATACCCAATTTACCGCGCCCACTTCAAACACTTGTTTGAGCAAGGACGCAAAGAAGGAAGGTTAAGCAAATGATTCGTCTATGGGTTCATTGCAATACCCCAATGGAAGGCGACCATTGGCACTTAGCGAGCTCGGCCAAGACCCTTTCGCAGGCGATTAGGCTGCTTGACCCTATTTGGAAAAAACGCGCCCGAATGATGGTCTATGACCGAGGAGTCGCGACCCCAACTAAACACCTTATCAACACAGGAGCAAAACCATGACGCACGAAATAGTCCACAAGGAATCAGGCCGAATCATTGGCACATACCCAAACTGGGAGAAGGCCTATGAGGCCTATGGCCAACTTGGCTATGAGCAGACAGACCACGCTATCGGTGAGGCCGATACAGGCTATCTCGAACGGGTCAGACAGGCCGACAAAGACTACGAGCTCTCGCGCCAACGCTATGAGGCTATGCGTATTAACAGAGGTGAACCGCCAAAGGAAATTACGCGCCAAAGGTTTTGGGAATTGCTCGAAGTCCTTATGCCTGCAGACTGGACGCAAGCAGGGACAACCGAGTCCTTTCGCGTCATTGAATGCCAAACAGATGACCTCTTCACATGGTGCGCCCGAGTCGGTGAACGCTACTTTGAGATGGTCTGCCCAAAGAAAACCACACACGCACAAATTATCAAACTTGTCAAAAAGGAGCTGGACAAATGAACTGCACCATCCGCATGAGAGATGACCTTGCAGAGGAGGGATTGTCAGTCCCTGCCTCTACCACCTTTAGCGATTACGACACGCTAGATGATGACCTCTACATCACCGCGCAGGAGCTCGAAGGGGCTATCCAAGGGAATGACCCTGCCGACCCTGATGACCACGCCTTCTGCTACGTCCAGTTGAAGGATGGCCGGTCACTTTACTTTATCGGTGCAGACCTAGATTTTGAATACACCAAGGAGCTGACAAATGAAAGTATCTGAGCTGATCAACCAACTCACCCAGTTGCCACAAGACCTCGATGTCTTGATTTGGGACGCAGGAAACCGCATGGGCATTTCAATGGTGGATGACGCATTCATTCATGACGAGCAATACCCATTCGTTGAGATCAACACAGACACAGACGAGGATATGAAATATCAAGTTAGAAACCACAACCAAACACTTTTAGGCGAATTTAAAACTCGGTCTGCTGCCGAAGAATCAGCAAAGTTTTACCGCGAGCAAACAGGAAACCCCGCATACATTGAGGAGCAATTAGCATGATCGAAACAGAACAAAAACTTGTATTCGGAAGCCACGTTATTGATATTGGAAAAGGGCAGGAATATGGCTCTGTCCGAGTATCAATATCAAACAACGCATTTAAAGTAAGTGTCTTTGGCGAATTTGGCCGATCGATCAAGGAAGATATTTACCAAATTAAACGCAATTTAACTCCCGAAGAAATTGCCTTCATGGAAGCATACACACGCAATGTTGGGGACGCAGATTCGAATTATGTCGAAGCCTACTTACGCGCAGAAGACGATAGCAAATTTTGTGATGAGTATGGCAACGAATACTACACAGGACTGGCTGACGCACATGGAGTATGGCAAAGCGCATTGAAGTTTGCCAAAGACCCTGCCTATTACGCAAAGTAACTCCTGAAGCCTCGCGGGTCGGGGCTTTGGGCGGGATTTTCCGCAATTTGTCCTTTAACTTAACTGGAGAAACAAAATGCCAAATTGGTGTGCCAACTCATTGAAACTTGTTGCTACTACTGCTGAGTCTGAAAAGAAACTGGCAGAGATCGTGCAGGAGCTCGCGCGAGCAAAAACGGCTGGAGAGAGTGCAGGAATCTTTAACCTTATTAAGCCAGTCCCCGAAGCCCTGCTGATTACCGCAGGAAGTTTTGGTGACACAGTTGAACAGGCAGCTCTAAAGAAAGCAGAACAAGAAAACCTCAAGACCTATGGATACAAACATTGGTATGACTACTGCATTGCTGAATGGGGCACTAAGTGGGATATGAACAACCAGTATGAAGACGAGCCCTACACCATTGAGGGCAATAGGGTCACGATGGTGTTTGATACCGCATGGAGTCCACCCATGGAAATCTATTACGCATTGGAGGAAATGGGTTTTGAGGTCGAGGCCACCTATGTCGAGCAGGGCATGGGCTATATCGGTTTCTATGCAGATGGAGTCGATACCTGCGAACAGATGAGTCAGTTTTATCCCGAACCATCAGATGACCCTGAAATGGAAGATTCTGCAATGGACGAGATGACTATCAAAATTTACAACTACTTTGAGAAAAGTGGCTTTACCCATTCACCTTCTAATTTGGGTGGTTGATATTAACACTTGTTAATATGAACCTTACTCTAAACTTACATCAAAGGATTGATATGTCTTGGACTAAAAACTGTCAACACGAAGGGGAATACTCTTGGTGGGAAAACGATGGGCAGGGCATTCCCCTTGCCCGAGTCTGCGAGAAGTGCATTGACGAAGTCCTTTCCAAATACAACCCAGTAGTGCTCGGCCACTACACCCAGTCAGACATTGACGAACCCATTAACGAGGAATGAAATGAAAGTAACTATTGAATTTGAATTACCCGAAGGGCAGGCTATCCCAAGAGTCGAGGATATTCTGACCCTGACCAGTCCTGACTGGCACATTGAGAAGTGGCACATTTCAGATGTTCAAGGCGACCATGACTGGCTGACAGACGATCAAGCCCGCGAGATACTTTTGTGGATGAACAAATACCACGATGCCAATATCGGCATTAACTGGGATTTTATTCACGCAGTAGTGGAAAACAAATTCCCCGCGCCAGAAGAGGTGGACGCATGAAAACATACTCAGGCACAGTCGTTTGCAAACTCTACCGAGAAGTCTTTATTGAAGTCGCAGACGATGCCGACAAAGACGACATTGAATACGCAATGATTATGCATTTCCACGATAACAATCTGAACCCCGAAGACATGGACACTGAGGTTTGGGACATTGAAAAGGTAAAAGAATGATAGTTTTAGACACACCTGACCAAATTGCAGTCGCAAGAATGCTTACGCTGCGGAAAGGTTTACAACTTGAGATCAAGGGAATGCGCCACTCAGGACGCAGTTGCTACTCGATCATCAAGAGAGATTTTGGCCTGACTGGGACACGCGCCCGAGTCCTTGAGCAATTTGAACAACTTATCCCAAACTTTGAGGAGATCACAAATGGAAGTCGTTGAACTACAAATATTCCAGTTTAATGAGCTGGACGAGCAGGCCAAGGAGAAGGCGCGTGACTGGTATAGACAGGACATTGACTTTGCTTGGCAAGATGAGGCCAAAGATTCAATCAATGCCTTTTGCGCCCACTTTGGGGTCAAGTTAATTAACTGGAGTATTGCCCCTTACTCCTCACCTGACTACCATGCAGAATACTTCAACTCCCACTTCAGAGGGATGAAACTAAAGGATTTCGAACGCGACCATATGCCCACAGGCTATTGCCTTGACTGCGACCTATGGATGACCTTCTATGACGAATTCAAACTGACAGGAAGTGCCAAGACTGCATTCGACAAAGCATTGTGGGCAGGTTTCATTGCATGGCGCAACGACATGGAAGCCCAGTTATCTAATGAACACATAGACGACAACATGGAGATAAACGAATGGACATTTACCAAAGAAGGCAAGTTCTACCCTTATTGGCCTAAATAAACCTGCAGGGATTCGGCAGCTTTCACAGTGCCGATTCTCTGCTCAGTATCGTTAAAGTCCTCACCGGCCTCGCCTACCCAGTAGTGCGGGGCTATTTTCTTGGCAGTCGCTATCCCCATTGGGTCATTGTCTGCGATCACCAACGGGTCACGCAGATTCTTGGCCACCTCGACCATATTTCCTGCTGAGAAACATACATGGATGGTGTATCTCTCTCGAAGGTGTTTCATTGCCCTTCTGACTGACATTCCAGTCGCAAACCCCTCGCACAGGATGTTCCGACCCTTGTTGTCAATGACCAGGGACGCGCCTTTTGTGCGCTGACCCGCGAGGAATTTTTTAGTGCCATCCTGAGAGATCAGTTGACATCCAACTAAATTATCCAAAATCCGCATGGGCAAAACCAACAGATCATTCCAGACCAGTCCCTTGTCCACGAAACCCTTGCGGATTAGGTAGGGGTGTTGCTCCTTAACTGCGTTATTCAGAATGAATGCGGCCTTGTTTGCTGCCTTGCGCTGGCGGAGCTCATGTTCCGCTTTGGCAGCCAACTTCTTTGCGTGTGCATTGGGGTCAGGAACAAAAGGTTCTTCCGACTTGAACAGTATGTGTTTGTCATGGACTGCGAAATTTATAAGTGCCCCCTTGTGGCCGTCAAAGATATACGCGCCATTCTGTTTTCTCGGATGGTCTTCAGTCCCCACCCTTACCCAACGATCTAGGATTAGGTCTTTTATGAGCAGACCATGAGCTCTTGCAAAGTCTTGAAAACTCATTTGAGTGCCTTTGATTTTGCCCAAGCAATGTTTTTGGATTTAATCCAACCACTGGTTTTTGTGGTGGTTGCCAACGGATTTGTGTGAAGTCCCCTCGGGTAAGCCCCATACTTTTCCTTGTATTTGTGAGCTGCCCAACCTTCTTTGTAGCCACGCATACGCGAGTAATAAATCAACTCAGAGTAGAACTTCTGATTTTCGGAGAGTAATTCCCGCTTCGTTGTTTCTAACTCTGTTAATTCGCCCGGCACGTTGACGATCTGCTTCATGGGCTTTTCATAACCACACTCCCCGCACTCACGACCAGACCAAACCCACAAAGCGCCACAAGCAGGACACTTAGAGTCCTTCTTTTCCTTTTCATCAGGCTCTTTCTTCGCAGTTTCTGTGCCGTTTTGTAACTCCGTCACGCCTTCTACGAACAAAGTGTCCCATTCTTTGCGAAATCTTAGGTAGTTTCCTGAATGATCAAGCCACAAACCATAGTCTTTACCATCATAGGGACGCATAATCCGCCCCATTTGCTGGACATGGCTGCTGAAAGACTTGGAAAAAGGCCTCGCAGACACCCCTATCATCACATCAGGGACGTCAAAACCTCTAGTCAGTATGTCAGTGGCCACCAGACCATTGATTAGCGTATCTGGACGCGAGAAATCCTCGATTGTTTCAGCTTTGAACTCATCATCTTCCAAATAACTGATGGAAACAAAGTTATATCCCGCCTCATTGAACTGGCGAACCAAGTCCCTGCCATGCTCAACTCCCGAGCAAAACACAACTGTCTTCCTCGGCTTACCAAATACTTGCATAGTTTTGGTGATCCACTCTTGGACAATGTCGCCAGTAATCTGCATACCGCGCTTGGTAGTTTCATCCTGCGACCATTCGCCAGCAATCAGTTTGGCACCAGTCATGTCGATCTCTTTGGCAATAAAGATCTTCAACGGGGTTAACCACTTGTTCTCGATAAGCTCACCAGTAGGTTTAGCCCCCACCACATTGGTGTAAGTATCCCCCAGTCCATTGGTAAAAGGCGTGGCGGTCAGGCCGATCACCTTCATCTCTGGTCTGTCTTTGATAAACTGAATGATTTGCTTACGCTGAACGTGACATTCATCAATGATCAACATGGAGACGTCGGGAAAGTTATCCCGCTTTTCCAAAGTCTGTGCGCTGCAGACCTGTATCTTCTCGTAAGGACGATACCGCCAATGGTCTGCCTGCATGACACCATGTTTGATGCCGTAATTGCCAAGGCGCGTACTGGTTTGGTTAACCAACACAATCCTGTCTAACACCATGGCCACGTTCTTGAGCTCCTTGGCCTGCTCAAGCATAATTGCCATGGCTACCTCGGTCTTTCCAAACCCTGTGGGCGCGTAGAGTAGCTGGCTTCTGTGGCCATCCTTAAAGCCTTGGGCGAGCTTCTCCACAACTTCCGCTTGATGCGGTCTTAACTTTAGCATTAGATTCTCCTACTGGGATACCGCCCAGCTTCGGGTTATTTCTTTTCTGCCTTCTCAGCACGTTTCTTCCAGTAAGCCATCTGCTTAATCATCTCAGCGTTTTTATTCTGAAACTCATTGCGTGACTGGGTCATTGTCCTAAGTTGAAACTCCAGGTCTTTGACTTGCTCGCGCAGCTCTTCAATCGTTTGCTGAACTTCTACTCGGGCTTCTTCTGATACTGGCAGTGATTTGACAGCCAACAAATCTTTGAGTTTTGCGTTCTCTTCAGCCATGGCGGTGTGCTCGATGGCCATCTCATGAAACTTGTCTTCCTCGGTGTACTCGGGCTCTGGAGGCGGTGCGATAGGACGGCCTGACTTAGATACATCGACCTTGCGTCCATTCTTATCGACACGCGCGGCCTTCTCTAATCCCAAGGCCTTGCGTACACGGCCAACTGTCATTGACGATACATCACAGATTGCAGCAATCTCCACATCGGTCTTCCCACCCAGCTCAATGTCTTCCAAGGCCATCTGCACAACATAACGGCGTTCATCTGGTGTACGGGGCTTACCATGCTTACCATTTGCTTTCAGGCAGGCCAAAAACGCATCGCGCTTTGTGCCTTGATAGACTTCAGCCTCAATGTCTGTAAACCCTGCGCGTTTGTGTGCGTGGAATCTGTGGAAACCATCACTAGGCCAGTAAGCCTTGCCGTCAAACCAAAGGTCTATCGGTGGGAATTTGTCTTTGCCCTCAAGCAATATTTCTGTGTAGTGCTGGACTAAAGGTTCGTCAATCTCTTTGCGGGGCTGAGTGCCACCATCAAGGCGGATCTTTGCTAGCTTAATTCTCTCGGTCATTGTTTTCCTTTTGTTGATGCTCTTTTTGAGGCTCTGTTTGCCCAGCAGGGGGCACAGTGCCATTTTGTGTGGCCAAGTTGGATACCACCCTCTGGCGGCTTCATTTCATTGCAGTTAGTGCACTCCTTATGTTGATGTACCGGCTGCTTACTGCCGATTGATAGCTGTTGTTTTGCAAACCCATTCACTTATATATGCCTTTCAATTCTGGAAACATATTATCCACTTGTGCTTTGATTCTGTCGTTACGTTCTTTGATCTTTGCTGCCCTCTTAAGGATCGGTGCAATAAACCATGTAATTTTTTTGTTACGACCCATCTTGGCCAAGATCCGCTTGCGATTAGTCCTAACTTTCATGCGTCCTTCTCCGTAATATCGTAAAACCAATCATCACCAGCCGACCATTTTCGGGTGCCATCCACAGTCCATAAAGTCCTTGCCGCTTGAAAATCAGGGAACTTTGTCTCAGCAGGGATCAGGCTCTGGTCATACCAAAGGCATCGGTTGTTTGGCTGGCAGGCAAACTGGCCGTTGTCAAGGGCAATCCAATTAAAAGACTTGTGCTCCTCGGCCTGCTCAGTAAACCCAGTGTCCAAGTCCATACCTTCAGCGCAAAAGTCCACAGTAAACATATAGCGCCCGAAGTGCCACTCCCTATCTTTACCCAAGAACTTTACCCCAAGGTTACGCAAACCAATCTTTTCAATAATTGTAAAGCGATAGCCCATGCAGTCCCAAAGCTGAAGAGTATCGACTGGCAAATCACCGTGTTCTGTTTGCCACACATAAGCGTGTATGGGCAGTTTGTCGTACAGCGCTCCATAAGCAGGCAATAATGATTCAATGCGAAACACTTGCCCGCGCAAAGCTTTTAAACTAACCCAAACCGCAGGCTCCAATTCACCATGACCCTTTTGAAAGTTGTAAAGAAACTCTTTACGAACAAAACATTTGATGGGCGGTAGTGATGCCACGATGTAACTCATGTATTCTTCTCCTTGAGTTTGGCTTCAATGGCTCGGATGAAACCTTCAATATCAAAAGTGTCTTCCCAATCCCACCACTTAAGACTTGTGATCTCCGCCTTTTCCAATTCCGTCAGCCCAACCCAAGGGCGTAAAGTCCTTTGCACCTCAGACTGAGCCGCCATGCCATCCTCAACCCCTTTGGCATACACCTCGTTGTCAGCATCAATCAATTGCTTGATTAGGTTTAAACTTTCCTCGCAAACCTTAGTCAAGCTCTCTACAGCAATTGCACGTTTGATAATCATAATTTCTCCTTAAAATTTGTTTTTCTTGCCCTCATCATTGCGTCTGCTATTGAATACGAATCTTCCGCAATTAAGTCTTTTACATGGCCACAAAAATCATCTCTACCTTCTGCATTTCTATCCTCAGAATCTGGATAATCTGGGTGGTAATAATCGTTTACCCAATATTGGTAACAGATTGGCAAAGCCTTGGCTGCAAAGTAATCCCGCAGATCCATCCCGCCTTCACCGCCTACAGCTGTGACACGCGCTTCATCGTTGATGCTGAATGTGGGTGTTGGGAATGCCTTCATGTGTTCTTCTCCTTAAGTTTGGCTTCAATGGCATTTGCAAAATCTACCCAAAAAGAATCTTCTCTTGAAGTCGCGTTATGTAAGTTGGAGTAAACAAAACTTTGCTCATCCCTAGTCAGCCCAACCCATGTGCGCTCATCTTTGTTTGGAATGTAATAAGTTGGTTGTGTCATGGCGTTGACCGCTTTGTCCACGCTAGACTGCATTTGCTTTTGCATCCCATCAATAAACCCGCGCTCATAATCTGATGCGGAGTCCCGCCAAGACTCCATAATCTTCTGCACATCTTCGGGCGTGTGAGTTCTGCTTGTCATGCTTGTCCCCTTGCTCGGATGGCTTCAACGCAACGGTATGCGTAACCGCCCTCCCACCCATCCTCTGTTGCAATCTCATCACACACCTTTGCACACGCCTCACGCTCTTTCTCAATGGCTAAGTTAACCAAAGCCACTAAGTGTGGCGTCGATACAGTCCACGTTGTGTAATTCATATTCTCTGCCACTACCCTGTGTAGCGTTTCCAGAACTTCATCTTGGTTCATACGCGACTCCAGAACAGAATGATCCCAGCAATGATCACAATGAAGAAGATCGCAAAGACTGGCCAGAACGGCTGCTTACCATACGGCCCACTGATCGGTTCACTGTCGCAGTTAAACGCTTCGTGCATCGTGCGTGGGAAGCGCTTTGTTGTATCATTTTCCATACTTACCTCCTGTGTTAATAATATAACTCATGAATTACCGATGAGTCAACTGTTATGTTACCACCTAAGAGCCCTCTTACCCGTTGACCCTCCCTCCCCCAAGAGGGTAGGTGTAGGACAGTCAGCGACTCTTTATCAGCGAGCATTGTCAAGTTTTTACGTTGACTAACGGAATGCCAATCCGCCCTCCCTGCACTGTTGGGTGCAACCATGGGGTATGTGTCTTTCGACATCGCTGTTTATTCTTTTCGATTGCTCTACTCAGAGGCGCGGGTCACGCCGAGGTTCTTGTGTTCTTTGAGTTCAGCCCATACAGGCCATTAGCTAACGCGCTCTGACGGCTGCGTGTGAGAGGAGAGACTGGGACTGCTCACATTAAGCAGTGTGTTCAAAACATAGAAAGGACTTGTAACGGCGCTAACCCGCCACCAATCCCAGTCTCAAAAACAAAAAAGGCTGCTTAGAAGTGCGTCCGGTCGGAGCTTTGCTTAATGACTCTCCCCACAGAAAGCATTAAGTAAAGCGGAACGCACATCTAAACAGCCTAATCCATTGCCTCCGACAGCAACGCCTCGTTTATATCAGATTATTTCAACCCGTGTCAACAGGACTACATTTATTTTTACTTGGCCATATTAACACTGTTAATATAAAAAAACCCCCGAGTGTTTAGTTCGGGGGTAAGGACAACCAAACAAAGGAGAGTGGCAACTGCAGGTTACCGGAATTTATTCTACATCATTCTCCGTAAAGTGCAATGAATGCTGCATCAGCATACGCTTGGCCAGCTCCCTTTTGATCCAGCAAGCGCCACTCAGGCCACGTTTGAATGGCCAACGTCCTTGAAGCATCCTTGTCTTTACCCGTCAATCCCGCGCGTTTCTTCCACGCTTGAGGCGTAACCATCGTCACAGGTATTTCAAGAGCACCAAGCACACCCTGAACTACACCGGCTGAGTGACCGAATGAGAACATAGAGGCCACGCCTTGACCAGGCATACTGCTCACCAGCTCGACATACGCATGGATTTTATATTTCTCACGCATTTCACCTTTGATGAAAGCCGCCAACGCAGACGCATTTACGCGATTCGCTGATCCCATTTTCATGGTTGGCATTCTCATAGTGCTAACTGGAGTTCCATAAAACAAAACAACTATGGCGCCAGACAGGCCGGGGTCTATTCCAATCTTAATCATAAATTTCTTTCAAAAGGTATTGCAAGACATGAAAGTATGTGGGTACAATGTGTTGTCATTATAACCAAAGGAGGATTAAATGCAAAGGAGAGAGTTTTCTTTTAAGGTGGAAGACACCACGATTTGTTTTGTGCAGCTGTACAACGACTGTTGGATTTGTAGTCTGCCTAGCGAGACAGCAGAAAGACTTAGTCGAAAGCTTCTGGGATCGGATCTTGATGTTAAGCATCTGGGTGTTCCAAGAAGAATAAGGAATGTTTTTATAGCTGAGAACATAAACACAGTCCATGAGTTAATTCAGAGAACTGAAAACGAAATGATGAGGATTCCAAACTTCTCTAAAGTTTCGCTCAAGCAGTTAAAAGAGGCGCTGGCTGTATTTGGATTTGAACTGAGAAACCCAAACAAATGATCATCACTAACAAATACAACCTACCACAGACATTCGTGAACATTATGAAGCGGCCTACCTACTCTAAGGGTAAGGCCAACATCTCAGCCACCGAGCTGATCAACTCACCGCGCATTGTCCAGTTGCGTAAACTACACGAAGACAAGATTGAGACTGACGTTACAGAGATGGTCTGGTCTATCTTTGGGACGGCTATCCACGGCGTCCTTGAGCATGGTGCGGACGAGAACCACCTGATCGAAGAGCGATTACACGCGAAGATTGACGGCTGGTCTATCTCTGGCGCCATTGATCTGCAGATCATCAACGAAGATGGGACTGTAACGATCAATGACTACAAGACTACGGGCGCATGGTCTGTCATGAACGAGAAGATTGACTGGGAATACCAGCTCAACATCTACGCTTGGCTGGTGGAGATGGTTAAAGGCGACAAAGTTTCCAAGCTGGAGATCGTAGCTATCATCAGAGACTGGTCGCGCCGTGATGCAGCCATGAAGGCCGGCTACCCTGACGCCCCGATCAAGGTGATCCCCATTCGCCTGTGGCCAATCGAAGAGCGCGAAGCATTCATTCGGGAACGAATTAAAGAACACTCCAACGCTTTATTTGACTTGGAGACAGGGGATGCGCTGCCGTTTTGTACGCCCGACCAGATGTGGGAGAAGCCTACAACATACGCAGTTAAAAAGATTGGTAATGTCAAAGCAAGAAACGTTTGCAATACCGATGAGGAAGCTCAAGCCAAGGTGGCCGAGTATGGAAAGGATTACGAAATCATTGTCAGGCAAGGAGAGAGGACGCGCTGCGCTGAGTTCTGCTCTGTCAGCAGGTTTTGTAATCAGTATCAAGAGTATTTATCAACAAAGGAAACATTATGAAACGCAATTCAGCAGATTCTGCGCCTCTAGTAACGCAGTTAACATACAAACTGGGGGACGTTACGTATGTTCCTCACTTTCGCAATAGCAGTGTGTACATAGGCCCAGGTTATCCAAGGCAAAACCAAGAAAGATACAGCTCAGATCAGCTGGTTTCAGCAGGAGCTATAGCTGTAAATAATCTTCTTTGGATACGCGCCAATCACGGCATTATCACCGACAGAAACCCATAAGGAAAAACAATGTCAGTTCATAAAAAACTTATGGCCGCAAGGGTCAAGCTTCAGTCTGTAGAGATGAAGAAGTCTGGCCTTAATAAATTTGCAGGCTACTCATACTTTGAGCTGGGTGACTTCATCCCCCACGTTCAGACCATCTTTAACGACCTTGGCCTGTGCGGTGTCGTGACGTTTAACACTGAGTATGCCCAGCTGTGCATCACCGATGTAGATGACGGCACAGTCATTGTGATCACCAGTCCAATGGCCGAGGCCAGCCTCAAGGGTGCACACCCCATCCAAAATTTGGGCGCATCACTTTCGTATCAACGCCGTTACCTTTGGATGGCAGCCATGGAGCTCACGGAACATGATCCTGTAGATTCAGCACCGCCTTTAGAAGCGCCAAAGCCTGCGCCCACACAAACCCCTGCGCCAGCTCCAAAACCCGCCCAAAAGCCCGTTAAAGGCAAAGTAGACCCTATTCCACCCCAGCACGTTGAACCAGACGCTTGGACGATCATCATTGACGCACCTGAAAGTTCAGAAGCATGGGTTGACATGATGGTTGCAGCCAACAGCTTAAAGGTCAGTATGGCCACCAGTGCCGAGCAACTAAAAGAGATGTTCCAAGTAAACAAACCCTTGTACGACAAGCTCAAAACGCTGAACCCCTCTGTTTATGCTGATGTCATTGACAACTTCACCAACGCAAAACGATCATTTTTTTAAGGAGTAAACAATGGACTATCCAAATTCAGGTGCCATCTTCACATCAACACAGAAGAAGTTTGAGAAATCCCCCGATATGTGGGGTGACATCAAGATTGAAAAAGCTTACTTGCTAGAGCTGATTGAAAAAGACCAAGGAGAAAGCTCGGTTACTGTCAAACTGAGTGGTTGGTTGCGAAAGGACAAGAACGGCAACCGCATGGTTTCTCTCAAGGTTGATACCTACCAAGGTGGTGCCGCCGTAACCTCTAGCGCGAAGGATCCATGGGATGACTAAAGCAGCCAAACCAAAGACGGACAAAGACTGGGAGAAGATCTGCGGCCAACTTAACGATGTTATACATCTGCAACACGCTGACGAGCAGAAGCTTGAAGTCAAGATTGATAATCTTGAACAACAGATTGCCAAGCTGGAAGAGCAGCTGACCATGTCTGTGGGCGTCATCAAATACTTGGAGTTACAAATTGTCCGATCCAATCCAGTTCGAAGCAATTAAGACAGGCTTGAAGCAATCCAAGGACGGCTATATGCTGTCTTTGGCTGTTCACCCTGACGAGCTCCACAACGACCTCATGCGCGACTTCGTAGGCTCGCGCTACGTTGTTGTGATGGTGCGGCTGGGTGACGATGAACAACCGATGAACCGAGAGAATGAGTTTCCCGGCGATCATGCGGTGAAGCTGGCCGGCATTCTGTGCCGTGACCCAGAGTTTTGGGAGTGGCTGCACCAGAAAGAGTGGCTAATGGAAAAGAATGAGAAGGCTTGTGCCAGTTGGATCGCATCCTACTTGGACATCGAGTCCCGCAAAGAGCTTAAAACCAACGAAGAAGCCCGCCATTTATTCAATCAATTGCGAACCAGCTTCGAAGCTTGGAGGAAAGCATGAAGAAACTAATCCCTTACAGCGTCTATTTACCCGTGGAGTATCACGACAAGATCAAGGAACTAGCCAAGCAGCGCAAAGCATCCAGCATGGTGCGGGACGCCATTTGCATGATCGTTGATGGTGACGATACTTTTAAATCCGGATATAACAAGGCGCTCAAAGACTGTGTCAAAGAAATCGACACCATCAAAGAGATCCAACACATTGCCGTTCGCGGTAAGTACTTGGCCGACTTGCTGGCCGATCAAATCAAAGAACTGGAGATGCGATGAAAGACATCACTGATCAAGTAATTAACATGGATAAGGCGTTGAGCAATGCCTTAATGAACACTGAGTGCGAAGATCCAATCGTTGCGGTTATTTCGTTAAGCAGGCTTCTTTGCGAGTTGCTGGTGGAGCTGGGCATGGACGATGACGATCAGGCCACGGCTGCTTTCAGAGACACGCTTAGAAACGTTCGCAAGGAACATACCGATAAAGAGGTTCACTGATGGAACATGACACCAATCTTCGTGATCTGACGGCCATGTTTGCCATGCTGGGGTTGGTTCAACGCATTGACTCAGAAATGCTAATTGACAACTACGGCATAGCTCACGGCGCCTATGAATTGGCAGATGCCATGATGGAAGTACGAGCAGAAGGCCCTATTGAAGGTTTGCCTGCAATAAAAAAAAGGGGAAGAAATGTCAGAAAAAATGAGGATATACGGTAAACGCTACTGCGCCACCTGTGAGCACTCTAAACCCTTAGACCACGGCAAACTTGTAGATCCAAAGAGTAATCGCTGGGTGTGCTATGACTGTAAACCAAATGTATCGAAACGAAAAACTACTAAAAGCCGCAAGGCTCCTGCCGTGCCAACATTGCGGAGTGAGTGACGGAACCGTGGTGGCCGCCCACAGTAACCAGCTACGGGACGGCAAAGGCCGTGGGCTCAAGGCTCATGACTACCGCATAGCGTCATTGTGCTATCGGTGCCATATGGAGTTAGATCAGGGCGCTAAAATGGATAAGGCCCAGAGGGTTGAGATGTGGGAGGAAGCACATCGCAAAACTCTGGGTTTATTCTTTGAGCAGGGGATTATTGCGCCCGTCTGACCTCTTCGTTGTATGCCTTCATCACGGCATCACGCTTTTCCTTCTTAGCTTTGATTTCCTTCTCAGGAGCTTCCTTCTTATACATCGCACGAATCTCCCTGTTGTATCTGGCAACCTCAGTCTCAACATAGTTCGCGCGGTTTATAAGCCTTGCTGTAGCTTCCTTGTTCTCGTTGCGATACTCGCTAACATCACCCTTGCGTTCTTTGATTCGCTTGATAGTGCCTTCATGCTCTGCCATGGCCTTGACGTTCTTGTAGAACTTATCAGCCGCAGCCGAAGGAGTATCGAGCTCGCCATAGAGCTTGCCAAAGATTGGCACAGAGTAGGATGGGATGTCTTCACCCTCAATCTTCTTGCCAATATAGCGAACGGCCTTGGTGATCTCACGGCCAACACCACCGGCATACTCTTTTGCAAGGTAGTCCAACTGGTCAGCTGTGGGGCTTACCAATCCGATGCCGTCTTCACCACCGCCAGTCAGGTAATTCAAGCCGTAAGCCAAAGCTTTACTCAAGCTGGTGGCGTTATCACGGCTGCGCTCCCAACCTGGAGTCGGTGTTGTCTCGCGGCTTTCCCTTGAGATGGGACGGCCAAACGCATCTTTGTTTGTTGCCAGCACGTTAACAAACGGATCTGCCAACGTAGGTGTAAGCAAGTTAGCCGCACCGCCAGCTCCCAAAGGATTGAACATATCAGCCACTTGAGCTGCAATATTAACAATCGTCTGGGTAATCTTGCGTCTGCCCTTCATCTGGCCAGAGTTAATCAAGACATACTCAGTCAACTCACGGCCAATGTTGGGGAACAAGTTCCAGCCCAAAGGCATAGGCACGATCAGGTACTTCTTCTCACCACCAATACCAAAGGTAGGCAAGATCAAGTTCTTATCTTTAAGGAAGTCTGGTGGTTCATCACCATCAAAACCAGCGGCCATCAAAGCCAAAGCTTGCACTGTACCCAGCAACATACCGCCGGCAATGATCTTCTTGCCAACACCAGTCATTGTGAACTTGCCGTCTTTGTTCTGAACCAACACTTCCATCATGCGGGTTGTGCCTTGGACGCGAGCATTGAAGAACGCATACAGGGCATTGGCATTCGCAGTGGCTTGACCCTTCCTGTTGAAGTTAACAGTAAGATTCTTGGCCAAAGCGGCGGCACGTTGTGGCGTCATGCCTTTGTCTAGTCCGGCCTTAAAGGCAGACAGACGCACGGCATTTTCCATGGCATCGTTATAGTCAGACAGCCAGTCCATAACGGCATCAGCCTTCCTACGGGCATTACCGCGATCCAAGCGAGCCATTTCGCGCTCAACAATAGATGCCTTGTCTTTTGCACGGCTGAACTGTTCGCTGTAGCCAGTGATGCCGCCAATTTCTCTAAACTGTTTCCACAGTGCAATCCATTCTTTTTGCTCTGAGTCACTGACAATACCAGCGACAGACTCTTTCATGCCACGCAGATCAGTAAAGATTGCGCGCAGAGCTGGGATAGAGCCAGAGAGCACCTGCATCTTTTTGTCTTTGATCTCTGTGCTGGCCAAGTTAATGGTGCCGCCAAAGACATCTCGCACAAAGTTCCATGCACCAAACACAGGGTTGTACTGGGTGTTCATGGCCGCGATCAAACGAGTCGCTTCAGCCACAGTACCAAGATAACCCTCTAACTGATTGGCATCCAAGTTCTTCAAGGCTTCAGCCATGCGCTTGGCACGGGGCTCACCGGGATTAAAGAAGATAAAGCGGTCTTCGCCATTGACACGCACGGCAAACACGTTGGGTGAGTTCCGCAGCGCAGGGTTGACTTTGTACTCAACCAAGCCAGTAGCTGGGTCAATACGTGGGGATGGTGGCTCTGCAAACAGGGCGTCAGCTTCAGCCACTGTTAGGTCAAAGCTGGCCATCTCCTCCTTAAGCTTCTTCTTATTGCGGATAGCGTCAGGGTTGACGGGCTTCCAGAAGTTAGGATTAGGGTTCTGGATAGCCAACGCATACAGAGCACGGCCAACTTTGGCCTTTTCACCACGAATAATTGCCGCTTCACGTTGGAGAGCGATGTTGGCCAAGACGTCAACAACAGTCTTATACGAGCCAGTCGCAGTCTTGGAGAAGTTGCCACGGGTTGCAAAGCCCTGACCCAAACCAGAACCCGGAGTCACGTAGTCCAGCTCATCTGGATCACGCTTCAAAGGAACGTAGAAGGGGAGCTTCTCACGCCATGCGGCAATAGTCTCTGGCTTCTCAAGGCCGTAAGAGATTAACAAGTCCTGAGTTTCTTCAACCCACTTATCAACTGTCTCAGCCAAAGCTTTGTACTTGGCCTCATCGGCTGGCGTTAGCTTTGAGTTATCTTTCCCAGCAAAGTAGTCATCAATCTCTTCGTTAAACAGACCAGAGCCGCCATCAGGCATGGCTGGGTTACGCTTGGCCACGATGTCATTGCGGATCTTGCCATGACGCATATGGAGATAGTGCTCAAAGTCACGATACTCCACACCCATCTTGCGCATCTGCTCAACAAATGGACGCAGATTGTCTTTTAAGAAGTCTTGGATCTTGCTGGATTTAGCACTGTGATACAGGGTTTCTTGCAAAGATGGATCGTGCTGGTCTTGGATGTCACCGATCTGCTCAGTGATGGACTTAACCACCATGCGCGTATCAACTTGTTTATCAACGATCTGATACTGGAACTTGGCAAGGCTGGTATCTTCTGCCGAATCCCAAGCCGCCAACGCGCCAGCTCCACCCTTGTAGTTCTTGACCATGTTGGCCAAGGGGATGGATTCTTTTGTAATGTAATTGTTTAGAGTCCTTTCAGTAAAGCGAGCTTCACGGGCATTCATAATGTCGTTGAAGGTACGCTGAACAATGTATTGGTTATCAAAACCAAAGATGTCTTTCAAGCCTTCAAACAAACGCTTGACCGCCAACACAAACTTATCCCAGCCAGTTCCTAACTTACGCGCCATCAGCTTCTCAGCGTTAACAGCCCAGTATTCTGAGGGGTTCAGGTACTGGTAATACTTCATTGAGGGCAAAGCATCAATGGCGGATTGGTAGGTTTCTTGGCTTGGGCTGTTATGTAGCTCAAGCACAGCACGGAAATACTTTTGGGCGGCAGCTGACTTGTCAGTCTTAATGGCTGTGCTCAACTTCTCAGACCAATCGTCAACCAGAGCTCGCGAAGCTGGGCTGTCCATCATCTGCTCAAGGCTGTGGACAATCTCATGACGGATTGTCTCTGGATCAGTAACGCCAGTCGTGCCTTTGTACAAACGCACAATGCGTGGGAAAGGGAAAAACTGACCAGCGGCCTGTGAAGCTTCTGGCTGTTTTCTTATGGAAAACTTTAAACCTTCCAAAACTTCTGGGTACTTCTGATACAGGGTAGTAATAACGTCATAAACGTCATCGCTGATCAAGTCTTTGTTCCAGTCATCGGTAGCCTTGGCAAAGAAGTTCTTAGGCAAACGGCCCTCTGGCTTGGTATCCTTGATGTCTTCTTTCAGGTCATTGGCAACTTGTTTAAGGAACGTCAACGCCCTTTGATCATCCAAGCCTGACTCACCCTTGGCAAACTTGCCACTGATAGCCGCCATTTTTTGACGAATCTTTTGGTACTCACGGATCAAACTCTCACGATCCATGGCACGGTTCATCTCTGGGCTGATGCTCAACCTCTCGTTGTCAAACTTGATGTTGGCCAGCGGAATCTCTTTAGGCGCAAACATCTCACGCGCTTCTTCTTTGTTAGTCGCGGCAACCAACGTATCTTGGCGATCCTTCAAGATGTATTCAATAGCTTTCTCGGCCTGCTTCTTGTCATAAACAAGTGAGCTCATGATTGAGCCACTCTTATAGAAGTCGCCTGTAATCGCTGTTAAGTTTTTGTCTAAGAAGTATGTGCCGCCTTCACGCTTGGCACTAGAAGTAACAAACTTGTATCTGTCATAGCCATCATTACGAATACGCAACACAGCATCTGACGTTGTCACCATAGAGCCAGTGCCAAACTGGTCAAAGAAGCGCTTTACATCTTCGTAGGTCTTGAGTCTGATCGGAGCATTCTTCAGCTCTTTCTCAAAGTCAAACGTGCGTGGCATCAATACGCCTTGGCTAGTTGTACCATCGTTCTTGGTGTAAGAAATGATCTGACCCATGTTGTTGACTTCTGCAAAGCCAGCCAAGATGTTGCCAGTCACCATCCAACGCTTCTCACGGCGAACAGTAGCTCCACGATCAAACAGATCCATCAAAGGAATGCGTTCGTTTTCTAGTGTGTCAAGATTAAGGTACTGCACCTCATCTTGTGCATTCAGCATGAAGCGAGTGCCAATTTGAGAGAACGTTAGGTTTAAAGACTTGGCATCACCATTGGCCAAAGCCAAAGTCATCTTCCAGTCAGAGCCGGCCACTGGGTTCTTGGTTTTACCCTTGTTCTCAATGTCAGTTACCACGCCATACACAAACACGCCATTGGTGTTCTTGATGGCCAAACGACTACCAATCCCGTAATTGATGAGGATCGTCTTAACGTGCTCACGCTGTGTCCTTATCTGGCCTTCAATCGAGGCAATACGAACTGGGTCAGCTCCGCGAGCTTGTGCATCTAATAGCTGTTCATCAGCATATGCTTTTGCTTTGG
>Ga0247844_1002713_pt1 | contig 28141 bp, 23 predicted proteins | sample LaCtaG_FD_192421 | JGI IMG/M metagenome (GOLD analysis project Ga0247844, IMG submission 192421) | Freshwater microbial communities from meromictic Lake La Cruz, Castile-La Mancha, Spain - LaCruzMarch201714.5m_1 | ecosystem: Environmental > Aquatic > Freshwater > Lake | place: Spain: Castile-La...
TGCACTGACAAAACTGTTCACTGAGCTACCGAAAGCCAAAAATGTTGAGGATTTTGAGCGCCTCGCCGAGATCATTTTAACACCGGAAAAAGCTGCTTAGCAAAAAGGTGAATTGGAGCGCTTACAAAAGTTCGACCAAGAGGCCGAAGTAGAAAGGCAGTTTGAAAAGTGGTTTCAAGAGACACTTAAAGGTCCTGAAGGGGCACTCAATCATGAGCTTGCCGCGAAGAATTTATCGTTCTGCAATAGGAATGGAATTGTGAGCAGTCATGACGGAATGACAGACTATCTTCTAAATCAGTTACAGGAGATGAATCAGGTTCATGAATCTAGCAAAAAGGTGGCTTTGGCAATGAAGTCACGGTTGGCAAAGCAAACGGTCAAAGATCATGAGTGCCAAGCGAGAAATAAAAATATACCTCCGTCTGCTTCAGCGGGAGGGTCCCCTTAAGAAAGGGTCACAGTCTCTGTACGTTTCATGTTGAGACATTGAATGAAAAACGAGTATTTTTTCGCGCCTGAATTAAATTGCACCATCCCCCGCTAAAGTTTGGGTTGCCTTTGGCCGAAAGGTTTATATGCACAAGAATCTTAAAAGGTTGGTTCAAGCCTCAATCTGGATAGCAGCCTACCAAATATTTTCAGGTCCGAACTTACTGGCGCAAAGCAATCGACCTGCCGGAGGAAAAGAATACTTTCTGGCGGCTTTAACTATAGCTGGACACAATCTAAACTTGGAAAAGATTTCCATTGGATGCAACAGATTGGAGATGTGAGTTTTATACTGCGGGCGCTAGTGGCGAGACTCCAACTTGTTATGCGCTTTGTGGGAATATTCAGTAGATGCATACCGGAGGCTGGTGTTGAGACGATGAATTCCGAAGCTTATACAACACTTATTAATGAATGCGACCAAGCATTAAGAGAGGCCAACTCTAAAAAAGCAATTTTTTTAATTCGGTCTCTGGCGCTCACGAAAATCCCACGCGAGTTTCGTCTTCGGCTTGCGGAATTGTGCCGACGCGCCAACATCATTCAAACTGGAATGAAAATCTTGGCTCCGATCGTGAGGGCCGATCGACCTGCCGCCGCGGATAAAGCCACCGATCAGGAATCAGCCGAATACGCCAGTCTTCTTGAAATGATCGGCGCTGTTCCCGAGGCTATGAAGCTACTTACGGCGGTCGACAAGCGCAAGGCTCCGCGAGCGATTCTTTATCAGGCGTTTTGTTCCGTCAGCCAATGGGAGTATGAAGCGGCGTCACGACTTTTTGTAAATTATCTTGAGACCGACCTTCTGCCGTATCCGCGACTGATCGGTAGTGTAAATTATGCCGCTGCCTTGATCGCAGTTCCTGCCACTGTCGATCAGGGCTTGGAATTGCTTGCGAAAAATATTGAGCTTGCGCAGCAGAACTCTTACAATCGCCTGTTGGGAAATTGCTATGAATTGCGTGCGCAGGCGCGCATCAGCCGCGGTCAATTTGCTTTGGCAACCAGCGACCTTGAGAAGGCGATGAATCTCGTCGGTGTCGAGAAAATTTTTGAGCAACTTTTCATTAAGAAATGGTGTGCAGTCCTCGCGGCGGTAAAAAACAATGACGTGACACCCATTCGGCACTTCCAGAAGGAAGCGGAAGCTTCCAGCCACTGGGAAAGCGTCCGGGACTCCGATTTGCAAAGCCTGTTGATTCATTTTGAACAGGGAAGATTCGAGCACCTGTTCATCGGTACTCCTTTCCCAAAGTACCGCTTGAGGATTACGGAACGACTTCATCGGGAAGCTCCGAATGGAATCTACTCTCACGGTAGTAAAGGCGATCCGACTCTTGATTTATCTACTGGTCAGTTTGAATCAACTCAGATTCTCAACCCTGGGAAGAAAAGTCACCAGTTGTTGGAGTTCGGCCTGCGCGATTTTTACCGCCCAATGCGCATCGGTGCTCTTTTTGGTGCGTTGTTTGCTTCTGAGTATTTTGACATCTTCACTTCCCCTGGCCGAGTCCATAAAGTCATCCAGAGAGCGAGGAGTACTTTCGCCGATCACAACCTCCCCTTGACAATCATAGAGCAGAGGAGCGGCTATTGGCTCCAAAAGACCGGTCCCTTGGAAATTTTGATTCCGATCCAACGACCTACAGTTTCGACGAATGAAGTTTATTTCCAACGTTTACGAAATGCCATGGCAGGAAATGAGGAATTCACGGCACAGGAAGCGAAAGAATTGCTGAAGGTTTCCAATACATCGTTTTGGCGTTTCTCTCGCTGGGGTGTTGAAAGTGGGATCATTGAAAGCTTCGGAAAAGGTGCCGCTACCCGCTACCGATTCTGCGCAGGGTCCTCTGATCGGAGTCCCATTTTAAGACAAATCCAAAAATGAGACAGCTCATTGAGCTCGTAGCCTAAGAAAATCCCGGCCAATAGATTTAGCTATGTAAATTCAGTCACTGATCAGGCCCGCATTGTCGCCATCAAGGCCTACCAAAATCTGCGCCTGTTTTTCAATTGGCTTCAATATCATTCCGGCAGGTAGCTTACCCATTCAAGAAGTCGCTCTGGTATCAGGTCATCGATTTCTGAACCTGTGAAATTTCTCTTAAGAAGCTCTTGTCTGGCGTTGGCAAGGTCCCAGATCGTCGATTCTCCTCCACCCAAGTGGGCAATGAGTTGCCTGACTTGTTTGGCATCCTCGTGCTGCTTTAGCGACTCCCACAGGGAGGCCATTTCAAAATGAGTTCCTTTTTCGACAATTCCCCAACCAAATTCTGCAATATCTGCGAGGTCTTTAATTCTTTTATCGGGATTATCCAAATAAGATGCGCGCTTGAGACCCACCATTCCAATTGGATTAGGAAAAAGAAGCTTTTGATCGATTCGAAATGCACTAAGATGTGCAAACGAAAACCCCTGAAAAGAAAAGTTTTCTCCCACACCCATTACCTTTTGAGTTAGCTCCGCCGAAATATCTTTCTGCGCCGGATGGGCTAACAAATCTATATGAGTAAGGTTTCCCATAAGCTTTTTGGGAGAATGGAATCTATATTTTTTTTCAGAATTTACGTATCCATTCTTTAACAGTTCTTCTTTTAGAACATTGTAGTCTGAAGCTCCACTTATCAATCCAACACTGATATCAAGATCCCCAGTTTTTCTTCTTAAGGTAGGCATCCACCCTTGGCCATGGTAAATATCAAATACACCGGCTCCAACGATGAGAACTTCTGACTTCGCTTTCGATAAAATATTTTGCAAATTAGGAAGAGCGGCCGAGGCACTACTTAGCCAATCTGCAGCCAAATCCCGATTAAAATTCATTCATTGCTCTCTTAATCATGGCTATTTGAAGTTCCTTTAGGCGTTCTGTTCCAAAGCCGAGATCCCAGATTGCCCTGAAGACATTTGTATTTCCAAAATGAGAGTCTTTCCATTTCATTACACTTCGACTGGTAAGTATGGCCTCCGCATCAAGGCCATACTTGGGAGTAGCGAGATGCCATACTGGCTTTTCTTTCTCCACACCTGGTATCAATTTGAATTTTTTTTTCAACTCATAGAAGGCTTCTTTCGTTCCCCATAAAGATAGATCTTCATCTCGTAAAAACCCAAAGTCCTTTGCCACTTCTAATGGTCCCTGCGCCAACCCTTCTCCAAGAGCTGATGCTCTTCGCAGCTCCTCCTGAACATGCTTGAATTGCAAATCCAGCAGTGAATAGTGTGGCCGAGATATTTGGAAAAACTTCGTTAGTCTTTTGTGTGTTGATTTATCTGTTAACGACATTCGCCACCAATTTTCAGGAAGCTGTTTAATCGCATGTTGAAGTTCTTGCAGCGAATGTACTTTTAGTGTTCGCATTATCTTACTAAGTCTAGGTTGGTTAACGTGATGATAGTTGGCAAAGGCCAAAGCAGAACGATACTTAACCAACTCCTCTGGAGAAATTCTAAACAAGATGTCCAATATTTTAAAGCCGTTGGGACTTATTAAAAGTGTTGGCGTGGCTAAAGCACTCTGACTATTGGAAACAAGCTTTCTCTTAATCTTTGCTCCTTTGCCATGCGGCTCAATTGTAACTATGTAGTTGTCTGTAAAAAGACCGAGTTGATTCTTGAGCGTGAAATAGCTGATCTTGTTTTCTAGGCAATAACGGAGTTCTTCTTTACTTAATTCTTTGATTAAAATGCCCTTCACTTTTACATCTTGCACTAGCATATGAGCACGCGGGATCGCTTTGAAGGCGATACCGTTAAGGATTAAGTTACCGTTGCTATTGAATAGCTCCAACTTTATGGGGGTTTGCTGTTGGAGCTTATTGAGTCGTTTTATATATAAAGTCACGGCTGTCATTAGTAAGATCCTATCATTAATAGTTTCTTCTTACTAGTTAGTGCATCTATCTAGATTAGTAAGATCTAGTAGCTAGTTGTTAAATCTTACTAACAGGATGAAACTACTAGTTATTTATGTAAGCTATTGTAATTATTGATAATGATATAGGTCTCAACTATAATAAAGTCTATTTTTCACGGCTTTACTAGATCCAGAGATTGCCATTAGACGTGTCGCAATATCAGCTCATTCGACATTTCTTAGGCCCAGGAAACCAAGAGTCTCAAGGTGGCAAAAATGCTGAATCTAAAGGTTCCGTAGATCACAGGCGCCAGTGTTTCGTATCATATCATTCAGTTCTCATTCAGAGACAATTCAGCGCAGAGAAAGTGTGATTTCATCGGGAATCGGTATTTGGAATGCACCATCGTTATCATCGCGGATGATGATTTTTTGTCGCTCAGCTCATATTCGACGCCGTTGCAATTGGAGGTACTGCACTTGTGGAGCAACTGCAGGCGGACTCTTCTTATAACGAAAAAGAAAACTTCTATCGCGCAGGCAGCAAACAAGAAGTGATTTTGGCCTATCGAGCGAGCAAGAAGACCTCGGTGCAGTCAAAGTCAGAGACTGAATGATTGTCTTCACGAGACCGCTATCCATTTTTTAAGTTTAGCTTCGATCGGTTTTTTTATCGATAGCAGCACAAGATAGCCAGAGGGAATCCAGAACAGTGATAGCACCGTGCCGATAATCATTCCCCACGACAATGCGAGTGTGATGTCCACCAAAATTGCATCATAGCCGCCCCAGCCGAAAGCAGCAGGTAAAAGGCCAACCACTGTTGTGAGACCAGTCGCAATAACAGCCCTGAGGCGCCGACTCGTAGCATAGATCAACATTTCTTCTATAGTCATCTCAGAGCCAGATTCAGAAAGCTCTTTGATGTAGTCCACCAAAATAATTGCCGAGTTGATTACAACTCCGGAAAGCCCGACGACGCCAATGAAGGCCAGAAAACTGAGGGGCCGCTGAATGATAGTAAAAGAATAAAATACGCCGACAAGCCCAAGCGGAATGGAGGAAAGAATCAACAAGGGTAAAGAAAAACTTCTAAAAGTGAAAACAAGAGTGGCAAAGATCCCGAAAATTGCAAGCAAGAGGGCGATCATCAATGACCGCAAAGAATCTTTCGTATTTTCTTCTTCACCGCCAAATACATAACTCACTTCCGGAAAGTCTTTGGAAAGGGCCTTAAACTTTTCTAAGGCCAAAGCACTCACGGATTGTGAAGTCAGATTGATATTATCGACGTCCGCAGTGATTGTAATGGCCCTTTTAAAATCAAAGTTCTTCTTGGCGCGTGGGGCTCCGACTGATTTAAATTCACCGATGGAAGAAAGAGGAACCATGGTTCCTCGAGGAGTTAGGATCTCCAGACTTTTCAGGGAATTGATATCCTTGCGATAGTCTTCCGCAAAGCGAACGACAAGTTCGAATTCTTTTCCTGCTTCGGTTAGTTTTGTTGCTGCATTTCCTTCAAGTGCGGTACGTAAGTTAATACCGATCTGTTCGTTGGTAAGGCTTGCATAAGATCGAAGACGGTCCTCCGCCGTGAATTGATATTCAATACCCGTATCTAGCTCATCGTCTTCAAGATTTGAAATTCCCGGCGTGTCTTTGAGGGCTTCGATCATTCGATCAGAAAGGGTCCTCAGTTGGATTTCATTCGAAGAACGAAAGGTCATGGTCAAGGGCTTGCCAATGGGGGGGCCGTTCTCGATGGGTTCAAAGGTCATCAGCTCAAGTCCTTCGGGTTTTGGAATGGCTCGCAGCTTTTGCAAAGTTTCTGTAATATTTAGGTTCGGGGCTACTTCCGGTTTGATGCCAATCAATAAGAGTCCCACATTTTCGCCCACTTTGGTGCGAGGATCCGCAGGATCAGTTTGCTGGATGCCCGCTCGGCCAGCGACCGAACTCACGACATCCTTTCCGAGGACATCAATCACTTTTTTGGCAAGCCCGGCTCCAAGTTCATCTGTTCGAAAAAGACTTGTCTGCGGCGGCGCTGAAAAGCGACCCACATAATATTCGACTCCTTCAGCTGGGAAAAGTTCAAAGCGGTTGAAAACGGCAGTGATTCCGCAACTGGAGAAAGTCAAAAGAATCAGAGAAAACAAAGTGATGTATTTGTGATAGACACTCCAACGTAAAATGGCCGCGAATCGTTTTTCAACAGCTGCGAACCAATGTCCCGAGCCACTTTTTTTGGGTTTAGGATTGAGGAACTGAAGGCGCGCAGGCAAAAGCGTGAGGGCTTCTAGCAAACTGAGGCTCAAAGCTATTGCAACAATAATTGGAATCCATTTGATGAACTGACCCATCACCCCTTGCGTGACCAGCATCGGGATGAAAGCAGAAATAATGGTGATTGTCGAAGCTGTGAAAGGAATCCAAAACTGAACTGCTGATTGCACGGCAGCTTCAGTGGCTTCTATGCCCCGCTCACGGAGATCAGTGTAGTATTCAGATATCACAACAGAGTTATCAACTAGATTTCCCAGACAAATAATCAATGCAACCATTGTGATGATATTGAAATTGGCGCCGAAATAGACCATCAGCGCAACGGTGGCAAGGGCGCAAATGGGTAGACTGAGGCTGCTAAATAGTCCGACTTTTCCAGGCAGAAAAGCAAACAGAACAATCAGTACAATCAGCATCCCGGTCAAAGCATTGAAAGAAACGATATCCAGTCGATTCTGAATTCTTTTTCCTTCGTCATTGTAATTGATCAGGCGAAAACCAGTAGGCAAGGTCTTCTCAAAGGCCGCGACACTTTCCATAACTTCAGAAAGGGTTTTCAGTGCATCCGCATCCGCTTTTTTGGTGGTCACTAGAATCGTGGCTTCTTCACCGTCGATCCGAGCAATCACTTTGGGTCGTTTGGCTCCGTCGACAACTTTGGCGACGTCTCTCACGCGAACGATGGAACCGGCATCATTGGATCGTACAATCAGATCTTCAAGAGCTTTCTGAGAGATATTTTTTCCAAAAACTCGAACCAGGGCGATGCGGCTGCGATCGTCAACATATCCGGTAGGTACATTCTTTACTTGCTGATTAAGGGCAAAGAACACATCCGTAAGACCAAGGCCAAACTGGGCCAGCTTCTTTTGGTCCAAGAGGATCTGAATCTCGCGCTCCTGATAGCCACTGAGTCGGACACTGGCGACTCCTTTATTGTTTTCCATGGATTCTTTAAGTCTGTCAGCCAGTCGGTCCCGAGCTCGATCTGTATTTGTTCCTAAGATCGCAAGCTCTAATACCGGAATTTCTTTAGCGTTCACTTCTAGAACTCGAGGTGCTTCGAGGACCTCAGCTGGCAGCCGGCTGGAGGCCCTTTGAACTGCTTTCTGAATATCAGTTACGACTTCCTTGGAATCCACTCCATCGATGTCGATTCGAATTGAAATTTCGCTGGATTCATTTTGCGAAACGGATCGAACATCCTTGATCCCTTCTATGCCTCGAAGCTCTTCTTCGATGATGAGCGTGACCCGATCATAGACTTCATCCGGTGAGGCCCCCGGATAAATCGTATTCACACCCACCACCGCGAAATTAACTGGCGGAAAGGTTTCCCTTTGCAAAAGGCTGAGACTGAGGATTCCGATCATCACTACGAAAACTGTTGTGACCGCTGAAAACTTCCAGTTGACGATGAAAAACCGAAAAATTTGACTCATGGATTTACAAGCCCTTTCGAAAGTTTTTGATTCAGGTCGGCCTCGGAAAATTTCAACTGAGAAACTTCGGACTGCAATCTAAGGATTTCAAGCATTGAAGAAATTCTGGATACCTGTGACCTAGTGAATTCGATTTCAAACTGCAAGACTTGGTAGATCGAGGAACGACCTTGCCTTAGCAGCTTTTTTTCTGCTTGGAGTCTTTCGAGCTGAGTTTTTTCCAGATTCTCAGTGAGCAAGAAGAGGCGTTTGGCTCTGCCAAGCTCAGCAAGGATGTTTGCTTTCTTCAAAGGTGCCTGATCGAGGACATATTGAAAGCGGTCTTTGGCGGCACCGGCCAGGGCAATTTGTCTTTTTGCTTCGCGTTCTCGGAAGCCAACATCTAAGGGATACTTCCAGCGGAGGCCCACCACAGTTGTTGGATATTTCATTTTTGAAAGCTCGCCGATAGACTTACCAAAGCTATCTTCAACCTCGTTAAATTCATGGGCAGCGAAGATGTCAAGATTTGAGCGGGTGTCTTCCTGATCTGCTTTTGCTTTCACCAAGTCGAGTTCTTGAGCGGTCAAGGCGAGTAAATCATTGGCAGTGAAAAGACCATTTTCAGAGGGCTTCTTTTGCAATTCTGCTTCGGCAACTGCGGCCATCGGAATTTCAGCTTCTTGTAAGCCTGGAAAAACCTCCTGCAGGGAAAGTAAACTTTTTTTAAAGCGGTCTTCGTTTGCAGTGGTTTCTAAAAGCACCAACTCTGCGACTGCGCGAGCTTGGATCACGTTAGAAGCTTGCTCAAGGTTTCTTGCCGCCTGAGATCGGACGTACTCAAAAATCGTGCGAACCCTTTGAATGGCTTCTTTCTGGACTCGGACCGTTTCCTTTGCAAGGAGGGCGCTCCAATAAAGCATTTTCACTCCATGCAGCTTCTGATCGAATTCTGACTGGGTCCGCAAGGCTTCAAGATTAAGCGCCAATTCCGTGGACTGTTTTGCCGCGACAATTTTTGTACCGCCGGCACCAGAAAGAAGTGGGTAGGCGAGCTCCAATTTTGGAGAATTATTCCACGAGTTGCTATTGAAAACGCCAGCCCCAAAACTGCCATTCTTGATATTTGAGTTCAGTCCTGAAAAAGAAAGTTTCGAGCGCAGTCCACTTTCGAACTGTTTTTCTAGACCGACTTCGTAGTTCAAGCCCTGCAACTCTTCGAACACAAATTGGGAATTGCTTTGTTCTTTCCGATCTCGAAGAAGTGAAAATTCCGCATACAGCTGAGGTGTTGTTATTTGACTCGATTTTTCTACTTGTTCGCGAAAAATGCCGATGCGTTGACTCAGAGCTTTGAATTCAGGGTTTTCGTTGGCCAAGCGGGCCTCTATTTGCGCGGGCAAAAGTGCATGAGTCTGATGGGTGAAAATGAGTAAACAAAGTAATGTGATTCTTAGTTGCGGTACGAGTCTGCCTAGCCAAGGGATTCGAGATGACTTCATGTGGTGAACTCCTGCGCAGAGCTGATTCTTCAGTTGGGCTGTGCATTGCTTTTCTTGATCAACTGCAATTTTCTGCTCAGAAGAAAAAATCATGCAATCGAATAGAGTTCAACAGGTGAATACCTAACAAAATGAAAAATCCTTAGGTGCATTTTGATGTGTGCAAATTCTGTACAAAAAAGAAGATTAAACTACGACGGGTCTTAAGGTTTTTACGACCCACTCTGCCGAGCTTTTAGCTTCCTCAGCATCGGCTTTTTTGTAGAACTCTCTGGGAGTCAAATCTTCGCTGCCATAGAAGGCAAGTTCACGATCACGCCGGAGGCTTCGTGATATGGACATATACTTGGGAAGATTTTTTTGGACCACAGTCGGAAACCTTGCCTTTTCTTCTTCCAAAATCCCGGAAACATCGTGAATGCGAGGCACTTCAATATTGAAGTGGCGCAGCAAGGCCTTTAGGGCAAGCTCCACAACTTCCTGAGACTCGCGGACTACATCGGCCCAGGCTTCTTCCTTGTAAAGGGCTTCCAAGGCTGAAAGGCGTTTGTGGGCTCGTTCAATATAATCGAAGGCCAGCGTTTTATTTTGCATCATCTTCCTCTAGCTGATTTCGAACCCAGTAAGGGTGACCTTGACTGATTTTTCTTTTGTAATGATTCTCAGAAATTTCAATTCTAATTTTTCTAAGAACTTGATCCAAATTGCCCTGAATATCGAGCAAAATTTCTCCTTCAAGAGAAACCTCCAACCAGAGGCTGGATGCGGCTTCAGGAACTGGTTGGTGAGAGAATTGTGGATTGTACTTTTGATTGATATTGGGAGCGATTTTTTCATCCCAATTTTTATACAAAGATCGGTCGATAGGAACATCGTTTTTTAGTACGACGAGTAAATCAATGTCTGAATTTTTTCTTTGCTCATTGCGGACGACAGAACCGAATAGAATGACACCTTCAAGCCGATTTCCAAAAACGCTTTGGATCGCCAATAAAACGGCCTGTTGTTCGGCGCTGAAATTTACACCTAAGCCATCGATGATCTGGGAAATCCATTCATTCAAAGAAATTCTTCGCAGCTCCGCCTGAAGCTTTAAGCGCTGATGCACCAGTGGATCCAATCGAAGAACGAAACGGCCAGAAGGAAGCTCCATAGTATCATAGTACTCAAATAACTGCGCTAATAATAGTACTATATTATCTTCATAGATTACGTGTATTTGGGGCTAAAATGCCTCATTTAAACCGGTAAGTCTTGGCCTAAAGTCAGCCCTTCTTCGGCTTCATTTCAACTTATGAGTCGAAGAGTGCTTCTTGATACGATTCTTAGCATCGACAAAAACAAGAGTCGGTTTGTGAGATTTTGCAGCCTCAAACTCCAACCCGCAGTAGGAAACGATGATGACGATATCGCCTTTTGCCACATGTCGTGCGGCAGCACCATTCAGGCAAATTTCCCCAGACTTTCCTTCGATGACATAGGTGGAAAAGCGTGCGCCATTGTTGCAATTATAAATATCCACACGTTCATTCACAATCATATTGGCCGATTTGATCAGCTTAGGGTCAATCGAGATAGAGCCCTCGTAATTAAGGTCTGCATCGGTGACTGTGGCGCGATGGATTTTAGATTTCAAGACGGAAATATTCATGATGTTGTTCTCCTCGGACTCTTTTCCTTCGCCCAGCTTTATGAATTCATTGTAAGGACTTGATGAAGGCCATGCAAAACCAGATCTGCCTGAATCACATCAAAGACCTGTTCTTTTTCAAATAGATTTGCAAAACCACCTGTGCCGATCACAAAGGGTTTATGTCCACCAAAACATTCGTTCGAGAGTCTACCGATGATTTCCTTCATTGCGCCGATATGACCAAAGTAGAGGCCAGACTGAATACTTTCAACAGTCGCTCGGCCAAGCACCTCTTTCATTCCTAAGATTTCAACTGAGGGAAGCTTTGAAGTCTGACTTTCCAAAGCTTCCATTGAAAGTCGAAGTCCAGCTAGAATGACTCCGCCCAAATACTCTTTCTTTTGGCTGATGGCGCAAAAAGTTGTTGCTGTGCCCAGGTCCACTATTATCAAGTTTTTCTGGGGATACATCTGCGTCGCCGCTATCGAATTAGCGATGCGATCGGCTCCGACTTCGATGGGGTTGCGATATTGAATCTGGAGGCCCGTTTTGACTCCGGGCTCTAGAAAAAGGGGATTCACATCAAAATATTTTCGGCAAGAATTCCGCAGGGAATGCACAACATCAGGCACGACACTGCAAGCGACGATCTTTTTCACAGCCCGAGGGTCGAGATTGTTCTCCCTAAGAACGGTTCGAAGAAAAATTCCAAATTCATCACTGGAGGCACCAGTTTTCGAAGTCTTTCGAAAACGCAGTTTGATATTTCCTTGATCAAAGACCCCTCCGAAGATTTGGCTATTGCCTACGTCGAGCGCTAAAATCATGACTTTCCTCCTCGGATTTGTTTGGCTCCCAAAAGTAGCTGATCGATCACATCTTCGATGCGGTCAAAGCTTGCTTTTTCGGAATCTGGGCTCAGCCAAAGGTGAAAGCGGTGCTGACTTTCGGTAATTTCCTTCTGATCATTATGAATGACTGCAATGACTCCCGGATTATAAAATACTTTTCCGATGGCTTCTTGTTGTTCATAAGAACTCGCAGCTGCTGTCAATTTAAAGCCGACAATCGACACGTCAGGATTACGACTCCAGCTTTGTGCATGTTGAATCAGCTTCGGTCCTGGAGCGAGTGTGATTGTCACTTCAGAATCGGATTTCATTTTTTTGGATTTCCCTTCGGGAGACCAATCTTTGACTCCGAAATCACTGACTGCCGCAGCATGAATAAGTAAATCGTAATGCCGCTGACCCAATTCATTTTTAAGTTGTCCTTCGAGATCCCCGACTGTTGCAAATCTTTCGGTGCGACCTTGGAACTCACCTTGATGGCCATTCTGACTCAGTAGTAAGCAGACCTCATGACCTTTCAGTCGCAGATGCTGGGCAATCCTTGATCCGGTCTTGCCCGTTGAAGTATTCGTAATGGCCCGAACGGAATCCAATGGAACCTGTGTACCGCCTGCGGTGACCAGAATTTTAAGTGCGCTGCTTTGCTCCTCATTTTCGGAGTGCGAAAGCGTGCTAGGCACCAGAGACTCAATGGTTCGGACGATGGTTTCTGGTTCAATCAATCGGCCCGAACCCGATTCGCCGCAAGCAAGGGCGCCTGCAGAAGGCTCCAAAATTTTATATCCCATCAAAGCGAGCCGTTTAAGACTAGCTTGGGTTGCCGGATGAAGGAACATTGAGGTGTTCATCGCCGGGGCTATCAAAAAAGGTTTTTTGAAATCATGAGCAAGCGCCATGGTGCTTGCTAGGTCATTACCAAGCCCCTGCGAAATCGAGTTGATATAATTAGCTGTGGCGGGCGCAACAATGATTAAGTCGGCCTGTCGCACCAGGTGAATGTGATCCATGGCTTTGCCGGTTTCCCACAGATCTTTTGCAACTGCACGGCCGGTCAAACCTTCCAGTGTCGCTTCGCCGACAAACTGAAGCGCTGAGGGAGTCGCGGCGACTTGGACCGAATAGCCTTTCTGCACCAATGCCGAAATCGCAGAGCAAGCTTTGTAGCAGGCAATTGAACCCGTCAGCTGAAAGAGGATACTTTTTTTCATCAGAGGCCCTCCTTCAAGGGAATATTATCAATCAGCCGGACTTGTCCAAGTTGGGCAGCTACTAAGCGGCGATTCCAGTGGTCTTCAAAATATTCCACTTTAAAACCCTCAGCAGCGAGCTGTTGGCGAGCCGCCTCCAAGCTGATTTTTTGGGAAACTGTTGCTTGCAAAGCTTGATGCAAAAGGGGAGCTTTCCTTCTTTCCTCTGCACTTAATCGCACATTTCGCGAACTCATGGCTAGGCCATCGGCCTCTCTCAAAGTTGGAACTCCAAGAACTTCGATTTTAAAGAAGAAAGCTTCGGCCATTCCGCGAATTAAATGAAGTTGCTGAAAATCCTTCTCGCCAAAGTAAGCTCGCTCTGGTCGCACCAACTGAAAAAGACGCAGCACCACTGTAAGGACGCCATTAAAATGACCCGGGCGAAACTGACCGCAAAGTATTTTGCTATCATCTGATTCCACGACTTGGTAGCGGTAATGGTCTGGATAAAGATCTTCATATTGAGGCAGGAACACAGCTGCTGCGCCCGCGGCTTTGCACATTTCTAAATCTGCTTCGAGGGTCACCGGGTATTTAGCCAGATCATCCGGACTATTAAACTGAGTTGGATTGACATAGATCGATACAATCAGGGAATTGCGCTGACGAATTGCGGTGTCCATCAAGCTTTGATGGCCTAAGTGAAGCGCTCCCATTGTGGGTACAAAGGCCAAAGGCTTTGTGCTGATAAAAGCAGTTCTCCATTCAAAAAGTTCAGCTCTTGATCTGATGATCTTCATTGGACCTTCATTCGTAACTTTCCTTTGAACTGGGGAAAGAACCATTTTTAACTTCTTGAGTGTATTCTCGAATGGCTGTTTGCAAAAAGTCAGCGCCATGACCGAATTGTTTCAAAAACTTTGGTTTGAAGGAAGTGTTAAAACCAAGCAAATCATGAAGCACTAAAACTTGGCCATCACAATGAGGTCCTGCGCCAATCCCTATGACAGGAATCTTCAACTGCTGCTGAACTTTCTGCGCCAGTTGCTGAGGAACGCACTCAAGTACTAAGGAAAAACAACCCGTGGCTTCTAAGGCTAAGGCGTCTTTCAATAAAAGAGTCTGTGCTTCTGACTCTCGCGCTTGAACTTTAAAGCCACCCAGTTGAAAGACACTTTGTGGAGTCAAACCCAAATGTCCCATGACGGGAATGCCGGACTTCACCAGGTGTTCGACAAAATGAAGATTTCCATGGGCCCCTTCTAATTTTACGGAATGGGCCCCGGCCTGCATCAACTGCCCCGCAGCAGTGACACCAGCCTCCAGTCCTTTTCGAAAAGAAAGAAAAGGAAGGTCACCCACAATGAATTTTCCAGTTTGGGCTCGAGCCACCGCTTGAGTGTGCAAGATCATCATTTCCATGCTAGCCGGAAGAGTGCTGTCAAAGCCATGCACCACCATCGCGGCACTATCGCCCACCAGCAAGAGATCCACATCGGTTTCTTTCAGCAGCAATGCGGACCAGGCTTCGTAGCAAGTGACCATAGTGATTTTCTGGCCTTCTTTTTTCATCTGATAAAAATCAAAAATGCTTTTCATGGACTTTCTTTCTTCGCCTGCTGGAGGGCTTTGAGTTGCAGTTCAAAGGCTTGAACCATGTGTTTGTAAACATCGCGAAATGGATCGCCGTGAAGAGCATGCATGTTGAGCTCCATAGTTCGGATATCGTTCCTCATCAGCGGACCCGTAAGCGCAGAAAATGGAAAAGATTCAAGGTTTGAATTGATCTGTCTAAAATAGGGGAGGCAAGCCTCAAGAGGAATTCCATATTTTTCCATCTCATAAAAAAACTTCTGCCAAATCATGACCGAAAAATTCCCAGCTATAACGCAGAGGGCATGATAGCGAGATTTATCAGAGGCAGGGATCAAAAACTTTGGGTTTGGAAATTCGGGAAGTTGCAATTCGTGAGTCGTGATCAGAGGTATGGCTTGGTAATGATCCAGATCGTAAAGTGAGGGACCAAATGACATTAAGGGATGGAGGCTGGCGACTTCGGGGACTTCAGTGGCTCCAGAAAAATGAAAAACAGTACCTTTAAAGTTTTTCATGTGATTCTGATGAAAAGCTTCGATCGCAGAGTCAGAGATCGCTAAGAATACTTTTGAAATGGAGGGCTCATCAGAAGGGTCAGCAGGAGAGTGAGAGAGAAGATCAGTCAGTTCTTCCAGCGCATTCAATTTCCTGCACCAAGTTCGGTGGGGAATGCCTAACAAAGTCATGTAATGAGACCAGTGCCGAGCCATCAGCCCAGAACCAACAATCAAATGTCCAATGCGCATCTTTCCACCTTTGGTACCTGTCTACAGGGATCAAGTCCTGGCGTTGCAAAAGTAAGGTATAGGATAAGATCTCCGAGGTCAAATTGGAGGACGGTGCCCACTCGCTATACAGCTATTTAATTCAGTAATTTCTTTACTGTGGGGGCCGCGTAAGGGCACTGGCGACTTTCTGAAGTAACTTTGCGATCTCGTTGGGCTCAAAGGGCTTTACTAAGAAGCCATCCGCACCGCTCGCTTTTTCCGAGATATCGGCCTGAACGCCTCCAGAGATCACATAAATCGCTGGGCGATTTTGACCGAGCTTCAGCTTAATTTGTTCGATAAGGACTTGGCCATCCATGCGAGGCATTTTAAGATCCGTAATAATTAAATCGAAGGGTTCATCCGAATCCGAAAGTAGATTCAAGGCTTCAATGCCGTCGCCTGCATCTTGAACTTGGGCTCCGGATTCGATGCAGATGTCTCGCAGAAGTTCTCGAACGCCTTCTTCGTCTTCTACGATAAGCACTTTAAGAGCTTTGATGCTTTCAGGAGGAAGCGAAGGCAATGGACTCTTGATTGTTGTGGTTGCCCGGATTGCTCCTCTGGTGTTCGCCTGCTTTCTGAGCTCTTCATTTAAAGGAGTCGGCCGAGACAAGGGTACTTTGAGAAGAAAGCAAGTTCCTAGCTCTGAGCTGGAATGTTTTAGCTCGAGCTTTCCACCCCAAGATTGAGCCAGTGATCGAGAAATTGAAAGACCCAGCCCCGTGCCTTTTCCAACGTCTTTTGTTGTAAAGAAAGGTTCAAAAAGTCGATGCCTCAGCTGTTCGGGAATTCCCTGCCCGTTATCGATAATTTCGACCTCGACAATCTTAGAATCAGCAAGAGCAGAATCAGCAAGAGCAGATTCCGCGAGATTGCGAATTACAATGCGCAGTTCCCTGCTCTCGTTCCCGAGGGTTGCATCGCGCGCATTCGATATTAAGTTCATCATGACCTGTTGCAGCTGTCCCGCACTGCAATTCACGCGAATGTCAGGTTGCGGATTTTCAAATTGAATTTTCAAATTCTCTTTCGAAAAAATTTCATCCAATAACATCAAGACTTGGTTGATGGTTGCACCCAAATAAGCGGCTTGGTCTTCGGATCTATCTAGCCTTGTGAAAATTCGAAGGCCATCAACTATTTTCTGAATGCGCTGAGTGGCAAGTTTTATGCGCTCGAGATTTTTCTTAAGCTCGGCTTTTAGAGGTACTTCTTTCTGAAGTTCCTTTTCTAAGGACCAAATTTTTCCTAACACGACCGTCAAGGGGTTATTGATCTCATGTCCGACCCCGGCAGCCAAAAGGCCTACAGAGGCAAGGCGCGATTGATGTTGAGCTGCCAACATCTGCTGCTCCAGCTCAAGTTCCTTAGTACGGTCCGTAGTGATATCTAAGATCAAGCCATCCCAGAGGGTGCTACCGTCCGCTTCCCGGGCCGGAATGCTTTTAGCCTTTAGCCACTTGAGCTTCCCAGCTTTCGTAACCATTCGGCCCGACCATTCGAAGGGATTCTGGTACTGAGCACTTTCGAGAATCAGGAAATTCAGTTCTTGCTGATCATCAATATGCACCATCTCTAGCATAATAGACGGATTCTGACGTAAATCTTCTGGAGTGATCTCAAAAATTTCAAAGGCCTTAGAGCTAACGTAGGGAAAAAGCATACGCCCATCAGGTTGAAGCCGAAACTGGTAAACCATTCCCGGAGCATTCTGCACCAGGTGATCCACTTGGGATTTTTGTTTTTGCTTCTCAAGTTCTTCTTCTTTTTGAGCTGTGATATCTTGAACGGTGCCGGTGATCGCTACGACCACGCCATTTTCATAAATTGGACGTCCCAAAGCTTTCACCCAAATTTTTTTTCCGCTCGGCAATATGGGTTGGTGTTCCATAACTAAGTTTCGACCCTCTTCACGAACGAGGCGAAAAGCTTCTTTCATTCTCGCCAAATCGTCCGGAGTAAAGTAGCGCATCGAATCTGGAATGGTGCTGACTTCGGAGGGATTAGATTCATAAATTCGACTGGCTCCAGGGGTTCCCCAAGCGCGACCCGTGCGAAAATCAATGCGCCAGCCACCAATTTTTCCAACTTTCTCAATATCTAAAAGAAACATTTCTTTAGCTTTGGCTAAGGTGACATCACGGCCAATTCCAAAAATTTGGCCTGAAGAAAAGACAAAACTCCATTCGATCCATCGATTGGATCCCTCTCCACTGGGTATTCGCGTGGCCATCTTAATATTGTGATTAGTCTCATTGAGAGACTGAATCGATTCAAGAAGGGCTGCTTGATCTTCCTCTAATAAAAATGACTTTAAATATATTTTGTTTTCTTTGTGGCAGGAGGCATTGAGGGCTTTTAAACCATAAGGATTCAGATATTGAATCTGACCGTCTCGGTCTAAGACGCAGAGAACGTCTTCCGCCCGGCCGACGACTTTCTCTAGAAGGTCCCCATCACTTGGGTCACTGCTGTCTTTCTTCCATTGGCTCATATTTTCTAAGTCGGTCAGAGATTTCATGATCTTTAAGAATTCGCCATTTATTAACAATTTTATAGTTAAGATTGAGACACTAAGAATTGTGGCAACAAAATTTGAGACAGCGAGCCTTCAAACACTGTCTCAAACTGGAGGACTACACGATCTCGTGAGCAAGGGGTCGGCGTGGAGCTCTAAAATAGGTTCTAGGAGAAAGCTCCAATAGGTCACCGAGTTTCGCCATATAGACACAGGCATAACGGTCGACTTGGTAAGCGAAGTAACTCTCTTCGTTTCCGGCACGCATCAGCTGTCCCCACTTTTCGTTGTACATGGTCTGATGGGTCTTTATTCGTTTGCTGATTTCTGTGTCGATGTCGCCGATTTCATCTTGAAGTTTATCAATGCGCTGATTGATCTTTTCAAACTCACCACCTGGCGGGCAGGTCACTTTGCTAGTCATCAAATCAGTAAACTCGTCTTCGAGGGGCTCTTTGACCTTCATGAGACGATCAATTTCATTGACCAGCTCGGCGGCTTTTTTATTTTTCTCGACCTCTTGGGCCAGTTCATCGATCACCATGGCTGTCCTCCAGCCACAGTCTTTTTTCAGACGCAAAATATCCCCATAAATATGGTCGCCGATATAAAGAATTTCATCCGGCTGAACAGCAAAATCTTTGGTGAATTTATCCGAGCAGCCTCCCTGATAAATGCCAGGAGTCAGTTTATCATTCTGATTCGTCATGGAGCCATCGGCGGGATTCACTTTGAGGTAATCTAAATTATCGTAAAAGAATCTGGGTTTCTGAGCACTGACGACCACTATTTCAAAAAGATCAGTCCACGATTTGTGGTTCTTAAGGAAAGGATTGATAGCGTAATCTAAAAGTAATTTTGTGTAATGAAAGTCTGAGTTCGTAACGATGAATATTTTTTTGCCATGAGTTTTGAATTTTTCAAGTCCTGCGACGACTTCCTCGTCTTTAACAATAAAACGCTGAAGATCATTGCGAACCTGATTTTTAAGGGAACCATCTCGATGCGCCATATCTAGGCTGTAAAGCACATCGTCAACGATGACGGAAAAATCGGGCAAGTTGAGCTCCCGATTGTTTTCCTTTAAATCAATAAGCTGTGAAATGATGATTGCCAAAGACAAAGAGAACGCAGTGTCCACTGCCAAATAACTTGAATCAGACAAATCAATATATGTGGAATGATAAAGCTTTTGCTGAGTCTTATAGTCGATGGGCTTAAGACCGTGGAGGCTGGCGCGAATCGCAGAATGGCGATTGAGCTTGAGCAGGTTGCCCTTTTTGCGGTCGATGACCAGTCCTCGAATTGCGGCTTCGTAATCGAAAGGAAGACTGCGGACGATCTCAGGATAGTTCTTTTCTTTAATGAGCTTTTCCCGAATCACAGAATGTGACAGTTCTTCAAATTCTTTCACTTTATAGCGAATCAAAGTGTGATCCATATCCAAGCCAAGAAAGCGAATCCGCTTCAAGTTCAAGGTCCGGTTCACATACACTTTATCGATCACGAAGAAGCTCCCTTATGCCAGCTCGACAGGAAGTCGAAGCTCGTTCCAAAGTAACATGCCACCCTTGAGGTTGTAGGTATTTTTATAGCCTAAGCCGAGTGCAAGTTCAGAAGCACGTGCGGATCGGCTGCCGCTGCGGCAGATGAAAACAAGGAGAGCATCTTTTTTGAAGTCGTGAATTGTGCGGTCCAATTGATCAAGTACGTAAAGCTTGGAGTTTGGTACGCGACCCAGTTCGCCGTGAAATTCTTCTTTCTGTCGAACATCAATGAGCTGAATTTGTTCGGAATGCAGCTTGAGCAGTTCCGACAGCTCTTTGGGATCGATGTCGAAGACTCCCGTATAAAATAAGTTTTCTTCTTTAGAAGTGAATTCAAAAGCTTGAGTCTGATTGCCTTCAAGGCCGGCTTGCTTGTGCAGGATTTGAGTTTCCATATTAAGTGCTCCCGTGTTGAAGAAATCCTACTCTAGCATACTGTCGTTTTGGGTGAGCCTTCCTTTATGATTCAGAACAACGCATCAAGTGTAGGATTTGCCAAAAACTCTGCGAGGATGGCTCCAATGGAAGAGGCAGATCTTAATATTAATGCAGAAAGTCAACTGGCAGAGGATCAGGCGCTCGCGTTAGCGGCACTCAATCGGTCGTCAAAGACCTCTACCGGAGGGCGAGCTAATATTTTTCTTACGGGCTCCGCAGGATCTGGAAAGTCCCACATTATCAAAGAATGGAGGATGAAAAGTGCCTCGGATGAAATTCCAGTACTTGCCTCTACGGGTGCGGCTGCTGTTCTTGTTGGGGGGCGCACCTTCCACAGTTTTTTCGGCTTGGGCATTCTAGAAGGCGGAATTGAGGCTACTTTTGAAAGAGCCATCAAAGACCGCCGTCTTGCCAAAAGACTTAAAGAAGTTCACACTCTTTTGATCGATGAAATTTCAATGATCAGTGGTCAGGCCTTTGAAGCGGCGGATCGAATCTCGCGTCGAATTTTGGGACAGAATCAGGCCTTCGGTGGCCTGAGGATTGTCGCGGTGGGTGATTTCTCACAGCTACCTCCAGTGGCGCGCGGTGGTGAAGCTCGTGATTGGTGTTTCAGCACGGATTCTTGGCGCGACTGTGAGTTTCAAGTGATCGAACTTAGAATCAACCATCGAGTGAAGGACTCTGAATTTTTACAAGTTCTGGAAAAAGTACGTCAGGGTCAAATCTCAACTGAGGTCAAAGATTTTTTAAATCAGCGCCTGGATGCTTCTCAGCGTCTCTTTAAAGAGGCCGATCGGGATCTTTCGGAAGCTCCGAGGCTCTTCCCACGCCGGGACCAAGTGGACCAATTCAATCAGGAATCACTTGCAGCCTTACCTGGCACACTTAAAAAATATCAATCCATTTTTATGACAGGAGCAGCCCCGGAGGCGCAAAGAAAATCAGCTTCCTCTTTAGAGGCCTTAAGAAGAAATATCCCAATCAAAGAGGAGCTTGAACTTAAAATCGCTTGCCGAGTCCTGTTTGTCCAAAATGACCCACAAAAAAGGTGGGTCAATGGAACTCGGGGCAAAGTCAAAGAGATGAAAGACGACACAATTATCGTGGAGAAAGAAGGCGGCCGAACTGTTAAGGTGGAAAGAGTGAATTTTTCCCTCCTCGATGCAGATGGTGAAGTGATTGCTGGTATCCTTGGCTTTCCATTGGTTTTGGCATATGCAGTCACGATTCATAAATCTCAAGGGATGACCCTGTCTTCGATCTTTACCGACCTGAGGAGGCTGTGGGAGCCCGGGCAAGCCTATGTGGCACTCAGTCGACTCCGTTCTGCGGAGGGATTATTCCTTGCGGGTTGGGAACAAAGATCAATTCTGGTTGACCCAGAAGTTCTTCGTTTTTACAACCGACAAGCATGACACAAAATGAATCAAATCCTCTTGGAATTAATGGCGTCGAATTTGTTGAATTCTCGGGACCAGCTCGGGAGCACTTTCAAAAGCTTTTCATAAGCTACGGCTTTAAGTTGGTTTCTGAAAATCAACAAAAGGCCTGGCAGCTCTTTCGGCAAGGTGACATCAACTTTGTTTTGAATTGTGTGCCCGGTACAGCGGCCACCGAGTTCAGTCAAATTCATGGCCCCTGCGTTTCTGCTATGGGTTTCCGATTTGAAAATGCGGAAAAAGCTTTTCGTTTGGCCGTCGAAAGAGGGGCCCGTCCCTTCAACGGCTCCAACGATCAAAAGGGACCCTTTCCTTTTCCCGCGGTCTATGGAATTGGAGATTCCTTAGTTTATTTCGTGGATGCTCAATCTTCTCGAAAGCTTTATACCGAGATTTTTCCAGTGGCGACCGATGATCAAGCACCCGCGGGTTTTGGCTTTGAAGTGATCGATCATTTTACGAACAACGTGCCTGTCGGCAAAATGGATTATTGGGCTGATTTCTATACAAAGATTTTTGGTTTCCGTGAAGTCAGATACTTTGATATCCGCGGAGCAAAAACTGGCCTGCTCTCCAAAGTGATGCGATCGCCTTGTGGCCTTTTCAGTATTCCAATCAATGAACCTACGGATCCTAAGTCGCAGATTCAGGAATATTTGGATGAATACAAAGGCTCTGGAGTCCAGCACGTCGCCCTTAAGGCGAAAGACATCGTTCAATCGCTGAAAATGGTGCGCGAAGGGAAAAATGAATTTCTTTCGACACCTCCAGAGGCTTATTATCGGAGTCTGAAAGAACGTTTGCCGGGCGTTACCGAAAATGTCGAAGTGCTTAAGCAAAACGGAATTTTAGTGGATGGGGATGACAAAGGTTACTTGCTGCAAATTTTCAGTAAGAACATTATTGGTCCAATCTTTTTTGAACTGATCCAGCGCAAAAATCATTCCGGTTTTGGAGAAGGTAATTTTCAGGCCCTTTTCGATGCGATCGAACAAGATCAGCGCGAACGCGGCTATTTGAAATAGACAGTTGATACTTATTTTTTAGGGAGGCCCATGCACCAGTATTCTCAAGGTCGATTCACTACACAGGGGCACAAAGGAATTCCCGAAGGCTGTTTTGAAGAAGAACAAGGGCGAAAAGGCTTTTTCGGACCTGTTAGTCATCTGATCAAGCCGGAACCCTCCACGCGCTGGAAAGAAATTGAAGGGCCGCTGCGGCCTCACCTGTTTGATCTTGTAAAAATGCCTCAGCTTTGGGGGCATTGGCAGCGAACTCTTTTTAACTCTGAACTTACGATCTACAATTACTGGGATAAAAAATCGGAACGTGCGCCGACAGGGGCTTTTCGAAATGCTGATGGCGAAACTTTGTATTTTTGTCATCAAGGCTCAGGCGAAATTTTTACAGAATATGGATTGCTGCAGTTTAAAAAAGGCTCCTATATTCTGATTCCCAAATGCATCACCCACAGCTTTTATTTTCACGAAGATTCAAACTTTTTCGTCGTTGAATCCAAATCTTCGATGTACCGTGAGCCCGAGCGTGGAATGGTCGGACGAAATGCTTTTTATGATCCCGCCAGTTTCGGTAAACCAAATCTTGAAGCCCAGCAGGAGCGAAAACGGCAGTTGGGTATGAGTGTCCAGCAAATTCTTGTCAAGCGCCTCGATCAGTTCACTCGCTTTGGCTATGAGAAATGCTATTACGATACTTTGGGTTGGAAGGGGGATTATTTTCCTCTAACGATTCACATCAATGATTTGATGCCGATGATTAGTGCTCGCGTTCATTTGCCTCCATCGGCACACACGACCTTTGCTGCGAATGGTTTTGTGGTTTGCACTTTCTTGCCAAGACCTTTGGAGTCAGATGCTGATGCACTGAAAGTTCCTTTCTATCACCAAAACATTGATTACGATGAAGTCCTCTTTTATCACGAAGGAAATTTTTTCAGCCGAGACAATCTTCACGCTGGAATGCTGAGTTTGCATCCTGCAGGTTTTCCACATGGTCCTCATCCGAAGGCGGTCTCTGCTGTGACTACCAAAACGCACACGGATGAAGTTGCCGTCATGGTAGATACATTGGCGCCGCTTCAGATGGATCCTGAATTTTTGAAAGTGGAAGTTTCGGAATATTGGGCTTCTTGGATGCCGCCAAGGTTATAGGACAAAATGAGCTCAGTGGCCGCTCAGTATTTTCATCTCTTGTCTCGGCAGTCGGCCTTTCAAATCGGCTTTGAAACTCCTTTGACTGATCATGAAGCCATGACCTTGGCGCTGCGCCGAGGGATCGAAGGCAGCTCGACGGTCTCCCCGAATCCACCGGTTGGTTGTGTGATTTTATCCAGCGAAGGACGAGTGCTTGCTGTCGGCCATCATATGCGCGCGGGGCAGGCTCACGCTGAAATTGAGGCTCTCAAAGCCCTCGCGGGTTTTGATGAGCTGGAACGAACGGCTGAAGGTTGGAATTTAGCTCAACTCAAGGTGGATGAACTCAGGGGAGCCAAAATCTTCGTCACACTGGAACCTTGTGCGCATGAGGGAAGAACTCCCTCTTGTGCAAAGACTTTAGCAAAACTTCCCATTTCGGAATTGGTCTATGGTGTGGAAGATCCCGATCCTCGTGTGCAGGGGCGGGGCGCAGAAATTTTGCGGCAAGCGGGAATTCGTGTTCGCAATTGGCAAAAAGAAGATCAGACAGGCTTGGCTCAAGGACTGCGGGACCTTATTGAAATTTTTAATGTGAACGTTCAAGACAAGCGTCCTTTTGTAAGTTTAAAAATGGCTTCGACTCTTGACGGTCAAATGGCTTTAAAAAACGGAAAAAGTCAGTGGATCACTTCCGAAGCGGCTCGAGACTTTGGCATGTACCTCAGAGGTTTGCACGATGCTGTGTTGGTCGGAGTCGACACCATCCTAGCGGATGACCCCCAGTTGAATCTCAGGTTGCCGATGCAGCAAGGAAAAGCTTCGCACTTGGTGATTTTGGATCCGCAGGGAAAATTATTTTTAAAACCTCAGCTAAAAATTTTCAAAGCACATGCGCCTCATCAGATTTCAATTTTTACTGAGCCTCAGTGGTTGGGAACAGGCGTTCCCTATAATCATTTTGGACTCAATCTTTCCGAAGGTCGATTCGAGCTTTCGGCTGTCTTGGAAAATTTGTATGAAAAAGGTCTTCGCTCGGTTTATGTCGAGGGTGGTCCTTTTACAATTTCGGAATTTTTCCGTCAAAAATTGGCGGATCGATTATGGCTTTTTCAGGCTCCAGCAGTATTGGGTTCCGGCCGTTCATGGACGCAATCTGTGGAGCTGGATTCCATGGAGCAAAAAATTTCTCTGGCTCAAGGGAACTTCCTGGACCTCAGTCCGGATTGGCTTATGAGCTTCCGACTTTCCCATTAAGAATTCTGTGCAACTAACTTTATTTAGTTATTACATAGACTTAGCTTTTTGCAGTAAGTCTTCCGAAATTCCTATTCTCAGTGGATAATAAGGCTATCTAGGAGATGTTATTTCGAAGTCCTTAAGTAAAGCCAATGTCAAAAATATGCGTCAGTCAGAAGAAGATTCCTTCGTACAAGCTCTCAAGCAAGAGTGGAAACTCTTCTGGGATTCGCTGAAAAAAAGTCCGGAAACTCTGCGGGCTCCAAATTCTTTTGAAAGCGGTCAGCTGCGTAAACTTTCGATTGAGGACATCAAAAAAATAACTCGCTCACTCAGCACTCATCGTCGCCGCCTCAATCAAGAATTGGAATTCTTAAGATCTGAGATTGATAAGCGAACTCAATCTTTGGAAATGCTTTCTGAAGAACCAAGGAAGAAGGCTCTCACGGAATTGAATGACCTGAACGATCGAGGCCAAACCATGAGTTTGCGATTGAACCAGCTCGATCAACATCTGCGCGAGACTCGAAATCTCGAAGATGAGCTGGCACAGAAACCTTCTCAATAAAAATTCCGCTCGCTTCCTCTTGGCATTGAATGGCCTTTAACGGAGCCTTAAGCTGTCTCATTTTGAGATTCCTATAAAAAGGCATGAACTTTGAACCTTCTGTTCTCATGAACAGATTTCACCTGTTGCTCAAAGGCCATTTCGTGCTGCCCACTCCCTACAATTATCAATCGGGTGTGGACATTGAAAAAGCAAAGGCAACTTTGCTATTGAGCTTATCAAGTCTTCCAAAAAAGTATCTCGAACTAGACATCTACGTTGAGAATCACCTTTCCGCTTTTCTCTTCGCTTTTCTCGCGGAGAATCAAGAATTGTCCAATCTCTAATAAGGTTTAGTGATCCCGGCACAAGCTTTTGGCTTAAATTGCAAAATTCTAGCCGAATATGTTACCATTTGAGAAATGACAAAATCATATGAAGAAGAAGACCGGAGTCCGAAGCTGAAGACAAAATTCTTTGTGGCTGTCGTGCTTTTGAGTCTTGTGACGTTTTCATTTCAACATTGCTCGAACTCTGTGGTCTATGAACCAAGCTCACAAAGAGAAACTGGAATCAGTTTGAATAACGGGCAGACTTACGATGGCAAGCTGTATCTGACACAAGAATTGTGCGATGATTCGCTCCGCAGTCCAAAGGGTAAAATATATTTTTCTCGAGAGAATCTGAAAGCAGTTCAGACCCGTGATTTCTGTCTCGACCTAGAAAATCCAAAGAGCTTAAACTTGGCAGAAATTATTTTTGTTGATGACAAAGAGGAAGTGTTTACACTCAAGGGCGAGGTCTATCATTTGCAAGTTGAAAATCCCGAACCGACTATGAACCCTCCAGTGATTCCTAATGTACCAACAATTTCCACTTCTCCACTGCCTTCGCCTCCACCCCCACCAACAGTTACTCCTGATACAACTTTTGACACCTACTATTCCGGGGCTTGCAGTAATGGATATTGCAATTGCCAAACCCAAGGCACTTCCTTTTCTTGCGGAGCCACCGACGGAGTCCCCGATCAATATTGCAAACTAAAAGGTTTCGTAAAGGCTGCAAAGTGGACTTGTGCTGACGGCATCTTTAACGGGCAAAACTGTACAATGACCACTTGTTTCAATAACAGATTTGCGGGTAATTATGTTTGTGATAAAATTACCTGCACTAACAATCCTTGAGGCATCAAATGGCCATGTCCACGGCCTAGTTGAAATTTGAAGGTTGAGTGGCTCAACCAATTCGTGTTTTCAATGAGTTACCAAGCTTATCGAAACATGAAAAAGAAAGGGCCACCCAATGAGAAAGAACGTACTGAAAGCCGTCCGAAAGATCAACCGCAAGCCATTGAAGCATGCGAAGAAGTCCGACATCCTCGAGGGGAAGTTCGAGAATCTCGACGGACCGATCGACACGCAGCATTTGTTGATTTCCACTTTGCTTCCGCCAGCAGTGAAAGCCTTCATCGCAGAATGCGACCTCGAGGTGAAGAAGTTATGCGGTGACCGATACCTTCATGGGAAAGTGAACAACCGATGGGGATCCCAGAATGGATCCATAGTTCTAGCGAATCAGCGAGTTGCTCTTGAAGTTCCGCGGGTGCGTGGGAAAGACGGCAAGGAAGTGCGGCTGCAGACGTACGAGGATTTTCAGAATCCCAAGCTCTTTGATCAAGCCGTGTTTACCGAGGGGATCAAAAAAGTTTCACAGCGGGACTATGCGAAAGGCGTCACGAAGATTGCGAATTCTTTTGGCTTCAAGAAAAGTTCAGTCTCCAAGCGATGGATTCACGCAACGGCAAAAAAGATCGATGACCTTCAGAAACGATCCCTGAAAGGACTTGGGATCCGCGCGGTCTTTGTCGATGGGAAAAGATTTTCAAAGCATGGAGTGATTGTCGCGCTTGGGGTGGCCGGTGATGGTCGAAAGTTCGTGCTGGGAATTTATCAAGCTGACAGCGAGAATTCGAGCTCATGCCTTGCGCTGCTGAACGATCTTGAGTCTCGCGGACTTCCATCTTCGGGACTCCTTTTCGTGGTCGACGGCGGCAGTGGACTCAACAAGGCACTGAATGAGAAATACCGCGTCCACGAAAAACAAAACCGGCTGGCAATTCGAATCCGGTGCCACATCCACAAGTGGTGGAACATCGAAAAGGCCCTAGGAGATGGCGCGCACAAAGCCTCTGGGCTCTTCTGGGCGCTGCGGGACGCGAAAGACATGACTGAGGCTAAGAATATTTCCGATCGACTAGAGAGCGTACTGGGAAATCTGAATCGTTCAGCGCTAGCAAGTTACCTTGAGGCAAAGGAAGACCTGCTCGCGGTGCACGAGCTGAAGCTTTCTCGGCAGCTAAAAAGATTATTTTCGACAACGAATCCGATCGAGTCCCTGAACTCGCTGATCGAAGAAGATATGCGACGGGTGAAACGATGGCGCGACTCAGAACATTTTCAAAGATGGCTTGCGACCTACTGTCTTGCTTCGGAATCCAAAATGCGCCGAGTGAAAGGGTTCCAAGCTCTTCCTGGTTTGTGGGTGCACCTTCGAACACTGACGGAGAAAAATCAAATTGACAGTGACGATTCCAAAGAGGAAGTTGCTTGAACAAAACCGCCACTCATCCGGCGAATTTCAACTAAACGACGGACAAGCCC